>Ga0257112_10000009_pt1 | contig 72292 bp, 69 predicted proteins | sample LP_taG_5_FD_191565 | JGI IMG/M metagenome (GOLD analysis project Ga0257112, IMG submission 191565) | Marine microbial communities from Northeast Subartic Pacific Ocean, Canada - LP_J_2015_P26_1000m | ecosystem: Environmental > Aquatic > Marine > Oceanic | place: Canada: Northeast Subartic...
GCAGGATCTGCAATTACAGGTATGTATCGTATGCACAAAGGATGTTTAATTCGCAAAAACGGTAAGATTAAGAGAGTTTCTCCTTTATATAATAAACATAATGTTGATTTTGGTGATGGTAAACCAGTACAAGTTGGAATTTGGACGTGGGCAGATATCTATAGTGGATATTATTCTACTAAAGTACCAAATATTGAATTCTATACTCCACTTTCTGATACCCAACTCAAAAGAGCATTAAAATACGATTCATTTAAATATAGAATTCTTTTAAGATTTCCTTTTTTAAGAAATTCTCAAATAGAAAAGATTAAAAAGAAATTTAGGAATCCATCATATGAAGCTAGATTAAAAAGTAGTATGAATATATTTGGTCAAGCTAATAATCCAAATGGAGATAGAGTTATTGTAAAACTAAAAACATGTGACTCTTACATCTTCAGTGGTAGAGGACCAATTGCTCTTGCTAACTATATCAGTAAAAATGATATGGAACCTGGATTTTACACTGCCGGACAAATTGCAGGGCCTGATTTTGTAACTACAATTGAGGGTGCTGAAGAATTTGAAATCTTAAAGTAGTTTAGTCTGATATAAATCGTGTAATCTTAACAATCCTACACATTTTTTATTATCTACTACTGGTAAAACAGAGATTTGTGATTGTCTATCTTCCATTAATTTCATTGCATCATAAATCGCCATTGAAGATGATACTGTAACAGGACTTCTATTAATAAAAACATTAATTGAATCATCAGTTTTCTTATTGGATGCAATTGCTTTACGAATATCTCCTTCAGTAATAATACCCGCTAGAGTTTTATTTTTTCCCAACAATAGTGCAGCACCTAAAGGTTTTTTTGTCATAAGAGTTGCTACATCAGATAAAGAACTATTTTCTTTTAAGATTGCAACTTCTCTTATTGGATGCATAACATCCTTTATGGTTAATCCTAGTTGTTTTCCTAATTGACCACCTGGATGATATTTGGCAAAATCTTTTTCTTTAAATCCTCTTTTTACCATTAAAACAGATGCAAGTGCATCACCAATAGCCATCGCGACTAATGAGCTAGCAGTAGGAACAATTCCTAACGGATCTACTTCCTTATCAATCGTTCCATTTAAAACAATATCAACATTTTTTGCAATAAATGAATTCATATTGCTCACAATACCAATCAGTGGTGAATCAAATTCTCGTAATATTGGAATTAGGCGAATTAATTCTTCTGTATTACCACTTTTTGATATCAATATAGTTGGATCACCTGGATTATAAATCCCCAAATCTCCATGTAAAGCATCTGAAGCATGCATAAAAACACTTCTAGTACCAGTGCTACATAAAGTTGCAACAATCTTCTGAGCAATAAGTCCTGATTTCCCCAATCCACAGACTACCACCTTTCCGTCACACTTTGCAATAAGATTAGATGCTTTGATAACATCTTTATCAATTTGTTTTGCTACTTTTCTTAATTGCCTTGCTTCGCTCTCAAGAATCGATTGTGCTAATCCATTTATCTTATTTTTGGCCATTCCAAGATGAATATAATTAGTTTTAATGGAATTATGACTGATAAATTTGTAGAATGGTGTTGATGAATATTTTTATTACAGGCGCAAGTAGTGGAATCGGAGAACATATCGCATATGAATATGCAAAACATGGAATTCATCTAGCATTATGTGCAAGAAGAAAAGAAAAACTAGAGCAAACTGCTAATAAATGTAGACAAATGGGGGCTCAAGTTACAACCTACTCCGTTGATGTAACTGATCAACATTCAACAAAAGAATCGATAGATGATTTTTTATCAAAAATAAATAGAATTGACTTGGTAATTGCAAATGCAGGTCTTGGAGAGCTAGATGCTCTACATAAAGGTAATCCAACAATGATGAACGAAGTAATAAATGTAAATGTTATTGGAGTACAAAATACTATTGTTCCATTTTTACCAACAATGCTTAAGCAAGGAAGCGGTCATATTGCTCTTGTAGGATCAGTTGCAAGCCATATAGCCTGGGTTGGTGGAGGAGCGTATGCTGCATCAAAATTTGCAGTGAAAGCTTTAAGTGAAAGCTGGAGAAAAACATTGCCAGAAACAATTGATGTAACATTGATTTGTCCTGGTTTTGTTCAAAGCGAAATGACACAGAAAGCAGAATGGAAACCATTTATCATCGAAACTAGTGTTGCCGCTAAAAAAATTGTTAATGCACTTAACAAAAAAAAGAAAATGCTAATTTTTCCATGGCAATGGCATTTTGTAATAGCATTTAAAAATATAGTCGATTTGGTGATGGTGAATGCTGCAAGAAAGGCATACAAAAAACGTTATAAAACTAAATAATTCAATTTTATACCTGAATTTGATCACATAACTTTGCTAATTCGATATCTTTGCTTGTTACATCACCACTATCATGTGTAGTCAGTAAAATATCTACTTTACACCATCCAATTTTTATATCAGGATGATGGTTCATATTTTCGGCTAAAAGAGCAATTTTATTAACAAAATTTATTCCAGAAAGATATGACGAAAACTTAAATGTCTTTGAAATAGTTTTATTTTCATATTTCCAACTATCTAATTGGTCAATCATTGATTGGATATCCATAAAATCTTTTCTTTCTTAAAATGGCCAAATCATTGGTATAACAAACACAGAGATTATCCATAAAATTATACCCAATGGAAGACCTACTTTAATGTAATCAGAATATCGATAACCACCTGGACCAAAGACCATTAGGTTGGTTTGATAACCAATTGGTGTAATAAAAGATGCTGAAGCTGCATAACAAACAGCAAAAATAAATGGTCTTGGATCAAAACCAAATTGTGTAGCCAATGTCAATGCAATTGGAGTCATAATAATTGCTGTTGCTACATTAGATGCAATCTCTGTTAATACCATAGTAATTAAATAAATGATAGCTAATAAGAAGTAAGGAATTAAATCAACTGGAAATAGATTAACAATATTTCCAATAGAACTACCAATTATTTCATCAAGTCCTGTTTTTTTCATTGCTGCTCCCATTGGCAAAAATGCAGCAATTACTATAATTACTTGCCAGTGAATGGATGAATAAGCTTCATTTGGTGTAATTACTCGTGCTAGTAATAATGCAATAACTCCTAAAATGACACCAACAACGATAGGAATAATTTTAAAAATAGCCATAACTACTGCAAACAGTATCGTAAAGATACTTAACCACCACAATGGATGACTATCAAGAGAAGCATTAACCTTTCCTAATACAATAAATCCTTCTTTTGATGCAAGCTGATTAATACGATCTTGAGGTCCGTATACTAACAAAGTATCGAAAGGTTTTAAAATAAATTGGGCAAGTTTTCTTCGAATGACTTCTCCCTCTCTTCGGATTGCAAGAACAAAACTACCAAAAGATCGTCTGAAATTTGCTTCTTGAAGAGTTTGTCCGATCAATTCAGAATTATCAGTAATTAAACACTCAGCTAAAATATGATCTTCTTGTTCTAATTCTTCTTGTGTCAATTTTACATCGGTTAATAAAGCAAGATTTTCAATCTCTTTTAATCTTTGAAAGTTATCAAAAGAACCTTTAACAAAAAGAACATCTTCTTGTTTTAGTACTAAACTTCTTAGATTGGAAGTAATAATTTCACCACCTCTTAAAACATCTAATACAATAACATCGTAATTCTCATTAATCTTTCTATCAAGCAAAGTTTTACCGCATAAAGGAGAATTTTCATTAATTTTAAATTCAGTTAAATATCCATCTAGACTATAATTTGTAATACTAGACGATTTTGCCACCCTTGACGGTAAGAGCCTATGTCCTATTGTAAAGATATAGATTAGTCCAACGGTAAATTTAATAATCCCAAATTTGGCAAATTCTAGCATTCCCAATGATATCCCAGATGAATCAACCAAAATAGAATTAACAATTAAATTTGTTGATGTTCCTACTAGCGTTAGTGTACCGCCAAGAATTGCTGCATAACTCAATGGAATCAACACTTTTGAGGGACTAATATTGTATTTATCTGCTAAACGGATAGTAATTGGCATAAAAATAGCAACTATTGCTGTATTATTCACAACAGCAGAGGCAATCCCAATACAAAATAAATAAACTACCATACCTAATGTTTGAGATTTATCAATAATTTTATTGATATTAATTATCACATATTCTAATACATGAGATTTTTGGAGAGCATAACTCATGATAAATAAACACCCTATTGTAATAACTGCTGGATTTGAAAATCCTGACAGACTTTCATTGGGCGTTACAAGCCCAAAAATTAACAATAAACCTAACACAACCAATGCTGTTACGTCTATTGGAAATAATTCTGTGATAAATAGCACTAATGCTATAACAATTATCACACCTAATAGTATAATATCCATAAGTGCCGCGGAAAGGACTCGAACCTTCACACCTTACGATACTGGTTCCTAAGACCAGCGCGTCTACCAATTCCGCCACCGCGGCATGCTATAAATGGAATATATAAAAAATTGCTTGAAAAGCAGATTTAATTATGTTCGATTGCAGAATCGAGTTCTGAAATTAAGTCATCTATATGCTCGATACCAACAGACAATCTTAATAAATTAGGGGTAATCCCTAATTTCATTTTTTCATCTTTTGGGACGGAAGCGTGGGTCATAGAATACGGACAAGATATTAAACTTTTAAGTCCTCCTAAACTTTCTGCAAGAGTAATAATATTTAGTTTATTAGCAAATTTATCCAAATCAACGGATTTATCGAGCTCAAAAGATATCATGCTTCCATATACTGATTTTCCTTCTGGTGACAACTGCTGTTGAGAGGCTAATTTGAATTGACTATGAGAAGATAATCCTGGATAAATTATTTTTTTTACTTTAGAATTATTTTGAAGCCAATTTGCGATTTTTTCTGCATTAATAAATTGTTTTTTAACTCTTAATGATAGGGTTTTTATTGATCTTAATAATAACCATGCATCAAATGGGCTAACAATTGCTCCTGTAGTATTTTGAATCAATGTAATTTTCTCAGAAAGTTTTTTATTGTTCATCATCAATGCACCGCTAAGAACATCACAATGACCGCTAATAAATTTGGTAGTACTATGCATTACAATATCTGCTCCAAGATCTAAAGGTCTTTGCCCATATGGGCTCATAAAAGTATTATCAATGCTTAACACAATATTTTGTTTTTTACAAATTTGTGCAGTTGATTTGATATCTGCTAACTCTAACAATGGATTGCTTGGTGTTTCGAGATGAATAAGTTTTGTATTTTTCTTAATTGCTTTTTCTGTATTCTTAACATCAGTAGTATCAATAAATTCAAAATGAACTCCATTGTCATTCAAAACTTGGGTCACAAGTCTAAAAACTCCACCATAGACATTTTTTGATATAATAATATGGTCATTTGGTTTGAACATGGTAAAGATTGCAGTCATTGCAGCCATTCCAGATGAAAATGCATATGCATAATCAGCATTTTCTAACATTGCAAGATTTTCTTCTAGTTTTTTTACTGTAGGACTACCAACTCTGGAGTAAACAAATTTTTCGGTGCTTGCAAATAATGGTTGTTTAAAGGTGGAAGTTAAATGAATTGGAACAACAACTGAACCGGTTTCATCTGAATCATTTCCTACGTGAATTGATTTGGTAGAAAAATGTAAATTATTTTTTTTATTCGACACGTTGATATCCTTTTTCTAGATAAGATGCTAATTTTTTAAATTTAATCTCTCTTTTGTCTCCCTCAGAATTTTGTACCTTGATTTTTTGATTTCTACCTATTTTTTCTTCCGAATTCACCTTTGGTACATTAACAATATCTTGTTTTTTAGAAGGTTCATCAACAGGAGGAGGAACGCTTTCTACATCTGGATGGCTTAATTGAATATTCTTTTCTAATGGACTCGCCTGTTGTTGACTAGATGGGTCTTGTATTTGTGCATGAAATATCCTTTGTATAACAGAATTTTGCAAATTAATCATTAATTCTTGAAAAAAAGTATAAGCTTCAGACTTATATTCTATCAAAGGATTTTTCTGACCAAATGCTCTTAAACCAATTCCCTCTCTTAATTGATCCATCGCAAGTAAATGATTTCTCCATTTTTCATCAATTGTTCTTAAAACAATAAATTTTTCTAGTTTTCTGAGAAGTTCTAATGGAATTAATTGTTCCTTTTCTGTGTAATAATCCATTGCAAGACTATATACTATTTCTACAATCTGTTCTTTATCTTGACCATCTTTAAAACTTGATTCATCAACCTCAATTAGCAAATGAGATATCAAATCTTGATTCAAGGTTTGCCAATCCCAATTTTTAATATCTTTTATATCAAGATTGTCAAAAATATTATAAACAAAATCATAAATAAATTCTTCTACTGATGGTTTAATTGATTCTGAAAGTAATGCTTTATTTCTTAAATCATAAATTATCTCACGTTGTTGATTTAAAACATCGTCATATTCTAATAGGTGTTTTCTAATACCAAAGTTTCTTTCTTCTACTTTTTTCTGTGCATTACTAACGGCCCGATTTAATAATCTAGCACTCAATTCTTGGTCTTCATCATATGACATTCGATCCATTACTCCTGCAACAGCATCCATATTAAATAATCGCATTAAATCATCTTCTAAAGAAACATAAAATTTAGATGATCCATTATCTCCTTGCCTTCCAGATCTACCGCGTAATTGTAAATCAATACGTCTAGATTCATGCCTAGAAGTACCAATAATATGTAAACCGCCAATTTCTTCCACACCAGACCCTAATTTAATGTCAGTACCTCTTCCAGCCATATTTGTTGCAATAGTAATTGCTTTTTTTAAACCAGCTTTTGCTACTATTTCGGCTTCGCTTTGGTGTTGTTTAGCATTTAACACATTATGAGGAATACCTTTTTGTTTTAACATTTTTGATAATAACTCTGACACTCCAACCGAAATTGTACCAATTAATACTGGCTGACCATTCTTAAAATAATCAGAGACCTCGTTAATTACTGCTTTATATTTTGCACGTTTATTTTTATAGATTGCATCATCATTATCTTTTCTAATGATTGGCCTGTTAGTTGGAATAACAGTAACTCCAAGATTATAAATTTTTTCAAATTCAGAAGCTTCAGTATCTGCAGTCCCAGTCATACCAGATAATTTATCATACATTCTAAAATAATTTTGTATTGTTATCGAAGCTAATGTCTGGGTTTCTTTTTCAATTTTTACATTTTCTTTTGCTTCTAAGGCTTGATGAAGCCCTCCACTAAATCGTCTACCTGGAAGTATTCTACCTGTAAATTCATCAACGATTAAGACTTGACCATTTTGAACAACATATTCTACATCTTTAGTAAACAATGTATAAGCTTTTAGCAATTGGTTTAGATAATGAATTTTACTGCTTCTTTGTGAATGCAATTGATAGGCTTTCTCTTTGTTCAATTTCTTTTGACTATCAGACAATGAACTATCATCATCAATATCACTTAACATTTCTCCTAGATCAGGAATCGTAAAAGTTTCTGGGTTATCAGGAGACAAAGATTCTCTACCTTGATCAGATAAATCAACACTATTAGAATGTTCATCTATAGCAAAATAAAGATCTTCATCAAGCTCATGTAATTTCTTTTCAGCTATATATTCAGATTCAACATTATTAGCTAATTTTAAATTGCCTTGTTCTTGAAATAATTTTTGTAACATTCTATGTTTCGGCAATCCTCTTCTGGCTTTTAATAACAATGTACCAGCATGATTTAAATCTTCTTGAGATGGTTTTTCTAATTTTAAAGAATCTTCAGCTTTTCTTACTAGCTCAGATACTAATTGATTTTGTTGATGAACTAAAGATTGTACTGGGCGACGTAGGTCTATGTAAGACTGATTAATTGTTGTCTCTATAGGTCCAGAAATTATTAATGGAGTTCTGGCTTCATCTATTAATACACTATCTACTTCATCTATCACTGCATAATGATGTAATCTTTGTACTAAATGTTCAGAATCAATTGTCATATTATCTCTTAAATAATCAAATCCAAATTCGTTATTAGTTCCATAAGTTACATCACAGTTATAGGCTTTTTTTCTTTCTTCTGGAGTCATCGAATTCAATATATGTCCAACTGATATTCCTAAAGTTTCAAATACTTTACCCATCCATTCTGCATCACGTTGTGCTAAATAATCATTCACTGTAACAACATGAACTCCTCTTCCAGAAAGCGCATTTAAATAAATAGGCATAGTAGCTACCAAAGTTTTTCCTTCTCCAGTTTTCATTTCAGATATTTTTCCTTGATGTAATACAACTCCTCCAACCAACTGTTCATCATAAGGAATCATTTCCCAATCAATGTTTTGTCCAACAACGTCCCATTTTTTTCCGCACAGAAGTCGACATGCATGTTTTACTAAAGCAAAGGCTTCAGGTAAAATATCAGATAAAATGTTGTTTTCAATTTCTTTTCTTATCTTTTGTATTTCTTTTTTGTCTTCTAAGTTTTTTAGTTGTTTAATTTCTTGCTCAGAAATCTTCTTGATAACTTCATTCCGTAATTCTTTAGTTCTTTTAACAAGATAATCTTCATTTTTATCGTTAAGAGTATCATAGATTGAATTTATATCTTGAATTATAGGAGAAATTTTCTTGATTTCTCTACCAGATTTAGTACCAAATATTTTTGTTAAAAAACTCATATTTTTATAATGTTTTATAGATGGAATCTAATACACCATTTACAAAAGCAGTACTATCTTCAGAGCTAAATTTTTTTGCATTTTCAATTGCCGAACTAATTGTTACGCGATAAGGAATTTCATACTGTTTCATAAATAACATTTCAGAAATTGACATTTGCATAATTAATCTATCTATAACATTTATTCTTTCAATATCCCAATTTTCTAATGAGTTTTCAATTTTTTGATCTAACATCTTGTTATTATCTACAGTTTTTTGAAATAATTCATCAACAAATTCTTTGGTAAGATCATCAAAATTATATCGATTATTAATATCGCGAAGTACTTTATTTTCATTTTCGCTGGATAAATATTTTGCATATAAAGCTTGTAAAACTGCTTCTCTTGCTTTTTTTCGTTGTTGTTTTTTAACCATATAAATTTATTATTTCATCCATTTATGATTCCATTTAACAAATTCATTTATTCTTCTTTCAGCAAGATGATTTGCTGCTTCAAGGGCAGATATGTTATTTGCAATTGCATACTCAAAAATTCTCATCAAAATGTAGTATATACCTTTAACTTGGTAGCGAGCTTTTTCTTGATTATAACCTTGAAGCTCATTTGCAACATTCATTAATCCACCAGCATTAATTACATAATCTGGCACATACATAATTCCTTTTTTTAATAATAATTTTGAATCTCTGGATTCTTTTTCTAATTGATTGTTTGCAGCTCCAGCAATCACAGAACATTTTAAAGTTTTAATGGAAGCAGGATTAATGATTGCTCCTAATGCGCAAGGCGAAAAAATATCCAAATCCATAGATAATAATTCATCATTAGATATAGGAATAAGACCAAAATCTTCAATGGCTTTATTTAATTTATTTTTATCAATATCATAACCATAAATTTTTGCTCCAGCCTCTTTAAGATGATTGCATAAATAGTATCCAACCTTCCCTAACCCTTGAACGCCAACTTTTAAATCTTTCATACTTATAATATTAAGTTTTTTCTTTAACGCAGCCTGCATTCCGATGTAAACACCAAGCGCAGTTAATATTGAAGGATCTCCGCTACCTCCCATTGCTCTTTTGAGTCCAGTTACATGTTTAGTTTCCATTCTTATGTATTCCATATCATGCACAGACATTCCTACATCTTCTGCTGTAATGTATTTTCCATTTAAACTATTAACAAATTTTCCAAATGATCGTAATAATACTTCTGACTTATCTTTTTTAGGATCTGCAATAATAACCGCTTTACCTCCTCCTAAATTTAAATTTGCAATCGACGCTTTATAAGTCATGCCTTTTGATAGTCGTAATACATCAATTAAAGCATCTTCTTCATTTTTATAAGGATACATTCTACACCCACCTAATGCAGGACCTAATGCAGTACTATGTATTGCAATAATTGCTTTTAATCCAGAACTGGGATCATTACAATAAATAACCTGTTCATGATCTCTTTTAGAGATAGTTTCAAATACTTTTGTCATAGTTGATTTTTTCCTATTTTTTTAACTTTGAGTAGGCATTAATTATATCTTTAACTATTTCATGTCTAGTAACATCACTTTCACTTAGTCTGATAATTCCGATATTTTTGATATTTTTTAAAATCTTTAAAACTTCTACTAAACCAGAATTAGTTTTCTTTGGTAAATCAATTTGAGATATATCACCTGTAATAACTGCTTTAGATTCAATTCCTAATCTTGTTAAAAACATCTTCATCTGCATCGGAGAAGCATTTTGTGCTTCATCCAAGATCATTGCTGCGCTATTAATTGTTCTACCGCGCATATATGCCAAAGGAATAATTTCTATAATTTTATTATTAATCAAAGTCTGAACTTTGTTTTTTGGAAGTAAATCATTCAGTGCATCATAAAGAGGTGCAAGATATGGATCAATTTTGTCGCGTAAATCTCCAGGTAGAAATCCTAAATTTTCACCAGCTTCTACTGCTGGTCTACATAACACAATCTTTTCAATCTCATGTTTTTCTAGTAAAGATATAGCATAAGCTACAGCTAGAAAAGTTTTTCCAGTCCCTGCCGGCCCAACTGAAATAATAATTTCATTTTCAAAAAATGCTTTCAACAAGTTCTTCTGGCCAATACTCCTAGCATATACTGGCCCTTTCTTACCATAAAACAATACATCATCAATATTATTTTTAGGATTTAAATCTTTTGTATTCATTGCTAACAACTGTTTGATATCTTTTGTGCTTATGTTATTACCTTTCTTAACAGACTCTATCATATGACTTAATACTACTGAAAAGTCTTCAATATCTTTTTTTAGACCTTTACAAAAAAGATTATCACCACGTATATCAATATTAACAGGAAGATATTGTTCAATAAAGGTGATATTTTGATCACTAATACCATAAAGAGAGATAAGATCTATGCCTTTTATCTCAAACGTTTTCTTCATTTTTCTTAATAGTTATGTTTAAATCATTTAACTGGGTTTCAGAAATAGTATTTGGAGCATCTTCCATAAGAGCAGATGCAGATGTAGTTTTTGGAAAAGCAATAACATCTCTAATATTATTCACTCCACATAATAACATAACTAATCTATCAAATCCAAATGCAATGCCTCCATGTGGAGGAGTTCCAAATTTGAGAGCATCAATGAAGAAACCAAATTTGTCGTTAATCTCTTTTTTTGTGATATTCATAATTTCAAAAATTTGTTTCTGCATTTTATCATCATGAATCCTAATAGATCCTCCTGCAACTTCATAACCATTAATCACAATATCATAACCTTTGGAAAGTACTTCTCCCGGACTTGAAAGCAACTTTTCCATATCACTATCTTTTGGAGCTGTAAAAGGATGATTTACTGATTCAAAACGTTTTTGATTTTCATCCCATTCAAATAGCGGAAAATCAACAATCCATACTGGTTTAAATATTGTATTATCACAAAGATTGAGCATCTGTGCAATTTTTGTCCTCACTAATCCTAAAACTTTCAAAGCAAGTTGAGAATTATCACCGATTATAAAACATATAGAATCATTTTTTAGTTTATAGTTTGATACAATTTTAGATTGAAGGTTTTTATTAAAAAATTTGGAAATTCCTCCTTCTAGATTCTTCCCATTACATTTCATCCAAGCTAAGCCTTTCGCTCCAATTGATTTAGCATAATCATCTAATTCATCAATAATTTTCCTAGAAAAATGGCTTGAATCATCAACGGATAACATTGTAACATATTTAAGACCCTTAAAAGACTTAAAATCAGATTGATCTGAAAATTCTTTAAAGCTATTTAATTCCATTTTATATCTCAGATCAGGCTTCTCAGTACCATATTTGTTTATTGAATCATGATAAGATAAGATTGGAAATGGTTTCTTGATTGTTACATTATTCACTTTCTTAAATATAGTTGTAATTAAATCTTCAACAAGATTTCTTACATCTGGTTCATCAACAAAACTCATTTCAAGGTCAATCTGTGTAAATTCAGGTTGTCTATCTGACCTTAAATCTTCATCTCTAAAACATTTGACAATCTGAAAATATTTATCAAGCCCAGAAATCATAAACAATTGTTTATACATTTGAGGAGATTGTGGAAGTGCATAGAATTTTCCATGATGAATTCTACTAGGCACTAGATAATCTCTTGCTCCTTCTGGAGTAGATTTCATTAATACAGGAGTTTCAATTTCGATAAAATCTTTTTTTGAAAGGAAATTTCTTACAACCTGAGCTGCATTATGTCTTTTTATTAAATTATCCTGTAGAGTTTTATTTCTTAACTCGAGATAACGATATTTTAACCTATGTTCTTCAGTTGAAGCTTCCCTATCATGTATAGGAACCGGAAGTGGATTAGAAATACTTAATATATGCAATTTATCAGCTATAACTTCAATTTCTCCTGTTGAAATATTTTTATTAATAAAATCTTTTGTTCTAGCATTTACTTTGCCACAAATACTGATTACATCTTCATTTGATAATGAATTTCCTGTATTAATTAAGTCTTTTTTATCAAGTATTATCTGTGTTTTTCCATATCGATCTCTAATATCAATAAAGATTATTTTTCCATGAGTACGTAGAGAATTAACCCACCCACAAAGCGTAACACTGGAATCAATATGTGTTTTGTTTAATTCACCACAATTATGTGTTCTAGAAGGCATATATTTTTAATCTAATAATTATTCTTGTAATTCTTGTACATTTTCAACGAGTAATAATACCTTATCAGGTAAATCATCAGAAGGATCTGAATTAATATCAGCAATACCAGAAGAACAAGTAAATTTTAGATTACTGTCTTTGGTTTTTACTGATATTATTCCTTCTTTTAAATCTATAATTGAATTAGTATGATTTTTTAAAACACCAAAATACCCCTCAGATCCAGGACATTCAACATATACTGCATCATCAAAAATAAATGATTTGGTTGGTGTAATAATATCTAACTGAAAAGATTGGTTCATTTTTTATCCTTTTCGATTGCTTCATCAATTGATCCTACATATGAAAACGCATTTTCAGACAGTTCATCAACTTCACCATTAAGTATTGCTTCAAAACCTGCAATAGAATCTTCCAATTTTACATATCTTCCTTCCAATCCAGTAAATTGTTCAGCTACAAAGAAAGGCTGAGACATAAACTTTTGCATTTTACGAGCTCTTGAAACAACTAATTTATCTTCATCAGATAATTCATCCATTCCTAGAATAGCTATAATATCTTGTAAATCTTTATACTGTTGTAAAGTACTTTGGACAGACCTTGCAACATTATAATGTCTATCTCCTACTACTCTCGGATCAAGAATCCTCGAAGTAGAAGTTAATGGATCAATTGCCGGATAAATACCAAGCTCTGCAATTTTTCTTTCAAGTACAGAAGTAGCATCTAAATGCGCAAAAGCTGTTGCAGGAGCAGGATCAGTTAAATCGTCTGCAGGAACATAAATAGCTTGGATAGATGTAATAGATCCTTTTTTAGTGGATGTAATTCTTTCTTGTAAATCTCCCATTTCAGTAGATAAAGTAGGTTGATATCCAACAGCAGATGGCATTCTACCCAAAAGTGCTGATACTTCAGAACCAGCTTGAGTAAATCTGAAAATATTATCTACAAAAAGCAGTACATCTCTACCTTCATCATCTCTAAAGTATTCAGCCATAGTCAAAGCACTTAATCCAACTCTCAAGCGTGCACCTGGAGGTTCATTCATTTGGCCAAAAACAAGAGCAGTTTTATTAATTACACCCGATTCAGTCATTTCAGCATATAAATCATTACCTTCTCTTGTTCGTTCTCCAACACCAGCGAACACAGAAAATCCACCATGTTCTGTTGCAATATTTCGAATTAATTCTTGAATCAACACTGTTTTACCAACACCAGCTCCTCCAAATAATCCAGTTTTTCCACCTCTAGTATAAGGTTCCATTAAATCAACAACTTTAATTCCAGTCTCAAACATTTCAGAAGATGTTGTTAAATCTTCTTGAGCAGGTGGTGGTCTATGAATTGGTAGCCTTTTTTCATTTTTAACTTCACCTTTTTTATCAATTGGATTCCCAAGCACATCAAACATCCTACCTAAAGTTTGTTGACCTACTGGTACAGAAATTGGTTGATTCATATCAACAACTGTCGATCCTCGAACAAGGCCATCAGTAGAATCCATAGCAATAGTCCTAACAACACCTTCTCCCAAATGTTGAGCAGTTTCTAATACTAAATCTAATCCATCGTCTGTTTTAATAGATAGAGCATTCATAATTCTTGGTAGATGTCCACCTCCAAATTTTACATCTACTACTGCTCCAGTAATCTGTAATACCTTACCTTCTTTATTCATTCTAACCCCTTAATCCGCTAATGCCTCTGCTCCACCAACAATTTCTAACATTTCTGTTGTAATTGCTGCTTGACGTGCTTTGTTAAATTCTAATTTTAATTCTTTAATTATTTCCTTAGCATTCTCTGTTGCATTATCCATAGCTATCATTCTAGCAGCTTCTTCACTACTATATGATTCTAACATTTGTTGCCACATTTGCACTTTAATATGTTTCGGCATTAATGTTTTAACAGTTGATTCTCGACTTGGTTCATAATCATAATTATAATTTTTAATATTATAGTCTTTTGTGAAATCAATTGGTAAGACTTTCTCCATCATTAAGTCTTGAGATGCCAGATTCCTAAATCTGTTATAAATCACATTCACTTCATCAACTTCACCACTAGTAAATGAGTCAATAAATACATTTGCAATATCTGATGCAGTAGAAAAATTCATATCTTTCCAAAAATCGTAGAATGATTCTTTAACGTTATATTTTCTATTAGAAAAATATTCTGATGATTTTTTTCCTAAGCAAAATAATTGAACTTTTTCTTTACCAAATTTTTCAATTTCTTTTTCAGCTAACCTTATGACACTAGAATTAAAAGAACCAGCAAAACCTCTATCGCTTGTAATAACAATCAATCCTTTATTTTTGATATCTCTTTTTTTAATCAAATCAATATTTGAGGAGGATATTTCAGGTAAAATTCTGCAAATTAAATCTTGCACATTTTTTGAATACGGTCTTGAAATTTCCATTCTTTCTTGTGCTCTTTTTACCTTAGCAGCTGCAACCATTTTCATAGCTTTAGTTACCTTCTGTAAACTGCTTACAGATTTAATTCTTTGTCGAATGTCTTTAAGATTAGCCATTTTAAAATGTTTTTTTGAATTCCTCTATTCCTGTATTCATTGCTTTCTCTAAATCATCACTAATATCACCTTCTTGACTAATTTTATCTAAACAATCAGAATATTTAATCTGAAAATGTTCAAGCAATCCTGTTTCAAATTCTTTTACTTTATCAAGATTAATATCATCTAAATAACCTTTCCCAGCTGCATAGATAATAACTACTTGATTAGAAACAGACATTGGAACGTATTGGTTTTGCTTTAATATTTCTACCATTCGACGTCCTCTGGTAATTTGTAATGCTGTTGTTTCATCTAAATCTGAAGCAAATTTTGCAAATGCTTCTAATTCTCTAAATTGAGCCAAATCTAATCTCAGTTTACCGGCAATTTTTTTCATTGCTTTTATTTGAGCATTTCCTCCAACTCTAGAAACTGACAATCCAACATCAACAGCTGGTCTAACACCACTATTAAATAAATTTGTATTTAGATATATTTGTCCATCAGTAATTGAAATAACATTTGTTGGAATATACGCAGATACATCTCCTTCTTGCGTTTCAATAATTGGTAGCGCGGTTAATGATCCAGATTTTAAATCTTTAGAAAGTTTTGATGCTCTTTCAAGAAGTCTGCTATGTAAATAAAAAATATCACCTGGAAATGCTTCACGTCCTGGAGGTCTTCTTAAAACTAATGACATTTGTCTATATGCAACAGCTTGTTTTGATAAATCATCATAGACAATCAATGCATGCTTTCCATTGTCTCGATAATATTCACCCATTGCACATCCAGAATACGGAGCAATATATTGGAGCGGTGCAGGATCCGACGCATTAGCAACCACTACTGTTGTATAGTCCATTGCACCATTTAATTCGAGTTCTGCCACTAGTTTTACAACAGTGGATGCTTTCTGCCCAATTGCAACATAAATACAATAAACGGGACTATCTGTATTATGTGATGATTTCTGATTGATAATAGTATCTGCTGCAATTGCAGATTTACCTGTTTGTCTGTCTCCAATAATAAGTTCTCTTTGACCTCTACCAATAGGAATCATACTATCTATTGCTTTCAATCCTGTCTGTAAAGGTTCATTCACAGGAGATCTTGACATTACGCCTAAAGCTTTTCTTTCAATTGGGAGTGTTTTTTTTGCATTAATAGGACCTCTACCATCAAGAGGTTTACCTAAAGGATTCACAACCCTACCTAATAATTCTTCTCCAACAGGAACTTCAGCAACTCTTCCCGTTCTCTTCACGGTATCTCCTTCTTTTATCAGACTACTATCTCCAAATAATACAGCTCCCACGTTTTCTTCTTCCAAGTTTAATGCCATTCCAAAAACATCATTTGGAAACTCTATTAGTTCAGAACTCATAACATTACCAAGACCACTTGTTCTAGCAACACCGTCTCCAACCTCTAACACTGCACCTACTTCATTAATATCAATATCACTATTAATATTTTTTATCTGATTTCGTAGTAAGTCTCCAATTTGATCTGTTTTAATTTCCATTTATACCCCTATTAATTTTAATTTTGCATTTTCTAATTTTGTTTTCAAACTACTATCGAATAACATGTCATCAACTTTAATCTTTAGTCCGCCAATTAAACTCTTATCAACAGAAAAATTAAGATCAATTTCTTTTTTTGTAGCTGTTTTCAATTCTTGTAAAAGATTATTTTTAGAATCATCTCCCATATCAAATGATGCAATCACTTCAACATAGGCAACATTTAATTTTTCTTTAGTTAATGAAAGAAAATTTTTATTCACCTCTGATAATAAATTGATATCATCATTTTCAACCATTACTATAATAATGTCTAATAAATCACTATTAACTATACCATTTAATGCATTCTTAAAGATTGCTACTTTTTGATTTTTATCAATTGATTTAGATTTTAAAAATGCATTAATCGTTGAATCTTTTTTCATAAGAACTACGAAATCATTCAACACAATTTTGGTTGTTTTAAATTCTTCAAAATCTGTTACTAGAGAACAGAGTGATGTTGAATATATTTTTATTTTTTTATGATTTTGCTTCATCAGTATTAATTGCCTCAAGTGATGATTGAATAAATTTACTATTATCGTCATCTTTAACATTTCTTTGTAAAACTTTAGACGCTAATTCTAGACTCAAATCAACGACTTCTTCTTTTATTTCTTTAACAGCTTTTTCTTTTTCAACATTAATCCTCTTTTTAGCATCAAGAACAAATTCATCTGATTTTTGTTTTGCATCATCCAAAATTCTATTAGCAGATTGTTCAGCTTTTTGTCTACCATCATTAACAATAGATTTACTTTGATTTTTTGCTTCATTAAGAATTTTTTCTGATTCTTCTTTTACTTTCTCAAGGTCTGCTTTAGCACTTTTTGCCATTGCTAAAGAATCAGAAATTTCTTTTTCTCTTTGATCAATAAAATTGAGCAAAGGTGTCCATGCATATCGTTTTAAGATAAACAAAACTAATAAAAAGATTACTATTGACCAGATGAATAAACCTGGATCATCTGTAAATAAGGGATGTTCAAATAGAGTATCCATATTTTCCTTTCTTTTTTACTTATTAACCAATAAATAAACCTAACAATCCTAGTAAAATAGCTGTTCCTTCTACTAAAATTGCTAGAATAAATGTTTGGGCTCTAATTTCATCTTTAGCTTCAGGTTGTCTAGCAACTGCGCCTGCAACTCCCATCCCAATTAAACCAATACCGATACCGGCACCAACTACTGCTAAGCCTGCTCCGATTGCTCCCATTTCATACTCCTTTTTTGTTAATGATCAACGTTTACAGCCATTCCTATATAAACAGCTGTCAATAAAGCAAATACATATGCTTGTATAAATGCTATTAAAATTTCCAACAATATTATGCCAATAGAAAGTGTAACTGAAAATATACTAGTTCCCAATCCTGCAAGAATTCCATATCCATAACTATATTCATTTCCATATACATTTGCATTAGTTATAATAAACATCGTAAAAATAATTAATGCTAGGTGACCTCCCATCATATTACCTGCTAACCTAAGAGTTAACGAAAGAGGTCTAATAAGCATTGCCATAATTTCAATCGGGATAACAATCAAATATAATGGCAAAGCTAACCCTGGAGGGGCTAAATTTTTCCAATGTTCAAAAAACCCGTATTTTCTTATTCCTGCAACAGTAAATGCGCAACATGTAATGAGCGCTAAAGCAAAGTTTACATTGATATTAGCAGTTACAGTATTACCACCATGTGTCAAATTTGCTAATATAGTTCCATCATTAGAATTTCCCCCTCCCAAATAATTGATAAGACCAAGTAAATCAAAAATAGGAATCAAACCTAAAAAATTACCAATAAGAATAAAGAAAAATAATGAATAAACAAGACCTTCCCAATCTTTGTAATATTTTTCACCAATAAAACCTTTTAAAATATCTTTTCTTAGAAAAACAATTACCATTTCTATAAAACTCATCATTTTCCCTGGTATTTTTGTTTTACTAGAAATATAACGTTGTACTAGAAACACTATTGATGAGACGGTTATAAATGCTACTAAAAACAACAAAAAAACATGTTTAGTAATCGAGAGATCAATTCCAAAAAAAAACTGTTTTAAAAAGGGTATATCAAATAAAGGATGATGTATATCAGAATTTGCAACATGTTCTATTGCAATATCTACAGGATCTTTATCAGTTTTATCAATTAACATCGCTTGAACCTAAGAAAAAAAAATCAATCTGAAAATAGCAAAAATGTGGATTTTTAATCATTTTTCATTATTGAGCTATAAATCTGATAGGAACCAATTATAATTCCTAAAAAAAGTCCAAGAATAAGTGCATATTTTAAATCAAAATATTTATCAAAAATAAATCCTAGTAACCCAAAAAAAATTATTGTTGCAAAAAAAGTGGAGGAAAGAGAATAGTCTTTTGCAAGAATGGAAATAAAAGATTTATTATCTTTTTTCATTCAGTTAATCAGAATCGACTTCGCTATTAATAATCTCACATCGACCAGAGAATTGTGCTCCATCTTGAATATTTAAAACTTTATACCTTAAGTCTCCTACTAATTCACAATTACTTAATAACTCTGCAGTCCCATTAATGTAAATGTTTCCTTCAACATAGCCATTCATTTGAATAGCAGTTGCTTTAACATCGCCAAAAATTTTTCCATCTTTTGCAAGCTGTACTGAACCATGTGTAGATACTGACCCCCTTACTTCTCCATAAATTGTGATATTGCCAGATAAATTCATATCACCATCAATTTGAACATCTTCAGCAATTATTGTTTGACTATTAGTAGATTTATTATTCATTACTTTCTGTTTCTAATTTATCAGATTTTTTTGAATAATCTGGAAAAAAAGATAATGGATTAATTGGTTTTCCATCTTTCCAAATTTCAAAATGTAGATGAGGCCCTGATGACATTCCAGTATTCCCTAAGTGAGCAATAATTGTATTTTTTTCAATACGTTCATTTCTTTTAACAAAATTTTCTTCATTGTGATAATAATGCGAATAATATCCATTTTCATGATCAATAATAATAGAATTACCATAATTTACTGAGAAGTCGCTATAGATTACTATTCCATTTGCAGTAGATAAAATTGGACTATCTTCTTCATTCACAATATCAATCCCAAAGTGATTGCTTTCTAAATCAAATTCTTTACTTATGATCCCATTATTTGGCTTTATACTAGGAAGATTCCCCGTAACCATAAATCGAATATTAGAACTATTTAGTTTATCTTCTGACTCTAAACCAATAATATTTTCAATATAAGATTTCATTAATCCAATTTCGTTTAAACTATCTGAAAGATCATCAATTGCTTCTTTTTGCGTGTTGATTTTCCGATTGATTGCATTGATTTCAAGATATTCTCTCACAATAGGAATAGAAAGAACCAATAATGACAACGAGATAATAAAACACAATCCGACAATAATAGAACCAGTAATAAGTGTTGATCTTGTAAATTCTATTTGCCATGTCTTTTTATTTAAAACAGACATAAAAAGTAGCTTATAGTCTTTATGTTTCATTTATTTAATACCCAAAGCTTCTAAAACTCTTTCCCAAGTTTTTGAATCAAAATGAATTTTTACAAAACCTTTACCAGTTTTTTTGCTTTTTTTAATTGTTACTTTTACACCGATAATGCGAGCAATTTTGTTTTCAATATTTTCTAATTGTTTTTGCCATTTTCTATTCTTTGAAACAGCTGCTTCGATTTTTCGAACAGACATTTTATTTTTTAGTATTTTTCTCCATAATAAAATCATGCCTTGTGTAGTTTTTTTCTGTAATATTATTCTAGCTTGACCTTCACTGATATTTCCTGCAAGAATGCTTTCTTGAATTTCAATTGGCAATTTTAACAATCTCAATATATTAGATACTGCTGGCCTGGATTTTCCAATTGTTTTTGCAATTTCAGTAATAGAACTATCTAAGTTTTCTTTTAAATATTTATAAGCTTTCGCCTGTTCAATTGGGTTCAAATCTTCTCTTTGAATATTTTCGATTAATGCCATATACATTAAATCTTTATTTGAATCACTTTCAATGATATATGCTGGAATTTTCTTTCTTTTTAGAAGTTGATGCGCTCTGAATCTTCTTTCTCCAGCAATAATGATATATTGATTTTTTGATTGCTTAACTGTAATAGGGCTAATGAGGCCTTTTTCTTCAATTGATTGAGATAATTGTTTCAATGATTTTTCTCCAAAGATTCTCCTCGGCTGATTTGGATTAGGAGAAATTCTACTCATCAAAATATCTGCTTGTTTAACATCAATCACAGATTTTGGAGCAATTAATGCATTAATTCCTTGTCCTATTTTTTTATTTTTTGTCATTTAAGATCTCTATTGCTAAATCCATATAATTTTTTGCTCCAGCACAATCTACATCATATACAATGGCAGGTTTACCATCATCGGGAGCTTCGGCTAATCTAACATTTCTATTAATTGTAGTCTTAAACAATTTATTTTTAAAATTTGATTTTAACAAATTTTCAACCTTTCTTGCGAGCTTAAGTCTTTTACTGTGCATAGTAATTAAAATGCCTAAAATTTTTAAATTTTTGTTAAAATTTTCCTTAACCAATCGAATGGTTTCACTTAAACCTTTTAAACCTTCTAATGCTAAAAATTCACTCTGAATTGGAATTAAAACACTATCTGAGACAACCAAAGCATTAAGCGTTAACAAACCTAATGATGGAGGACAATCTATCAAGATAAAATCATAATCTTTTTTTACTTTATTAATTAATCTTAGTAATTGTTTTTCTCGATTTGGTATAGAAACCAATTCAATTTCACACCCAACCAAATTTTGATCTGATCTTATAAAATCAAGAAAATCTAAATCTGTTTTTGAGATAACTTGTTTTATAGTTTTAGTCTGACTCAAAGCATCATAAATAGAAAAGTTATTTTCTATACCAGAATTTAATAAACCTGTGGTCGCATTAGCTTGTGGATCAAAATCAACTAATAAAGTCTTTTTCGCTAAGATAGCAAAACTAGCAGCTAGATTGATAGCGGTGGTTGTTTTACCAACTCCTCCTTTTTGGTTAATGATAGAGATAATCTTATTCATTAGAATAAAAAATTTACTTGGTATTAGTTCCTAATACAAAGTTTTTAACAAATGAGTTGAATTGATTAATTTATAGCAATAATGGAAACAATACTTATTACCGGGTCTAATGGTGAAATTGGTAGTCAATTACTTTCATCTGTTAAAAAAAATAATGCTAAAATTATTGCATTCGATATTAACAAACCTATTACAAACTATAAAAATGTCTTATATATAAAAGATACTATAATTAATGAAAAAATCATTAAGAAACTATTTAATAATTTTGCAATTACTCAGGTATACCATTTTGCTGCACTACTAAGTCAATCTGCAATCAAAAATCCACAACTGGCAAAACAAGTTAATGAAGAGGGATCTAGATTGATTATTAACTCTGCATTTGATTCAGGAATGAAAAATGGAAATTTTGTGCGTTTCTTTTTCCCAAGTTCTATTGCAGTATATGGTCCAAGAAAATTAATCAAAGCAAAAGAGGCCGATATTATTCAACCTACAACAATATATGGAAAAAATAAGTTGGTCATAGAACAGTATGGAGCTGAAAAACACGAACAAAGTTACAAATTAAATTCTGGAATCGATTTCCGATCTATAAGATTCCCAGGAATTATTAGTCCGTACACAATCCCAAATGGAGGAACAACTGATTTTGCCCCACAAATGTTGCATGCTGCTGCTGCCTTTTTATCAAAAAACAATAAAGAAAATTATGAATGTAAAATAGATAAAAACACAAAATTACCATTTATTGGAATACATAAAGCAGTTGAATCAATTATTCAGCTAATGTCTGCCGACGATATTAAATCAAAATTAAGAACATTCAATATTGAAGAAGTCAGTTTAACGCCAAATGATATTATTGGAATGTTACAGAAAGAATTTCCAAAATTTAATATAAGTTACAATATAGAAGAAAAACTTCAATCTGTTGCAGATACTTGGCCTGATAGTTTAAATTGTGAAAAGGCAAAGAAAGAATGGAGTTTTTCAAATAAACATGATAAAAAGTCTTTTTTCATGGAATATTTGATTCCAACAGTAAAAGAATATTATGGAAGACATTAAAAAAATTCTTAATAAACAGATAGTTGATATTAAAGAAGCTGGTACATTTAAAAATGAACGAGTAATCCAGACTCCACAAGAAACAGAAATTAATGTCCTAGGAAAATCTGTAATTAATTTTTGTGCCAATAATTATTTAGGATTGTCAAATAACAGCATAGTAAAAAAGGCTGCAATCAAGGCAATTGAAGAATGGGGATTTGGATTAAGTTCAGTAAGATTTATTTGTGGCACTCAAACGATACATAAAGATCTAGAAAAAATAGTAAGTGAATTTCATTCCATGGAAGATACTATTCTCTATTCTTCATGTTTTGATGCTAATGGTGGTCTTTTTGAAACAATTTTGTCAAAAGATGATGCTGTATTTTCTGATGAATTAAATCATGCATCTATTATTGATGGAATACGATTATGTAAAGCTGAAAAAAATCGATATAGACATTGCGATATGAATCACTTGGAAGAATTACTTAAGACATCTAATGGTAGATTAAAACTAATTGCAACAGATGGTGTTTTTAGTATGGATGGAGTTGTTGCTCCATTAAAAGATATAGTCTTACTTGCAAAAAAATACAATGCATTGGTTATGGTCGATGATTGTCATGCTACTGGCTTCCTTGGAAAACAAGGTCGTGGGAGCGGAGATTACCATAATGTTTTAAATAACATAGATATTATTACATCAACATTCGGAAAGGCACTAGGAGGAGCATCAGGAGGATTTATATGTTCTTCAAAAGAAATAATTGAAATATTAAGACAAAAATCTAGGCCTTATTTGTTTTCTAATAGTTTAGCGCCTCCTTTGGTGGCAGCCTCTATCAAAGTTTTTCAAATTATCTCTGAAAATCATGAATACAAAAATCAATTAGAAGAAAATACGATGCACTTTAGAAAAAAAATCAAAAATATTGGGTTCGAAATTAAAGGAGACAATCATCCTATCGTACCAATAATGATTTATGATGCTAAAAAAGCTGTAATAATGTCAGAAGAACTTTTAAAAAGAAATATTTATGTAATTGCATTTTCATTTCCTGTTGTTCCAGAAGATGAAGCACGTATTCGTGTACAAATTTCAGCATCTCATAGCAGGGAACAGATTGATAAAGCGCTTCGTGCTTTTAAAGACGTAGGAAAAGAATTAAATATAATTTAAAAAAATAGTGCAAAAATATTGGAAAGTGGTAAATTCTGCAACTTAATGCGATGAACAATGAATAATAAATTAAGAACAAGATTATTATTAATATTATTTATCTTTGGATTGGGAATTTATTCTCTGTGGCCTACGATTAAATATCAACTTCTTAGTGATACAGAAAAAAATAATTTATCAAAAGATGAGGTTGAATATTTAGAAAAAAATACGATTAAACAAGGACTAGACCTTAAAGGTGGAATCTATATTGTTCTTGAAGTCGATTTACCTCAACTTGTTAGCAACCTTGCTAAGAATAAAGATAAAAAATTTGATATATTTCTCAATGATTTAAAGGATGGATATACTAATAATAGTGTTGATTTTTTCGAACTTTTTGACAGCAAAGCTACAAACCAAGATTTAAAACTTCCTCGATATTTTATTACTTATGGAAAAACTAAAAATCAAATTATTGAACAACTACAATTTGAAGCCAATGACTCTATTAATAGAATAATTGAAATTATTCAAAATCGTGTAGATCAATTCGGGGTTTCAGAACCAACTATTCAAAAACAAGGTAATGATAGAGTAATTATTGAATTAGCAGGCATTCAAGATTCTGAGCGTGCAAGAGGATTATTACAAAGCACTGCACTATTAGAATTGATGATTGTAAAAGATGTAGAAAGTACTAATACCATTATTAGACAAATTGACAATCTATCTTCTTCTGAAAATCAAATTGGAATTAAATCTCAAAACGATAATGCAACAAATGTTGGAGATTTATTTAGTTCCGATAATGAAGTAAATGACTTACAATTTTCATCTCTACTCCTTGGAATAGGTAGTGATCTTGCAGTAGATAAGGAAAATTTAGAACAGCTAAATAGTATTTTATCTCAAGACAATGTTAAACAACTCTTAGAAGCAACAGGAAGCAATTTTCTCTTTAGTAATTCTTCAAGAACGTTTCTTAATGATTTTGGTGAAGAGGAAGAAGTTTATATTGTTTATCATCTAGTCAATAATGCTGAATTGACTGGTGGTGTTATTGAAAATGCTCAGGTAAGATTAAGCCAGTCAGGCGTTACCGCTGGACAGCCTATTGTTCAGATGGAAATGAGCAGTGCAGGTTCTCGTGAATGGGCAAGAATTACTGGAGCAAATATTAAAAAAAGAATTGCTATAATATTGGATAAAAAAGTGCACATGGCACCCGTGATTAATAGTCAAATCTTTGGTGGTTCTACAGTAATTGAAGGTCTAGATTCTGTTGAAGAAGCTGAAGATATCGCTATTGTCTTGCGTGCAGGTGCTTTACCAGTTCCTGTAACAATTATTGAAGAAAGAATTGTTGGTCCTTCTCTTGGTGCTGATTCAGTACGACAAGGAACTTCATCTATCTTGATTGGATTAGTTCTTGTGATATTATTTATTATACTTTATTACAGAATGTCTGGTTTTATTGCGAGCTTTTCGCTTATATGGACTCTTATTCTTCTCCTGGGTATACTAGCGTTATTACAAGCAACTTTGACATTACCAGGTATTGCTGGATTAATTTTGACTGTTGGCATGTCTATAGATGCTAATGTAATTATCTTTGAAAGAATCAGAGAAGAATTAAGAAAAGGGAAAACTGTTCGATCTGCAATTGATGCTGGATATCAAAGAGCAATAACAACAATTGTTGATGCAAATTTAACTACTGGAATTGCGGCAGGTGTATTATACCAATATGGAACAGGACCAATCAAAGGATTTGCAACAGTATTATTCTGGGGAATTATTGTAAGCATGTTTACTGCAATTATAGTAACAAGATTTCTGTTTGATTTTACAACCTCTAGGAAAAATCTGGAGAAACTAAGTATTTAATATGGAACTACTGAAAAATACTAATATAAATTTTATGGCAGCAAAAAATGTTGGATTTACTATATCCTCTATCTGTTTTGTTTTATCTCTGTTTATGATATTCTCAGGATTAAATCTTGGAATTGACTTCAGAGGAGGAACAATGATTGGACTAAATTTTTCTGAAGAAGTTGAAATCCAAGAAGTAAGAGCAGCAATGCAGTCTATTCCAATTGAAGGACAGGAATTTGATCTTAGTACGGAAGAAATAAAACATTTTGGTAATAATACTGATGTAATGATAAAGATTAACACAAGAGACGATGCACCAAAAAACTTTGCACAAGGAATTGTAAATCACCTTTATCAAAATATGAATGAAAAAGTACCTGAAGATAAAAATAATTTTATTTTATCAGTTGAAACGGTAGGTCCAAAAGTTGGATCAGAGTTAAGTGGAAAAGCATTATGGTCTATTATTTCTGCTTTAGGACTTATTCTTTTTTATATCTCAATTAGATTTGAATTCAAATTTGCTATAGGAGCAATTTTAGCACTAGTTCATGATGTCATAATTACATTAGGCATTTTTTCTTTTACTGGATACGAAATTACATTAGGTACTCTTGCAGCATTCTTAACTATTGTTGGATATTCACTTAATGATACAATCGTAATCCTTGATCGTATTAGAGAAAATATGAAATCTTCAGGAACAGTATTATTTGAATCAACGATTAATAAAAGTATTAATCAATCACTAAGCAGAACATTAATTACGTCATTGACTACTTTATTGGTAATTATTGTATTAATCTATGCTGGTGGAGAAATTATTCGTCCTTTTGCTTTTACCATGCTTGTAGGTGTAATTATTGGAACCTATTCAAGTATTTATATAGCTAGTGGACTACTCGCTTCAATCTATAAGTCATCTAATTAATGAATAACAAAACTTTCTTACCTTTTGTAGCACTATGTCTAATCTGGGGTTCAACATGGTACTTTATCAAAATTACTTTAAATGCAGGAATGCCACCTATGTATGGAGTAGGAATACGTTTCTTCTTTTCAGGTCTCTTATTCTTTTTAATACTTCTTCTTAGAAAAGAATCTATTCCGATTAACAAACAATCGATCAAACTTTATCTTTCCTTTGCATTATTAAATTTTAGTTTATCTTATGGAATTACTTATTGGGCTACTCAATATGTCTATTCAAGTATATCAGCTATTATTTGGGGATTATTCCCAGCAGTAACCAGCTTAATTGCACATTTCATGATTCCTAATGATCCAAATGAAAGATTAACACAAAATAAATTATTGGCTTTAGGGATTGGATTTATCGGATTAGCGATTATCTCTTCAAACCAAACAATTGATTTTAGTTCGAATTCTTCTATTGGTATTCTATTATTGATATGTGCTGTGGTTGCAGCAGCATATCCGAGTGTTTTATATAAAAAACACAGTAAAGAAGTGAATCATTATCAAATGAATGCTGTTTGTCAATTAATTACAGGAGTAGTCATGTTGTCTCTGTCATATTTTATAGAAACAGAAGATACTATGCAATTGGTATGGACTAATGAATTAATTCTGTCTACAATATATTTAATTGTTTTGGGTGGAGTTGTATCTTGGGGAATTTATTTCTGGCTATATCAACACCTTACTGTCACTCAAGTAACTTATGTTGCTATTTTCCCTCCAATCGTAGCAATTATAATGGGATGGATTTTTCTTAACGAAGTTCTCACAATAAAGGAAATTATTGGAACAATTTTTATTTTAAGCGGTTCAGTACTTATATATAGGAAATAGTGGAGTATAATTTTTAAATTAACAACATAATGATGGAAAAAATAAGAAGATCGCTACTCGCTGGTATTATTACAATTATACCAATCGCCTTAACTGTATATGTATTACAAGCAATATTAATTCTCATATTTACAATCGGAGGGAAAATAGCAGAACCTCTAAATCAGATTGAATCTCTAAAGAATGTTGCTGAGGGTAGTTTTATTGGTTTTGATTTGTTGACTTCTGTCATTGGATTATTTGTTGTATTAATAACATTGATTATTGTTGGTTTCTTTGCACGTAATGTATTAGGAAAACGTGTTGTAAATTGGGTTGAAGAAATTTTTAAGAGAATTCCATTAATTGGTATGATTTATAGCACAACAAAGCAAATTATCCAATCAATCTCTGGAACAACAAATAATTCATTCCAAAAAGTAGTCTATATTGAATATCCAAGGAAACGAATATGGACATTAGGGTTTGTTACAAAAGAATCTTTGAATAAAGAAAATGAAAAATTTTATCATTTATTTGTACCAACCACACCAAACCCTACTTCTGGATATTTTTTGGTGATACCGATTGAAGATACTTTAGATGCTGAAATCAGTGTCGAAGAGGGCTTCCGAATGATAGTATCTAGTGGAATTGCTTCCAGCGGTAAAAATCCAATTTCAAAATAATCATAAAAAAAAGGGCAAAAAATTGCCCTTTCTTTTATTTCTTAAAGTATAGAAGTGTTAATTAACCTCTACCTCTAGCCATAGGTGCGCGAGAAACGTCGCCATCTTTATCGATGAAATACAAATAGCCACTTTCACGTGTTACACCTGCGTCAGCAACTTTTTCAGCATTTCCGCCACCGGAACCTCCGCGTGACATTTGTGAACGCCATACATTACCATCTTTACCTAGATAATAAAGGTATCCACTTGCTTTACTAACACCAGTTGTCTTTACTTTTTCAGCCATTTTTTTCTCCTTACTATTAAATTAAAAACGCAATTTTTCGACTGCATCGCACAATTCTACAGCTAAACTCGAATTATAGCAAGAATTTTCTCGTCGGGGGCTCCTCGATAAATCATGTGAAAATTCTGCCAATATCCCTTCTAATTGATTAAATTCCTTGCTGTTATGCCCCGGTAGCTCAGCTGGATAGAGCAACGGATTTCTAATCCGTAGGTCACAGGTTCGAATCCTGTCCGGGGTACTCACTCGTCGAGAAACTCTCTAATTTCATTCTCTAGTATCATTCCAGCATCCTCATTGAGATGAATATGATCACACAATGCTTTTAAACCATATTTTTTTCCAATTTGATTCCAATTCTGACCAAAAACATAGTGTAATATTATAGCTCTGAGCACTCGTAGTGTACGCCATTGAGTGGTTTCATAAGGGTGGCTAGTGCTATTATTACCAATAAACTTGCTAAGATGACTAAAAAAATCAATTAATATTAAATCATATTTGCTAGCCATATTTTTAATAATATTATTGTATTCTTTAACAATGCTAATAATATCATCCGAAGCACGTTCTCCAATCCATGGCAGAGTACTAATAGCAATTTTTGCATTGCTATGAGATTTCATGTATTGAATCATAGATTCTAATTCTTTTTCATACCAGTCCATTGATGGTAATTGCGGTAATCCTTTGTTTGTCACATAATATTCTTGAATAAACTTAATTTTTTGACTCCCCATCGCATCATTTGTACCAATAAGAATAGTGATATAGTCTGGATTACATTTTAAAGCATTTTCTAGTCTTTGATTTAAATTCCATGCTAAATCTCCATTTATTCCAGCATTGACATATATTTTTGAAGAATCCTTTTCTCTTAATGCTCCTACCCAATCATATCCTATATGCCCATGAGTAATGCTATCTCCACAACAAAGAACAATTGGACGATTATCACTAGAATTTCTAACAAAAGAATCAGCAGACATTTTGGGTAATCCCCATGCATGTTTTATAATAGGAAATCTCCATGCATTCATTAGAATATATCTTAACATATAATATTTATTTAATGAAGTTAGATACTATCTTGATTTTATTTAACAATACCAAGTAATTCTATTTCAAAAATAAGAACTGAGGCCGGTGGAATAACAAATGTTCCCATTTCTTGACCAGGAACTCCAGATTCCCCATATCCTAAATTGTACGGAATATAAACTTCCCACTTAGAACCAACAGGCATCATCTGTAATATTTCTGTCCATCCTGGTATCACTCCTTGTACTGGAAATGTAGCAGGAGTACCACGATCATAACTACTATCAAATTTATGTCCATCAATGAGATATCCGCTGTAATGAACAGTTACTTCATCATCATAATCTGGTATATCTCCAGTACCAATGACAATTGTTTTATATTGAAGATTGCTTCTTCTTACCAGAACACCTTCTTTTGTTTTATTCTCATCAAGAAATTCTTGACCTTTTATTTTATTTTCTCTAGATAATTTTTGGAATTCTTCACTTGCTTCTTTCATTTCTTCCCTTTCAAAACCAGCCATTTCAATATTAAATTTCATTAGAATTTCTTGTCTTTCAGTAACATTGAGTAAAGGTTCCTCATTGGTAAAAAAATCATCTAATCCTTTCTTGATTAGTTCTTTATCAACATCTGCATAAGCTGGTAAATTTTTCCCAACATTAATCCCCATAGAATAGCTAAGAGAATCTTTAAATGTATTTAATGTAGTATCATCAGAAACAGATGGACTATCAGCATTATTCTGATTACATGCTATCACAAAAATAATTATTGGTAATAATTTTTTAATGTCCATTTTCATATCCTTTATATGGTTTAAAACGTACTATACCATTGTATGCCATATGCAAGGGCTACACTAACCATCAACCCTAACATTAATCGGAGAAAATCTTTATATAACATTGGGAAAATAGCCTTTTTGTGTCTACTAGTATATGTTAGTTGTCCATAGCCAATAGCCATCCAAATTCCAAGCTCCCTACCTGCCAACATTCCCATAAAGACAAATGTAGTACTCATTGGTATATTATTGACTTCTTTGAAATAATACAAAACAAAACAATAAACCAAATCAATGAGCGTAGCTGATCGAACATATCTTGTATTAGTTTTTGACAAAACAATTTCTTGTATTTTCCCACCTTTTTCATAAAACATGAATCCCAAACCTAAAAGCATTGCACCAATAACAAAGAACTTAAAGTCGATACCCCCAATGGAACTATATCTTGGTAAAAATACCATGATATTTGCCATATCATGTTTCAACCATGTTGCCCATAACCAACCAGTGGTTAACCATTGAGCAACTCTCCAATAGCTATTATATTTATTTTCACCTTTCTCACCTTCATTCAAAATATACTTACTAATCAAATACCAAGATCCCCAAGCAAAAACAAAAGATACTGCGTAACCTAGGAAACTTTTCAATAACATTTTTTCCATCACAACAGATGTCGCAAAAACCGATAAGACTAGGAATGTAGTTGATACTGGTATTTTTATTCTTGTTAAGACAATCAGAACTAATGGTGCTATTGCATGATACCATTGTATTTCTACTTCTGGAAACTGATCTAATCTTCCAAAAGCTGGATCACCAGAATTAAAACCCTGCACCATAGTAAATACAAAGATAGAACCCATAAATGCAAACATCCAATACCACTTAATATCATCACGATTGGATGCAATGTAAGTTCCTAGTGTTTGAATACTGTCATTAGCTGTGACAGCATAAACAGCGAATAAAAAACCAAGTAAAGACCAAAGTGTAAAGAAATCCATTTTTTTCTTCTTAAATAGGTTTATTCATTATTTGTTTTTTTTCATTGGCATTATGCTGCTCCGGAGGAGGGACTCGAACCCCCGACCTGGTGATTAACAGTCACTCGCTCTACCAACTGAGCTACTCCGGAATCGAGATGGAATTTCTCATAATATTATATAAAGAATCAAGGAATAATTTATACTTCAAGTTCAATAATTAAATCTTTAGATAAATTAAATTGTGCATGATCAAAAACATCTTTGGAAATAGTAACTTTATTATTATCTGATACTGAACCAAGACGAGCATGGGTAGACTTTAATCCTCCAAGATACCATCTATGATCGCTAATATAAATTAAATCTCCTTTATTTCCTTTTATCTTATCCATATAGTTCTTTGGTAACGATACTTCATTGTTGTCTTTTTGTGTTACTTCTACTTCTGCTCCAGAAAACTGAATAGTTATACCTGCATTTTTATTCACATCAGATCCTTTAAAGTATTGTGGACCATCCTTAATCGTCCAAATGGTCAATCCTTTAATTCTATCATAATTTTTTGGAGGTTTTGTAAACAAGGTAGCAATGATACCAATAGATACACATGCAAATACATTATATAATGCTCTGATATAAGACCAGGGTTTTGCATCAACAAATTCAATGCCATGAGAAAATGGTTGTACAAATGTCTTAGGATATTCAATTCCTAACAGAATAAAAATCGCTCCCACAACAAACGTTAGAACGGCAGCTCTAGAGGAAAATCTTTTCCAGAAGATTCCTAAGAATATCACCGTAACCATTGGGGGAGTAACAACACTATGGAATGCGCCATGTGCTTCATAAATAGTACCATATTTACTAAATAGAAAAGCAGCTTGTATACCAATAAATGTCACTAATAAAGATGTAAACATAGAAACACGTAGTCGAGTTTTTTCAGATGGATTTTTACTTAATGGGGTATAAATATCATTCACAGCTACTGCTGCTGATGCATTGATTTGAGAATCAAGACTTGACATCAGTGCAGCAACAACTGCCGCCACTAAGAAAGCAAAGATTGCTTCAGATCCTGATACAATACCAGCCACCACCGTAAAAATTCCATTTGGATTAGTAGTTTCCGCAATAATATCTGGTGAAGTATTCGTGATAGCTCTAGCAATCCAACCAGAATTTGATACTGCAATCGTAGCAATTGGTAATAATACCAAAACGTTTATTATGGTTGCTCTTCGGGCATGAACAACGGAACGAGCTGCTAAAAAACGCATAATAACAGCTTGATTCATGAAAGCAAATCCTACAGATCCTACTATACCGTCTTGCCAAAAAATACCAGCAAAATTAAAATCAGGAGGCGAATTAAAATCAGCTAGAGGTAATTTGTTTGCTATAGATAGATTATTCCAAAAGGAATCAAATCCTCCTAGATAAGCAATTCCTAATCCAAAAATTAGAAGTCCAGCAAACAATAGAATAATTCCCTGGATAAAATCAGTAAAGATAATAGCTGTTTGTCCTCCTAGAGAAACATAAATACCAGAAATAACAGCTACGACAATGATGATTGTATTAATTTCCCATCCTAAAATAGGTTGAAGCAATGATCCAAGGGCAAGTAATCCAATACCAATATATCCAACCAAATATAATAACATGGTAAAGGTTGATAAATTTCTGACCGTACTATTGAAACGACGTTGAAAATATTCAGGAATGGAATTAACCTTCATATAATAGATAATTGGAATCCATCCAAACAATAATAATGGCATAAAAAACCAATCATTCATATATGTCATTGTGGATGAAAATCCATACTCAAACCCTTTAGAAGCATATTTTGCAAAACTATGTGACCCCACTCCTGTAGCTAACATAGACATTGCAATTAACCACCAAGAAAATCGTCTCCCACCAAAAAAGAAATCTTCTGTTGATTTGTTATTACGAGCGAAAAATAATCCTGCACCCAATACAAAAAAAACATAACAAATTAAGATTCCCCAAAATAATCCAGTTGTTGGAATAAGTGTGTTCATTTGATATTCCTCACAAGAATACCAACATTTAATACATACAAAGCAAGAATGAATAAATATATCTTGGGAGCATCATTCAATGCTGATAATGTCATAAATAAATGAATAGAAAAAATATAAATAAACCCCCATACTAAAACTTGCATCCATATTTTATGTTCCTTCCAAAATTGATTACCACCATAAGCACGGAATATTGTGAAAAGTCCACCACCAAAAATTAGGATACCAAAACCATATTGATACATAAAAGGAAGCCAAGAATGAGAAAATAAATCCATTATTTAATTTCCTCAAAAAATGGTTTCAATTGATCGTAGGTATCATGTAGTCCTTGTGCAACAACTTTTGTTGATCCTACAACTGGCATGAAAGAAGTATCAGATATCCATCGTGGAACAATATGAAAATGTAAATGTCCTTCAATAGATGCACCAGATCCTTTACCAATATTTGCTCCAAAATTGAATCCATGACATTGTAAATTTTCTCTTAAAATTTTCATCGTTTTTTTAGTAAGTCGCATAATCTCTGTTAATGTTTCATCTGTTAAATTTTCTACTGAATCTGATTCCTCATATGGAACAATCATCAAATGTCCATTGTTATATGGATAATAATTCATAATGATATAACAAGATTCACCGCGGTAAAGAATGAGATTTTCTTTATCTTCAGTTTCATTCGGTTTACTAGAAAAAATCTTTTGTGAAGCATCTTTATTCTTAATGTATTCCATTTTCCATGGAGCCCATAAATGTTTTTTATGTGACATATTCGTTTTCCAACTTCACTTTATCAATTAGTTCTCTCAACACAGGTTTAATATAAATATTATCGAGATTCAACTTACCAAAACATTTTGCTAAAATATTTACACGTTGTTCCAATGGCTTATGTTTATTAATAACAATAAAATTATCGCTAAATAGCAAGCAATTATCTCCGTTAAAATCCCCTTTATCATGTACAATCTTCACATTTAATTTATCGCTTAATTCGATAAAATCATTAACAAGTTCTTCATATTTTTTATTTATTTCTTTGAGTCGCATTTGATTCCAGTAATTTTACTGCTACTTCTAATTTTTGCTCCTAAACCATCCACCATTTTGATAGAATATTTTTCCATAACAGCAGTTTCTGGTATTTCACTTAAACTTCTATCCCCACCATTGGCAAAAATATTTGGTTGCAGAAATTCCAAGCTTTTACACACACTTTTGTCATCATCAATACTCAAAAATACTTCATCAACAGACTGTAATGCAGAAACAATCTCCATTCTATCCTTTTCATTCATAAAAGACTTTCCTTTTTTTAAGACAGTTTGCTTATCATTATTAACAATCACAACCAACTTATCTCCCAGTTGTCTTGCAAGCTTTAAAAGTTCTAAATGCCCTACATGAATTGGATCAAAATATCCACTTACAGCTACAACAATCATATTATTCTTCCTTTTCTAAGCTATAGTTCCACATTGGAATTTCTAATTCCCAATTGGCTCTCAAAATTAATGAATCAGGATAAACATAAAATCTTTCAGCAAATTGTTCATCAGTAAAAGATCCCATATTTAAGATTAAATCATTATTTCTATCTTCATAAATCAATAATTGATATTTCCCTTCCAAAACTTCATCAATAGTATAATTACCTCCTAATTCTACTGCATTGGTGTAATTGTCCTTTGTATTTTTTAAAAATACATTTATAGGATGAAGAAAATTACCCTTCACAGATCCCAATATGGTCGCTGTTTTTACCAATGCTTTCTTATCAGTATCATCAACTGTCAAACTATCAGAAGATACAACACTATCTTCTTTTTTTGTAGGCCTTGTAAGATAGAAATTAATATTACTTAATAAATCATTATGTAAGGATAATTTATTTTTTCTGTAAAACGAAAATGCTTCTTTTGTATAATCGATATTTGATCCATATTGTTGGACTGCTACAATTGAAAAATCTGCATTAGGTAAAAAATTAAACTGATATCCCCCAGTTGACGATGCACGCAAAATATAGTCTGGAGGGGTATCAAACATAATAGCCTTACTTGGATTGTTCAACCATAAGAGAATAAATGCAGTATTAAAATCTCCAAAAATATTCCCTTCAATTCTACCAGAATGGAAGACAAAATCTCTTGAAAATGGAATAACAATATCTTGAGCAATATTTACACCATGTTCATCCTTAAGGTTAGTATCAAACACAAGCATATATGTAGTGTCAGTATCTAAATTTGATGGCATCCAGAAATCAATTTCATTCCCTTTATATTCATATTTAAAATCATAGTCTCCAGTTGGAAAAATCTTAATCGCTTTTTTTAAAGATGTTTCTTGCAAATACTCATTGAATTGAATTGTAATTTTTTGAGTTGGATTAATCTCAGTTAATATCTTTGGAGTGGTTGAAACTAATCCTGGAGGAATAGCATCAATTTCTCCACCTTGTGGTGCAGATACTGACGCACAATTATTAATAAAAATAATTGCCAAAAGTAAAAATAACTTATTTGCTATTCTCATATTTTTCTAGATAATCTTCTGACCATTTTACGAAAGTATGGTTATTAATTTCAAATTTAATTTGATTCATTAAATCAAAGTAATATGCAATATTAATTAGTGTAGCAATTCGAATACCTAATATTTCATTAATTTGGAATAAATATCTTAAATATGATTTAGAATATTCTTTGGCAAAAGTTATACTACTATTTTCATCAATTGGTGAAATGTCATGTTTATACCTACTATTAATAATATTAATAATTCCTTCGTTAGTAAAAAGTTGGCCATTTCTTGCATTTCTTGTTGGCAATACACAATCAAACATATCTATTCCCCTCAAAATTGATTTTACGATATCGGTTGGTTTCCCTACACCCATTAAATATTTTGGATGATTCTCAGGAATAGCTTCACCCAATAAGTGTACTGTATCAAACATTGGTTCCTTCTTCTCTCCTACTGATAATCCTCCAATTGCTATGCCACAATTAGCAAAAAGAAGCATTTGTTCCAAACATTGTAGTCGCTCATCTTTATCAATACCTCCTTGGATAATAGGAAACAAAATTTGTTTATGATTATAAAGCGGTTTGTGTGTATCTAAATAATCATAAGCTCTTTTGGTCCAATCATGAGTCAATTTAGAAGCTCTTTTTAATTCTCTTTTTGTACAATCTGCTGGAGGACAATAGTCAAAAGCCATAATAATATCTGATCCTAGTTTTTGTTGAACTTCCATCGAAATCTCTGGAGTAAAAAGATGCATGCTTCCATCAAGATGTGATTTAAAATGAACACCATTATCAGTAATCTTGTTCATTTTATTTAAAGAAAACACTTGATAACCACCGCTATCCGTTAAAATACTATTAGACCAATTCAAAAATTTATGTAACCCGCCATTTTTTTCAATAATGTCTGTTCCAGGTCTCAAATAAAGATGATAAGTATTAGATAACATAATCTGTGTGTTTAGGTCATACAGTTCATCGGGGGAGATAGACTTTACGACTCCATGTGTACCCACTGGCATAAAAACAGGTGTTTCAATAACAGAGTGATCTGTCTGAATTTGTCCTGTTCTTGCTAATGAATATTTATCTTTTGATTTGACTATAAATTTCAACGAATTACCAATCGTACCCAATCGATAAAATGTATTGAGGTTTAGAATAGTCACCATCGGGATAACGATCCCATGCGGTATCGATTCTTATTAATGCCCATGGAGTAAATATTTTCATACCAATTCCGAGAGTAGAAATAATTGGAGAAGCATCAGGATCAGTTAGATTATACTTGGATCGAACAAGTGCACTATCATCAAATTCTTCACTATTATCCCATGCAGCACCAATATCTAAGAAAAGATGTCCAAAAATATTACCAAATTTAATTCTAGCAGGAAATCCAACATCAATATAATTAATAAATGGAAATCGCAACTCAAAGTTGGCAACAGCAACATTTTCACCAGTGCGTTCTCTATAGCGTGCTCCTCGCACAGGAAATACATACTCCGTAAAATAGACATCTTCTAACACAGTAGAACTCTCATAATCTAAAATTCTTTCTGCATAAAATCCTGAATCGTCTCTACCTTCAGTCTGAGTATCAGAATAAAAAGTCATTTGAGATGCTCCACCTAGAAAAAACTTTTCAGGATTTTCACCAAAACTTCTTCCCAACATTAACCTGGTGGCAAAACTATAATTTCTATTAATTTTAAAATATTTTCTTATATCAAATTTAACGGTTTTAAAAGCAAGGCTGTCATCACCAATATCTGGACTAAATTGGAAAGTTAAATATTGTCTTAATCCATCATTAGGACCAGTATAAGTATTAGTTGTATTATCGTATACCCAACTTAATAAAGGAATAAATGATTTCAGATTTTCTGAATAATTTGTTTCAACTTGTCCAGTCCAATAGTCAATCTCTTTGATTTCATAGCTAATACCTCGTAGAGTTCCACCAAGGTCAATTCTATTAAATTTTGAAAATGGATATTGAGCAAAAAATCCAATACCATAATCTCTTAATAAACCTATATAATCAGTATCAATACTATAACCTAGAGAGAATAAATTTGCATATTGGAAAAGTGTTCCATAATAGTTTGTTCTATTCTTTAGATATCCATAACTCAATACTATATCACTATTGTCTAAATCCATAACAAGATTAGAAGCAAACCTTACTTGATGATCCCCCATAACATCGCTCCATGCAATATTAGCAAGACCAGTAGTTCCAAATAAATTATCAATAGAAGCACTGGTATAAACATAATCTAATGAGAACTCTATTTTGTACTTCTGTGGATTGTAATTACCAGCAAAACGTAAAGAATCAACAGATGTTAATTCTTGATCTGAATCTATATGATCTGGATTATTAAATTTCTTATAACTGCGAGCAAAAACATAGTTTGAATAATCTTCTTCTTCGGAAATATTTGGTTCATTTTTGACAAAACGCAGATCTTCAAAATCTTCTGATTCATCTTTTGTAGTGTAAAATACTGTAGGAGAAACTTCTTTCTTTTTAATTTCAATCGGATTATTCATCAAAAATAAGTCCCAACCTCTTTCTTTGTATCCAGCAAAAATTATTTTATCTGCATTTCTATCAACATCAATCTGTTGAATACCAGTAATAACATTAGTAATAGGATAAGCTTCATTTGTTATTAAGTCATGTTTAAAAATATTGTAGACTCCATTGTAATCAGCTGTATAAAATAAAGTATTATCTTTTGATGCTACAGGATAAGCTTCATCGTGATTAGTGTCAGTAATTTGTGTAATAGATTCAGTATTGAAATCATACATAAAAATATCCTTTTGGGAAAAATCTATTTCCGAGATGTTAGTATTATTCTTATAACTTGATTGATCGGAACTAAAGAACACTTTATCACCATTCAAACTCCATGATGGAGAAGAATCAGAAGAAACATCATTTGTTAGATTTGTAACTTTTTCCGTTTTTAAATCAATAAGATATAAATCACTTGAATCGTCTTTATGGCCAATAAATACAATTTTATTATCTTTTGGGTGCCATGCTGTAGTAAACACGCCATCTAATCCAATAGGAATTTTTTTATATTTCCCATTTTTCACATTTACAATGATAATAGAATCTTCTTTTCCACTTTTAGAAGCAAAAGCAATCTGCTTACCATTTGGTGACCAAGATAATCCAGGTTGTAACCATTTTAATTCTTCAAAATCTGGAGAGTTATTGCCACGAATTAATCTTTTTTTCTGTTCACCAGAATCGGCATTTAAAAGAATCAAATCCATATATCCTGATTGATCAGTAAAATAAGCAATGGTATTGCCATCTGGTGAAAACGAAGGACTAATATTATAAAAATTTTTTGATTTTGATCTATCGGTAAGTTTTTCAGAAAAATCAGTCAATTTTTCTCGTTTGTTGATATCTCCCCAATATTCTTTCTTCAAGTAATCATGCCAATTTTCAGTCAATTTTTCAAAATCAATCCCTAATGCATTTTCAAAACCTTTCTCTGCATTCTGAGTTCTTTTCATTTGCTGAAATACTTCTCCAACTTTTTCTCTTCCATATTTATTTGTTATATACTTCCAAATTGATTGACCCCCTTTGTATGCCAGGATTGAATAATTGAGTTGATCAATTTCAGGTAAATTTTCTTCAATGGCCAAATCTCTTAAAACCATATCAGTATTGGTATCCCAATCTACAGAAAGAAACTCTGCTAACCCTTCATTGGCCCACAGAGGAACTTGAAGTAAAACACGTCCACTTAATACTCCCTGGACATTCCCTCCATATACCATATCATTAATAATTGCATGCACAAGTTCATGGTGGATGACATGTTTAAATTGTGCGTAAGATCCTTCGAATGGAATAACAATTCTATTTTTATAGAGCTCAGTCACTCCTCCTATACCTTCAGACATATATACATTAACAATATTCGTTTGTTGAAAATCATTATGAGAAGTGTAAACAATAATTTTAATAGGTTGTTGACTTCTCCAACGTAAGTGTTTCCCAATTTGATCAAGCGACTCTTCTGCAATTGTTGATGTAAAAATTGCTAAATCATAATTATCGCCATAATAGTAAACATTAAAATTAGGACTAACGATAAAATTCCAATCGAATTCATTGTATTGAACTTTATTTTGACCAAAATATTGCCCAAACAAAGCTTGACTAAAGAGTGTTAAGATTAAAATAAAACGCATTGATAATTTTATATAATATTAGACATAATAAATATGAAAAAAGTAAAAATAATTAAATATTGGACAGATTTAATATAAGGATTAAGTTTTTTCATGCAATTACCAATATATTTTTTTGGAGATACACATTTTAAACTCCAAAAATCAAGTCAAGAAGATAAAAAAATTGAAAAATTTTCTCAATTTTTAAAAACAATCTCCGAGGAAAACAATAAAGGCAGTTTGTTTATTGTGGGCGATTTATTTGATTATTACTTTGAATACAAGAATAAAACTCCAGAGTATTACAAAGAAATATTTACATCACTAAAGGATATCCGACAAAAAGGTTTTGATATCTACTTTGTTGCTGGAAATCATGACTATTGGATAGGAGATTATCTAAAAAGTTGCGTAGAGGATTGTTTTCTTAATGATACCACAGTAGAGGCTAACAATAAGAAATTCTATATTACCCATGGAGATGGCATTCTATCATGGGATAAATCTTACCGTTTATTACGATGTATATTACGTAGCAAACTGTTTATTACATTATTTTCTTTACTTCCAGAAAAGATTGCCATAAAAATTGCAAAAAAAATATCTCATGAAAGAAAAGATTCACATTATTTAGATCAAGAAAGAATTAATAGAATCCACAATGAATTAGAAACATTTGCATCAAATAAGATAGACAAAGGTTTTGATTATATTATTATGGGCCATTATCATCATTTCTATCAAAAAACATTAAATAATGGAGAATTAATTGTGCTAGGTGAATGCAATGAAGAAAATTATAACTATGCTGTCTTTAATGGAGACAAATTAGAAATCAAGAATTTCTAAACCTTATTACACAAGGTAACCATAATTGCATTTTGCATATGTAATCGATTCTCTGCTTGCTCAAATACAATTGAATTTTCTGAATCAATCACATTATCAGTTACTTCTCTGCCTCGTTCTGCTGGTAAGCAATGCATAAACAAATAATCGTCTTTTGCATTCTTTACTAAATCTGAATTTACTTGAAATGGAGAGAATATTTTTATGCGTTCATCAATTTCTTCTTTTTGGCCCATGGATGCCCATACATCTGTATAGATTACATCTGCATTGTGAACAGAATCAAGTAAGTGAGAGACTGACACATTAGATATGCCAACATCATTTGCAAGTGTAATTGTGTCTGCATCAGGAGAATATCCTTCAGGACACACACAAACAAATTCAAAAGGAAGTACAGCCGCCAACCTAATCCAAGAATTAACAATATTATTTCCATCACCTAGATATACTATCTTCAGATTATCAAAAGAATCTTTCTTTTGTTCCCACACTGTAAAAATATCAGCCAATATCTGACATGGATGGTTGTAATCAGTTAATCCATTAATAACAGGAACTGTAGCATGTTTTTCAAAATCTAACATATCTTGATGATTAAATACTCTGGCCATAATCATATCATTGTAGCGACTAAATAGTTGTGCTAAATCAGCGGCGCTTTCTCTTTTGCCCAATCCGATATCTTGGGGAGCTAAATAAATTGCATGCCCTCCCATCCAAGAAAATCCTGTTTCAAAAGACACCCTTGTTCTTGCTGAAGGTTTAGCAAAGATCATTGCTAAAGAATGGTTATTAAATGGCTTGAATTCTTCTTTATTTCTGTATTTTGATTTTAAATCGGAAGCTAGACTAAATAAATCCAAAATTTCTTCTTTAGAAAAATCATCTATCTTAATACAATGTCTAACATTCATTTTAACTGTCTCTTGTTTACGTTAGGAATATTCATTGATTCTCTATATTTGGCTACCGTTCTTCTAGCAATAGAAATATCTTTTTTCTTTAAAAGATTAGATATTTCTAAATCAGAAAATGGATGACTATTATCTTCTGATTGAATTAAATCTTTTATAGTATCTTTTAGTTCTTTTGTCCCAATAACTTCACCAGAATCTTTAACAATCTTACTGCTAAAGAAACTTTTCAAACTTATAATACCCAAAGGGGTATCAACATACTTATTTTTAACCACTCGACTAATACTGGATATATCCATATCTAATTTGGTTGCAATATCTTTTAAACGAAGCGGGTTAGGATAATCTTGATTTTCAGATAAATAAGCATTCTGAAAACCAATAATTTCATTCATCACGTTTTTAAGTGTTTGAGATCGAAATATAATGGTATCTAATAAATTTTGAGCACTATCAGTATGTTCTTTAATAAATTTTTTCTCCTTATCTGAAAATTTTTGTGTCATTGCTTCACTCAAATAGTCATTAGCAATTTTAAATCGATTTAGATTTTTATCATTGACCAAAATAATCCATTTATTGTCTTTCATTCTAATAATAAGATCAGGAATAATTTGATCAGAATCATTACTCATAATGATTGGAGAAAGATTTTTAGAGGAGATAATTTTTAGTGCATCATCAAATTCAACATCTGAACATACTAGGTTTGATTTAATTTCTGAAAAATTTTGGTTTAAAAATTCGTCAAAATATTTTGTAATGATTTCCTGAGCAAAAAAATCATTATCATCAATTTGTAAAGCAAGATATTCCTGCACATTCCTACAACCAACTCCTTGAGGAGTTAATTTCTTTACAAAATCTAAAACTTTATTTACTTCACTCAAATCTGCATGACAATTATCGGCAATTAATTCAATTTCAGTGTCTAAAAATCCAGTTTCATCCACATTAAATATAATTTGTTTACCAATATCTTTTTCTTTGCTATCCATTTCTGATTCTTCAACTTGTTTAATTAAACTATCTGTAACATCTATATCTTCAGGTAGATTTGATAGAAATAAATCATAATTTTCTTGGTTATCTAATTGATATTCTTGGGTATTTTTATCTCTAAAATCTTCCAAATCTCTTTCAACTAAAACTGGATTTTTTTCAATTTCATTTTGCAATTCTTCTTCAATATCGGTAAGTGATAGCTCCAAAAAACGAGATTGTAATATTTGTTGAGGAATAATCGACTGTTTTTGTCGGATCTTTGTAGAAATTTTACTCATTAATCAAGCCTAAATTTTTTACCAAGGTATAGCTTTCGAACCTCTTCATCATTAGCTAATGTTTCTGCATTACCAGATTTTAAAATTTTACCACTATATAATAAATATGATCTATCAGTAATCGATAAAGTTTCTCTTACATTGTGATCTGTGATTAATACCCCAATATTTTGTTCTTTAAGCGAAGTAACAACCTGTTGAATATCCTCAACAGCTATAGGATCAATACCTGCAAATGGCTCATCTAATAAGATAAAATCTGGTTTTAATGCAAGAGTTCGACATATTTCTACTCTTCTTCTCTCACCGCCAGATAAACTGCCACCTAAATTTCCTCTAAGATGATCAATATTAAATTGTATAAGCAATTTATCGATTAATTCGGTTTGTTCTTGAACAGATGGAAGAATATTTTCTAAAACTATTCTTAAATTATTTTCTACTGTTAGTTTGGCAAAGATGGAAGGTTCTTGTGCTAAATAACCTATACCCATTCTTGCTCTTTGGTACATCGGTGTACTAGTAATATTGTTATCATCAAAGAATATTTTTCCAGAAGATGGTCTAATCATTCCAGTAATCATATAGAATGTAGTTGTCTTACCAGCACCATTTGGACCAAGTAATCCAACAATTTCTCCTTTTTTTAGATTAATGTTAATTTCATTAACAACTGTCTTCCCAGAGTAGCTTTTTTTCAGATTTTCTGTTTTTAATACTTTACTCATCTTTTACTGAACCTCTTGGTTGATTAATTTTCCATTCTGTAAGATCAATATTTGATTGAAAACCTTTTCCATATAATGTATCCAAATTGCCTGAAATAAATATTAACTCAGAATCTGTAAAAATCTTATCGACTTTATTATTCCATAACAACGAATCAGTCAATAATTCTTCCCCTCGATCAGCTTTAACTATTACATTTCCAAAAGCATTAATTCTATTTTCCTTCTCACTAACAAAAGCATAATCTGATTTAATGGTTGATGTATGGTAATAATTACTATCATATAAATCTACTACAACGTTATTAGTCAATTGTAATTCAAGATTATCATCATTTCTTTCAAGTAATTCTGCCGTTACCAATGCTTTTATGTTACCCATCTCTGTCAAAGTAATTTCAACATTTGAAGATAATTGATTGTGAACAGCTTTTTTTTCTTCATTGCTTTCTTTATCGGTACTATAGCAAGATATGAAAAAAAACAAGAGGAAGATTAAGGAATAATTTGAATTCATCGTAAATCAGAAAGCAATTTATTAATTGAACCATCGAAATCACCCCTTGATTCAATAATTAAGTCAATAACTTCTCTTACTGCGCCTTCTCCACCAGCTTTTGTTGTAGTATAATGAGTATGTTTTGTAACATAATCTGGTGCATTTGGAACTGAGATTGCTAGACCAACTCTTTTAAAGATTGGTATATCTATAATATCATCTCCTATAAAACAAATCTCATGATCTTCCAGATTGTATTCTTTTTTAAGATCATTATATGATTCGATTTTTTTAATAACTCCATTATAGATTTTATCAATCTTTAATTTATTAGCACGATGAGCAGTTGCAGCACATTCTCTTCCCGTAATCCAAGCAGTTTTGATATTGAAACCTAATCTATTTAACATATGGAATCCCACACCATCTAAAACACTAAAATTTTTTGCTTCGTCTCCATTGGTCATGTAAATGAGTTTTCCATCAGTTAAAACGCCATCAACATCACAAATAAGTAATTTGATTGGTTGCAATTTTTCTTTTAAAACATTATCCATTACTTAAATATGCCTTTCTAAACTCTAACATTGAGACCAACAATGGTTCTAATTCTTTTAATGGCCACTGGGTACTTGCATCACTCAGTGCATTACCAACATCATCATGAACTTCCATAAAAATTCCATCACAACCTGTTGCTACAGCAGCACGAACCTGTCCTGGAATAAATTCCCTATGTCCAGATGTTGTATTTTCAAAATTTCCAGGTACTTGTGCACTATGTGTTGCATCATAGATTACTGGAAAATCGAATTCTTGCATTATTTGAATTGCACGCATATCAGAAACCAGGTTATCATAACCAAATGAATTTCCTCGTTCTGTAATTAAAATATTATTATTTCCCGTAGTTAAAATTTTATCAATAATATTTTTTACTTTATAAGGAGATAAAAATTGTCCTTTTTTAACATTAACAACTTTACCAGTATTTGCAGCTGCAAGCAATAAATCTGTTTGCCTACATAAAAAAGCTGGGATCTGAAGAATATCAACCACCTCTCCAACAATATTAGCTTGCTCTGGATGGTGAACATCTGTTGTGATAGAGATTTTCAACGTATCTTTAACTTCTTGGAGTATTTTTAGTCCTTCATCCAGACCATGTCCTCTAAATGATTTGATTGATGTTCTATTAGCTTTATCAAATGATGTCTTAAAGATAAAAGGAATATTGAGTTTATCTGTAATTGATAAAATTCCTTCAGCCATTTTTAAAACATGATCTCTACTTTCAATAACACAAGGGCCACCAATGAAAGGAAGTTCATCGCTACCAAAAGTAATATTATTGCACTTAACTTTATTCATTTTCACTTCTACTATATTTTAATGATGCCTTCACAAATCCATAAAACAGCGGATGTGCCTTATCAAGTCTACTTTTTAACTCAGGATGAAATTGACAACCAACAAACCAAGGATGATTAGACAATTCAATTGTTTCTACCACACCCAAATCATTATTCATTCCCGAAAAAGTTAACCCTTTTGATTGCATTTGTTTAACATATTTATTATTTACTTCCCATCGATGACGATGACGTTCATGAATAATATTTTTTTTGTAAATCTTAGATACCTTTGTTTTTGGTGCAATATCACATTTATATGATCCCAAACGCATAGTACCGCCTTTAATCTTAATAGCTTTCTGAGATTCCATAATTTCAATCACGGGATGTTTAGACTTAGAATTAAATTCAGTACTATTAGCATCTTTTAGATTACAAACATGTCTAGCGAAATCAATCACAGCACATTGTAATCCCAAACAAATGCCCAGAAATGGAATATTATTCTCTCTCGCAAATTTTGAGATTAGAATCTTACCTTCAGCTCCTCTTGATCCAAACCCTCCAGGAATTAAAATACCATCAATATTTTTAAAAGCTTTTTTTGCATAATTATCATTATGGATTTTTTCAGTATTAATCCATGATACATCTACTTTGGTATTATTTTCAACTCCTGCATGTACAAATGATTCTAATATACTCTTATAAGCATCATGCAATTCTGTATACTTACCACACATAGCAATACGAACAGTATGGGTTGGATTTTTGTATATATTCATAAAGTTTTCAAGTTTTTCAATTGATGGTTTATTTTTCAATTGAAGTCTTTTGCAAATCATTTCAGTAACGTTTTGTTTTTCAAAAAGCAGTGGAACTTCATAGATGCTAGATACATCTCTATTCTCAATCACATGTAATGGTTTTACATTGCAGAAAAGAGCTAATTTCTCTTTAATTGGCTTAGTTACCTTACGTGATGTTCTACAAAATATGAAATCAGGAGAAAGTCCAATTTCTCTCAATTTCATTACTGAATGTTGAGTAGGTTTTGTTTTTATTTCTCCACTAGAAAAAACATGTGGAAGTAATGTAAGATGTACAATTAAAGAATTAAAATATCCAACATCGAGCGATAACTGACGAATTGCTTCAAGAAATGGCAAGCTTTCTATATCGCCCACCGTACCACCAACTTCACAAATTACTATATCATATTTACTACTTTCTGATAATTGATAAATACGATTTTTAATTTCGTCTGTTACATGTGGGATGACCTGAACTGTCTGACCTAAATATTCTCCTAGACGTTCCTTTTCTAATACAGTACTATATATTTGTCCAGCGGTAGCATTATTATCTTTAGACATATTCTCATCAATAAATCTCTCATAATGCCCTAAATCTAAATCTGTTTCGGAACCATCATCTAATACAAAAACTTCTCCATGTTGATATGGATTCATTGTACCAGGATCAACATTAAGGTAAGGATCTAATTTAAGAATATTGACTCTCAAGCCTGCGCTTTTTAGCAAATATCCAATGGAAGAAGCAGAGATACCTTTCCCAAGACCGGACATTACTCCACCCAGTACAAATATAAATTTTGTTTTAGACTTCATAATATTTTAAATCGTCCTTTATATCGATACTTCTATGCTGGAAATTAGTAATTAATATTTTAATTGCAATATCATTATCAAGCGCTCTTAATTGTTCTAGTTTAAATTTTTTCTCATTATCAGTTTGATCGAGATTGGTAAATTTTTTCAATATCTCACTACGATATGCATAAATACCAATATGACGAAAATATTGTTGATCTTGTAAAGAAATATCTCTTTCAAAATTAAGAGCATAATTAGTATCATCTAAACATACTTTTACAATATTAGGATTGGTTAAATCATCGCTGGTTAAATCAGTTGAAGCTACCGAAGCTATCTCTACTGATGGATCATTAAACAATAAAATAAGACTATCAATAATACTAGGGTCAATTTCTGGTTCATCCCCTTGAATATTTACAACAATATCAGAATTAATTTTTTCAGATACTTCTGCAACCCTATCGGTACCAGATTTATGTTCTGAAGAGGTAAACATAGTATCACAAGAATTACTTATATGTGATTTGGTTTCTTCTGAATCAATTGCAATAATTAATTTATCAAGATATTTTGATTCTTTTGCATTATCGTATACATGTTCAATAATAGCTTTTCCGTTCAGAGGGTAAATAATCTTTCTTGGAAATCTTTTGGAATTTAGTCGACCAGGAATAACACCTAGATTCACTGGCTATCCTTTTTAACCACTAAAGGAATTTCGATATAACCCCCCTTTGATTTTGGGCTGTTTTCTATAACCTTTTCTTTGGGGATTGATTCTTCTGCAATATCTTCTCTTAATACACTATGCGTATCATGAACATTGACTAATTCTTCTACATCGGATGTATCAATTTCATTTAACAAATCCATGTAATCTAGAATATTATTCATATCCTTAGTGTGTGTTTTTAACTCTGCTTCAGAGAGAGAAAGCTTGGAAAGTTTGGCTATTTTATTTAATTCTTTCTTTGTGACTTTCTTTGTTTTTGACATAAAAAATATTATTTAAGACAATTTATCTATTCATAACGAATAGAGTCAATAGGATTAAGATTTGCAGCCTTAATTGCAGGATATAATCCAAAGATTATCCCCATAGACGCACAAATCTGAATGCTATACCATACCCAATTAAACGGAATGACCGGATCTTGTTGTAGAAAATATGCTACCACATTTCCAAACAATAAACCTATGATAATACCAGCAATTCCTCCTATTATGGAAATAAGAGTTGCTTCAATTAAAAATTGTAGAAATATATCAATTTTTCTTGCACCTAACGCTTTGCGAACACCAATCTCTTTAATACGTTCTGTCAATGAAACTAACATGATATTCGCAATACCAATTCCCGCTACTAATAGAGAAATTCCTGCTACTAGACCGATAAACATTTGCAAGTATTTAGTAAAATCACCAAACGTATCCATTAATTGATCATTGGTTGCAATATAGAAGTTATTTTCTGCTCCTGGCGGTATCTTTCGGATTGCTCTAAAGGCTCCAATCGCTTCATCAGTGGCAGCATCTAAATCATCCATAGATTCTGCTTCCGCTATAAGCTGTAAACCTTCACCATAAAAACTTCGACCACGAAAATATTGTAAAAAAGCGGTGATTGGAATTCCAATCATAGAATCCATGCTTTGTCCCAACATTTCTCCTTTAGCTTCTAAAAGACCAATAACTGTAAATGGAATATTATCAATTTTAAGCGTTTGACCTATTGGATCAGAGTAAGGGAATAATTCTTCTTTAATATCATAACCAATTACGGCGACACGTGCATTACTATCTAAATCGTGCTCTCGCATATTTCTTCCACTAATGAGTTCATACTTATAAAGTTCAAGAACATCTCCATCACCACCCCAAAAACTTGATAATCGATTTTTTAATTCCTCTTTTCCAACACTAATTGTTCGGTCACTTGGCTCTTCTGCTACCACTGCTGAAATATTAGTTGTGAGTGTTAATACTCGTTTTAACTGTTCATATTCTGACCATGTAATACGAGGCTTATTACGATTATGTCTATCATCAGAACCAAAACTAATTTCAACAGGATTATCTCTTGTAATATAAAATATATTTGTTTTCATTTCTTCAACCAAACCGGTTGTAGCTCTATCAAAAGTAGTTAATACGGTCATAATCCCAATAATAGAAGAAACCCCAACAGTAATACCGAGAAGGGTTAAAAATGTGCGAAGTTTTGTTTGTCTAAAATAAAAGAGTACACCTCCAACAGCATCACTTAAGTAATTTATAATTCTATTCATGGCGTAATGCATCGATTGGGTGAAGGTTGGCGGCAGTTCTTGCTGGAAGAATACCAGATGTCACGCCTATAAATAGACAAATCATAAAAGTATAAAAAATCAATAATAAATCGAAATCAATAGGAAAGTTTATCCCATTGGTAGTGGCTAACGATGAAGAAAGAGCTACGGTGACTAACTTAACTAATCCAATTCCTATTGTTCCTCCAATAATGGAGATAATAACTGCTTCACTTAAAAATTGCACCAAAATATCATTATTGGTCGCACCCATTGCTTTTCTCAAACCAATTTCTTTAGTACGCTCTCGTACAGAAACAAACATCACATTCATAATACCTATTGCAGAAACAATTAAAGATATTCCTGTCACCATAAAAGCCATTCCAGCAATAGCAATTTTTATACTATCAAACTGACTTTGATATGCATCAGCAGAATTCACAGCAAAATCATCTTCTTGATCAGGTTTTAATTTACGAGCTACCCTCATAATCATCCCTACTTCTTCTTTTGCTTTATATAAATTTTCAGGTTCTGTTCTTAATATCAATTCATCAAAACCCCATCTTGTCAGAATGCGTTTAAAAGTTGATGAAGGCATAATCACTAGATTATCAATCGTACCTCCTGGGACCATTCCCATTCCTTGCTTTTTTAGTTCGCCAATGACTTCAAAAGTAACACTACCAACTTTTATTTTTTTTCCTATTGGATCTTCACCATCAAAAAATCCATCTCTTACTGTACCACCAACAATTACAACTCTTCTCTGCAAGGTCCATTCATTTTCGGAAAAGAATCTTCCATTAGTCACTTCTGTTCCACTTAACATTTCACCATAACTTGGATACACACCATTAACTTGTAACCAAGAAGCTTTATTTTGGTATGAAGATCTTATCCAAGTACTTTTTCTAATAGATACATCTGTAACATATTGACTATATTGATTGATATAATCGAGATATTCTTCCTCAATTTTCGGACGATTACGATATTTCCACCAATCAAAATCAAATGACCATGGCCATGTTGATACATAAATTTTATCATTTCCATAATAATCCATTGATTTTGCAAATTCTTTATCAATGCTAGAAGCACCAGCAGTAACAATACTAACTGTAAAGATACCAATGGTTAATCCAAGAGATGTTAAAGCAACCCGTGTGATGTTTGATCGAATTGCACTAAGACCGATTAAAATATTTTTAAAAATGTTATTCATCTAATGTAATTTTACCATCGAAAAGTTCTACTCTTCTTTTTGCACGCTTTGCAATTGATTTTTCATGAGTTACAACAATTAGAGTATTGCCAGCTTTATGTAATTGGTCAAAAAATTTCAAAATTTCTAATCCACTTTTTGAATCTAAATTACCAGTTGGTTCATCAGCTAAAATAATAGAAGGTTTATTTACCAAAGCACGTGCAATTGCTACACGCTGTTTCTGTCCTCCAGATAATTCATTAGGTTTATGTGTCATCCTATCTTCTAATCCAACAATTTTTAATACTTCCTTTGCTCTTTGAGTTCGTTTTGTTCTATTTAAAGAAGAATAAATTAGAGGAATTTCTACATTGTGAAGCGCATTGAGTTTCGGCAATAAATTGAATGTTTGAAAAACAAATCCAATTTTTTCATTTCGGATATTTGCAAGTTGACTATCATTCATTTCGGATATTAATGCTTGATGAAACTTATAAGTCCCTTTGGTTGGAACATCTAAACAGCCAATAATATTCATTAATGTTGATTTTCCAGAACCAGACGGTCCCATAATCGATATAAAATCATTTTCATAAATACTTATCGAAACATCATCCAAAGCTTTAACAACATTAGTCCCTAAATGATAAATTTTAGAGATTGATTTTATAGATATTATCTCTTTTTTTGATTTAGCCACGTTTACGACTAGATCTTGGATTATTATTAGATTTTTCTTTAACGGTAACTTTTGCACCATTATATAAATCTCGACTAATTGCTACAAAGCCTCCAGTAACAATTTCTTCTCCTTCTTCAAGGCCAGAGATTACTTCATAGTCTACATCACCGACAATACCAATTTCAACAAAACGCTGCTCTACAGTATTTCCTTTAACAACAAAAACAACATTTTTACCTTTATTGCCTGATTTTTGTGATCTATTTCCCCATTGTCCTTTTCTATCACCTGCCTCTACAGAAACACTAAAACCAGAAGATTTCTTTTTGGATTCACCATCTGGTGCTTGACGAGGACTTGTTAAAGACTGAATTGGAATTGTAAGAACTTGTTCTCGGTTTTCGGTAATAATATCAACTGCTGCACTCATACCTGGTCTCATTCCATCAGCAACTTCTAGCATTTGTATTTTTACCTGAAAATTTGTCACTTGTTGTTGTGAACCACCACTTGAAGTACTTGCAGCATATGCTACTTCTTTGACTACTCCTTTAAATTTTCGATCTTGATAAGCATCTACTTCGACCAGTGCGTAATCATTTAGAGAAACATCAGTAATATCATTTTCATTAACATTAACTAATACTTCCATTTTAGATAAATCTGATAGCTTAATTAATACCTGCGGGTTAAACATACCTCCTTGAGCTAAATCACCGACCTCTCCTGTAAGATATGTAATAGTTCCATCTTGTGGTGCTACTAATTTCAATTTTTGTAGAGCATCTTCGTCTTGAATTAGTCTAGCTTTTGCTTGATTATGAGAACTTAATGCTGAAGCATATGAAGAATTGGTTGTTTCCATTTCCTGATCAGATATTAGTCCTTGTTTATATAATTCTTCCTGACGTGACTTTTGAGCTTTTCTTTGCTCCAGCTGTACTGAAGTTGCTTTTACACTCGCTCTTGATGCTTCCGTAGCGGCTCTTTGTTGACGATCATCCAAGGCCATTAAAAAATCGCCTTTTTTAACAAAATCGCCTTCCTTTACCGAAATATCAGTAATATAAGTTGTATTATTTGCACTTAATTTAATTTCTATTTCAGGCTGTAACTCGCCATCAGCAACTACTTTACTAGACAAATCTTTTCTTCCCATTTTCATAGTAGAAACTTCAATGGATCCATCACCATTAGATGAAAATGGATTTAGATATAAAACAACTCCTACCAAAACTACTAAACCAGCAATTAATTTTTTCTTCACCTTCACTCCTTATTGATATTTTTTATCCAGTGTTCCCAATAATTGATCCAAATTTGCACGCTGTATTGCAGTATCATATTTCGTTGTCACCAATGTTGAGCTTGCTTGGAGCACTGCCAATTGCGCATCTAACAATTCTAAAATTGTTGCGGAACCTAATTCATATTTAGTTTGTGCTAATCGTAAATCCTCTTCTGCAGAAACCAATACTTCTTTATAGATTGGGATAAGTTCTTCATAATTTTTGAGAGTATTGAGCAATGATGATAAGCTAACTTTAGCATCTTTTCTTTTACCGCCATACATCATTTTAGATTGTCCAAATCGCATTTTAGATATTTCTACAGAATTTCTGTTTTTAAGACCAGAAAAAATAGGAATGCTAAGAGTTAAATTTGCACTTTTAATATAATTATCATCAAAAAATTCACTTGTAATTTTTTCGCTAGATGATGCATTCATTCCAACACTTAAATTTAAGCTAGGTAAACTTGATCCCCATGCTGAACGAAGATTTAATTGTGCAGTCGCAATCTGTGCATCCAAAATTCTTAATTCAGGACTATTTTGAATCATAATTTCATATGCTTCATTAAAATTAGGAACAATCAATTCTATATTAACTTTATCTCTCACTTTTAATTCTATATTCTTTTCTAAAATTCCCATACCATTTTTTAATGTTTGTTCACTATTATCTCGATTAAGTCTCCTAGACAGTAAAGTAGATTTTGCTGTTCCATATTGTACAGATGCTTTTAAGTAATCAGTTCTGCTCACAGATCCTAGATTATATCGTCTTTCTACCAATTCTAATTGTCTTGAAGATAATTCTAGATTTTTTTCAGCAATAGTAAAGAGTTCTTTATTTTTTAAAAATTGATAGTAATAAGTATAAACATTCGAGATAATTCTTGATTTTGATTGTCTTTCATTTTCTTTTGCAATGAAATAATTATTATTACTTTGTTTTACATTTCTGGCATTATTACCAGAATTAAATAAATTTTGACTTAAGCTAATTCCAGCTCCATGCCTTTCAGTAGAAAGGCCAGAATTTCCATATGTAGTTTCGCTAAAAGAGTTACTTGCTCGCAACGTTGGTAGTAACATCCCTATTGCAGAAACTCTATTAAGTTGAGCTATCTTAGTATCTTGCTCAGCACGTTTAACTCCAGATTTATTTTCTAAGGCAATACGAACACATTCATCTACGCTTAATGCCTGTCCAAAAAGCACAGAAAAAGATAAAAATAATGTTATATATATATTTTTTGTCATCGTTCTAATTATTAGACATTCTAAAGAAAAAAAAGTAAAAAACAATTAACTAAATTTATCTGTCTTTTTCAAGACATTTAGAAACTTTATTGCTTCCTTATGAGAATTTCCTATTTCACCATCTAAAATAGCTTCTTCAATGAAAGATTTGATTGCCCCAATTTTTTTCCCAGCTGATAAATTAAACATTTTCATAATCTCATCTCCTTTAACAGGGGATTGGAATGAACGCAACTCATCTAATTTATCAACTTCATTCATTCGTTTTTCGACACGATCAAAATTAGATAGGTATTTTTTAACATTATCAGGATTCTTTGTGGTAATATCCGCCCTACACAATAACATTAAATCATCTAAATGTTCACTGCCATCTACAATCAACCTTCTAATTGCAGAATCAGTAACTTCTTTTTTTGCCAAACTAATTGGTCGTAAGTGTAATGCAGTCAATTTCTGGATATAATTTTTAGTTTTATTAGAAAATTTCATTCTTCTTGAAATATCTTCTAACATTCTTGAACCAAGATCGTCATGACCATAAAATGTGTATCCTTTTTTACCATGTAATCTTCTAGTGTTAGGCTTAGCAATATCATGCACCAATGCTGCTAAACGCAAATTAGTATCATTAGACAATTTTGCAGCATTATCTACTACCTTCATTGTATGGAAAAAAATATCTTTGTGATGCCATTCACTTGTTTGTTCCAGTCCATACATAACAGCAATTTCAGGAAAAATATATTTTAACAAATCTGTTTCCTGTAGAATAATTAATCCAACTGATGGTTTTGGAGTTCCTAATATTTTAAACAATTCATTGGTAATTCTTTCTTGAGAAACAATTTTAATTCTATCAACATTATTTTTTATTGATTTCAAACATTTTTTATCAAGATCCATTGATAATTTTGATGCAAAATACGCAGCTCTCATCATTCGTAAAGGATCTTCTCTAAATGTAGTATCAGGATTTACTGGAGTAATTAATAGTTTTGATTTTAAATGTTGAATACCATTAAATGGATCAATTAAAGTACCAAATTCATTCTTTACCAAAGAAATTGCCATAGCATTAATAGTAAAATCTCTTCTTTTTAAATCATTAGTAACATCTGTCATATCAACTGATTTTGGTTTTCTTGAATCTGTCGCATACGATTCAAGCCTTGCAGACGCTACTTCAATCTGACATTCTTTATATGGAATACGTGCAGTAGAAAACTCTGGAAAAGGCACAATTGTTTTTACGCCTAATTTTTTAGCAAGTTTCTTTGCATAATCAATTGCATTGCCCTCAATCATGATATCAATATCTGTAGCATCTTTTTGAGGGTCCATCAACAAGTCTCTTACACAACCGCCAACTAGAAATGTTGGGACATTGATATCATCAGATAGCTTGCTAATTTCCTTTGATAAGCGATATAATCTCTCATTTACCTTAATTATGTCTTTAATTATTGCCATTTTGTAAATTAAAAAATATATCTTTCAATTATGCTAGAAAAACTAAATAAACAAATTTTTCTTATTTTATTTATTTCTCTATTAAATGGACAATTTAAGGATACTTCTATTGCATTTGATGATCGTCTCCTTAAATCAGATGAAAGATCTTCTTTATTTCAATTAGAAAATGATATTAAAAGATTTTATGAATACACAGTATGGAATGAAGAATATAGTGATTTATCAATTAATTTAAATATTCAAATTATTTTTGAAGGAAGTGCTAATCAAGGCAGTACACAAACATATGGAATTCAATCACTATTTAGCAATGGAAAAGACCTACATTTTTTTGATAAAGGATCTCAATTTGTTTTAAACCAAAATTCTCTCTATTATGACAGTGTCTATTTTGATCCGTTATCAAGTCTATTAGGATTTTACGGAAATATTATTCTAGGAGCAGAATTAGACACTTGGTCATTATTTGGTGGTACTTCTCACTATGAAAAAGCAAGATCTATTGCAATTCGATCAAATGCATCCAATTCTCCTAGAGGATGGGAACAACGTTTAATACTCATTGAATTATTAACAGCAAATACTGGTTTAAGAAAGTTGAGATTTTCTACCTACTTAAGCTATGAACTATTTGAAAACGGAAAAATAGATGCATGTTCAGAATCATTAACTGAATTTGTTAACAATTTAGATGAGATTTTTAACAATTATAGCCAAGAAAATTATACAACAATCTTTATGAAATTTCATGGAAGAAAGATTGGTGAAATAATGAAAAAACTTGGTCAAAAAAAACTTTTAAACAAAATGATCTACTTGGATGCTCAAAGAAAAGATATGTATGAAAATTATTTAAGTGAAATCTGAGAAAAATATTTTTTCCTTCTAAGAAAATAGTCCACCACAATACTTCCGCTATAAATATTATCTAATTGATTTAGTTTATATTGATTTTCTTTCCTCAATTTGAAAATTTTGTACAACGAAAAACACAACCACCAATGTGCCTTAATAATACCTAAATGTTGTTTTAAATTTAGACGCAATAATGAGTATGCCAACGCAATCCAATCTAGTAGCAGTTTCAAAACAATAGATAATCCATAGTTAAAATTATAAGAATTCTTCAAAAATAATATCCAAGAATTACGATGATTCAAATAATAGGAATTTATAGAACTTTTTCTAAAATTTTTATATGGACCATGGTGATAGATGTATGAACTTGGAAATGACCAAACTTCATGCCCTAAACTTTGTACTCTCCAACAAAAATCAATTTCTTCCATATAGGAAAAATAAATTTCATCAAAACCTTTCAATTCTTTAAAAACATTAGACCGTATCATAAATGCTGCACCAGATGCCCAAAATATTCTTGATGGATTGTTATATTGATTATGATCTTCCTCTAGTGTATCAAAAATTCTTCCTTGAACAAATGGAAAGCAAAATTTATCAATAAATCCTCCTGCACCCCCTGCATAATCAAATAATTTTTTATTATAGATATTTAAGATTTTAGGTTGAACAGCAGCAATATTTGAATTTGAATCTAGAAAATGAACTAACTTTTCAATCCACTCGCTCGAATGTTCCGTATCATTATTCAAGAATAACAAATATTTTCCACTTGCATGGGTTGCACCCAGATTACATCCTCCACTGTAACCTAGATTAGAATTACTTGAAATAATTTTAACACTTTCAAAACTACTTTTTATTCGATTGATTGAATCATCAGTAGAAGCATTATCTACAACAATCAGTTCAAACTCTTTGATTGAAATGTTTTTATAAATAGAATCAATACAATTATATAGTAAATCTTCCCCATTGTAGTGTGGGATAATGATTGATACCATCTTCATGAATTTTGGAGTTCCTTTATTTCATCTAATAATTTTGTAGCTTCTAAATCAGTAGGACTACGTACTAACCAATCTTCCATTAAGAGAATAGCATTATCATACTCTTCAAGCTCTTTGTAACATAGATAGAGTAAAAATACTAGTTCAGGTAGTGATTCTTGCCATTCTTTCCATTCTAATGAAGTAATTTTTGTTGATTTAAATCCTTGTACTTCAAGAGCTTTTTCGATGAGAGTAAAATTATCATAAATCGTTTTAAAAATGGTTTTTGCTTCATTATAATCTTCTAAAGTTTGAATAAAAGTCTTTCCATATAACAAATAATCATTAATAGCTAAGTCATTTCTCTCTATTAATTGATTAAGATGATATCTAAGCTTTACTTTATTACCTAAACCACCATATAATTGCCCAATTTGATATTGTAATTCTTTTGATGGGATTTCAATAATGTCAGTTGGCATTTTCTTCTCCATATCTAACAATACTTTTTCTGCTTTACCAAAATTTTTATTAAGATAATGTGAAATTGCCAATCTGGTAAATCCAGTTCTATAATTTTGAATTAATCTACCCAATTGTGGATCAACATATATACTGTCATTTGCAAGGTTTCTGTAAATATATCCCGGTTGATATGTCTTTGAAATTGATAGGTTGGTATTATTATTATAATTCTTGTTATAATCTATAAACCAACTTTCATCTCCTATGATAGATAATAGATTATTGGTCATCGCATCAGCATCGATAATTTGAGATGTATTATTGGATAAACGGTATGCTAACCCTTCCATGGTTAAATATTCTTCAAGATTTAACATGCTAGTTGGAGATACAGTTACTGCAAAATATATAGGTCGATTCCAGTTGTTATCTTTAATGATTCTTAATACCATCAAATCCTGAATACGTAATGCAACATCAAAATATGTTGGATTTAATTTCCATTCAATTTTTCCTGAATTGTTTAGAGAATCTTTTGGAGCAGGAATGGAAATTATCGTAGGAGACCACGCTTTGAAATCTAGGTTATTAATTTCATTCTCATTCATATGAATAAAAGAATTATCCTGATTTTGATCTTGAAGCTGTTTGACATACCAAGGAGTATTCAACAAGCTTAAGTTTGTAACACTAATATCTTTTCTTATTCCCTCTACTTCTTGTAAGTACCATAATGGAAAAGTATCATTATCTCCATTTGTAAAAAGAATAGCATTTGGTTTACATGTTTGCAACATATTGTATGCCATATCCCATGCGATATAATTACCAGTACGATCGTGTTCATGATAATTTGCTAACAACATTCTTATTGGAATAAATGCTAAAAACATTGTAATCATAAAATATGAAGCAGGTAATTTGAAAGATCTTTCAAGGAATGTATCATTTATTTTACGAATGAATCCAAAAATTCCAATAGCAATCCAAATAGAAAATGTCATAAAACTTCCAACATAAGAATAATCTCTTTCTCTAGGTTGTGGATTATCTTGATTAAGATAGAACACAATAGCAATTCCTGTCATAATAAATAACACTAAAAGTGAAAATGCATCATATTGATTCTTACGAAAGTGAAAATACAATCCATATAAACCAATCATTAAAGCAAGCGGAAGACCAAATTGACTCCAATCAACTCCATCTTGTTTTTTACTTGCCCCCAAAGGAGATACAAGCGAATCATCTGGAGAACCTTTTCCAGCAAATTGCCATAAGAAATACCTTAAATACATCTTATTAATCTGATAACTCCATAAAAAAGTCATTTGTTCAGATAGTTTATAAGTTGCATAATCATAATTTTGTTTATTAGAAAATTCTAAATTTTTATACTCTGGCTTTCCAACAACTGTTATTTTGGATGGAAGATTGTCAAATTTTCTAGGGAAAAAAGAAATATTACCATATTGATCTCTATTTAGGTATGAAATTGCCTCTTCTATTGTTTCTGGATTGTTTTCATCAATAACAGGATTTTGACCAGAACGAATAAAAATAGTAAAATATGTAGAGTAACCAATTATAATTAATAAGACTGATGTGGAAATTATTGCTAATAAAGTTTTTTCATTTCTGATACTTATGTATGCGCCATAAACCAAACCACATATCAAAATAAATAAGGCATAAAATCCCATTTGCAGAACTAATTGAGGCAACCCTTTAATAATACCATTTTGTATAAGAAGAAAAACAAAAAATGCTAACAATGTTGTTATAAAAAAAGTTTTCATAGAAAACTTATTGATAGAAAAATATATAATTAATGCAATAAATGGTATAGTAAGCAAATTAAGCAAATGAATTCCAATTGCTAAACCCATAAGATAGACAATTATTATTAAATAAATAATATGATAACTTTTCTGTCTATTCTTTGACCACAACATGGTTAAATACACCACTAATGCAGTCATAAATCCACTAAGAGCATATACTTCAGCTTCTACAGCATTAAACCAATGGCTATGAGTAAATGCAAATGTTAATGAAGCAATAAATGAAGATCCAAATTTAAGAATAGAATTATCCGTAGTATAATTATTAAGGCGTTCTATAAATTGATTACAGATTAAAAACAACAAAGAAATAGTTGCAGCACTAATAATTGGTGAAAAAATATTAATCCGAAATGCAATATCACTACTAATTGGAAAAAGACTAAAAAGTTTTCCAATTAATAGAAATAATGGATTACCAGGTGGGTGTGGAACTCCAAGTATATATGATGTTGCAATAAATTCTCCAGTATCCCAAAATGATACTGTTGGAGCCATAGTAGAAAAATAAACAAAGAATGTTAGAAAAAATAAAACAACAGCTAAAGTATATTCAACATTATTTTTTATCTTTTGTATCATCATTGCTGTGTTCTTCTTTTTTCTTTTCTTCCACAAAATTCATTTTTAATTCTGATAGAATTTTATCAATGTATTGTTTTTCATTCTCATCTAAGCTTGCTTCCATTTTACTATTAATCATTTCAATCATATCAATTTGAAGTGAAGCACTTCTTAAATCAACTTCAGTTTTATCGGTAACGGGATTTTTCATTTTTCCAAGTGCAATCCAAACTCCATAAACAGATTGAGAAATTAACATATCAAAAAGTTGTTTTTCAGTATATGATTCATCAGTCATTTTTTTCTCCGTTAATTAACAGTTGTTTTTAAGAAAAGTTTTAAATACTCCGAGTTAAATCTTTCTTTGATTAATTTATTAATAGGTTTACTTAAATTTGCATCATTATCTATCATATCAAAAGCTTTCATTCTTGCAAATCTAATTATCTTGCCATCGGTAACAAGATTAGCAATTCTAAATTTAATAAATCCACTTTGTTTTTCACCAAAAAATTCACCAGGACCTCTTAATTTCAAATCTTCATCCGCAATTTCAAATCCATTTCTTGTTTGAGTGAGAATTGCTAATCTTTGTTTCGTATTTTCTGCACCGCTGTCACTACACAAGATACAATAACTTGTTAACAATCCTCGCCCAACTCTTCCACGTAATTGATGAATTTGACTCAATCCAAATCGTTCACAATTGTTAATTAATATAACAGAAGCATTGGGATTATCAATTCCAACTTCAATTACTGTTGTAGATATTAATATTTGAATTTTATTGTCCATAAATTTTGTCATTATTGCATTTTTTTCATCTGTATCTAATTTTCCATGTATCAATCCAACTATATAATCTTGAAAAACGGAATCTTTTAAAGCAAGATATGACTGATTTGCAGCTTCTAAATCTTGTTTTTCAGTTTCCTCAATTAGAGGATAAACAATAATCGATTGTTCATTATTTTTAGCTTTTTCTATGATAAAATCATAGGCAGTATTGAGATTATTTTTTTGAATTTGTGATGTAAATACATCTGGTCTATTCTTAGGTAGTTCATCAATAATAGATAAATCCATATCGCCATTATATGTAATAGCTAATGTTCTAGGAATCGGAGTGGCTGTCATTGCTAAAAGATTTGGAACTTTACATTTTTCCAAGAGACGTTTTCTTTGATTAACTCCAAATCGATGTTGTTCATCGATAATAACAAAACCAAGATTGTTGAATGATACATCTTTTTGAAATAATGCATGAGTTCCAATTACAATCATTGCATTACCATTATTGATTTTTTTTAATACCTTTTTTTTATCGTTGGTTTTTAAACTACCAACTAAAAGTTCAGATTCTATTCCAATTTTTTCAAAATTATCTCTAAAATTTTTATACAATTGTTTTGCTAAAATATCAGTTGGAGCCATAATTGCAACCTGATAATCATTATCAACTACAACAGAAGATGCAAGTATTGAGACAACAGTTTTTCCGCATCCAACATCTCCTTGCAACATTCTATTCATAGGTTTTTCCAACAAGAAATCTTCGATAATTTCTCTTAATACACTTTTTTGACTATCGGTAAGATTAAAACTAAGGTTTTTGAGAATCATATTATATTTTTGTGTTTTGAATTCAATAATATCAAATGTTTTTTCGTTGATTTTCTTTTTTCTCAAGGCTAATAATAGTTGGAGGAAAAAGTGTTCATCAAATTTTAATCGATGAATCGCTTCTTTTGACTCATTAATATCTTGTGTAAAATGCACATTTCTAATAGCCTTATCAAGGCTACATATTTCGAATGACTCCAATTGTTCTTTACTAAAATGATCTTCTATATTATCAATTGATTCTAGTGCTTGATAAATAATTTTTCTCATATTCCTATTAGTCAATCCTGCATTTTTTAAATCTTCAGTTAAAGGATATACCGGAATCACAAATCCTGTACTTAATGCAACTTCATTCTCATTGAGCTTATCATATTCAGGGTGTACAATTTGAAAACGTCCCCGATAATCAGCTACCTTACCATGAATAGTGATGACTTCACCTTCCTGCAATGACTCTTTGATATAATCAACTCCCCTAAACCACATTAAATTGATTGATCCAGTAGAATCATAAAGTGTAGCAGTTAAAAATGTGCCACGTTTCATTTTTCTAAGACTTAAAGATTTAATTTTACCAATTAGGTTTACTTCTAAATCAATTGCAATAGAATCAATGGTCTGGATAGATGTCCTATCTAAATATTTTCTAGGGAAGTAATAAAGTAGATCTTTTAGAGTTATAATTTCAACAGATTCAAAAGCTTTGGATCGTCTTGGACCTACTCCTTTTAAATATTGAACAGGTGTTTCTAATGAATTAGAAGATTTATTGAGTTCCATTAATAAACATTATTTCCATTCTTTTTTATAAGTATAAGTAATTAATTGAGAACTACCAGATTCTACTTCTAATGGAAAATATATTGTTGACGCATCATTTTTAATATACATAGTTGAAGATTCTTTCACTACCCAGTCTCCAAAAATTTTTTCAACAACTTTGACTTTTATAGACACAGTAGATGTATTAATAACTTGAATTGATATAGTAGATTCTTCTACTTTATTTTGGCGATCATAGTTTAAGATTCTTCGTTTACCAATAATATCAGAAGCTTTACCAGCATTAAATGATGCAGTTCCTCCTCTATATAATTGACTTAAGTTGTTTTTAGCTAAAAAACCAAGGGAACCATCAGTATTTCTCTCATATAAATAAGCTATTCCTGATGGGAGTGGAAGATCTAGATTATTTTCTTGAGAGTTATCAAAAGAAATCTGAATGTCAAGAGGGTCGTCTCTTTGATCTTGCTCAGAATTATTAAATACATAAATCTTTTCATATGAAATAGCTCTTTTAGGAATTAAAGGCAATTGGATTGTTTCCAAAGATTTTAAGTTTAAATTATTTCCTAAATTGAAAATATAGAAATCTCCTAATTTTGTATTATTCTGACTCATTGGAGCACTTACTGCTCTGCTGCTTAAAAAATCTCTACTAACTCCTACCTGGTTTAAAACTCCCTCAACAACATTAATATTTAAACCTAATAAATTAACATTAGAATGATTTACTACTTCAGCATCTACGCTTAATATCGCGTTAGTATTATCTGTGTTTAACTCTAGCCTATAGATTGGTTTCCAACTAAAACCAGAACTTAGATATGTCAATTCAGCATTTATACTTTTTTCTTCATTAGAAAAAATTTCCCAAAAAATTTCAGGAGTAAATTTATTTGAAACATTATTTAATTTTAAATTTAAGTATTCAATACTCGATCTTTGAAACACCATTAAGCCTTTATTAGTATTAATGGAAACACTGGAACCATTTACATCAAGAAGAGTTCCTTGAATTACTGAATTACCTGTTGGTTTTATTTCCACTTGTGAACCAATATTATTTTTTAAATACACATCACTTGAGTTAAAATTTCGATTCATTGTTTGAGATAAAATTTGTACTCCTTCTAAATCAAGATTGGGTGAATCAAATACAATATTAGGGGATAAATTAGTAAATCCTACTACGTTTCTACCACTTTTTAAATTCCAAGTAATGGGTTCTTTTAGGGTTGCAAAACTGTCTTTATAAATGGTGATGGTCCTATTATTTTGAAGATCACTAGCATTCTGAGAAAGCGCAATACCAGTAAACAATAGTAATATTAACAACTTTTTCATTTTAACATCGCAATATTGTCAATTATTTTATCTCTTTCAACAATAAAATCATTCAATTTGCTTTTTTCATTATTCACAATATTTTCAGGAGCTTTATCAATAAATGATTTATTCTTTAATTTCTTCTCAATAGCATTAATGAAATCTTTCACTTCATTTAGTCGTTTAGTAAGTCTTTTAATTTCAGAATCAGTATCTACCAAATCTCCGAGCGGAACATAAGCAACACATTTTTTACAAATTCCTACAGCAGATTTCTTTGGTTTTTCAATATTTAAATCTATTTCTAGGTTATCAATTTTTGACAGTGCAGTAATTGTATCTTTTAAATCTTCAAATAATTTTTTATCAGTTGCATTATTCACAGAAATGAGAACATCAATTTTTTTAGAAGGAAGTATATTTAATTCTGATCGTATGGTTCTAACTGATGTAACTATTTCTTTCAGTGTTGACATCGTTTCTGAATCGTCAACAATACTCTCTTCACTTAATTTTGGCCATGCACTGATAATGATATCATTATCTGATTCATTTTTTAAATAACTCCAAATTTCTTCAGTAATAAATGGTGAGACGGGATGTAATAATAATAAAATCTTTTTTAGCACATCTCTTGATAAAATATAAGTATTGTTTCTTACAGTCTGATCAGTGCTTTGGAAGTTGATTTTGGCAAGTTCAATATACCAATCACAAAATTCACTCCATGTAAATTCATAAATTACTTTAATTGCTTCGTTGAATTGGTATGAATCATAGTAAGCATTAACTTTTTTAATTGTTTTGTCTAGTTCACTTAAGATCCATTCATCGTGGAAAGCTAATTTATCCTTGTTAATCGAATCATTAAAATTCTCATCATGATTTAACATAATAAATCGACTAGCATTCCAGATTTTACTCATAAAATTTCGACCTATTTCAAGCCCGCTTTCAGAAAAATAAACATCTGATCCTTGTGGAGACATAAGCATTACTGAAAATCGAGTTGCATCAGTTCCATATTTATCAAATAATCCGATTGGATCAGGAGAATTCCCAAGAGATTTACTAAACTTTCTTCCTTGTTCATCTCTTAAGATGCTTGTGAAGTATACATCTTTAAATGGTGCTTGTCCCATGAATTCGAAACCAGACATAATCATTCTTGCAACCCAAAAGAATATAATATCTGGTCCTGTTACCAAAACACTGGTTGGATAGTAATGTGTTTTTTCTTCTTCTGGCCAATTATGGACGGCAAATGGCCATAACCAAGAACTAAACCATGTATCTAATACATCAGTATCTTGTTCCCAATTCTCGATATCTTTTGGTGGAGTAGTGGAAATAAACCAATTTTCTTTTTTATTATGATCAGAATCCTTTTTATACCATACTGGGATACGATGTCCCCAATAAAGTTGACGACTAATACACCAATCCTGGATATTATCCATCCAATGATCATAAGTTTTTACCCAATGATTTGGATAAAAATTAATTTCTCCTTTTTTAACAGATTGAATAGCAGGTTTAGCAAGTTCTTTCATTTTTAAAAACCATTGATCTGAAAGATAATATTCGATAGGAACGTCTCCTCTTTCTGAAAAACCTACTTTGTGTATATAATCTTCTTCTTTTAAAAGACAATTATCTTTCTTTAAATCATCAATAACTTTTTTTCGAGCATCTTCCCTTGTTAAACCAACGTATTCTTTTGGAGCATTTGAATTAATAGAACCATCGGGATTCATTATATTTACCATATCTAGAGAATGTTCTAAACCAACATTGTAATCATTTGGATCATGAGCAGGAGTAATTTTGACACAACCAGTTCCAAATTCCGGATCAACCATTTTATCTGCAATAATTGGAATTTTTCTTCCTACAATTGGTAAAATTGCATTGCTACCAATTAAATCTTTAAAACGTTTATCAGATGGATTCACAGCTACTGCTACATCTCCAAGCATTGTTTCTGGTCTGGTCGTTGCAATTTCAATAAATGAATCGGAGTTATCTATTTTGTATTTGATATACCATAATTTGCCATTGACTTCTTTAAAGATAACTTCTTCATCACTAAGTGCTGTTTGTGATTTTGGACACCAGTTTACTAATCTGTTCCCTTTGTAAATCAATCCTTTATCAAATAATCGAACAAAAGATTCAAGAACAGCTTCAGAATACTTATCATCCATCGTAAAGCTGAGTTTATCCCAATCACAAGAACATCCTAATTTTTGTAATTGGTTAATAATAATGCCGCCATACTTTTTCTTCCATTCCCATGCATGTTCTAAAAATTCTTCTCGAGAAATATCTTTTTTATCAATTCCCTTTTCTTGAAGCATTTTTGCTACCTTTGATTCGGTAGCAATAGATGCATGATCAGTTCCAGGGATCCAACAAGCATTTTTACCTTCCATTCTTGCTTTTCGTATTAAGATATCTTGAATCGTGTTATTTAAGACATGACCCATCGTCAATTTACCAGTCACATTTGGTGGAGGAATGACAATGGTATAGTGATTATCAGAAGGTTGGCTAGAAAAATAATCTTTTTCTAACCAATGCTTATACCATCTATCTTCTAACTCAGAAGAAGAATACTTTTTATCTAATAATTTCATTTCAAATAATCTTTTAATGTTTGAATTAAATCATTTACTTCACTTTCTGTTTTTGCTTCAGAAAAGATTCTAATTATTGGTTCAGTATTTGATTTTCTGATATGAATCCACTTTTTAGACCAACTAAATTTAATCCCATCATCTCTATTAATTTCGTCACAATCAAATAGAGTAGCAAGATTATCAAAATCAAAATCTTTTGTATCGTTCAATGTGATTTTATCTTTAACAAATACATATTCAGGAATCTCAGCAATAATTTCATTGATGGATTTTTCAACACTTGATAAAAGATTCAATACCATCGCTGCAGCAACCAAAGAATCTCTTCCAAGATGCACTTCTTTTAAAATCACTCCTCCATTTCCCTCCCCTCCAATCCAAATATTTGATTCTTTCATGTTTTCAACAACATGGGCTTCACCAATTTTAGTTCTGTTTGAACTGATTGAATAAATAGCTAAAAAATCATCTATCATTTGTGAGGTAGATAAATTTGTTACAGCTCCACGTTTAAACGGAAAATTGAATGCTCGCTGTCTTTCTCCTAATTCACCATAACTTATTGAACCTTTTTTGTCATCATAAAATGTGAGGAATCGATAAAAATTCATAACTGAAAGAACCAAAGTATACTCCTCACCAATGGCCCTGCCTTTGTTAGAAACTATCGATAATCTATCCCCATCTGGATCAGTAGCAAATCCAATATCTGCTCCAACCTCTAGCACCTTTTTTTCTAAGTCTTGCAAGTTTTCAGCAAGTGGTTCAGCAACGCGATTGAAATTCCCATCACCATCACAATTAATTGTAATCACATCGCATCCTAAATCACTACATAATTGCGGCAAGATAGTAGAACCTCCTCCATTAACGGCATCTATCACTACTTTAAATTTTTTAGAACGAATAGTTGCTGGTTCAATACATTTCGCAGCAAATACTTTAGAAATATGCTCTTCATTTGCAGAGTTATATACTGATACTTTACCAGCAACCTCTGCTTTATCTAAAACATCTTCATTATCAACGGATGCAAATAACGTATTACACTGATCTGGCGATAAAAATGTCCCGTCTTTTTGCAAAAATTTTAATCCATTGTATTCTGCTGGATTGTGGCTTGCTGTAATAACAATCCCCCCATCATATTGTTCTTTTTCTGTCATTAATTGCATAGTAGGAGTGGTAGCTAAATCACAATTATCAACATTGACTCCATATTTGATTAAAGAATCAATCACCCATTGGGATATTTCTCTTCCAGATTGTCTTCCATCTCTACCTATAACACAATGTGTAATCTTTTGAGTTAATATAAATGAGGCAATATATTGATCAATTATTCCAGAATTAAAGTCATCTTCAACAACCCCTCTAAGACCAGATGCACTTCTTATAAGCATAATAGAAGATTAGAACATTTTTTGGAAAGTATAAAGAAGTGTTATGATATTAATTATTGTATTTGGCTAGTCTAATAGCTCTACGAATAGTTTGTTTTTTTGCAATTCTTTTTGTGACGCTTGGTTTTTCGTAAAAAGCTTTTCTTTTTACGTCTTTAAGAACCCCAGAACGTTCCCATTTCTTCTTGAAACGTCTTAGAGCTTTCTCAAGTGATTCGTTATCTCTTACATTTATCTCAATCATAGTTTGGGAACTTAACGATAAAAATGAGCAATGCCAATTATGATATAATATTGTTAGAAATTTCAATAAAATCTTCGATGCTAAGTTGTTCTGGTCTCTTGGTAAAATCTATAGCACAATTCTTTACATCAATATCAAGAGATGATAGAGAATTTCTTAACATTTTTCTTCTTTGATTAAATGCCATTCTTACAATTTGATCAAATAACTCTAGATTAATGTCATTATGATAAGAATTTTCCTTTTTAATAATTTCAATGAAGGCAGATTGTACTTTTGGTTTTGGTAAAAAGACGTTTGGAGAAATCAAAAAACAAATTCTAATATCCAAATATAAATTGGTCATTACAGTAAGCCTGCTATAGTCTTTTGTACCAATTGTAGCAGTTAATCGTTGTGCGAGTTCTTTTTGAACCATAAGATAAGCTCGATTCCAACTAGTTAGATGCTTAATAAGCCAAAAAAGAATAGGTGAAGTAATATTATAAGGAATATTGCCTACCACTACAGGATTTTTAATATCAAGAGCAGGTAGGTCAACTTTTAAAATATCTTGATTGATAATCTCAGATTGTGAAAGTTTGTCATGTTCTTTTAATATTGCGATTAAATCAGGGTCGATTTCTACCATAGAAAGCTTGTTACAAGTATTGACTATTTTTTCACTTAATGCTCCTTGCCCTGGACCGATTTCCAAAACATTTTCACTAGAATTAATTGCTATTGTATTGATAATCTTATTTAAGAGATTATTATCAACTAAGAAATTTTGACCCCACTTCTTTTTAGCAAATACCATTGGTTAAGTGATATGAAAAAAGTTCATTGCATTGTTTGTGGTTTCTTGAGCAATTTTTTCAAGTGGTATATCCAGAAAATCTGATAAATATAACGCAATATCACGAACACGTTTTGGCTCATTTGGTTGTCCTCTAAAAGATTGTGGACTTAAAAAAGGACAATCTGTCTCTAGAACAAAATCTTTTAAATCAAGATCTTGAATTGCAGAACGATTAATAGAATTTTTAAAAGTAACATTTCCAGAAAAAGATAATAATATATTTAAATCAATTAGTTGTCGTGCAAAATTAATATCGCTTGAGAAACAATGGGATAATGCTTTTTTAAATGAGTGTTGTTTTAAAATATCTAATATTTCATCATCTGCATCACGATTATGAAAAATAATGGGTAGTGAAATCGATTCTGCTAGTTCCATTTGTTCTATCATTACTCTTTTCTGCACATCTGGTGGAGAGAGGTTTCTATAGTGATCGATACCAATTTCTCCAACGGCAACTACTTTTTTACTACTTAATGCAAGTTCTTCAAGATGTTTCAAATAATTTTGTTCTACGCTCTTTGAATCATGAGGATGAACACCAACAGCTGCATAAACACTATCATATTTATTGGCAATATCAACTGACTTTTTAGAGGTACTAACATCTGTACCAATACAAATAATCTTATTGACTTCATTTCTGTGTGCATCATCTAAAACATCATCTAACCTGTCATACATTGAATCATAATATAGATGTGCATGTGTATCTATGAGTGTCATTTGATGATTCTTGGGAAAATAGGATTGGATTCAGGAATTTTCTCTCCTGACTTGAGATTCCCCCAATCTAACGAGGAAGAAGTGGATCCTAGTGCATTGAGTATTTCTTTACATTTCTCTGGCATTATAGGAGAAAGCATTACTGTAGCAATTCTTAGAGATTCAGTTGCATTATATAAAACATTTCCTGCTAATTTTTTATCTTCTTTAACAAGTTTCCAAGGTTGATTTTTTTCCATATAACCGTTAATTGATCGAACAAAATCCATAATATTTTGAATAAGACGATCAATCTGAAAATTATCAAGCTTATTTTTGATATTAATATTACTAATCTCATTTGATAGATCATTGTTACTATCGTTAGAAAATGGAATAGTGCTATCAAAATTTCTATTAATCAATGTAGAAACACGACTTACTAAATTCCCTAAATCATTTGCTAAATCGCTATTATATCTCTTAATAAATGATTCCATTGAGAATGTTGCATCTGAACCCAATACCATTTCACTCATCAAATAATATCGAACTGCATCAACACCAAATTCGTCCACCAACGTCAAAGGACTTACAACATTCCCCAATGATTTACTCATTTTTTTCTCATCGGTGAGCCACCATCCATGTGCAAAAATTGTTTTTGGTAATGGAATGTTCAACGACATTAACATTGTAGACCAATAAACAGAATGTGTAATTAAGATATCTTTTCCAATTAAATGAACATCAGCAGGCCAAAATCGTTTAAAGTGATTATCGTCCTCAGAATATTTAGGTGCAGAGATATAGTTAATTAATGCATCAAACCAAACATAGGTTACATAATCTTTATCAAATGGTATTTCTATACCCCACTCTAATCTACTTTTTGGTCTTGAAATGCATAAATCAGACAAATCTTGTTTTAAAAACCCTAATACTTCATTCTTTCTTGTAGTAGGTTGTATGAAATTTTCGTTTTTCTCAATTTTTTCAATTAAAGCATCTTGATATTTGCTCATTTTAAAAAAATAATTTCGTTCTTTAATTTTCTTAGCTTCTCTAAATAAACCGCTATCTAATTCTTTATCTGTAATAAACCTTTCTTCAGCAACTGAATACCAACCTTCATATTCATCTTGATAGATATCTCCATTTTTATGGACTTCATTCAGTACATTCTGAACAATTTTAACATGTCGATCTTCCGTAGTACGAATAAAATCAGAATATTGAATATTTAGCTTGTCCCATAGCTCTAAAAAGGCTGGTGCCATCTTATCACAATGATCTTTTGCACTCATACCATTTTTTTCCGCAGCTTGTTGAACCTTTAAACCATGTTCATCTAACCCTGTTAAAAAAAAGCTTTCTTGTTCAACCAATCTTCGAAATCTTGCCAAAGTATCTGCTAAAATGGTTGTATAGGCATGCCCTATATGAGGTTTATCATTTACATAATAAATTGGAGTCGTTATGTAATAATTTTTCATGATTTAATTTAAATAGTTATGACTATTTATAACCATATTCATTAAAGATAATTTTGGCGAAGTATTTGATGCAATATTACCTAAAAAATATTCTATTTCTTTCGCAAGCATTATCAAATCACAATTATTATGATCATTCATAAAATCTTTACTAGCATTAGAAAAATTATTCCATTCGAATTTGGGTTCAATAGATTTTTTAATCTGATCTGTATGTTCAAGCCATTTTTTAATCAGATGAAAGTTAAAGTAAAGTTTTTGTCGATTTGTATTGAAATCCAGTAACATTTCTTCACAAAACATTACAACAGCTTCTGAATTATCATATTCAATACATTTGATATATTTTT
>Ga0257112_10000010_pt1 | contig 69840 bp, 65 predicted proteins | sample LP_taG_5_FD_191565 | JGI IMG/M metagenome (GOLD analysis project Ga0257112, IMG submission 191565) | Marine microbial communities from Northeast Subartic Pacific Ocean, Canada - LP_J_2015_P26_1000m | ecosystem: Environmental > Aquatic > Marine > Oceanic | place: Canada: Northeast Subartic...
TGGTTCCCCCCGCCTCCACCAAATACTACTCCGGTAAACTCTGGAGAACTCCATAGATGTCCTCAAAGCCCAGTATTTATGGGCAGATCTACGGATCTTCCAGCCTTCGGCCCGGGCAGCCAGACCCATTTACTGTAGTCACTCTGAGTAGAGTAACTCCCCGATTAGCGAATGCGTCCATGTCGGAACAGCGCACCGCGGTGAAGCGCAAGTCTAGCTCGTCGCCCGCTCCGATGCTCGCGTTACGCAGTAAAGGTTGCACGTCATAGAGCGACCAGTTTCGCGCCAGGCTTAGTTCTCTAAGTTGATTGAGCCCGGCGAGAGCGCTCACGTCAGTGATGTCGTTGTTCTCAAGGCGCAGAACTTCCAATGCTTGTAATCGTCGCAGTGGGGCGATGTCTTCAATAGTGTTGTCGCTGAGAAACAAATGCTCCATTTCGGTCATATTCCCAAGGTCGCCAATGTCGGAAATCCCATTGTCATTCAGACTGAGTTGCTGCATTTCGCTCATGCCACTCAGGGGACTGATGTCTTCTATCTGGTTGCCGTGGGCCCACAACAAAACCAGTTTATTCAGGTCAGCAAGCGCGCTGATGTCTTCAATCTGATTATCATATAGTCGTAAATGAATGAGGTTAGTGAGATTGGCTAGGGGGCTAATATCGGAAATGGCATTGAGATGAATCCGTAGCAAGCGCAATTCGGTGAGCCCGGCAAGCGGGCTGATGTCAGTGATGCCATTAAACACCACGTCGGGGTCGCGCCCGTCATCCATATCGAGCCAATACTGAAGTTGATTCGGATACAGACCGTGCACATGCAATTGACGAAGTTTTGTGAGTCCTGCCAATGGACCAATATCAGAGATTGGATTTTCACTGATAATGAGCTGTTCGAGATTGACCAACCCACTTAAAGGTTCGATGTCACTGATCCAGTTAGTGTGTAGGGTCAGATTGGTGAGGTTCGTCAGGTAGCGAAGCGGACTAATGTCGGTAATAAGCCGGTCGAACAGTATGAGTGCGGTTAGGCCGGTGAGATTATGAATGCCATCCAGGCTCTCGAACGCTTGTGCGGATGGTGGTCTTGCTGGTCGTAAGGTGCCGCCATAGACTACGCGTTCGCTAGTAGCGGTAACAGCAAGCCGCTCTAGCTGGGCTGCTTGCCGGCAACGCAGTGGCGCCTGCACATCCAATCCAAGCGCGTCATTAACAACCTCGGCCAAATCTGAATCTGCGAAGGTGACAATTGCATCCGCCGAAAAATCCCGGCAATGATCCGTGGGTGACAGGGTGGCTTGTGCGTGAACGTTAATAGAGGGGAAACACAGCGATACCAGCGTAATCAGGATCGACAAGTAGAGGCGAGGGTTCATGGGATCTCCATTTAGCTTGTAGGATTTCTTATTTATAGAGGTGAAAAGAAATAGGCCAGTTAATGATCGCTGAAGCCGAGTGGTCTCTACAATTATCAGTTGGCTTGAGGGTTTGCTGAGCAACGTTTGGAGACGAAAGAACAAGAGTGGAAAGAACTATCAGGATTGAGCTGAGAGTACCGCTTTTCATAAGAGAGTCTCCTAAACGTAGATTTTTATAACGAACAAAATTATACATGCAAGTATATTTTTAGGAAGAGTCCGATGAGCTAAGCAGCGAAGGCTTGAAGCTGCTTTTCCCAATCCAAGAGTGTTGTGATATAAGGGTTCCTGTGTTTGGACAAGACGTCCACCAATAGTTTCTGGAAAAAATAGGAGCCAAAGCGTCTCTTAAATCAGAGGGCAATCAGCCCAAGTTTGTTTGACGACTTACACAGGAGAGTCCTAGATGGTAATAACAAAAAAATTGATTTCGTCATTCATTGTGGCCGTGGGTGCACTTACCTGTGTCTCATTAGCCATGAGCCAATCCGGCACCAGCGTGTACGAGGGGGATTGGCCAAATATTCACAGCGGCAACGCGGCTCAGCGCTACTCACCACTCGACCAGATTAACGCAGACAACGTCGGCTCTTTGGAGATCGCGTGGCGTTTTTCTACAGAGAACTTTGGACCCTCGACTGACTTCAATAACCCTTCCACGCCGCTTGAGGTGGACGGTGTGTTGTATGCTGATATAGCCGCCACTCGAAATGTCGTGGCACTGGATGCCACAACCGGCCAGGTACTGTGGCTTTGGCGTTATCAGGAAGGCGATCGATTCGACGAAGCGCCGAGAAAGGGTGCCGGCCGTGGCGTCGCCTTCTGGCGCGACGGTGATACGGCACGGGTTCTCGACGTCTCCCCGGGCTACCAATTGATTTCACTGGATGCCAAGACCGGCATTCCGGATTCAAACTTTGGCGATAACGGCATCGTCGATTTGTACGTAGGCGTCAGAAATGGCGATGATCCCAGATATCCCTACCCCGATATTGGCATTTCTGCACCGCCCTTTGTCATGAATGACGTCATTGTGGTAGGAGCGGCGCACCGGACAGGTGGTCGGCCACGGTCCAAGTTCAATACAAAAGGGGACATACGCGGTTTCGATGTGCGAACCGGTGAACTGCTGTGGACCTTTCATACCATTCCGGAACGAGGAGAAGTAGGTTTTGAGTCCTGGCTAAGCGGGAACGATATTACCGGCAATTCCGGTGTCTGGGCTGCCATCTCGGGTGATCCGGAACTGGGTCATGTCTATCTGCCCATAGAAGATCCCACCGGCGACTATTATGGTGGCGACCGGCACGGCGATAACCTGTTTTCTAGCGGCCTAGTTGCACTGGATATCAATACCGGTGAGCGCCAATGGCACTATCAGTTTATCCACCATGACATCTGGGACTGGGACGTTCCCTCCCCGCCGATTATTACCGATTTACCCAACGGCCGTAAGGTGGTGATGTCGGTGACCAAACAAGCCTGGGTCTATACGTTCGACAGGCTGACAGGCGAGCCCATCTGGCCTATTGTAGAGCGACCCGTTCCTACGGGAGATGTGCCGCGCGAATGGTACTCACCCACACAACCTTTTCCGACGCGACCTGCACCGTTCGATCGACAGGGCTTCACCGAAGATGACCTGATCGATTGGACGCCGGAAATTCGCGCGCTGGCCCTGGAATCCATTGGAGACTTTCGCCTCAGCCCCAGTATATATACACCTCCATCATTGGCGGATGCACCTGACGGTACACGAGGTCTTCTTAGTTTGCCCTCTTCCACCGGTGGCTCTAACTGGGAGAGCTCTGCCCTTGATCCAGAAACGGGGATTCTCTACGTTCCATCAAGGACGCAATTGCAGGTGTTGGCATTGGGGAAAAATCCAGAATCAGATATCGATTTAAGTCAGGGTTTTGGTGTCCGCGTCCCACGGGTCCAGGGGCTCGAGATTGTAAAGCCGCCTTATGGCCGCATTACAGCGATCGATATGAACTCTGGCGACCATCTCTGGATGATTGCTAATGCCGATACACCGGATCGCATTGCCAATCATCCGCTACTGGAAGGTGTTGATTTTCCACGAACAGGTGTACCGACACGGTCAGGTATCTTACTAACTAAAACTCTGCTGTTCGCCGGTGAGCGTGCCGGTGCCGCTGATGCAAGTCCAATTTTTCGGGCCATTGACAAGCAAACCGGTGAAATTATTGCCGAAATGGATTTGCCAAGTAATCAAACCGGGTTGCCATTTACCTACGAACACGAAGGTAAGCAATACATCGCAATGTTCGTCGGTGGAGGCGGAAATCCCGCTGAGTTGGTGGCTTACTCGCTGCCGTAACTTACTACCGGGAGTTAGAGATTGAATTTTTTAAGTTCTCTCTAACTCCCGCTTGCGCTGCTCTTTAAAGCACCAAGAGCGAAGGCATTAGGTTGTATGCGCCTGGTTACAAATATATTTCTAATCTAGAAACTGCCTGGCCGCTGTGTACGAGAAGTCCCTCTGCATGCCGCTTAATGACACGCTATTGTAATTCGGCTTCCCATTCCAATCTGCGCGCTCCGGCTAACGAACCTGGCATTGAATAATTACCTTCGTGGCAGGCGTATTCGTAAAGTAGACCGTCGGTAGCGTAGAAACTCAACTCCGCAGTCCAAGGTTGGTGGTAAATATTGCTGTCTTCAACTGTGAATTGATAGAAAATTTCATTGTCCGCGTAGCGGCTGAACCGTTCGGTTATGCGTCCCTCTTTGGTAATAGGTAGAGAACTCTGGCCCATTTGCTGGGGATGGATATTGACAGTTTCCACCACCAATTCATTATTTTCATACCAACCGACGGAATCACCGAACCACTGTTTGAGCACTAGCGGGCGCCGGTTAGCAGCAGCCTCTTCGGGTGAATCATAAATGGGAATGATGCGAGCATCGTGCACCATCTCTACTAAAATCATCACGTAGTCGTCAGTTTGCACGAACTGGTAGGTATTGTTGTATAGCGCCCCCATCATGCCAGGCCCAGCCTTATTGCCAAATCCCAACAGACATCGTTCCGCATTTGGAAAAGCTTCCGGTCCGCTATAGTCCGCTATACCCGTAGCATAGCGGTTCCCGAAACTGGCACGTTCGAAATCATATTGCGGATTTTCCAGGCGAGGTACTCGACCATTTTCCGGATCAACAATGTAAGAAGTCCGATACTGGCCCTTAACCACGGCCAAGTTGGAGCCGGGATCGACCCAGAAATTATTGTACGCCCTGACACCGAAGTCATCGGCGCCCGCTTCAGGTATGTTATTCACGCCATCGCCTTCGTCCAGCCCGCCTTCAATACCTGCAATCGGCGTAGCTGCGGCAATTACTCGCGCTTCCTCAGGTGACACGATCAGAGAGTCCACACCTTGGGGTCGCTGGAGATTGGTTAGGGAAGCGTTGGTCCAGATACCTTCCAGGTCAGGTCGGCTTGCGTTTTGGGCTAACGCACTAGAACACGCGAGAGCGGTGACGAGCAGAAAGGTTTTGGATTGCGTGGTATATTTGAGCAGGACTCTCATGGGGAAGCTCCTGATTTTTTGTTTTTAGTTGTTGTTATTACAACACATTGCATGATGTGAGGATACTCAGGCGCTACTACTCACGTATCGATGACCGTCCGAATAATGGCAACGTCCCGAGCCGATTTGATATCTCAACCGGGTTGCCGTCCACATCTTGCAGCTCTCGCGGTGGGTCGAACTTCTGTGTCAATGGAGTGACAAGCAACATCGTTATAAACGATGCTGCCAAACCAATAAAATCGGCAGGCAACTCAGGCGCAACGTAAAGGGTAATCAACCAGGCCGAGATGCCAGCCGCCATTGACGATAGCGCTCCCGTGCGATTCGCTTTCTTCCACCACAGACCCATAATGAAAGGCACTATGATGGCAGCAAGGCCCAGAATGTTTGCGTTAATCATCAAGTCAAATACGACCTGCATTTCCAGTGCTACAACCAGCGCAAAAACGCCGCATACAGGGATAGCACAGCGTGCAACGAGGAGCGACAACTTCGGTGACGGATCGCTCTTAACGAGCGGCAAAACATTCTTGGCCAATACGCTCGCTGACGCCAGGAGAGCGCTGTCTGCGGAACTCATTATCGCGGCCAACATGGCACCGACAAAGATAGCAATAGCCAGAGGGTGCAAGTGCTCTATCGCCAATGCCGGAATTATAGTTTCCGGTGACTCCAGCCCAGGCATTGTTACGCTTCCGATGATGCCGAGAAATATCGGAATCATCCCGAAGAATAGATATCCGATACTAGCGATATAGAAAGAGTTTTGGGCGACACGCTCGTCTTTCGCAGAGGCAACCCTCTGGCACAGTGTTTGCGCGGAAATATCTACCACTCCAATGATCATCCAAGCGCGCAAATAATTCAGCCACTCCTCTCCCGTATTCTCGAGCGGTAGCATCCGGAAAGTATTTTCGTTGAGATGTGGCGAGATTGCACTCCAGCCTCCAACGTCAATCATGACGACAGTGAGTAAGACGATGAGACCGATCATGATGACTAACATCTGCAAGAAGTCGGTCATCGCTACTGCCCACATACCGCCAACAGCGGTGTAGACAAAAACTACAATTGCTCCGCCGATGATGCCCTGTTCCATGGGAATGCTGGTCAACGATTCAAAAACGACACCAAAAGCAACCAGCATCGCGCCGACCCAAACAATATTGGAAAACAGCGTCGTTATAACCATGCCGAACGCTGCGACCTTGTCGAAGCGTTGCTCCATGAAATCCACCACTGTCAATATGCGAAGTCGCCGGAACATTCTAGCAAAGAAGAAACCGATGAGTAGCAAGGCTAGTGCTCCGCCCCAGGGGTCTTCAATTACGCCTAACATTCCGTCATCGTACGCTGCGCCGGCACCACCCAGCATCATGGCACCGCCAAACCAGGTGGCAATGACAGTCATCGAACATAACCAAATCGGCATGCCGCGTCCTGCAACCATGAATTCAGTAACGGAATGGGATCTCTTGGACGCGTAATAACCGACGCCGAGCATGATCAGCATATAAGCCACCACGCCAAGAAATATGACTGTTTCTGTGGTCATAGGGTCAGATCTTGGTGCATTGGTAAAGGTTTACTGCGACTGAATCCCGGTAATCAATGGAAGCGGTTGTGGCTCCATATAGGCTAGACAGTGCCGCTTGTCCTGTCTCTTTGTTAAGACGGAATAAATCACTTCCTCTTGTATCGATACAATAAACGTGATTCGGCTCAAAGGCATTTGCTTGAACACATTCAAAATCGCGATCTAGTTCGCCTTTTTTAAATGACGAGTTAGGGCCATCCAAAGTAACGAAGATGTTATTAGTATTAAACATGGCGCTTTCCCAACTATATCCCTCTTCGGTTTCCCAAGAAAATCCACTACTGTGTGTTCCCTGACACGCCCAAACCTTCTTCTCTTGCGCTATCACTTCTGATGAAAATAGAAGCAAGATTGTTGCTATTAGTTCTTTCATAGCGGCCTCTTAAAAAATAATGTTATTAAGTTCTACCTTTCGCAATAGGTTGGCTTACAAAAGGATATAGTATGTAATAGTCTGAGATAGAACCAAATAGGAAAAAAGTTAGCTGATCAACAAATTTCAGCTTTTAGGGTAGTAATCATATGACAGCAGTGTGACTATTTAATAAAGTAAAATAAAGACCCACCTTAGTTAAACTCACGAGAAAAAACAATGAAGAAAATTCTGACAACAACTCTAGCATTCGCGCTTGCCTTATTCGCAGGCATAGCATTTCAGCCTCAGCATGAAGTCTATGCTCAAACCAAGAAAATTTATGAACTTCGGACCTATACCACAGCCCCTGGGCGACTTCCGGCATTGCTGAATCGATTTGGGGGTGGCGAGGTCGATCTCTTCATCAAGCATGGCATGTCTAGTGTGGGATACTGGGTTCCCGATGATAAACAGTTATCTCAAAACACAATGGTTTATATGGTCGCCCATGAGAATCGTGAAGCGGCAGCGGACTCTTGGGCAGCTTTCGGTAGTGATCCTGCATGGCACACGATGCGAGATAAGTCTCGCGAGGATGGTCCGATTGTGATTAATGTCGTAATTCAGTTCCTCAATCCAACCAGTTTCTCGCCGGTGCAGTAACCAATGACATCGAGGCCAGGATTCTAGCTGTATAATCGAACGCTGCAGTTAGCGCCCCAACCCCGTTAACAAGTTAAATTCACCATTCCGATTAGCGGTGCTATTTATCTCTGCGCAGATCGCTGGTTCCGATTGTTGGGGTCGTCGCCGAATTGGACCTACAAGTTCGACAAATATGCCGTCGGGATATGTCCCTTTACCCGACCCTTCCTTTATAAAGATCGTTCAATACAGACTAGAATAGACTAAGATGGATCAGCTAAATAACTCTTTTAGATACATATAAGAAAAATGACAAGCTCTTACGTTGGGCGACATTTTCTCGCGCTACTCTCACCTTTTCTATTGTTGAATTGCAGTCTAAATGTTTCTCCTAAATCAGACTACGCATTGGCGCTTCCAAGTGCGCGGATTGAAACCAGGGACGCACCTACTGAAAAAGAATTGGAAGCTACCACGCAGGTAGTCATACTCGGTACTGGCACGCCAATCCCAGACGCTTTTAGAGCTGGTTCAAGCATTGCAATTGTGCACCAGGGTGAAAGCTATTTATTCGATGTTGGTGCTGGTGCCGTTCGACAGGCAACAATCGCCCGCTATAAGTATGACATTCCTTCGCTCTATCCTTCGCAAATCTGCTGCGTATTTCTTTCTCATTTACATAGTGACCATACAATGGATTTATCTGAGCTTGCCCATACCTTGTGGTGGCGACGAAATACCGGGCTCCAGACATGGGGACCGACAGGAATTGCTCAGATTGCGAATGGTTTGGATGAAATAATTGCAGTTGATGCGGATTTTCGAATCAATGGTATTCAGCCAGTAGCAAATTCAGAGGGCTTTCGTATAAGCCACCAAAATATTGCACCTGGAATTTTGTTTCAAAAAGAAGACCTAACTATTGAAGCTTTCTTAGTCAATCACGGTGATATTAACCCAGCATTTGGATTCAAAGTAACGACAGAAGATCTTTCTCTAGTAATAAGTGGCGACACTGCGTACAGCGATGTAGTTGCAGAGAAAGCGCGCGGCGTAGACATACTGTTTCATGAAGTAATCAGTCGCCAGGGATTGGAGAAAAATTCATCAGGCTTCCAGCGTTACCACAACAGTGTTCACACAACGTCTGACGAAGTAGCACGCTTGGCATCGATTGCCCAGCCAAAAAAGCTAGTGCTTTATCATGGTCTTTTCTACGGTACTGAAGAGTCTACGGTACTGGAAGAAATAGAAGCACTCTATGAAGGCAATGTCTTCCTTGCCCGCGACTTGGATATGTTCACTAGCGATTAGTTGGGGTTAAATCGCATCCATCACCTGAAATTTCTCTCGATCTTGTGTTGCCTGCTCAGATCGGTCAAGGATGGAAACTAACCACATCGTAAAGAAAGCCAAAGTCACTGAGTAAAGTGCCGGAAAGGCTTGCGGAAAAATTGGCTGACCATTACCAAAGACGCCGACCCATACCGCTGGGCCTAAGACCACCAGCACGATTGCTGTAACCAAACCCACTACGCCCCCAGCAACAGCTCCCCTCGTAGTTAGTCCCGGCCAATACATACTGAGGATTAGCAGAGGGAAATTTGTCGATGCCCCAATAGCCAGGGCGAGGCTGACTAAATAGGCGATATTCTGCCTTTCAAAAGCTATGCCCAACAGCGCCACGATAATGCCTAAAAACACGGCAGCAATTTTTGACAGTTTTACTTGTCGGGATTGATCTATCTCACCAGTTTTAATCACATTGCTATATATATCATGGGTTAGCGCAGTAACCGATGCCAGCATCAGTCCTGCCACAACCGCCAGAATTGTCGCAAAAGCAACGGCAGCAATTATTCCTAAGAAAACTTCGCCGCCCACAGCATTAGCCAGATGCACAGCCACCATATTATCACCACCGATGACACCACCTGATGCGTCGAGATAGGCACTATTCCCTTTAACTAAAGCAACCGACCCGATACCTATCACAAAAAAGATTAGTGTATTAACGTAGCTGATGCAACCAAGTGCAACGCCAGCAGATACTCGCGCAGCCGCCTTATCTTTCACGGTAAAAAAACGCATCAATAAATGGGGGGACCCCGCCAATCCAAGACATAACCCGATGCCCAAAGAAATAGCCGATATAGTCGACAAACCAAGACCGCCACCCTTAGTAAGTAATCCATCTGTTCCATGGTTCCCTTGAGCTTGTGCATACATTGCGGAAAAGCTGAAATCAAAACTCGCGAGAGTTAACAACGCAAGTACAGAGACTCCTGCCAACAATAATATTGCTTTGGTTATCTGTACCCATGTAGTTGCAAACATGCCTCCAATAGCAACATAAATCACCATGAGAATTGTAACGATGACTACGGCCCACAAATAAGAAATGTCAAACAAGACTTCGATCAATGTTCCAGCACCGACTATCTGTGCCATCAAATACATTAAAGTAAAACTGAGGGTTGTTATCGCGGCGAGAATACGAATGGGTCTTTCTTTTAAGCGACTGCAGATAATATCAGTAAAACTGTATCTACCAAGTGCCTTCAATTTGTCGGTCATTAAATAAATCATGATGGAGAATGCACCGAGAGGGGCCCCCAGGTATATAACCGCATCGTAGCCTGCTCCAAAGATTATCGCTGTAATCCCTAACAAAGTTGCTGCCGACATGAAGTCACCGGCGATGGCAAAGCCATTTGAAACGCCACCTATTTTCCCATCGGCCACAAAGAAGTCAGCCGCACTGGAGGTCCTTCTCGAGGCAACTATGGTCAATCCGATAGTGCCAATAATAACGATGAAGAATAGAGAGATACCCATTAGACCTACCTCCCCTGTGTCTTCGTTAAGTAGTGAAAGGCAAGCGCGGGCGCAAGCATATGAAATAGAAAAAAGATCAACATACCGAGGTTCATGGGACCTACTATTCCTGTTGCCATAAACTCTGGAAAAAGCGGTACGCCAAAAACGAGAACTAAGAATAAGAAGAGAATAATTCCAGTATATATCCACTGCCGTTGCATAATTGAACCTCGCGGTAAAACTAAATAATAGTATTTCCTACTTTTAGTGTGTGAAAAGAATATTTTTTCCGTTCTTCTATTACTAGCGAATTAAAGACCTTGCGAAAGTGCATCAGCGCTTCGTCACCCTGCAAACCACGAGGTTGAAATTCGTCTTCATACTCTAGCATCTTTTGTTGAGCTTCTATTATTTCTTTGTCTTCTACGAATCCCTCTAACAAACTAGCCTGCAAAGAAGCGGTTATGGTTGGATCGTCAATTCGATAGTTGTGCAAGTAATTCCAAAAGAAGTGAGTGGTTGATCTTGTCTCGGGCGTCATAAACTGACAGTTTCGATATTGCCTCACTCCGTGATAGTTTTTACTGTCCGGGTCCCACCCGACTGGAGCCATTATTGTCGACATAAAAAAGATACCTGGCACTAACATCTGAACACTATTACAACGATCCAGTTTGTCAGGAACATCTGGATTTATTTTTGCATGATATGGCGCAGGGGTATCATTTTTACTCCAGCGTACGACATTAAATCCATTCTCGAATTTTTCCACCTCTGGATTTGTTACATAGGCATAATCTTCCGAACCACCCAATGTATTTGTATGGACGAATGATAAATGGGAAAAATCAGCCAGATTATCGACGATTAACATCCAGTTAGCGTCATAGTGGAGGTAGGCTTCTTTTTCGAAACCGCGCCAGGCACTATCAGATAGAGGAGCGTAGTCGTTAATGTCTTTAGGGTTAGCTAGCTCCGGGTCTCCCATCCACATCCACAACAGGTTACCTTTTTCTATAATGGGATAACTCTGAACTCGATGATTAGGACCAATAAAATCTTGTCCGGGAATCTCGATTACAACGCCGCCTGAATCATATTTCATGCCATGGTACATGCAGCGTATGCAATCACCTTCTACTCTTCCTAATGAAAGTGGAGCTCCGCGATGGCAGCAACGATTATCCAGCGCAATGTAGTTTCCACTTTCACCACGATAAATAACGATTGGTTTCTCTAAATAAACCCTATCGAGTTTTTCTCCTTCAGGAATCTCATGAACCCAAGCTGCCGCATACCAACAGTTATAGAGAAACGGATTAGAAAACTCACTCATAAACCTTATCTCTATTGTCCAACGTCGAAGCGGGCAACGGTACAGCCCACCGCAAAAATTGGAAGTTCAGCCGAATAGAATTGCAACTCTCCTTTGCCCCCTGCTGCTGCCGCTGCGGCAATGAGTGTTCTAATTTCAAATCCTCCCTGACCAGCTTCTTGGTATACCTCTTCATCGATGTAGGACAGTATTTTAGTTTTGTCTTGATTCATGAGTTGGTCTAAGAAATTTCTATCCCAAGCCTCATTGATCTTGCCGGAATCGGGGGTCGCCGGCCAATGGGAAATACCACCAGTTCCCACTAACGCAATTTTCTCTGACTGTTCATCACAGGCTCGACGCAAGGCTTCGCCGAATTGCCACACTCTAGCAAGTGGAGTTAAGGGTGGCCCCTGACAATTTATATTGCAAGGTATAACTGGCAAGTCATAGTTTGGGGTTAGGAAACTAAGTGGCACCATAATGCCATGATCGCATTGCCATTCTTCAGAATAAGCAAGATCAACTGAATGCATAACCGATTTAGCAAGCCGAATTGCTAACTCCGGCGCACCGGGAATGGTTGTTTTCTCAATTTTTAGCCACTCGCTATCTTCAATCGGTCCGGTATGTTTTTCCCCAACCCCCATGCAATAAGCCGGCATGTTATCCATGAAGAAATTAGCAAAGTGCTCTGCTGCAATAACGATGAGTGACTCGGCGCCGCTGGATTCAATATCTCTTCTTTGTTTTGTTAAGTAGGCGTAAAATTCATCACGAATGGTTTTGTCAAGAGCAAGATGTGCTCGGCCAGTAATACCAGGGGCGTGACTGAGAATACCTGCGTAGACTAAACTCATTTTTTCCCTTTCCCAACATCTGCGCTCGGAGCCTGATTCAATTGTTTTCCACTGCAAGTCATTGCGTAAATACCTGCCCGCACGGGACCGTGCTCTTCGATTCCATCTCGCATCAATTGTAAGTAATCAAACCATTCGATCTGCAGGTAAGCAGCATAGTGCATCAAAATTTGTCCATTTACCCCTAGCACATAGAGCAAACCTATATCACCAGAATGCAGAGCTTCATGCTCTTCTTGAATTAGATCATAATTAGACAATGTATCGTTTTTGTTTTTTGAGAATGCCTCCTGAACCTGTTGATCACGATTCAAGTTATAAAGAAATTTTTGGACTTGATAGAGACTCATGAATTAGTTTTTAGCAAGTTTTGGAACTGAATGATCATTAGTGGCGATACAAACGTTTTTCGTTTCCATATAAAAATCAAAACTGTAATCTCCACCATCCCTGCCAATACCACTGGCTTTCATGCCACCAAAAGGCGAAGCTAAATGTCGGTTATTTTCTGAGTTCACCCAAACCATTCCTACATCCAGATCTCGAGCGAGACGAATACCGCGACCAGAATCACTCGTCCATACATAGCCCGCCAAACCATAGCGCACGTCATTGGCAATTGATACGGCTTCGGCTTCGTCTTCAAATTCGATTACTGTGAGTACTGGCCCAAATATTTCTTCTTTTGCAATGCGCATACTAGCGCTAGCGTTAGTGAAAAGAGTGGGCTCAATAAAAAACCCTCTGCCTTCAAGATCAGATGTATTACCACCAATTGCCACGGTAGCACCATCTAGTTTGGCAATCTCAAAGTAGGAAGACACTTTTTCCCGATGTTTTTCGTGAATCAACGGCCCCACTTCAGTGCCAGGATTCAATGGATGCCCCACATCGAGTGCAGCGACCCGTGCTTTAACCTGCTCTATAAAATCTGTTGCTATGGACTTTTGAATTAGTAACCGACTGGAAGAAGTGCAGCGTTCACCGTTCAAGCTGTATGTCATGAACACGACCGCATCCAGGGCACGCTCCAAGTCAGCATCATCGAATACGACGATGGGGTTTTTGCCACCTAGTTCGAAATGCACTCGCTTTAGCGTGTCTGCACCTTGCTTCATAATCTCGCTACCAGTTCGCGAGTCACCAACAAAGGCAACCGCTTTAATTGCTTTGTGCTCTGTTAGAGCTTTACCAGCAACTTCTCCAATTCCCTGCACCATATTAACGACACCCGCCGGAAGTCCAACGTCATGCATGATCTTGACGAGCATGGCCGCGGTACAAGGTGACCATTCCGCGGGTTTATGCACCACTGTGCAGCCAGCGGCAAGCGCGGGTGCAATCTTCCATGTCGATAACATGAAGGGTGTGTTCCAGGGAGTAATAATGCCGACAGGGCCGATAGGTTGCCTGAGACTATAGTTCATGTGTTGTTGGGCAGGAAACGAAAACCCATTACGCGCATTCGGAGCCATATCAGCAAAGAATCGGTAATTTTCAGCACCGCGAATAGCCGCCTTACTCATAAATCGTAATGGTTGGCCCGTATCAAAACTTTCAACCAAAGCTATTTTTTCCGCATTGGCTTCGATGGCATCGGCTATAGCGTGAAGCAAATCTCCGCGTTGTTTACCAGATAAGGCAGCCCAGTCATCGAAGGCTGCGGCAGCGGCATTGCTAGCAGTATCAATATCTTCAAGTGTTCCAGCGGCTACTTCGCCGATAAGAGATTCATCGACAGGAGAATAATTTAAAAAGGTGTTGCCATCACCGGCACTGACTGACCGTCCATTGATGAAATGCTGAATTGGCCCCGCCGAAAACTCCGCTAAGAGCGGACGTAGCTTTTGCAAATTTTCTTCAAGCAATTCTTGGCTCACGAAGAACTCTCTTGTACTGACATAAATTCAGGAACACGATTTCGATTCCAGCGAGTTTCCGCGATAATTTCCTGAATTTCATAAGACAGTGCCAGTGGCGCATCTCCAACCTGTGAATCTATGTGCTCACACAAACACATGAAGAGCGCCTCCCCTATGGCCTTCTTAATCTCAATCGATCTCCCTTCACCAATACGCAGATACACAGCGATGAATCCTGATTTTGGTGACTGATCTGCTACTAGACTTCGGGACGCAATATGGATTCGGGTGCGTAGTCCACCCAATGGTAATGCTTCTTGTTGTGCAGCAACCTCATGCAGCTCGCGAGCCAAGTCATCGAGGTCAAGCATATCAACGACGCTCGAAGAAACTTCAATTATTTGGTGAGGCATTCAACAAACCTTAAAATACTAGCATTGGTATTTCATATTACTTAATATATTAAATAAATCAACTTGTGCTAGTTGTGACATTGCACTTGCACTAATATACCCAGCGATCTTATTTATTATGAAGTTTCTAAGTTTCATACACGAAGACAAGCTCCAGTTTGGTGGAGTAAATGGCGAGTGCATAGTGAATATTTCCCAACGCTTTCCTAAGCTGCCAGATCTTCGTCAAGCAATTCGTGAGCAACGGTTGGAAGAACTCATCGAAACAGTGAGTTCTGCGGCTCCAGACCATAGGTTAGACGAGATTCAGTTTGCGCCAACCATTCCTAATCCTGAAAAAATCATTTGCATAGGTGTTAACTATGCCAATCGTAACGCAGAGTACAAAGACGGCAGCGATTTACCGAAGTATCCAAGCGTATTTATGCGCAGCAGAGAATCTCTGGTTGGACACCGACAGGACATCATGAATCCACCAGAGTCTGAGCAATTGGACTACGAAGGTGAAATTGTGCTGGTCATCGGAAAAGCCGGACGAAGAATTTCTGAAGCAGAAGCACACAAATACATTGCCGGGCTAACCATAATGAACGAGGGTTCAGTTCGTGATTATTTGAGGCATTCCAAGTTTAACGTGACCCAAGGCAAGAACTTTGAAGCTTCAGGTTCAGTAGGGCCATGGATGGTTACCACAAATGAGCTGAACCCGATGGGCAAGTTGCAAGTTATTACTCGAGTGAATAGGGAGGAACGTCAAAATGATGTTACTGACAACCTCATGTTTCCATTTAGATTCTTGATCTCTTACCTATCTTCATTTTATCGGTTGAAGCCGGGTGACCTGATTGCAACGGGCACACCTAACGGAGCAGGTGCCAGATTTGATCCGCCCAAGTACCTTCGGCAAGGAGATGTTGTAGAAGTTGAAGTGCCTGGTCTTGGCGTCCTATCGAATTCGATAGTCGATGAAATCGAATGAGAACCTGACTAGTTATCATGGCAAAACTGAGAAACATCAATCGTAGCCTACCCATGCAATTATTGCTGGCAAGAGAATCAACGATGTCTCTATTTCGACCCATGCTTAGATCATTTGGTTTAACAGATCAACAATGGCGAGTGTTACGGGTATTGGCGGGTTGCGATTACGTAGAAGCATTCGAACTCTCGCAACGAAGTATGATTCTACCACCAAGCCTTACTCGCATAGTAAAGAATTTAGAAGAAGATAGATTAGTAAAACGGACAACGGTTAGTGAAGATCAACGCAAAGTGCTAATTACACTGACCGCTAAAGGCAGCAGAAAATACAAACAAGTAGTCCCTGAGTCCGAAAAAATATATCGCTCTATTGAAAAGAAATTGGGTAAACCGGCATTAGAAGATTTGCTTAAGCAACTAGTAACCCTTAATAAAAATCTTGAGAACTAATGACAGTTAAGCTGCAAAGGAAATCTTGATGAGCAAAGCATTAAAAGGGTCAATCCCCCCGGTCATTACACCATTCTCCAACAATGAAATAGACTTGGCATCCTATAAGAAACTTATCGAGTTCCATATAGAGGAAGGTTCCCATGGAATACTGGTTAATGGCACTTCTGCCGAACCTTCTACACTCACAGTAGAAGAGAGAAACCAACTTGTGGATGTTGCGATCGTAACAGCAAGCAATGCCATTCCTATTGTCGCGGCTACTGGATCGCAATCTCTTCTCGAAACCAAGGCGTTAACTGATCATGCCGTTGCCGCAGGTGCAGACGCTCTTCTCATTGTCACGCCCTACTACATTAAACCACCACAGCGCGGAATAATTGAATACTATTTAGAAATTACCAAAGATGTGGCCATCCCTTGGATGATTTATCATATACCTGGCCGAACTGCAGTTTCCATAACAATAGAAACAATCAAGGAACTTAAAGAGAAATCGTCTAATTTTGTTGGCATGAAACACGCTGTTAGTGACCTTGGGTTTGTCTCTCAATGCCTCGCAGAATTTCCTGATTTTAAAATATTTGTTGGGCTAGAAGAACTCAGTTTTCCGGAACTTACTATTGGCGCCGTAGGACTGATGAATGCCGTTGGGAACTTGCACCCACATATTCTTGCAGAGATGTGCCAAGCCGTTTGGGACAATGATTTAGAGAAAGGGAAAGCACTTCACCATCAACTCTTCGAACTGAACGAATCTGTGTTCTACGATACCAACCCTATTCCGATTAAATATATGATGAAACGGATGGGCTTACTGATAAGCAACGAACACCGTCTGCCCATGTCTCCAGCGACTCCAGAATTGGAAAAACGACTTGATGGCGTGTTGGAACGCGCTGGGCTTCTCTAAATTCAATTTCAGATTTTTGATACTAATGCGAAAGTAAAACATGAAAGAAAAAATATTGTTTCTATTTTTGAAGGAGAGCGCGTGATTACACAGGGATTCGATTTTATTGCTCTCATGTTCGGTTTGTGCGGCGCGTTGGTATGGCTTGAACAATATTGTAAGACAGCCTTCTTTCGCTGGTTCCCATCTATTGTATTGGTGATGTTCGGATCAATGGCTCTTTATACATTCGGGTTGTGGGAATTTACTGAAGATGTACGTCGGGCGCGAGAAACTGTAAGAGACAACCTGATTCCAGCCATGTTGTTTCTAATGTCTTTGAAATTCAACCTTGCCATAATCCGCAGGTTGGGTGTAAGACTCATTGCCTTGTGTCTGGCTTCGACTCTTTCAATAATGCTAGGTTTTATCGTCACTCAGCAAATCATGCAGGGCTTTATCGGCGAGGAAACACCTCTCACGTTTGCAACTATGTCTGCTGGCTGGACAGGAGGCACACAAAACTTTGTGGCTGTAAAAGAAGCACTTTCTGTCAGTGACGAAGCAATGACCTATACCCTGTTAATGGGAGCACTCTGTTACTCTTTTTGGCTGGTAGTGATACTCGCACTGAAGCCCTTCAAATTAAAATTTGATCGATTCCTGAGAGCTGACGACAGCGGACTCAATGAAGTGCTTGACTCATTGAGGCATGTCGCTTCAAACAAGACAGTAGATATGCCATCTTTACTTTTGATGCTTGGCCTCTCACTGGTTGTAGCTACTGTCAGTAATCATCTGGGCTCATTCATAGCATCCGCAGGAGTTTTTAATTCGATGATTTGGGTCATCATTATTTCCTCGATTCTGGGAATGGCAGCTGCTCCGACTGCGTTAGGAAATATAGCCGCAAGCGAAGAAGTTTCCGGAATTATGTTGTATGTTATCGTTGCACTAATCGGGGCAGAAGTGAGTCTAGGAGCTATAAGTGAGGCACCGATGTACATTCTTTCCGGATTTATTATTCTGGCAATACATGGCTCAATTCTTTTGTGCATGGCTCGCTTGCTTCGCATGAATTTACTTCTAACAGGGATCGCCTCAATTGCCAATATAGGGAGTGCTCCGTCCGCAGCAGTAGTTGGAGCAGCTTATGGCCGAGAGCTTGTGCCAGTCGCGATCATCATGGCCCTGATAGGATCCATGATCGGTTCTTTTGTAGGATTAACGGTTTCGGAAGTTCTGCTTTGGCTAGGCCCTACAACATAAACAACAGAAGGAGAGGATAATTACGCCTGCCTCTCTTCATTAAGCTCTAATTTCTATACTAGGTCCCGCCACCACCAATGCCTGCCCTTCTTCATTATCGGTAAATTTTTCAAAATTGGCGATAAACAATCCCGCCAGTTCGCTGGCCTTTGTATTCCACTCAGCAGGATCTGCGTAAGTATTGCGCGGATCGAGGATGCTATCGTCGGCCCCTTCCACGCTTACGGGTACCACGAGATTGAAGTAAGGAAGGGTAATAGTTTTCGCTTCGTCGATGCTGCCATTCAGAATGCTGCGGATGATGGCGCGGGTCGCTTCGATGGAAATGCGCTTGCCAGTTCCATTCCAGCCAGTATTAACCAGGTACGCCATCGATCCGGCCGCTTCCATACGTTTGGCCAGTACCTGAGCGTAGCTGGTTGGATGCAGTGACAGGAATGCGGCCCCGAAACAGGCCGAGAAGGCAGGAGTTGGTTCGGTAACACCCCTTTCGGTACCTGCCAGCTTCGCGGTGAAGCCCGATAGAAAATGATATTTTGTCTGCGCGCTGTTGAGTTTCGACACTGGAGGTAACACGCCGAAGGCATCAGCAGTGAGGAATACCACTTGCCTGGCATGCCCACCCTTGGAGACCGGTTTGACGATATTGTCAATGTGATAGATCGGGTAAGACACTCGGGTATTTTCTGTCTTGGAGCCGTCGTCGTAGTCGATTTTTCCCTCTTTGTCGACAGTGACGTTCTCCAGCAGCGCATCGCGCCGGATGGCGTTATAAATATCCGGTTCGCTTTCCTTGCTCAATTTGATGGTCTTGGCGTAGCAGCCACCTTCGAAGTTGAACACACCATCGTCATCCCAGCCGTGTTCATCGTCACCAATTAACGCGCGTTCCGGGTCAGTAGAGAGAGTTGTCTTGCCAGTGCCCGACAGGCCGAAGAATATCGCTGTGCTGCCGTTGTGTCCTATGTTGGCGGAGCAGTGCATCGATGCCATGCCCTGTAGTGGTAATAGATAGTTCATTATCGAGAAAATCCCTTTCTTCATCTCGCCCCCATACCAGGTCCCCCCAATGAGCTGCATTTTTTCCGTTAAGTTGAACGCAACGAAATTTTCCGAGTTCAATCCCTGCTCTTCCCAGTTGGGATTCGTGCATTTGGCGCCATTCATTACGACAAAGTCTGGTTCGAAGTCGTTCAGTTGCTCCTCGGAGGGCCGGATGAACATGTTTTTCACAAAGTGTGCTTGCCAGGCCACTTCCATGATGAAGCGTACGTTCAGGTGACTGTCTTCGTTGGCTCCGCAGATCGTATCCATTACATACAAGCGCTTACCACTGAGCCGATTCGTGACCAAGCTCTTAAGGTCCCCCCAGATTTCCTTGCTGATTGGTTTGTTATCGTTCTTGCCCTGATCGGACCACCAAACGGTGTTGCGTGTCGTGTCGTCACGCACCAGATACTTGTCTTTAGGAGACCGGCCGGTAAATATGCCGGTATCTACCGCCACGGCACCGGATTCTGTCAATTTACCGCGCTCGAAGCCTTCCAGTCCGAGGCTCATTTCCTCTTCGTAGAGGAACTCATAACTGGGGTTATAGACGATTTCACTGGCATCAACAATTCCGTATTGTGTCAGGTCTGGAGCCGTGCTAGCGGGTTGCAGATCAGCGAGTTTGAACTGGGTCATCGCGATAAACCTTTAGTGGAAGAGCCAGAATTGGACGATTACCAATTTAAGCCAAACCATTGCAAACTAAGTTTTTTTGTTCACACTGGATCCAATCGAACAGGGATACCTGTGCAGTTGTTCCTATGAGCCGCGCCGAAAGACAGAAGCTCAATTATTCTATCGGCAATACCATACTTTTCTCTTCTGAGGTCATGGTATAATTCGTGAGAGTCGATATCTGTTACTGCTGTATATTTTATTTCGGCTCCACCGCGTATAAGTGAAACTTCTGGCTCCCTACTCAATCGATTTATCCAATAGGAGTCTGTGTCGCCATGTTCAATCCAAGCCTGGTCACGAGCATCTACAATCCATACTCTGATATTTTTTGTGCTTCCTTCCGGATCATGTCTTATCAATTGTACGACTTCACCACCTAGTTCCGAAGCAGCGAAGTTCAAACTTACATAAAAAATCGATATAGCTACAAAGGCAATAATCAATTTATAAATAATTTTCACAAGTCTCCTTGATTACATTATCAATTTAATTCGCTTTAGTTTTCCAGAATTGCCCTATCTAGTTCCCACTAAATGGGAGAAGGAGTTAGCAACTCCTGAAAATCTCGATCAAAATCATCGGTGGCAGCTACTGAGCTACCCGACGAACTGCTGCTCCACCTCGTGAAGCACGCGGTAACAATCCAGAACCTGGGCAACAGACGAGTTAGGTTCGCTCCCTTCCGCAATTGCCGCAAAGAACTCTCGGTCCTGCAGTTCGATGCCGTTCATCGAAACATCCACGCCGGACACGTCAATCGCATTTTCGTGACCGTCGACAAGATCATCGTACCGTGCAATGTAGCTGCCGTTGTCACAGATGTAGCGGAAGAATGTGCCAAGCGGTCCATCGTTATTGAAAGACAAGGATAATGTGCAGATCTTTCCGCTTTCGGTTTTCATTTGGATCGACATATCCATCGCGATACCCAGTTCCGGGTGATGTGGCCCTTCGATTCCGTTGACCTGCACGATCCGCTCACCTGCCTGATAGGCAAATAGATCAACTGTGTGCGCCGCGTGATGCCACAACAGATGGTCCGTCCAGGATCTGGGTTCACCAGCGGCATTTATGTTCTTGCGACGAAAAAAGTACGTCTGCACATCCATTTGCTGGATGTTCAGCTCACCTGCCAACATCTTGTTATGAACCCATTGGTGCGACGGGTTGAAGCGACGTGTGTGGCCACACATTGCAACAAGCCCGGTTTCTTCTTGTTTTGCCAATACTGCTTCAGCGTCAGCAAGAGAATCGGCTAACGGAATCTCGACCTGCACATGTTTCCCGGCATCCATGCACTGCATGGCCTGTTTGGCATGCATTTGAGTGGGTGTACACAGTATGGCTGCGCCGACTCCAGGCTGAGCCAGCCCTTCTGCAAGGTCGGTACATGCATGTGGAATTCCGTACTCCCCAGCGATTTCCTGGGTCGGCTCCAGGCGTCTGCCAACCACGGAGACGCACTCGACTCCATCAATTTTTCTGATGCCGTCCAGGTGTTTCTTTCCGAATGCTCCTGCTCCTGCCAAAACCACTTTCATGTGAGGCTCCATTTAGAGAGTGTTTTCGAGAATCAAGTGTCCGACTGCCGTATTAGACGCCGGCACATGATAAAAGCGGTGCAGCTCTTTGACATCGCGATTGAGCGCACCGCGCATGATCAACCACATAACGAGCTCAACACCTTCTGACCCCGCTTCTCGCAAGTAGTCGATATGTGGCATCGTTGCCAACTCATCAGGTTCATTGACGAGTCGATCGAGGAATTCCTTGTCCCACTTTTTGTTGATCAATCCCGCACGAGGCCCCTGAAGCTGGTGGCTCATACCGCCGGTGCCCCAGATCTGGACATTGAAGTCCTCATCGAAACTGTCGACCGCGCGGCGCAGTGCCTTGCCCAGGTTGTAACAACGCTGGCCGGATGGCGGTGGATACACAACCACATTGACAGCCAACGGGATGACCTTGCACGGCCAAGCTTCCGGCTGCCCGAACATCAACGACAATGGGACAGTCAGACCGTGGTCGACTTCCATCTCGTTGATAACTGTCAGATCGAAGTCGTCCTGAATAACAGACTGCATAATGTGCCAGGCTAGATCTGGGCAGCCCTGAACCTCGGGCACTTGGCGAGCGCCCCAGCCTTCGTCGGCCGGTTTGAAACTTTCGCCGCAGCCGATGGCAAACGTCGGAATCATATCCAAACCGAATGCTGAAGCATGGTCGTTGTACACAAGAAGAACGACATCGGGTTTCTCTTCCGCGATCCACTGCTTGGTGAATTCGTAGCCCCTGAACAAAGACGACCAGTATTCATCCTGTGTTTTTCCGAGGTCGACAGCCACACCGATCGCCGGAACGTGCGAACTTGCAACACCTGCAGTGATCCTGGCCATCTATTGCTCCCTCTTGTAACGGTTACCTTCGGGGCTACGCCCTCCGCTCAACATCATCTTCCGGTACTCCTCACGTGTGACACCTGTCATAGCCGCAGCAGCCTGTTCGAATGACTGCCCATCTGAAAAGAAGATTTTGGAGAGAAAATAGACATTGCCCCCGAGCTCAATCATTCGGTTGTAGTCACGGTCCAAAACGGCCTGCTTTTGGTCTTCTGTCATTGGCCACCCTTCGAGGTACCCACGCTCATCAGATTTGAATTGCTCGCGACACTCAGCCTTCATGAGAGACATGCAGAACTGGTTGAGGTGATAACCCATGCGCGCCTGATCGGCGTCAAAAATAGTGGTTCCGGGAATGTCCGCATACGGTTTGTCAAGGGCCATTATTGAACTCCTCGGGCCAGTAGAGCCGCATCGGGTTATCGACAAGCAATTTACGTTGCAACTCGTCGCTCACGGCAATCCTGGGTATGAAATCCACAAGCTTGCCGTCGTCGGGTATGTGCGAAGTCATGTTCGGGTGTGGCCAGTCAGTGCCCCACAGTGTGCGATCGGGAAAACTTTCGACGACGTGTTTCGCGAACGGTACAACATCATCGTACCGGGGCGGTCCGTTCAGGCTTAATCGATCCGGACAGCTGACTTTGGTCCACATATTCTCGTTATCAGCCAGCAGCCTTATGAATTGATCGAACGCCTTACCGTTGACAGCCTGCGTGACATCAGGCCGAGCCATGTGATCGAATACCATCGTGCCCGGCAGCGAGGCGAAAAATTCGGACAATTCGCGAAGGTCCTGCGACTCGACGTAGATGACCAGATGCCACCCGAGTGGCTGGATGCGTTCAGCGACTTCGGTCAGAGTGTCGTGCGGTAGCACGTCAACGAGTCGCTTGACAAAGCTAAATCGCACGCCACGAACACCTGCAGAATCAAGCTTACGCAGTTCGTCGTCGCTAACGGCAGGTGACACGGTTGCGATGCCGCGCGCCTTGCCATTCGAATGCGCAATTGCATCCACGAGAGCGCTATTGTCTGCGCCATGGCAGGTTGCCTGCACGATGATGTTGCGCTCGAACCCAAGGTGGTCCCGCAAAGCGAATAACTGATCCTTCGATGCGTCGCACGGAGTATATTTTCGGGTTGGCGCATACGGGAATACGTCGCCTGGTCCGAACACGTGGCAATGCGCGTCGATGGCGCCGGCCGGCACCTTAAAATCAGGCACTGACGGGTCCGAGTGAAACTCGAGCCATCCGTTATCCATATGGAAAACAGCCTCGCTCATCGGCCTTGTGCCTCAAGGTGCGCGCCGAGTCGCGGGTAGATGCGCCGCGCGTTGAGTTCGAAAACTTTGCGCTGGTCTTCATCGCTGAGGTCGAGGTGGTCGACATAACGCTTGGTGTCGTCGAAGTAGTGGCCAGTCTGCGGATCGATGCCACGCACTGCGCCAACCATCTCTGACGCAAACAGAATGTTGTCGATCTCAATGACCTCGAATAACAGGTTGATGCCCGGCTGATGATACACGCAAGTATCAAAGAACACGTTCTTCATGACGTGCCCCGACAGATCGGGTTGCTTCATCATGTCTGCCAGCCCGCGGTAACGTCCCCAGTGGTAGGGAACGGCGCCCCCCCCATGCGGAATGATCAATCTCAGATCCGGGAAGTCGGCGAACAGGTCACCCTGAACGAGCTGCATGAAGGCCGTCGTGTCGGCATTGATGTAATGCGCACCGGTTGCATGGAAGCACGGGTTGCAGCTTGCCGACACATGGATCATCGCGGGAACGTCAAGCTCGGCGAGCTTCTCGTAAATGGGATACCAGTAACGATCCGTCAACGGAGGCGACGTCCAGTGTCCACCTGATGGATCGGGTGTCAGGTTACAACTGACGAAGCCGAGTTCGTTGACGGCGCGCTCCAGTTCTTCAATTGGCCCATCTAGCGACTCACCGGCCACCTGCGGCAGCTGCGCACCACCAACGAAGTTCATGGGATACAATTCGACGACGCGCTTAATCAGGTCATTGTTCGCCCGAGCCCAGTCCATCGCGGTGTCTGGATCACCGATGTGATGCGCCATAGCTGATGCGCGCGGTGAGAAAATCGTAAGATCGGCGCCACGCTCCTTAAGCAATTTGAGCTGGTTCTGCTCGACGCTATCGCGAATCTCGTCATCACTGATATCAGCTGGGACGGGCAACGGCAGTGACTGATCTTCGAGCCTTGCAAGCTGCGCCTTGCGAAATGCCTGGTGCCCGTTCGGGGCCGTCGTGTAGTGACCGTGACAGTCGATGATCAGCATATCGTCGCCCCTTCCGACACGTAGACGTAGCCGTCCATTAGTTTGCGTGCCGTACGCAACAATGCAGAGCGAGTCACGTGAAAGTCCCCGCGCTCTTGTGCGATGTCGATATCGACAGTGAACCGTCCCATTGGATGCTCCACGTCGAGCCTCCCCCCGTCGGCGATGGCCGTAACCCCATCGGCGACACTGCCCGGGATACAGCACCCTGCCGCTACGCTAGCTGCACCAAGAACGCCGATGGCCTGGTGTACCCGGTGGGGTATGAAGGTCCGCGTGGAAACGATGCCTCCGTGCTTCGCAGGAGCGATGAGGCTTATCTTGGGCACGGTCTTGTCCGCGACATCGCCCAGGTTCATCATAGGTCCGACTTGCAGACGGATCGATTCGACGCGATCCTTTAGCTCAGCATCCGCCTCGAGCTCGCCCGGTGATTCATAGCCGGTCTTTCCAAGGTCCCGTGCTCGCAACATCACGACCGGCATGCCGTTGTCGATGGCCGTCACCTCTACGCTATCAATTTCGTCTGCAACATTTCCTGTTGGCAGGAGCGCACCGCAATTGGTACCAGCGATGTCCGCAAAATCGATCATAATCGGCGCCGCAGTCCCAGGCACGCCGTCAATGCTCGCATCACCCGTATAAGTCACTTGCCCCCCCGGCGTGTCAATCTGGGCGACAGCGATGCCACCTGAATTGAGCATACGGATTCGCACGGTCGTCACACCATCTTGTGCTTCAACCAGTCCTCGTTCGACCGCAAACGGCCCCACGCCAGCGAGGATGTTTCCACAGTTTTGGCCATCGGTGACTTGCTTCTTGTCGACAACAACCTGCAGGAACAGGTAGTCGATGTCCGCAGCATCGTCATCTGACAGTGACATGACTGCTACCTTACTTGTCAGTGGGTGGGCCCCACCCATGCCATTAATCTGTCGAGTGTCAGGGGAACCCATCGCAGCGAGCAAAACGCGATCCCGGTGCTCTACCTCACTTGGCAAGTCATCGCGAAGAAAGTAAAGCCCCTTTGATGTGCCGCCGCGCATGATGGTTGTAGGAATCGCGATCTGCATCGATCAATCGTCTGACTCGGACTCTACGTAGCGCAGGCCCTTCTTGGCCAGTCGCTCACGCATATCATATACGTCGAGACCCAGATCACCGGCTTCAAATCGCGCGCGCTTCTCTTCCTCGCTGGCTACTCGTTGCCTGGCCTTTTCGAGAACAGTTTCAGCTTCATCTTTACGAATGATAACCACGCCATCGTCATCTGCAACAACAAGGTCGCCGGGGCTAATTCGTTGACTGGCGCAGATAATATTTGTATTCACATTGGCTACTGTCTCTTTGACAGTACCCTGAGCATGTACCCCCGCCGACCAAACCGGAAACTGCATCTCAGTTAGAGCAGCGATATCTCGAACTCCAGCCTCGATAACCAGCCCCCTGACACCTCGAGCCTTCAGGGAAGTTGCCAACAGGTCGCCAAAATAACCGTCATCGCATGGACTTGTCGGAGACACGACGAGTACGTCGCCTTCCTGACATTGCTCGACAGCAACGTGAATCATCCAGTTATCGCCTGGAGCAACCTCGCAGGTGATTGCTGTTCCCGCAATCGATGCTGGTCGATAGATCGGTCTTAGCTTTGCATCGAGCAGGCCCTTGCGGCCTTGCGCTTCGTGTACCGTAGCAACACCATAATTCGCTAGAGCATCGGCGAATTGCTGCGCCGACCGATCAATCTTAGTTACTACTAACGGCATTCGCTTATCTGCTCGCCTCTTCATAGTTTTGCTTGCTACGTCGTAGGTTCTGCAAGCTTACCAGATAGATAGAAATCAGGCATTTCAGTTACCAACAAACAATCATCTAAATCCTTTACAACCAGAGTATGACACGATTCCACCCAATCGTCGGCTCCTCAGCAAATCTATCGTTCAGAACTTGTAGCGCAGTCGTCGCAACAGATTTACAGTTCGCTAGAAGCTAACAGTAAAGGGATATCACTTTCACTGTGTAAAAAAGTGATGAGTGTTGCCATAATCAGACTTTACAGCAACAAGACAGTTAATTCCGCGGCAATGCCGGGGTAACCCTTTAAAACAATAAGAAGAAATCCAAAATAGTGCAGACTCAAGTTGGCATAATTGGTGCCGGCCCGGCCGGGCTGCTTCTCTCCCATGTTTTGCACCTCCATGGCATTGAATCAGTAGTACTGGAAAAACATAGCAAAGACTACATAGAAAGCCGCGTGCGTGCGGGAGTGCTTGAGCAAGCCTCAGTAACCTTGTTAAGCGAAGTTGGGCTCGGAGAACGACTGCAAAGAGAAGGCATGCAACATCACGGCTTCGAGATTCGTTTTGGTAGCCGCTCTCATCGCATAAACTTCGATGAACTGACAGATGGCAAAGGGATAACCGTATACGGCCAGCAGGAAGTTGTAAAAGACATCATCGCTGCGAGGCTGACCGCTGGTGGCCAGATTTCTTTCGAAGTCGATAAGGTAAGCATTCACGATCAGCTGAGTGAGCAGCCTTTCATTGAGTACTTACTAGCTGGCGAGAACCACAAACTTAACTGTGATTTCATTATCGGGTGCGACGGCTTCCATGGCATCAGTCGTAAAACGATCCCGAAAAATGTAATTTCCAGCTTGAATCATACTTATCCCTTTGCTTGGTTAGGAGTCCTGGTTCAAGCTCCACCTTCTTCGGACGAATTGATTTACTCCAACAGTGTGAGCGGGTTCGCTCTCCACAGTATGCGTTCGCCTGCAATTACCCGAAACTACATCCAATGCCCTCCAGATGATGTTATCGAGGATTGGTCCAACGACAGGATTTGGCAAGAACTGCACACGCGTCTTGAAACAGTACCTGATTGGAGACTAGTAGAAGGCAAAATACTCGAAAAAGGCATTACACCCATGCGCAGTTTTGTGTGCGAAACCATGCGCCACGGTCGTCTGTATCTGGCCGGGGATGCCACTCATATTGTGCCTCCAACTGGCGCTAAGGGCATGAATTTAGCTATTTCCGATATCCGTTTTTTGAGCCAAGCTCTGTCAGACTGGTACCGAAGTGGATCCGAAGACTTGCTGAATTCCTATTCTACAAATTGCTTACGCCGTGTCTGGCAAGGAGAACGCTTCTCTTGGTACATGACCTCACTGCTTCACAAGTTCCCTGATGACAATCGATTCCAACACAGGCTGCAACAAGCCGAGTTAGATTATTTAAGCAACTCGAAAGCAGCTTCGGCTGCACTGGCAGAGAGTTATGTTGGATACGATTTTTAATATTCGCAGAAGGCTTAACTAAAATTACAAAGATAAGTTCGCATCATAGCGCTTGACTTTACCTATGCGCTAATTGATCTTTGGCCTAATCTGTACAATGGAAAACTCTGATCGTATTCCATCTAACTGCTAAATGAGGCGATCTAAATGAGTAGTAAAAAACACGAACACACGAAAGATCCTTCGGCCCATAAAGTAGACCGACGCGGGTTTCTCAAGGGGGCGGCCACTGGCGCAGCTGCACTGGCGGTTTCACCGGCTAGCAAGGCCCAGGAGCCTTCTGCTTACGGCGCGTCTTTTACCGCTCCCACCTATCAGCAGATGCAACGTGACGCCGGCCTGGTGGAACCCCCTGCTCCGGATGGCCGCACGGTAATACGTCCAGGATCGGACTTAATGGTGCAGGCACTGAAGGACATGGGAATCGAGTTTGTTGCCTCCAACAATGGGTCAAGTTTTGAAGGCATCCAGGAATCCATTGCCAACTATGGTTCGCCACCTAATCACAGGCCCGAATTCATCACCGCTCTTCACGAAGAATCATCGGTAGATATGGCCAACGGCTACGCCAAAGCGGAGGGCAAACCCATGGCGGTCATGTTGCATGGCACCCTTGGCATCCAGCATGCGTCTATGTCTATCTATCAAGCCTACAATAGCGGCACACCGATGTTGCTGATTGTAGGCCGTGATGTCGGGTTCATCCAGGCTCACACAGCTGATGACATGGCAGCCATGTGCCGCAGTTTCACCAAATGGGACGCCCAACCGACGACCCTGTCGGAGTGTATCGACACCCTGCATGAGGCCTACCGGCAAGCCGTGACCCCACCCACCGGCCCCACCATGGTGGTCATCGACATAGAACTTCAGAAAGAAGAAGCCCAGGATTTTAATCTGCCGCAATTCCGACCTGCTGCCATCGAAGGACTAGACACCGCTACAGCTAAGACGATTGCCGAGAAACTACTCAACGCTTCCAACCCTCGGCTCGAAACCGGCATGTTTCGCACGCCTGAGGGTATAGAGGCTGCCGTACAACTTGCCGAGCTGATTGGCGCCAGCACTTCTACTACTTCCACCGCGGGACCCATGGGTTTTCCGCAACGCCACCCTCTGTGTGGGCCTGGCGCAGAGTCCAATTACGATTATGTACTGGGACTGGAAGCTAACTCCCCCGATCTTTCACTTAGGCGACCTATTGTAAATTCTATAACGAGTCAGCGTGATGTCATGGGTATTGGTTTTGGCAGCTTGCGCGAAGATTATGTTCCAACTCCTCCTGGGAGTGAACCGACTCCACTGGCTCAAAGCCAGCGACAGCCCCAAGGAACCGTGCTAGAGATAGACGCTCAGACCAGTATTCCAGTAATTATCGCCGAACTAAGCAGGTTAATAACCCCAGCGAAGCAACGCGAGATTGCGCAGCGCAAAATGCGCCATATCCGTGCAAACCGAGAGAACTTTCTTGCTACCTTGAGAGCAGCAGTAGAAGAGAAGAAAAAAGGCTGGGACCTGAGCCCTGTCAGTACCGCCCGCATCTATGCTGAACTTTGGCCCCTAATTATGGACGAAGACTGGTGTCTCGCTTCCCCCAGCAACTTCTCCGGCGCCCATCATCGGGAGCTCTGGGAACATAACAAACCCTACAGCTTTCTTGGTACTCAGGGTGCTGCAGGCATGGGTTATGGTCCAGGCGCTAGTGCCGGGGCAGCGTTGGCTGCGCGGAGCCGTGGGCGTTTCGTAGTGAACGTCCAGCCCGACGGGGATCTTAATTATGCTCCAGGTGCACTATGGACGGCAGTGCACCACGAGCTACCAATGTTAACCGTCATGCATAACAATCGTGCTTGGCACCAAGAATACATGTTCATTCAGTATCTGGCTGGCGTTCGCGGCCGAGGCACCGATCGAGGCCATATAGGATGTGTACTGCGCGACCCTTTCATCGACTACAGCAAGATGGCCCAGGCTTATGGCATGGATAGCGAAGGTCCCATCGAAGATCCAGCTTTACTGGCCGCAGCCCTGGGCCGTGGAGTGGAGTCAGTCAAAACCGGCAAACCCTACCTGATCGATGTTGTTACACAACCACGATAGGAGATAGCAAATGAAGACTCTCGTAACAAGTGTAATAGGGTTGCTTATCGGATTTAATGCGCCTGCAGTCACTGCGCAACAAGAAACCACGATTGGTGACGCCAACGTGGGCGCACAACTCTATTATGACCACGGCTGCTATGCTTGCCATGGCTATTCGGGGTATGGTCGTGTGGATCTCAACAACACAGGCAGTCCCTGGCTCGTGAACGAAGAAATTTTCCGCGCCTTTTTGCGCGCCCGGGCTAATGTTGCGCCTGTGCTCCCTTCCACCAGCATGCCCAACTACCCAGTTAACGCACTCAGTGATGAAGGAGTGGGCGATATCTTTGCCTACATTCGTTCACTACCTGATAACCGACCAGACTCTGCCGACATCCCAGCATTGCGTACTATTCTGGAATCTGCGGAACAACGAGAATACAAGCCGTAAATCTCAGGGAAAATGGTCAAAAAGGGCTATCACCCAAGGTGAAACTTTCGCCGCTCAAAGAATTTGTGCTGTTTATTCGAAGGTTCGAATTACGTCGGGCTAGCTGAACAGGCAGTGTGATTAAGACATAGCCTCATTGGAGCTGACGTATCCGCTCTAAGAAATCGCCCAGCTTGCCTTCCAGTTCCAACCCTCTTAAAAAGGGATAGGAATCGCAGTCATATTCCATCATTGTTCTTTCCGGCGTTTTTCGCCATTGCCTAAATCTTATGACCGGTCTGTTGTAATTGTCTGGGTCATGAAGGGTCAACATGCTCCGCAGGTTCTGGCCGTCTTCACTTAGGACTATCCTTTCTACAACAGCAGCCCTGTCTGACACGGGTTGGCCTGCTTGGTCTACAAATGATGGTTTTAACAGAGAAGTCTCAATCACTAAGGTATTTCCTTCCCAGTGCCCTGTGGAATACCCCATGGCAGAGTTAGGCCAGCTTTCAGGAATATCTCGGCCATCCATATAAATCCGCCGAACTTCATGAAAGCTCTCATAAAGGATAGTTACTTGCTGCTCATTCTGTAGGATTTCCATGGGATAAGGCCAACCTGAAAGCCTGATCAGACCAGGAGAAACACAACGCAGACCAGGGTCATCTAGATAAGTATAGTCATCGACGGCAGCCTCTGCAGAATCTGTGTAGTCTAGAAACACCTTTTCCATGCCAGCAGAAATTCGCGACCAAATTCCACTGATATCCACGGGTGCTGCAGGCGATGTCGCTTGCGCCCCAAATGGTTCAGCCGCCCAGATACCGTTGGTGCCCAACTCCTCATCCACTAGTGTTCCCGACATGGAGTCGCCATTTATAGTTCCGGAAAAATGTCGGCTGAGAAGCCGACCGCCGCCATTCCTGTAATCAACATCAAATTCTAGCTGGTTGCCCTCCATTTCAAAATCCGTGGGCCCCCCATCTACAAAGGCATGGATTTCGCCATTTCTTCGCTCAAAGCTGATTACCCCCAAACGTTCTGCATCATGATTTACGGTAAGCATCCATTCACCCTCTAGCTGGGCCAAACAGTTGGTTGCTAGGGGCAGCGCTATTAGGAAACCCAATAAACTCAATTTGCTCTGTTCTATCAATTTCGTTCTCCGATTGAATTTAGGGGAAGGGACCCGCTTCGTGCTCCACCCGGGGTCGAATAATTGTGCCATCCTCCAGAGTGATCGTAACAATCCACAGTTTGTTGCTATTTTCCAGCCCTAGGTTGCCTTCAATAATAATTCGATCACCTACCTTTATGCTGTCCCGGTTCCAACCTCGACGGAGCAGGGTTTGGGGGGGGAAAGTTTGGGCATTCCATATCTGCTCTTCACCGTCTTCATTTTTGACTGCGAAAAATACCTGAGCATGGGGATTAACGAAGTGAACCTCCACAACCTCGCCCTCACGGGAGCCGAAGAGTTCATAGGAGAATTCTGCTGCAAAACTGTGATGGGCAGCCACATTGGTTGCAAAAGTACTTATACCGATCATGGCCAGGCAATGAATGAATATCCTCATTATTATCTCCTCATCGGCTTAAATGCACTTGGAACGATACTACAGTAATTGGATCTGTGGCCACTAAAATTGCAACAATGCGAAGCTTCCTCTTCGCACTATACGAAGCAAGGGACACTTTGGTGTAAGCTTGGATTTTTACTACTTTACAAAGTAGCATCAACCAAAGAGATTAGCGCGGTATCAAACTCTACGAGGAACCAAACAATGCGTCTAATAAAACTTATCACCTTCATGGTCGTTATTTCTATTGCAAACCTCTACAGCTTTGCGGCAGATGATTTCGAGTCGGCTCCCACCAGGGAAGAACTGCTGGCACGACCGAATGTGAAAGGTGCGCTCACTGCCATCGATGCGTGGATTGAGGGAAACCGTATTTACGACCAGATCCCAGGCATCTCGGTCGGCATTGTGCACAATCAGGAACTGCTTTGGTCGAAAAGCTATGGCTACGCCAACCTAGAGTCTCTTCGCCTGGCCGATGCAGACACACTCTATAGCGTGTGCAGTATCAGCAAAGTATTTACCGCCATCGGTGTCATGCAACTGAGAGATAAAGGGCAGCTTTACCTGCGCGACCCTGTAAACAAACATTTGTCCTGGTTCGATATAAAACAGCAGCATGAGCAAAGCGGACCGGTCACGATCGAGGGTCTGTTGACTCATTCTTCCGGGCTACCACGAGAAGCCAGATTCGATTACTGGGCGAACGATCTGGACTTTCCAACTCGAGACCAACTTATTAATAGCGTTGGAGAACAGGAGACGCTGTATCCAGCGCACCGTTACTTCCAATATTCAAACCTGGGATTTACCCTAGCAGGAGAGATCATTCAGGCATTGTCGGGACAGGATTACACAGAATATATGGAGGAAAATGTGCTGATTCCTCTAAGGCTCAATGATACCCGCACACACTACCCCGAAGAATTACGTGGGCAGCAGTTGGCTATCGGCTACGACGGTTTAGGTAGAAGCCGGTCCCGAGAGCCTACCGAACCGTTTTTTACCAAGGCTATCACTCCAGCAGCGGGGTACACGTCATCTGTGAATGATCTTGCCAAGTTCATCATCTGGCAATTTAAATTGCTCGATGGTGCTGAGGAACATGTTCTTAATCCCCATACTCTCCAAGAAATGCATCGTGTGCATTGGGTCAATCCCGATTGGTCGGCGACTTGGGGGCTGGGCTTCGTTGCCCGCCGACAAGGCGAAAGAACATTGGCTGGCCATACGGGGTCTTGCCCTGGCTATCAGACAAATTTCTCGATGGATGTCGATAAGCGACTAGGAGTTATTGTGCTTACCAATGCTGGAGATGGTCAACCAGCAAGGCTTGTCGATAATATTATTGCCACCTTGCGACCTGAACTGGAAAAACCAGCCCCCGATTCGGAGGAGGAAATTCCTGACTTATCGGTCTTTGAAGCTAATTTCTCGAACCAACACTGGGGCGGCGAAACCGCTGTCAGACAATGGGGAAATGGAATGGTCGCGATCTCCATTCCATCACGGAGCCTCACTATGCAAAAACTCAAACACGATCAGGACAATAGGTTCTATCGGGAAAACGATATTGGGCTGCGCAACGCGGTAATCTCAATCGAACTAGATCAAAGCGGCGAGGCATACCGAATGAAGACCAATGACTCCTACAGATACAGTATCGACTAATCGCATGAACTCAATAAAGAGGTCAGGTAGATTCTAGTATGTCTTATTCTCGTCATAAATTTGTATACAAGGCAGCAATAGCTAGCCTGACTATCTCATTTTTTATCATTACTAAAATTAGTGCACTCGACCCCCAATCGCTAAATGGCGGGCCAGTTAACTACAGTGAACAAGGCGAATGGAATGCATGTATGCCAGATAATAATAGTTTTGGTAGTAAGGCTACACCCATTGAATACGCCAGAATGATAGAACCGGAATTAGGGGTAATACCAATAATAGATTGCGGCGAAGGTGTGGAAATTCCAATATACGTCGATGACAGGAAATTCATCGGTAATCCCGGACTCCATAACTGTGATAACCCGAGTTTACAAATCGGTGACTGTATGTCTGGTTCTAGCCTGCAACGCTTTAGAGGTCAGCGAGCCGATGGGACCGCTCTACCCCATGTAGTCTGGGTAAGTTTTTGTCGTCACGATGGGCGAGATACTGAGGTTTATGATATGCCTGACTCTGTGCAGCTTATCGGTTACAACCTGGTGACTGGCGCAACCGCGTTTTTTGAGAGCGGCGATAATTCGAAGTGGACTTACGTGGATCCTGAATCAAATCGCTTGTTAGGCAAACTGCCCGGCACCGATAATCCAGAAGAATTTAACATGGCATATTCCACTCCCGGAGACGTACAGTGCGTGCAATGTCATCAGAGCGACCCATTTATTCATAATCCTTTTATCGATGCCGCTAAATTACGCAGCCATGCCTCACAAACCGTGGTACCAAGATTGACCGGACCAGATTTTCCTTATTATTTAATCGGTGGCAGCGATTGGGACATGCGCACTATTCACATTGAAGGCAATAGCTGTTTGAACTGTCATCGCATGGGAATGAAAACGGTCGAAGAATTTATGGGCGATGGCTGGCACCCAAATGATTATATGCCGCCGCACTCACCAGGCAGCCAGTCACAGGATTTCGAAGAGCTGCTCGCGTGTTGGAATGATGGGCCTGAAAACACGCCTGGCTGCGACTGGAAGATTCCTGCTGCAGACCAGTGTAAAAGTCAGTTAGTTGGTGATGATTATCCATTCAAAGCAAATTTCAATACTCCTAATCTGACTGAGCAGGTAGATCGAACACGAGAACGGCGAGAGATATTTCTTCGCAGAATGAGAACTACTCAATAGATAGTAATTTAAGAACTCACTACTCTCGCGAAGGCACGAGTTGAATAATTCTTCCTCCGGATTTGTGTTCAAGTAGAAGATATATTTCCCCATTATAGCCCTGCTCTATATCGCGAATACGGCCAACGCCTTCGAAAAGTGTTTCTCGACGCACGAATTGATTGTTCTCAATTTCAATTCGAAAAAGACTGCGAGCTTTCAGCGAGCCAACCAGGAAATCCCCTTTCCAACCGGGAAATTTTTCACTTGTGGAAAGTATGAAACTCGATACTGCCGGTGAAGGTGTTAAATCCACGACGGGTTGCTCGATATCGGATAATTCAAAAGCGATGCCCAAGTCCTTACCATATTCAACCGGTGTACCATCGTAATCCATACCCAGTGAATATAAAGGCCAACCGTAGTTGCGCCCGGACAGTAACCGATTCAACTCATCGCCTCCTCTTGGTCCGTGCTCGGTACCCCACAACTCTCCAGTTGATTTATCGAATTCGAGCCCTTGGGGACTGCGATGACCATAGGTGTAAATACTGCGATAGACATCATCGCGATCGGCAAAGGGATTATCTCTAGGTATGCTGCCATCATCATTGACTCGATGCACCTTGCCATAGGGCGTGGACAGATCCTGAATACCGCGATGGTTACTGCCACCCTTCATCCCCACACTGAAATACACATGCCCGTAGTTATCAAAGGCGACACGACCACCGGCACCCACATCGCCTGCCGGCCCATAGTGTTCCATTTTGGCTTGCCAAATTGTTTCCTCTTCAGTCCATTCTTGACCCATAATTTTTCCACGTACCAGTTTATTCATGGAAACTGAGCGGCCAGTTTCTCTGCTAATGACATTGCAATCATTGCAGCGGTCACCGAAGTAAAGATAAATCCATCCGTTATCGTCATAGTTGGGATGCAGCACAATATCGAAGAGCCACCCCATTCCTCTTTCGATATCTAAACGTGTAGCAAGACGATAAATATCATCAAAGGCTCGCGGAGTTCCATTAATCAAATCCGTCTTTTCTCCGTTTGTGTTGATAATTCGAACACCTTTTGTTTTCTCGGTAAGCAAGAGCCGCCCATTGGGTAATGGTTCAATTGAAAAGGGGAGTGGGTCTAATTCATCAATAACCGTTACTAAGCGAAAATCATGCAATTCACTTTCTATCTCACCGTCAGGCAATGAAAGTGGAAAGTCGAAATTTGATGTTACATAGTTAACATTTGCTCGGGTCTCGAGTATGTACATGGCAATATTTCGAATTTGGGCAGCACTGAAAATATTTTCCCAAGCAGGCATACCTGCTGTCTCATATCCTCTGCTTATACTCGAGGTAATAGCACCCATAGAGTCCCCATGTCTCAGCTCCCCGCTCAGATGGGTTCCTTGCACCGCACCTTCCAGATTTTCACCATGGCACACTGCACAGTTCTCCACGAACAACACCATAGAATCCGTAACACCGGAGTAAGCATCAGCTTGCGCGAATGCATTAGCGGTTATTATTAAACTGAACGGTATCCCTAAGATGGAGATAGTCGTTAAGTTAAGGAGCTTCATTGTCATAACTCTGTGAAATACCTACCTGCTCTACCAGGATTGTATGCCATAGCCAGATATAGAACCAAATGGTGGAACAGCAGGATCCCCCGAAAAGTTCGGCACAGTGCTTGTACCATTGAGGATGAGGTATTTTAGGTGTTATAGCACACATTACCCGATTGCCTGCAATTCCCGAATAATCGTGAATTAACGAGCTACAGCGTCGAAGGCTCCGCCTCCCAAGCTAGGTAGATTTCCTCAGGTATGAAGTACATGTGCACAGTGTATGTTCCCCTGGTCGATCCACCAGCTCCGAAGTGAAGTATGTGGACATTGTCGATGGGAGGAATTGGGATACCGCCAAGTGGTATTGCACCAGACCAGGATACGCCGTTCACTAAATCTTGCTGGCCGAGAACATATTCTATAAAAATGAGCTTACCAGCAGCCTCACCATATATGACTCCATCATCTCCAGTTGTCGTCGGGTGACGACTGTACTGCCCACTAGCCACCTGTTCTGAAATATTGGTGAAATGACGCCCCATGCCGGCACAGAAGCGGGTCTCAGGAAGATGGTCGCAGGCAAACACCTCGTGCTCACTAGGCAGACTTGCAGCTAAGGGCAGTTGACCGACCGACAACATCACCGGCGCGACGTCGTTAGTGGGCATGAAATGCCACAGCCAGAGATACTGATTAGAGTCTTCGGTCTCGCTTGCGATAAGGTCTACCGTCATGGAGTAGGCGACGGGCAAATCTAGTTCGCGCAAGGTCAAGCCGTGAAAACTCTTACCGGAAACGAGATCCACTTGGCGGATGAGATAGCCAGCGGAGACTATGTCACTGTCTTCGATACCGTAGACAAGCCCTTGCGTTCGTACTCCTTTCGCTTCTTGTGCCCATACCCCTGGGCCCGCATAGCCATGGTAATGGTTACCGTCATCAATACGGAAGGAGAGTCGTCCCCCAGCAGCATAGAATGTCCCCCGCCCCGCAAGTTCGCCGATGGAACTATAGACCGCTGGAAGATCGCTAACCTGCAATAATTCATCACTGCTAGCCTGGCTACTAAGTATTGAAAGCCCAATTACTAAAACAATTGATAGTTTTGATAGTGCCCAATTAATAAGGTTAAGGGTTCCCACTACTACAGTCTGCCACTGAGTTTATCTGCTATCCACCTTTGCACTCTAGCTTCCACCATTGGCATTGGCAAAGCACCGGCTCCCAGCACAACATCATGAAACTCACGAATATTGAATGAATCATCCATTTGTTCTTCCGCAAGCTGTCGGAATTCCTGAAATTTGATCATTCCCATCTTGTACGCAGTAGCCTGGCCCGGCCCTGTGAAATAACGTTGAATTTCGGAAAGTATGGTGCCTTCCGGTTGCGAAGAATTTTGCTGAAAAAAATCGACTGCCTGTTCAAGACTCCACCGCTTTGCATGGATTCCTGTATCTACTACCAGTCGGATGGCCCTCCACATTTCTCCGCTTAGACGGCCGAAATCTGAGTAAGGATCTTCGAATCCACCCATCTCCTTGGCTAACCATTCGGCATAGAGCCCCCATCCTTCGGTATAAGCAGTCGTTCGATATTGGGTTCTGAATCGCGGCACATCAGTTAATTCTTGCTGAATTGATATCTGCATATGGTGCCCCGGAATGCCTTCATGATAGAGCACATCTTCTATTTGGTAGATGGGTAGATTTGCCATGTCTATCATGTGGGAGTAATACACACCTGGTCTAGAGCCATCCGGCGTGCCAGACATATAATGTTGCGCAGCACCAGGTTGTTCTCTGTAAGGTTCAACACGACGTATCTCGAGATCAGCCTTTGGCAAGCGTCCGAAATATTCAGGTATTTTTGCATTGATAAAATCTAAGTAAGCATAATTATTCTCAAGGTATGCAGATCGCCCATCATCGTCATTTGAATAGTAAAATTGCTCACTTTCACGCATGAAGGAAAAGAATTCCTGCAGATCATCTTCAAAACCAACCGCGGTTTTGATTTTCTCCATTTCACCGCGCAGACGGGCTACTTCAGAGAGGCCGATTTCATGAATCTCTTCTGCGTTATAGTCCAAGGTGGTCATTAAGGAAAGACGATAATTATAGAAATCCTCACCATTGGGTAATGCCCAAACCCCTTGCGGTTCGGAAGAAGAAAACTGCTTATCCTCTTCCAGCCAGGCCAATACCTTGTTGTACGCAACCAGTACTTCTCCGGACAAAATATCACGAGCGGCTTGATAATAAGATTGAGCTTCTTCTTCGGCGATCAAGTCTGTGGCAAGTAAGTTGTCTATTTTCCCCTTTATGTCAGCCCATAAAGCCGAATTCGGAGTTGTATCATTATTATTAAAAGGGACACCTGACGTAACTCTGCCGATCTCTGTTACTGCAAATTCGTAGGCAAAGCTTGGTTGCCTTACACCAGATGCAGAAGTTATTTTGGCACGACGCAGTAATTCGCCAATGGCGCGATCTATATCTCGCAGCCTCGAGAGGTACGCATCTAAGTCTTGCTTATCATCGACACGGTGATAATTAATCAGAAAAGTAGGAAATTGAGTATGAGGGCCACCGCGGCCAAATATGTAGCCATGATTACGAAATGCCACTCCACGTTCGGCCTGATCGAGAGAAAAGACCCACATATCCCAGCTTAGTTTGCCGTCTTCAGTTAACTCATTATAGTCAAATCTTGATTCCAGCTCAGCGACGCTATCGCGGCGCCATTGCAGAACTTTATCCTGCTGCGCTGTGGTGTAATCATTGAAACGGTCATAATCAGTTTTATCTCCCAAGCGTGTGCGAAACTCAGGGCTGAAATCCAGTTGCTCTTCGAATTTTTGATCAAACCACAGGTTCAATCTAACAGTTTCCGTATTTGGATCGACGAAATCGCTGGTAGGAGAATCAATAACAGGCTGGCTGGCACCTTCATTTAACGTTCCATCATTACTTTCCTCACCAGAACAACCCGCTAACAGAAAAGCCAACAGACCAATAATAAAATAATTCTTAGTATTCAATTTATACCATCCCAGCATATAAAAGCATGGTGCAATCCACACTAAATTCCAAACCCTTTGAAAATCTCAAGCAAGCACCTTTTTGATGAAACTCATTATCAAATGGCTTATTAATCCGCAAATAAAACCAACTGTTCCAAAGCCAATAGGCATAATTATGAGAGCCCCAAATGCCATAGCGGTTCCCCAATTAAGGCCAACTGTTAGTAGATCAACAATCAAACCGCCAAAGGAATAAAGTAATCCTAAGAAAACCCCAAGGAATGTCATACATTTTGCTAGCGTTTTAGCCCAAGGGTTAACTTTCACTCACCAATCCATTATTCAAGAATGGCTTGTTGCACCGCGTTTTCAAAATCGTACTGCGTCGGCCCGTGGGGCTGCTGCAGAAACAGCACTGCTGTTAACTCTTCTTCAGGATCGCTCCAGGACCGGGTGCCAAAGGCTCCGCCCCACCCAAAAGCGCCAGCACTCCGGCGGGCATTTGAAGTAATCGGGTCAACAGTGACGCCGACAGTGTAGCCAAAACCCATCCCTTCCTGGTTGCGCGAGAAACCTCGGTACAAATCACCTATCTGGTTACTGCCCATCATGCGAACTGTTCGTGGACTCAGTAGACGATTTCCGAACAGCTCACCGCCATTAACTAGCATCTGCTCAAACTTTAGATAGTCCTCAGCTGAGCTGGACAGCCCCCCAGAAGCCGAGAAATACTTCGTCGGCGGCCGGTCGAAGAACCGAGACATATCCCGGTCGGCAATCACGACACGTTTGCTCTGATACTCAGGTGGAACATTAAAGTAAGAGCTTTTCATATCCAGCGGGTCGAAAATACGGTCCTGCAAGAACTCATCAAATCTCTGGCCGGAAACGATTTCGACGATGCGTGCTACGACGTCCAGTCCAACACCTGGGCTATAGGCCCAGCGTGAGCCTGGTTGAAAATCCAGGGCATAGGACGCGTAACGAGGCATTTCGCTTTCTAGCGTAGCGTTGGGGTCCCGCTGACGACGCTCTTGCGCGGCCGAACCCAGTCCACCACTAGCCAGACCGGATGTATGAGTGAGCAGATCATGGATGGTGATCTCGCGGTCTGCCGGCACGAGACGATGGGGTGGGATATTTCTCGGGTCGACCCGGTATGGGCTTATATTCTCATCTACTGGCTCCCTCAGAACTGCGACCTGCATGTCAGCAAATTCCGGGATGTACTTGGACACTGGATCTTCCGGTCGAATCAGGCCTTCCTCAAGCATCATCATGGCGGCCACCCCCAACAATGGCTTGGTGGAACTCATCATGATGTGAATCGCATCTGATTCCATAGGCCGATTGTTGTCTACGTCCATCAATCCGTGAGTTTCAAAGTGCACCAGCTTCCCGTGGCGAGCTACTACTGTGACTGCTCCTTGTATATCACCGGCATCGATGTGACGCTGCATCACAGTGTTGATGCGATCCAAACGTTCCGACGACATGCCGACCTCTTCTGGAACGGCTGCTGGAATCTCTGCAGCTGATACCCATGAAACAACAGATAGGCTAGCCAAGACACAAAAACAACTAGTAACGGTTGAGAAATATCTCTGCTTCTTTTCCTTAATCTTAATCATGTTCATATTCTTAATTTCCTTCCTTTTGAATTAGAACTTCATCGCCCATTTTCCATACTTTTTTGTCCGAAGTGGCGCCTTTAGCTATAGCCATCAAGATCGTAATGGTTTTACTCATACGAAACAGTATGACATAGGCTTGGATTGAACCAAACTGACAATGCGATGATTACTCTGATGATCTCTCTGAGCCCTGGGTGCAAGAAGTTTTGAAGAATATTTAAACACAATTCCCCATAGATCTGCGGATCAAGCTTGGGTTTTAGATAGTCTGGAAGTAACATTGACCACTGCTTCATATCTTTAGGTGAACTTTCCATGACTAAACAACAGTTGCCTTTCCCAAGGAATCACCTACCTTTTTATCATTCAAATAACTCGGTTCTCGATGCTGCACCAACTACACAATCTACATCGATAAACCGCCGAGACTTCATGAAATTGGCTGGCATAACTGCGGCTGGTCCGGCAATCGCTACGCGATTTCCTTTACACTCCCCAGTAGCAGCACAAAGCCTGACGTCCAGCGAAAGAGAGTTATTGTTGTTGGCAATTGACGCAGCCAAAGATGCCGGTGCGCACTATGCCGATGCACGCATCATCCGCAGTCAATTTGAGGCTGTTAGCACACGGGAGCAAACCATAACTCAGATTCAGAATACCGATTCATTTGGTATTAATCTGCGTGCATTAGTGGGCGGTTCGTGGGGCTTTGCCGCAACCCAAGTATTAACACGAGATTCTGTCGCAGCAATGGCGCGTGAGGCTGTGACTGTAGCCAACGCGAACAATGCAGTTGCGCCTGCGCAAACCACTCTAGCGCCAGTCGATATTTTCCCTGATGCTAATTGGGTCACCCCCCATTCAGTAGACCCTTTTCTTATTGCCATCGAAGATAAGGCCTCACTATTACTTCGCATTAACGAGGAAGCGTTACGGGTGAACAATGTCCGTTATGCCTCAAGTAGCATTCTGTCGGTAAAAGAAGAGAGAATGTTGGCAACAACTGAAGGCTCGCTGATTAATCAGACATTCTTGCGTATCAACCCGGCTGTAAATATCACCGCAATTTCAGATGATGGTCGCGATTTCCAAACCCGAAATGCAGTAATAGAACCAGCGGGCCGTGGCTACGAATATGTAATGGGTTTAGAGCTGGCAGGTAATGCCGAACGCTGGGCAGAAGAAGCGGCTATGAAACTTGAGGCGGCACCGGTTGAACCAGGTAAATGGGATTTAGTGCTACACCCCTCAAACCTGTGGCTGACTATTCATGAATCAATAGGTCACCCTACGGAGCTGGATCGTGCTTTGGGTTTTGAAGCCAACTACGCCGGAACCTCTTTCATTCATCCGCCAGAAGACGTCATCGGTAAACTCAAACTTGGTCCTGAATTCATGCAGTTCGTTGGCAACCGGACCGAATTTGGAGGCTGCGCTACCACTGGCTGGGATGATGAAGGCGTACCCGCCGAGTTCTGGCCAATTATTAAAGATGGTATTTTTGTGGACTATCAAACCACACGAGATCAGGTTGGCTTGATTTCGGACTACACCGGCATTGAGCGCAGTCACGGCTGCGCCTATGGCCAGGACTGGGAAAGTATGCCGTTCCAGCGGATGCCTAATGTCAGCATGTTGCCCGGAGAACAACGCCTCAGTCAGGAGGACGTAATTGCTTCTACTGATCGCGGCATCCTGATCGAAGGACGAGGTTCTTATTCCATTGATCAGCAACGCTATAACATTCAATTCGGAGGTCAAGTTTTTTGGGAAATTCGTAATGGCAGGAAGTATCAAATGCTAAGGGATATCGCTTATGTTGGCAGAACTCCGGAATTCTGGAATGCACTCGATGTTATCGGGGATAGCAGCACCTATTACTTAGGGGCTTCCTTTGGTGATGCAAAAGGACAACCCATGCAGGTTAACGCGGTATCACATGGTTGTCCGATTTCACTATTTCGCGACATCGACATTATCAATACCGCATAGGGACCTGCCATGGCTGAAGCAAAAGGTTTACCAGCTGACGAATTAAGGGCAATCAGTGACCGTGTATTGCAGTTCTCCGAAGCCGATCACTGTCGGGTAAGAATCAATTCAGGTTGGCGCGGTTATACCCGGGTTGCTACTAATCGGATCACCAGTGCTGGTGGCTCTGACAGCACTTCCGTCAATATCACCTCTATATTTGGCAAACGTGTTGCATCGGTGGATACCAACAGATTGGATGACTCCGATTTACTAAATGCCGTCCGCCGTTCCGAACAGATGGCGCGATTAGTCCCAGAGAACCCGGAATACCTGCCTGAATTGGGGCCACAGCGATACCAAAGCAATGCTGCTTACTACCCTGAAACCGGCGAACTGGAGCCAGCGATACGGGCAGAGGCTGCTGCCATCGCTATCGATCGGGCCAATGCCGCTGGACAAATTGTTTCTTCCTATATGGACGTGCGAGCCGGCATTTCTTCTATCGGAACATCCAATGGCCTATTTGGTTCCCATTCCAGTACTGCCGTTGCTTATACATTGACCTCCCGCTCTCCCGATGGCCTGCAGTCCGGCTGGGCCGGAGACGAAGCCAATAACTGGAATAATATTGAGAGTCAGCGTATCGCTGATGATGCCGTCAGAAAGTGTCGGGATTGGCGCAAGACTCCACTAGACCCCGGTGAATACACAGTCATTCTGGAACCTACGGCGATGGGCATGCTGATGCTAAGAATGATGAACAGCTTTAATCGTCGCACCGCTGATGAAGGCCGTTCATATTTTTCCAATCCAAATGGTGGCAACCGCATAGGCGAACAGCTCTTTGATGAACGAGTTAATTTCTGGAGTGATCCAGCCTTTGTTGATAGCGAAACGGCGCCGTTCAACAGCGTCGGACAACCTCTTTCGCGACAAAGCTGGGTAGAAAATGGCCGTCTGGTTAATCTGGCTTGTTCAAGATTTTGGGCTCAGCGGCTAGGTGTCGAAGCATTACCAGGCCCGAGCAATTTTATTATGCAGGGCGGTGATAACTCCCTAGAAGAAATGATTGCCTCGACTAAAAAGGGCGTGTTGTTAACGCGGTTCTGGTATATCCGCGGCCTCAACCCGCGCATCATTTCCTATACCGGTCTTAGTCGCGATGGTACATTTTTGATCGAAGACGGAAAAATTGCTCGACCGGTTACTAATTTCCGTTTCAATCAGTCACTGGTTTCAATGCTGGAAAATGTAGAAATGGTAGGCCCCTCAGTACGCGTAGCGGCGTCAGAGAACAGCTCTGTTAGTACAGCGATTGTTGTGCCACCCGTGAAAGCAAGCGGCTTCAATCTGTCCAGTGTTAGCGATGCCATTTAAACCACCTTGCTAATTTCTATTAGTAAGTTAAGGTGCAGAATCACAATTTATAGAAATTAGAAGTAATTTTTTAGAGATGAATAAGCCTGCCAAAAACTGGATATATCGCCATAGTTATAATGCGCGCATCTGTCATTGGATCACGGTGGTTTCTTTTGTTTATCTTCTCTACAGCGGGATTATGATTTTTCTGCAGTTTCCCGAACTGTACTGGGGTAAAGTAGGATTCCAAGGATATCCAGCTATTTTCAGATTGTCTGATTGGGGCCTGTCTTGGGAAGAAGCCGATGCCTTGGGTGATCGCCGTTGGGGTCGTAATTACCACTACCTTTTTGCCTGGGTGTTTGTCTTCAATGGCATTGTCTACTTAGTATGGAACGTTTGGCAAAAAAGTTTTTACCAAAAGATTTTCCCAACCAAGGAAGAACTCTCAGTAGCCCATTTGAAAACTGAATTTATTAGACACCTAAGTTTCAAAGCGACAACTGGAAAAGAAGCAGAGCGCTACAGCGTGCTGCAGAAATTATCCTATTTAGTGGTACTTTTTGTGTTGTTTCCTTTTATGATTTTCAGCGGATTTGCACAAATGCCAGCCTTCACCGCAATCTCTCCAGAACTGATCGATTTGTTTGGAGGAAGACAAACTGCTCGCACCCTGCACGTTATCTGTTCCGTTGCTTTAGTTCTTTTTATTGTCATACATTTAGTTGAAGTAATGGTAGCTGGTGCCATCAATCAAATTCGCTCAATGGTCACAGGTAAGTACGAAGTGCCAGCGGGAATTTCAGAGGGGTCTTGATGAAAAAGCAGGAAGAAAAGAGAAAAGAAATAACCCTTACTCGTAGAAAACTGCTTACTCGGACTGGCGCACTTAGCGGAATACTGCTTACTGGTTGCGATACTCAATTTTACCGACCACCAACTATCAGAGACGGGCTAATGGGTGTCGCTGATGTTCTTACGATGGCCAGTCAACGCTTATTACTATCCAAACAGCAATTAGTTCAAGAACATACTGTCAGCGAAATCACCAAAGATTTTCCAGTGTGGAATCAGAGCAATCCGGAAGATGAGGAATATCAACGCTTACGCGCGGGAGATTATCGAGAGTGGCGTTTACCTGTTACCGGCCTGGTTAATCAGCCGGTGTCCTTATCATTAGATGAGTTAAAAAGAATCCCTAGACGCACACAAACCACTATGCATATTTGTGAACAGGGCTGGTCTGCCATTGCACAATGGACCGGAGCGCCGCTCTCGTCCGTACTTGAGGCTGCCGGAGGCATTAAAAACGAGGCAAGGTATTTAGTCATAAGTGCCTACGGAGGTTGGTATGAGGGCTATGACATGTTTGATGTTGTTCACCCTCAAACAATCCTTGCTTATGGGATGAATGGCAAAGACTTGCCCTTAGGCAATGGCGCTCCCGTAAGATTGAGAGTTGAACGGCATTGTGGATACAAGCAAATAAAGTTTATTAAATCAATTCAAGTTGTATCCTCCATGGAAGGCTTTGGTCGTGGTACGGGTGGTCTAAATTCAGATTATGGTTTCCACTGGTACGCAGGCGCATAGAAAAATAACTGCGCTTAACCACTTCCTACTTAATTTCGATTATTATTGTTTTACAGTAATTTATTATTGTTTAATATTAATAATATTGCTAGCATACTCAATAATATTTCTACCTTGAACAGGGCTTTGGCATGACCAACACACAAAAAATCCAACGAGTGAGCGCCCTCATGTCTGCACTGTGCGGCCTGAGCCTCGTCTTGTTGCCTTTATTACTACTTTGGATCTGGGTAGATTTTGAGCGTATCAATGGGACCTTAGAATACATTGGCAATGCGTTGCGCCCTGAAACTATCGCATTACCTTATCGTATTCTTGGTTTTATAATCAGCATGGTCCCTGTCGCATTGCTGATGTGGGGTCTTTTACACCTTAGGGCTTTATTCGAACTGTTTCGAAAAGCCGTGTTCTTCAGCGAAGCTAATGCACGACTGCTGCACAAGTTCGCAATGATGCTGTTTTTCAGTACGCTGGCTTCACCCATCGCACGTGCTCTGGTTAGTGTCGCTGTGACTATCAACAATCCGCCGGGTCAACGCGCAGTGGTTGTTAATATAGACAGCGGTGATTTGAACAGCCTGTTTGTTGCCACAGTTTTTCTAGCCGTGGCCTGGGTGATGCGAGAAGCACACGCACTGGCCCAAGAAAACGCGGAGTTCGTTTAGTCATGAGCATTGTGGTGAATTTAGATAAAATGCTGGTTGAGAAAAAGATGAGTTCTAAGGAACTGGCGCAACATGTTGGCATTACCGAGCAAAATATTTCATTGCTAAAAACTGGGCGGGTCCGTGGCATACGTTTTACCACGCTAGAAAAAATTTGTGAGGCACTAAAGTGTCAGCCTGGTGACATACTTGCATATGACGCAGATGAACTTCCCGGCGGCTAATAACTCGATATTATATAAACATGACTGAAGACGGTGCCACGGCGCTAGCCGGTGCCATTACGAACGATCCCTGGGTGGTCACCCGTTCGGACAACTGAGACAGTGTAAGGTGCACGTTCCCTTTTAGGCTCTTTCTTTTTGGCTTTAGGTCACAATTCCAAGCGTAATTCATAGCCACCAGTAAGCATTCCGATTATTACAATAGCTGCAACAACAATGGCTACTTTTGCAGTAAAAAGTACAAGTTCACGTTTCATGACATTCTCCTTTTAGCTTTGAAGAGGGTACCCTTACAGTGGTTCAATAGTTTTAGTTCAACCTCTGTTATCTTACCCAAAGACGTTCCACATCTAGACCCCCGCCACTTACAAACCCAATGTAGATTATTGCTGCCAGCGGCAACGACGCCAAGACAGGAATGATCCAGGCTCTAGGCTTTATGTAATTTCTATTCTGCAACAGACTATCCCCAGTGCTGGTACCGAAGAAAACGGCCATTATTACAAAAGTTAAGATATAGGTAGCGGTAAATCCCATTCAGTTCAGATCAATTATTTAGAGTCAGAAAATATTAGTGCCTAAGGTTAAATTATTTGTAAGGGAATTAGGGGAATTATTCAACGACCTGCTTCAACCTAAAACCGGGAAATTCGAATTCTGTCACCTCTGTGACCGTGGACCTCTCCATAAGAGCGTACAATCCAACCTCCAGCTCCCACAACGGCTCGTGGACCAGCATGTAATCGGGCTGGTAAACATCGGTCCACGCCGACAGTTCGCCACGAGCGATAAACTCGCCCACCTCGGGCGTTACAAGCCCCAAAATGTCAATTATCTCTCGTTCTGAGTACCAGGCCACTGTGCCAATTTCTACTAAAGCAATCGATGCATTATTGGGAGTATTGGAGGCCAGCCACACACCGATAGCCCGATAGTCCTGCCTTACAGTGCCACCAACAGTGTCCCGCAGCTTGGGTTCCTGCCAGAAAAACGTAAAGAATAGAATCACCAATGGCAGGCCATAGAGCCTATTAGCTGTCTTATCCGATTTACCTGATACTTGTTCAACAATACCAGCCACCCCGATAGCCACGTAACTCCAAAGTATGGAAAAGTAGATACCGTAGTACCAACCCTGGGGTGGGATTTTCAACACTACGTAAAACACTGTATAAAAAACAAGGAACAAAGCCGTCAGAATCAGATACTCATTGGCTCGCGTTACTAGCATCGAACACGCAGCACACATGAGTAGAACGAACATGCTGAGCCAATTGCCGGTTGCGGTAAACCCAAAATGGAATTTCGTCAACAAAGTGGATAAGAACTGTTCCTCGGCCCACAGCCCAGATTCACCCTGGTAGAGCTTAGCAACTCCGGAGGTCGGCAGAATTTCTCCGTAATAAAGGCCATTGAACAAGAGCTGAAAAGCGATCATGGCAGCAGGCATCAGGTAACAGTACCAACTCGGCCAATGCCGCCCTCTTAGAAAAGTATTGATAGCTAAGACTGGCACCAGGAGCAAGCCCTCCGGTCGCGTCAACACCAAAAAGCCTACAGCTACACCAAGCAAAATGTGAGCGTTTTTCAGATAACAATAGAGGCAGACACCGAAAAGCAAGACAAAGAGGCTGGTTTCCATACCCAAGTTGACGTAAGAGGCCGCTGCCATGGTAGCCAGCAAGGCTGAAATAGCGGCTGCTTTTTTCTCAATGAAAAAGCGTGCAAGTAACTTGTAAAACACCAACATTGAGCCTACCACCGCCAGTGCGGATACCAGCATGATGGCGTTTTTTGCATCGTCGACGAAGGGCACAACCAAAATAGAAAGATAAGCAAACAGAGGGGAAGTGAGGCCGTTTACCTTGATACCCGAATTGAAAACTAGACCATTGCCCTCGGTAAAGTTGTCGATGTAACGGGCATAGATTAAGGCATCGTCAAGCTCCCAATCCCACACCAGCGCTGTATTCACGGCAAAAACGGCCACTGCAATCCAGAGAAGTACAAGGGCAGGATTAAGGTGTTGAAGTTTCATTGTGCTCTTTGACAGCAAGTCTTACCTACCAGACGCATTAGAAAGAGGCTTAGGTTAAGGTCTTACCCTACAGTATTGTGTGATCGGCACATTCCCTTTTTCAGTTATTAGCGATTCAGCCTAAAACAGAGATTCCCGAACATACTAGCCAGTTATGGAAATGCTGGTGCTCCTAATTTGCTGATTTCAACTAGTTTCAGAGCCTAGATCTGTTTCAGCGGCGCCCGAGCCCAAACTCGTTACCTACAGCCACTACTTTACCATCGCGGAAATGCACTTCAATAAACTTTGAACCGCTCACCGGGTTACCGTTTTCATCCCTTAAGGTAGCAACGAGCTCACGTGTTTCGGCATCAAAGACATCAGGCGTATGAGTCCAAACATAGCGGCCATCCAGGCTGAAAGTCACCCATCCATGACCCCCTTGGGATAGATCAACATCCCCATTGAGAATCGGTGGCATCTGCGTGGCATCAAAAATAAATAGCTTGTTACCCTCCTGGTCGCTGATCCATAGTTCCGTTTCATCGGGCGAAAGAGCGGCTCCATGGGTACGATGAGGAATAGGTTCATCGCCCACTACCACGTGATGAATTATCCGCTCTTGTTGGAGATCGACCACGTCGAAGCCGATATTGCTGCCAAGGCTCACGTAGGCAATGCGGTTAGCACTATCCACTGTATATGGAAAGACACCTTGTCCTCCGGATTCACCCACCGGTTCAATCTGGTAAAGCACATTCTCATTATCCGTATCAAGGACCGTCAGCATCCTGGTTGTACCAAGATAGAGATACCGGCCGTCAAGGCTAACCAGGCTATTGTGGGCCTGACTACCAACACGGACATGTTTGATAATTTCGCCGTTTTCCGCATTGAGCACTAGAACACCGCTATCGTCCCCCCTAACCCACCATCCGGTGGGAACGTAAAGTTTCTTTCCATCCAAGGTAATCGAGGATCGATCACTGCCTAAATGATGGGCCTGTTGCCAGGTTATCTGATCGGTCTCCAGATCAAAGGCGCCTATTCGGGGGTTTTGAGTAGAGAAGTAAGCACTGTGGGTCTCTAAGTTAGCCGTGAAACCTCGTAGACCTTCCTCGAAGACTGGTACATCGATACGTCTCACCAGGCTATGCCCGTTGTCGATATCAAAAACCAAGATACCTGCACCTTGGGCCTGACCTTCTACCTGGGCCGCATCGGGCGTGCTGAGATACAGGAAACGTTTTGTTTCGGACTGATTCTGCGCGTGAAGAGCCGGCACAAAAACCAGTAAATTAAAGAGTGCGAGGAGAATAATTTTCTGCATTGGAACGCTCCTGTGCGATGAGTCTACGGGAAAAATATAATACAACCCTATTCTAATTCAACAGTCTCTTTTTTCGAAATTAGGTTTTTTGAGCCGATAATCTATCAGTGTTTACCATCCGAACGTTAAGGGCCCCGAGCGGTTAATTAACTCCACCTGTTCACCTAGCTTCTAGTTTTTTTTAGTGTTGCTGGTAATTTGCACTCAGCTGGCAAATTCGGATTCTCTCCTCTTGAAAGAACTATTAAGTCGCCCCAATTTTCGATTGGTAAAGGTTGTTTTGCCAATGCAGCACAGTAGTCATATGTTGAGTTACAACTCAAGAGCGCCGCGCAGAAAAGAAGGAGTACTTTTTTCACGATAAGCATCTTTTCGAGATAACCAGGCTAACCTTAGCCGAGAGCGCCTTCAGGAAGGTTTTGGGGAAAGCAAGGAAACCCCTCATTAACAGGATCCCACTGATGTGCTGTCGAACTCCAAATGGTGGAATCAACTTTAACCCATGAAGGATCATCTAGGCTGCCGGCTTTGATAAATCTCAAGTCTGGTAGCTCTGTGAGATAACTAATAATAGGGGAACCGCATTCTGAGCAAAACCCTCTATGTACGTGGCCTCCATCTGTACCAACTACAGAGAAAATTTTAACATCACCTTGAATCTCTAATTTATCAGAGGGAATCATAGTAATTGTTGCTTTACCACTACCGGTGGCTTTTTGACAATCAGTGCAGTGACAATGTAGGGAGCTGACTACATTTTCTCGTTCAAATTTATAGCGTATCGATCCACACAAACATCCTCCAGTTTCCATAATTAACCTCCGACTTAAAATAACTCAGACGACCCATGATGACCTCTGAGGGGAATTAGCTACTCGGTTTCTATCTAAACCACAAAACAGCAAAAAGGCAAGTTCTAGGAAAAAAGTAATTAAATAAATTTCAAAGCCATCATAATCAATACGATGACTGAAGCTATCCAGATAAGAGATCTGGTTTTTTCAATACCGTACGAATAACACAGAAGGTAAGCGACCCTCAGAGCCAGCCAAGAATATCCGAAAGCTACTAAATCTTGCCCTGCAATTATTCCAAGTATTACTAGGGCCAGAAATAATGGCAAGGTCTCTTGTAAGTTGGTAGCCGCTCTCGAAACGCGTTGCACAGGCACAGGCGTCTGTATGGGCTCGTCTCTATTTGACAAGAGATAACGCACATTTGCCTTGTATTGCTCTTTGTCCAGTAAAATAAAATTAAGAAATACAGGTAACAGTACTATTTGGAGTAAAGCCAAGGCTAAGGCTAATAAGAGTACATTTGTCATAACTTTTTACAGCAAGGCTAAGACTAGTGAAACCCGTTAGTAAACTTCCTGCACCTCTAAAAACCTGAAAACAGGCTCGCTCGCGAGCCATTCTGGTAATTCAGCCAAAAGGCCAGAATCTTCGCGCCATTGAAGGTAAGCGTCGTAGCTCTCTTTCGAGTCCCACTTTGATATCACCTCAATATCGTCTTCTCCGGTATGATTCACACAAAAGTTAACCTCACTGCATCCTTCATAATTCCTCGTATCAGTCAATATAGCCGCGAACCAATCCATGAATTCAGCTAATGTCTCGGGGTTCGCTTTAAGTTGTAAATTAACAATAATCATTTTTTACTCCTCTTATTTTTGCTATTTAGGTCAATAGATATAACAACTTTCATTTGGGGAACCTAGCAATGCCAAGACTCCCTCGTATACCTCCAACCCAGATTTCATTGCCCACTTCGATAGCAACTGTACCCAGCTTGAAAAAATCATTCCCCTTGTAGTCTACAAGTTGCTGCACATTAAGCGTGGCCGGATTCACCTTTGCAACTCGAGCAACCGCTAGCTCACAGGCACTGGAATCATCGCAACGCGTAACGTGACCGGCTACGACTATATTTCCATCATTCCCCCAGCGTACATTGTCTACATTAAATCCTACTGGGGCCGCATCAATTTGTATCGTAGCTCTCCCTCGTGATAGGCGCACCAGAGCCTGATCACTCCAACCACCGATATAAAACCATTGGCCATCAGACGAAGAAACAAGGCCGTTGGGGCCAAGCATCTGGCTTCCAGGTACTACTTTCCATCCACTAGCTGGATGCCATTCCCACAATTCACCACCTGCGGTGTCAAAATTTGTTGCGCCGATGGCACCGTCAGGTAAAGAGGTAATTGAGTTAATTCGTCTAGTGCCTTCTGGTGCGACTATACAACCAATCCATTTAAGAGAGGGGATGTTGCCACGAATATCCAAATTGAATACTTCGATGGCTTCGCGTTCGCCATGGCCAACTACGTATAAGGTATGCATACCCCCCCTTCCTTCCCGCAGGGTAAGACCATGGGGTTGAAAAGTACTGGTGTTTGGGCCCGGACAGTCTTGATAGGTGATAGTGTCTTGTTCCGGCAACGAGGCATTTTCCGGAAATATGATGCGATGACTATAATCACCAATATTCACTGCGTAGATTGGTCCATCAACATCAGATACCCTGCCGGAAGCAATAACCCAAGGTGTGTCCGGAATCTGATACAAATCTTCTGGATTTATGGGGCCGCAGATAAATTGAATTTCCCCGTTCGGATTGCAGGTTTCAGCGGTAAAAGCGTTTATGCTGAACAGGCTTAGCAGCAGAAAGCTAGAAAAAATATACCGTGACATAATGTCTCCTCCGGAGCTTTTATTAGTCGCGAATTTATAACATAGAACTTGGCTTAAAGGTGACCAGCCTTCTTCAACCTAATGCTAGTCCTCTTGGGGCTCCTAATCAGAGCACGGCATCACTCAGCTCTCAGATATTTAGTTACGACATTAACAAACTTAGCATTCTGGAAATAAAGCTTTTGCATCTGCAGAATTCCGAGAATTGCCTATTTAATCAACACTAGTATTAATCATTAATTTCATGTATCAATGAATTTTTTATCAATCCAAATCCAAGTGCTTTTCTAAGATAGCTATGACTATAATTAAACTTAGCGTTTTCGTTTCTAGTCTTTTATTTACCTTAGCTTCAACTTCTGGCTTTACACAGAATCCTTTTGATTTAACTGATCTTGACTCCGGTCAGTTATTATTAAATCTGAGCGTAACCGAGCAAACAAGTGTTGAACAGGACACGCTAAATGCGGCACTAGCATATTCAGCCCAAGGCAGAGACAAGATTGCTTTACAAAATGACGTTAATGCAAAAATGGCAAGCACTCTTGAGATAGTAGAAGCCATTTCGGAAATTGATTATTCAACTGGTCAGTATTACATGTATATTCTCCGACCTGGCAGACCTTTGCGTGATGATATCCAAAACCCAATATGGCGTGCGCAGCAAGGCTTGCAACTAAGCAGCAAAAATAGTGACGTGCTGTTGGAAACAGTAGGTCAGTTACAATCTATGGGCTTGGAGATAAACAGATTAAATTACAGCCTGTCCGGGGAGACGTTTGATCAAACTTCAGATTCACTGTTGTCAATAGCGTTAGAAAAATTGCAAAGCAGAGCTGACGAAACAGCCGAATTGTTAAATAAAAGTTCCGCAAGCCTCGTGGAAGTTACAATTAACGGTAATAGAAATCCCGGTTTTTCCCAGCCGAGGATGGCAATGATGGAATCAGCCCAACCTGATAATCCCCAATTCGAAGCACCCACAGCGGCTCCAGGTAAAAGTGAGGTTTCGTTAAGCGTATCCGCAAAAGCTTTATTATCTCCTTAAATAATGTGTCTACTTAATAGCGGATAAATCTATACTCAAGCTTTCTATTTTATAAATACAAAAAGTTGTTCTAATTCCATAAGATTTTGGGTAAGTACAAAACCTTATATACAGGCCTACATAAACCATTATACCGGGATGTCTAAATCTTTGAGAAACTCCACTTCTTACTCTAACAAGAAGCTTCGTACATTATTGAAGACTAAAAAGTCTCTCCTTATTCCAGGTACCTTCGATGCGCTTTCAGCACTCATCGCGAAACAAGCTGGATTTGAAGCGCTCTATCTTTCAGGATTCAGTGTGTCTGGTTCTATGCTGGCAAAACCTGATATTGGCTTAGTAACAGCATCTGAAATGACAGAGCGTGCTCGGCAAATCGTAGCAGCTGTAGGTGATACGCCTCTTATTGCAGATGGAGACAATGGTTATGGAGGCGAGCACAACGTAGCACGCCTGGTAAATGCCTACGAACAAGCCGGTGTTCAGAGTATTCAGCTCGAGGATCAAGTCAGCCCCAAGCGCTGTGGTCATATGGATAAAAAGCAAGTGGTAACTTTGGATGAGGCTGTTAGCAAAATAGGGATGGCAGTGCGCTCGCGCCAGTCTAAAGAGTTTCTGATTATGGCTCGTACTGATACTAGAGCTACACATGGTTTAGATGAAGCCCTCAGACGAGGCGAAGCTTTTCTTAAAGCGGGCGCCGATATGCTGTTTATTGAGGCTCCTGAAAGCATCGAAGAAATGGAAACTATCAAGCGAGAGTTTCCGGATACAGTGCTTGTAGCGAATATGGTAGAGGAAGGCAAAACTCCGGAACTTGCCTTAAACCAATTAGCGGATCTTGGCTACCAGGTGGTGTTACGACCGATAAGCGCTCTGCTCACAGCCGCCAAGGCGTTACAAAGCAGCTACGCCGCTCTGAGTCAATCGGGAAAATCCGAAGCCCCTCCAACAAGGCTCACCTTTCAAGCCTATAACGATTTAGTCGGCCTGTCGGATTAATTTCAAGAACTAAGAATCTTATCAACACTATTTCATTCTGACCAAGCCTTACCTGCCCAATCAGCAATTTCACCAGCAGCTGGAACTGGCACCTCGCAGATGCGTTCAGGAACATCGTCATACTCCAAACGCAAAGCCTTACAACAGACCGCATGCAAGTTGTATCCCATAACGTGATAAGTTAGTTCTAGTATATCTTCGTCAGATAAATGAGAGTGCAAAGCTTCAAATAATTCGTCGGACGCACGGCCGCCTTGCAAAATTAGCGCGTCGGTCCAGGCTAGAACAGCACGTTCTTTCTCATCAAAAATAGGTGAAACCTCCCAGTAGGGTATCGCTGCGATTTTTTCATCGCTGATACCAAAACGGCGCGCGGCCTTACAATGTTGTGAAAATACAAACTGACTCCCCTGAGTGTAGCCGGCACGCATTATTCCTAACTCTCTTGTAACTCCATCAAGCTGACTGACACTTTTATCAGCAAACATCCCAAACATCCCAAAGTGTTTGGTGGCATGTTCGAAAATGTAGGGCACTAATGCAAAAACCGTCCACCAATTACCCGGGGTACCAGTTGCTGTGCCCGGCTCCTGTACTGGATCCCTATCGCCAAATAGTGCATCGTAATATTTGTTGATGTAAGTGTTAGCCTTGTTCTTTGGGACTTCTTTGAGCCTTGGCATAATTTCTCCCGTATATTTTGAGTGGAAAGTTCAGACAATTTTAGTCTGACAGTTTAAGAAAAATTGGAGTTTCCGAGTAAATTATCTCATTCCGCTAGTCCATTCCACGCAGAATACTCCAGAGCCCTCTTTTAAGACTACTGTTCAGCCCGCTAAAAAGGTTCAGAGTCCCCTCTTGTAAGCGACGATTTTTGTCGGTTGCTAATTAACACTATTCTCCAGATATTTCGCTAACTTAAGAGTAATAGAGCATTTGCTCGTTATCTTGAGCAAATATAGCCCTTTTTTAAAAGGAATTGCCCTTTGTTTTGAAACTAAGCGTTAAAATTCAATCAATTAAGAATTTTTTACTATTAAGAGACTTGCTGGACTTAACGTCCGAATCGCCTTATTATTCGCATCCATAAGGATGTGACGAAAAATTAGCTTTTCGTCGCATTTTTTTGCCTTAAATATCTAAATTAAAAGAGTGGGGTTTGCTACGACAGACTCCTTACGGGAGAGGTTATGAAAGGTTATTTGAAGTACTTAATTCTAGCGGTTGGGGGCTACCTATTAAGTGGCGGCCTACAAACTGTTATTGCTCAGGAGCAGATTGAAGAAATTGCAGTGACTGGTACCCGAATCAGGGGAGCAAATCCTGACAGTTTTTCACCAGTGGCAATTATCGACCAGGAGGCTATAAATATTTCGGGAAAAATATCTATAGGTGAACTACTCCAGGAGATGCCTTCTCAGGGGTCAGGTTTAAATAGAAACTACAACAATGGCGGAGAAGGATCGGTTCGAATGGACTTCCGCAATTTAGGCAGTGGTAGAACACTTATCCTGGTAGACGGTAAGAGATGGATAAACAGTGGAACGGGTGCGAATGGCTCGGTTGACCTTAACACCATCCCGACAGCTTCAGTCGAAAGGATTGAAATATTGAAAGATGGTGCTTCCGCTGTCTATGGATCTGATGCTATTGGCGCGGTAATCAATATCATTACCAAGGATGATTACGACGGTGTCCAGTTTCAAGCGCAGACTGGAGAATATTTTGATGGCGGCGGCCTAGCTAGCAGCTATCAGATTACAGCTGGCAGATCTTTTGAAAGCGGCTCATTCATGATAGGCGCCTCACTGGTAGAAATTGAGGATCTCCACAATTCCGCCAGAAAACAAACAGCAGCAAGACCTTCATCCGGTGGATCTTCTGGTACACCTCAAGGCCGTTTAGCTTACGGTGGCGTAGTTCCTGGATGTGGTAATTTCACGGTCAATGAGGGGCAAAGTGGCGCTTCGCCCGGGGATTTTAGGTGCTGGACCAGCCCTGCTGATCGCTTTAACTATAACCCCTACAACTATGTGGAAACACCTAACGATAGAGTGAATTTGTTTGCGAAAGGGCGTTTCAATATCGCTGACAACACCGATGTCACTTTATTCGGCATTTACCAAAATAGAGAATCAGATCAACTTCTCGCCCCCATGCCTCTTTTTTATGGCTTTGGCGATTTCGGCGGTAGCGAAGGGATTTCAGCAAACAATCAATATAACCCTTTTGGACTAGAGTTTTGTGATCTGTACGGTAATTCTGTTGAGGGTAAAGCCTGTAACGATGCTAACTACCCGGGTGGATATGCTGTAGGTTGGTTCGGTCGAAGATTGTTAGAGGCCGGTAACCGGAACTTCATCCAGGACATTCAAACCTATCGCCTCGAGGCTGGAATTGAGACAGAGTACAATGGCTGGGATATTTCTGCGTACGCCATAATTGGCCAGAACAAAAGCTCAGAAATGACGGAAGGCCTTCTTAACACAGCTAATATCAAGAAAGCTCTGGCGGGTGACTGCACCAGCCCTTGCGTACCTATGAATGTATTTGGCGGACAAGGTGCTAACAGTGCTTATATGGGCGACGGCCTATGGTCTGGATCAGGCTCAATCACTCCTGAAATGGTCGATTACATAACGTTCCAAGCACATGATGTGGGCAAGAACGAAATGAAAAGCTATGGATTTGACGTTGTTGGGGAATTGGGAGCGCTTCCGGCAGGACCTGTTGGGGTAGCGTTTGGATATGAGTTCAGAGATGAACAAGGGATGTTCTCTCCTGATGCCTTCATAGCTGCTGGCTTATCTTCAGGAAATGCATCAAGCCCTACGTCCGGTAGTTTTGAAGTAGATGAATGGTACGCTGAGTTTGCAATTCCAGTTCTTGATAACTTGGATCTAAGCGCGGCTATCAGGTTTTCTGATTACTCAACTTTTGGTAGCACAACGAACACCAAAGTCGGAGTGACTTTCTCACCGAACGAAATTGTCTCTTTCAGGGCAACATTTTCTGAAGGGTTTAGAGCTCCTTCAATTGGCGCCCTTTATAGCGGCAATAATGATAGCTACCCTGATCTTCAAGACCCCTGTGATGCTAACGCAGCTAACTTCACCGGCAGTGCAGGTGGCGTTCAGTCTGGAGTGTGCGCATCGCAAGGAGTTCCTAACGGTTTCACGCAGCCTAATACACAAATTAGGACAACTGTCGGAGGTAATCCTGATACCAATCCAGAGGAATCGGAAGGTTACAACTTTGGCGTTATCGTGAATCCTATTGAGAATCTGACTGTCTATTTAGATTTCTATGATATTGAAATCGAAGACACTATATCGACTGTTGGGTCTCAATTACTTCTCAACGGTTGCTATACAGGAAGTAATCCGGCGTATTGTAGCCAGCTTGTAAGACTGCCAACAGGATACTTCAAAGATATCCGTAACGTCGTGTACAACATTGGTAAGGTAGAAACTTCAGGCTATGAGATTACAGCGACTTATGACTGGGATAACACTTGGGGTAGTTGGACAGCAGTGGCTGATTTCGCCTTTCTTGATGAGTTCGATGTCACTAAAGCGAACGGTGCGGTTGAGCATTACGACGGCTATGTGATCGGAAATTCAAGAGACCAGTTCAAGGATATGAAGGGAAATCTGCAGCTTTTTTGGAACAGAGACGATATATCAGCGTCTGTGACAGCTCAATTTCACGATGAAGTTAAAGGCGTGGCTTCAGCCGTTCCTATAACTCTTGCTGACGGGACTAAAGAAGCAAGCGATGATCCAAGGAAACTGGACCAAACATGGTATCTGGATGCTCAAGCGTCGTATAACCTTGACCGCTTTAACTCCATTATAACCGTGGGTATTGACAATATTCTGGACGAAGATCCTCCCTACTTTCCAGATAGTTTTGCCAACGATTTCGATCCTTCTTATCGAACCTGGGGTTCTCAATTCTGGTATGCAAGACTAACTACCACCTTCTAAAATGCATGCAGCCTGGGTAGCTTTTTAGCTACCCAGGGACTGCATCGCAGATATCTCCATGCTTAGGATTTTGGGTAAACTGATAATTTGGTTTTCTCGGATTCTGTATGCAATGCGTTTCGCGGCCAGACGCGATTTCTGAATCAGTTCCAAAAATAAGATTATTAAGTTTTTATAGACTAGCTATATACCCTAATCGCTATAGCTAAGAGAAAATTCAACGCTCATAACTCCTGCTACAGCACGCACAATAGCCCCAAGACTCTGTTGGATAGAGCCGACATTGCCGGGTGTTCGCAACCCACCGCAACCCTCACAGACCACCGATCCCCTAATTAGAACCATCCCTTCATTAACCTCAACAGTAAATCCCGAAGGAAGATCATCAGCATTGGCTATCGCTGATTCAACTTGGGATTTAATTTGCGCATCAATGGCAACTGCTGAAGATGAAATCTCCGAAGAAGCTCCCTCCGCCGAGGAAGTTTCTTCTGTTAAGACACTATCGCAGCTACCCAGAAATATCAGACAGGAGCAAATAAGCGTAATGGCGCGCAAAGTGGCCGAGCAATTCATAATTTTAAATAACAACCTCAGTGATAGACTGATTTGTCGAACTCTTAGATATCTTTGTAACTGACCTTGCCGCCTTTCGCTTTAAACGCTGTTAACAGTGTCTCAACACGAACTCGAAATTCTCCCTGATCTAGCCACTCCATGTCTTTAACTTTAATGGAGTCGATATCTGCAAGATCATCTAATACACCTGCAAAAAAAAGCTCTGGATCAACCTTACTAGTGAGCAGAGCAGGTTCACCGGCCCACCACTCTGCATCATCTATAGTGCCTGCTTCAGAAGCGCTATTTTGGAATCCTGCATTTATATCCTGAAAATACATAAAAAGCTTTTCACAGGATAAGACTGCTACGTTTTTGCTGTGTTCAGTGCGAAATAGCAAAAAATCACGTCGATTCATACGAGTTAAGCCATTACCCTGCAGCCAAACTCAGAACGGCCCTTTCAACAGCTGCACTGGTCATAGGCAACTTGTGAGCATTATTAGCTAACGGTTGAGCACCTTCTACGGCTAACTGACCTGCTTCACGGGCAACCGCCTCACTGATCTGTTTTCCAGTCAGAAAATCTTCAACCGCCTGCACATGCCATGGAATCGGAGCAACACCAGTTAACACGATGCTGGCATTCTGCACTTGATTCCCATCCCGCTGGATAACTGTGGCGACACCGACTTCTGCATGGGTCCACGCCTCTCGATCCATCACTTTATAGTAGGTGCTGACGGTATTCGCAGAAACTGCAGGAATTCTTACACCTGTTAGCAGTTCTCCCTCCATTAGCGAGTTCTCACGTTCGGGATTAGTGATTGGCAATACAAAGAATTCTTCCGATGACAGTTCACGATCCCCAGTCGGACCAGATACAGTGAACACAGCATTGAAAGCAACCAGCGCCGGAGCGACGTCGGAGGGATGAACGATATAACTAGGTCCGCCACCAAAAATGGCGTGCTGACCATTCTCTCCATTTACAGAAAAACACTGATCACCCCCCGCCTTGAAACAGTTGAAGCCATTGCGATAGTACCAGCACCAGGGCCGCTGGGTAACATTTCCCGCCAAAGTACCCACGTTGCGAATCTGCGGTGTACCGACACTAGCCGCCGCTTGGGCGATTGCCGTTAATCCGGAGATGATTAATGGATTTTCAGCCAACTCAGTTAGTGTGATCAAACCACCAATCGATATATCGGCGCCACTAGAAACGACCGAGCGGGCGTCCTCGACGTTCCGGAGATTAATGATTACGTCTGCCAGATCAGTGCCATCCTTTAGTTGTTGCAAAAGATCAGTACCACCACCGGAAAAAGCTATCCGGTTGCCATCTGCAATGGCTTGCTGTGCAGCCTGAATGGCATCAGGAATACTACGAGCATTGATATTAGTCAGTGATTTCATGCCATTGCCCCCAGAATCTTGTCTCTAGTTATAGGCAATGAGGTCATGCGTTTGCCCGTTGCATTGGCGATGGCGTTGGCAACCGCTGCTGGTGCCAAGATGATGCCAGCCTCTCCGGCGGTTTTTGCCCCAAATGGTCCGTACCCATCGTCCACTTCAATGAAATGAACTTCAATGTCAGGGATATCCAGGTGAGTCAAATGCCGTGCCCGATAGTAGCCCGGCGTTAATGGCTGACCGGTGGCATCGTCATAGAGCAGATTTTCGTGCAGCGCCTGCCCGATACCCTGGATGGTGGCACCGCGAATCTGGTCTCTGGCTGTAGTCGGGTTGATGATACGTCCCGATTCATGCACCGTCGTATATTTAAGAATCCGGGTGGAACCAACACGGCTATCCACTTCGACTTCGACGAAGTGAGCTCCGAAACATTGACGGGTTTTTCCATCAGTACTCGGGGTCGGGGTGGCGGAGCCTATAAGCACATCCCTTCCTGCCGGCATTCCTCGAGAGATAATCTGCTGTTTGAGATTCTCGGCGGCCTGCACAACAGCATATCCCGTCATGATAGTGGTGCGACTACCGGATTCCCCAACAGAATATGGGCAGCGATCTGTATCACCAGATACGACCTCAACCTGAGACAAAGGAACACCGAGTGCTTCAGCTGCAATCATACCCATTGTCGTCTTAGCGCCTGGGCCAATATCAGTAACACCTACAAAGAGAGTGTACTCTTCATCAGCATTTACTCGCACTATGGCACTGCTGGTTCCGAGCCCTGATCGAAACATCATGAAGGAGAATCCAGCTCCGCGCTTGATCGGACCTTCATCGGAACCCGGAGTCACGCGTCGGCGTGCCTGCCAATTAAACTGTCGAGCACCGGTTTCTATGACCTCATCCAACGAATAGTTAGTAAACGGTCTGTCTTCGGTAGGCCGACGCATGTTCTTGAGGGTGAACTCCACCGGATCCATGCCGAGCTTGTACGCGACCTCATCCATCATACTTTCTACACCATAAAAGCCGTGGGGCTCAGACGGCGCTCGGAAGTTTCCGGAAGTCGTTCGATTGGTATAGACCGGGTTAATTTCTCTGTAACGATTGGGGCAGGCATAGGCATCCATTCCACTGATGCCACCTGAATTCTTGCGGTAAGGTCCCATTCCACTGTAGGCACGCATCTGCATCGCCGTGACGGTTCCATCGTCTTTCACGCCGACCTTGTAATACTGCACGGTGGGCCAGCGCCCATGAACACCTAACCAGTCTTCCCGACGCGAAAACTCCAACATAACAGGAGCGCCGGATCTCCGGGAAAGTGTCGCTGCGACAAGATCAGCGTCCTGGTTTTGATTTTTGTTGCCAAAACCGCCTCCCATGTACTTAGAAATGACACGAACCTGATGATCTTCCAGACCAAGATCTCGAGCAGTGTCATGACGACAGTTGGAGATACCCTGTGAGGGAGTGTATAGCGTGAGCTTCTCGCCTTCCCAGCTCGCTAACGAGCAACGAGGTTCCATCTGGGCATTATGAATAAATCCCGTCTCGTACCTTTCTTCAAATATCTGATCAGACTCGTTAAATCCTGCGTCAACATCTCCGACATCGGAAATCATAGGGTCTATATTTCCACCGAAATCCGGGCACAAATTGCCCTCTGGCCAAATTTGAGGCGCTCCATCTTCCAGAGCCTCTTCGGGTTCCAGCACAAATGGCAACTCTTCGTACTCAACTTCGATAAGGGACAAAGCTTCTTCCGCAATGTGACGGTCTGTAGCTGCGACAGCGGCCACTGAATCGCCCACAAAACGAACCGGGTTGTTAAAGATATAACGACGATGCAGAGTAGCTTCCTTGGTCGGGTCATTGTATTGCCGTCCACCATTAACGGAACCTGCCCCCCAAACCACCTTGGCATCTTCGCTAGTGATAATGGCTTGCACGCCAGGCAGACGAGCGGCCTCGCGGGTATCGATACTTACAATGCGAGCGTGCGGATAAGGGCTGCGCAGAACGCGTCCATATAACATGCCCGGCAATTTCCAATCCCGGGTAAACTTGGCTTCACCGGTGACCCTCTCAACCGCATCAATACGATTTGTACTGTTGCCTATAGTCGATAATGGCTCAAGGCCTTCGCGTGTAACTTCTGTCATACGACACCTCCCTGGTTCTTCCCTTCTCCAGCAGCCACAACCGCTTCAACGATAGCGTTGTAGTTAGAACAGCGGCAAAGATTTCCTACCATTGCCTCCCTCACCTCTTCTGAATTCGGACTGGGGTTACTATTTAGAAGTGCCGTAGCAGTCATCAGTTGACCCGGTGTGCAAAATCCACATTGAGGACCGTTGTTTTCAACAAAAGCCTCCTGGACCGGGGATAGCTGGCCGTTTCGGGCAAGCCCCTCAACAGTCTGGATAGAGGCTCCATCCGCCCACACCGCCAATTGACTGCAGGAGTACACTGGCTGATCGTTCATCAGGACAGTGCACGCTCCACATTCGCTGCGATTACAGCCAATCTTAGTACCTGTCAGATCCAGGCGATCACGTAACAGCTCGGCAAGGGTCCAGCGATCTTCCACTTCGACACTGTGGCGAGCACCATTAACAACCAGGGTGATTGCTGTTCTGGCGGCAATACTGCCCGTTTGCTGGGCACTGGCTGCAGGAATGCCAAGTACTGTCGCTGCTGCACCAGCAACCACGGTAGCCCCTGTGCCTTCCAAAAAGTCGCGTCGGGATTGTGATTCAGGGTTAAAATATTTAACGTCAGAGTCTTGTTCCGGTATCGCTCCGGGATTTTTGCCCTGTTTTCTCTTGTCGCGCATGGGGTAACTCCTCATTCGCTGCAAATATCAATTAGTTGTTGTCTACTCCCACTATATCCGCCTCTGGATGCTAGGTGCAAGCCTATTTAGGTCAGGGCACCGGATATTGCAGGTCTCAAATTTTCGATCCCTAAAGTCGGTATACGATAATTAGCAACTGCCTATTTCCAAGCGGAAAAGTAACAGCTTATACTGCTGACTCGTACCTTATAAAACGATGAGCTAAGGAACCAAATGCACGCATCGCCAACTAGTATTCAAACCACCTTCAACACTACGAGTCGAATTCTACTCGCGGTTTTCACCGTTTACTGGTCCTTGGCAACGTCTGCAATTGCCGATAACTTCCCGGCCGAAAAGGGAGAAATTCTGATTACCCCACTGGTTCATTCCAGTGTGCAGGTTGAGTACCTAGACACCATTGTGCAGATCGATCCCTGGGGAATTATCGGCTTAAGCAACGCTATGTCTGCTCAGTTGATTCTTGTCACAGACAGTCCCGGTCATCACCTGGATGCGGATGCTATCGAAAAACTCAGCCTAAGCAATACTAGTGTGGTTATTGCAACGAATGGTTTGTCACAAATCCCGGACGGAGTTGTGATGGCTAATGGTGACACTATTGTCTTGTCGGGCGTCACTATTGAAGCGATCGCTGCATATGACATTATTCCTGGCGCTCCCGAACACCCAAAAGGAGACGCTAATGGTTACGTTGTAACTCTTGGAGGGAAGCGGCTATTTTTTGCGGGAGTAACCGAGTGTGTTGACGAAGTTAAGGCGCTTGCAGGAATCGACGTGGCTTTCATGCCTCTGAATATACCCCGCGGTCGAATGACCCCTTCAGCGGCGGCCGAGTGTACAAAGATTCTTAACCCCGATGTCGTCTATACCTATCACTACGATCAGGGCTGGGCCCGGCAGCTGGATAATCCAGACTTTGTCAGCCCCGAATTGCCAGGAGGATTAACCGTTGCACAAAGCCTTGACCTTTTCGAAAAGGAACTCGAGGGAAGCGGTATCGAGTATCGCAGAAGTAATTGGTATCCACCTCAGCGATAGCTAAAAATCAGGAAGTAAAATCGCTACATAGGCCGAGAGCAAGCAGTAACATTCCTTCCTCGGCCAAACCAGGTCATAGTGAATTGTAAACAATCGCAACATTTATCCTTTATTAGCACTTAACTCAACGGGGCTGCCGTGGGGCGTATTGAGATAGGCTTTGCGCCAATTGGCTGTTCTTTCGTCAATTTCGTGGGGATCAGATAACCCTTTTAGCGTAACCAGCTTTTCGAGAGCATATAACCAGTGCTGGTAATAAGTATTTCCCAGATCAGGATCACCGGATGTCTGAGCCCGACCGATCGCCTGGCTCAGCTCACTAGTCCATTCTTTCCAAGCAAATAACCCCTGCTCATGTAAAGCTAGGACCAGACTGAAAGCCTGGGCTTCCCAGGGAGCGTTGAAGACGGGACCCTCCTTATCACCTGGCTGCTGTGGGAAAAGCTGCTTTGTCATTCGGCAGCCTCCAGATAAGGTTCCCAGAGGTCAATCAGCACTTCTGAATTGCTGGCCGGAATCCCCCATAAAGATTGGCCGGTGAAACACACGGTATAGAGATGTTCGCCCCCTTCTATCCCCTTAACATGTGTGTCAGGAAAAACGTGACAACCGGAGCATTTGAAGATCGTACCAGTTGAGCCCTGTACATAGGAGGGAGCCCGAGTGTGTCCAGCAGTGTGGTTTTTTCGAACTCTGACGCTATCTCCAATAGAAAAGGCCTGCTCCTTAGCTGACTCCAACAAAGAGGAACCTCCTGATGTCAGGATTTTCTCTGCGTCCTGCGGTGATGGTACTCTGAGTTCGCCATGCAAGGTGGCAGACGGGCTGACGCTATTAGCTTTCAGTTCTTCCTCGCTAATCAGATCTTTCTCAATCAGTAACTTCGTTAACCCCGCCAACCAGTTTTGGTAATAGGAATGGCTGAGATAATCGATAGGGTGCTGACACTCTCGGGAATAACGGGATTCATCAATGTTCCATTTCCCCAACATTCCGGCCGCCATGGTCAATCCAAAGACCTTCCGTTCCCAATCCGTATGGAAAACCGGCTCTTCGTTCTCTGGCTCTGGTTTTATAAATCCCAGTCCGTGTTTGCCTCCAAGATCATGAGCTCCCTGCATCAGCTATCTCCATCTGGGACTTTGACCTGCTCGACACCTATCATTGAATTACGAGTTACAAGCTCCCCTAGTTGCTCTATAGTCCAGCCTTCCGTTTCTGGAGGCCTCATAGGCAGTACTAAGTACCTTATTTCAGAAGTAGAATCCCACACGCGTATCTTAACCCCCAAATCTAGCTTGGTTCCAAACTCGGTAAGGACAGAGCGAGGATTGCTTACTGCGCGGGATCGATAGGGAGCAGACTTGTACCACACAGGTGGTAGTCCGAGCACAGTCCAAGGATAGCAAGAGCAAAGCGTGCAGACGACCAAGTTGTGGACATCGATCGTGTTTTCCACCACTTGAAGGTGTTCGCCCTGGCGGCCCAGATACCCGAGTTTCGCCACCGCCTCAGTGGCGTTATCCATGAGTGCCTTCTTAAATTCCGGCTCGGCCCAGGCCTTGGCGATAACATGTGCACCATTTCGGGGACCGATTCGATGCTCATAGGTATCAATAATAGTATTAAGAGTGTCCGGAATGACCAGACCTTTATCTACCAACAAGCTCTCAAGAGCTTTTACTCGGAGTTCGATATCGGGGGGCGGCTCAGTGTGATCATGATCAGTTGTCATGTCAGATAGCGTAGCATTATTAAATTAGGGGCGCAGTAGAAGAGGCTCAAGATAGTTTGTCCCATTGCTTGCAATAACCAAGTTACTAGAACTCTAGGCCAAAAGCTTGCCGGCAATGAACCATAAATGTCGACGCATGCGGAAAGGGTTAAGCCTATAATCTACTCGACTAGCGATTCAAGCAATCAAGTAAGGTTTCAGCGCTTCAAGGCGATACTCGATTTCCTCGATCTGTTTCGGCGAGAAGCTGTAATCTCCTCGACGTGAAACCGTTGTTTTGAATACTCCACGCTTCTTCATTACATAAAGCCTTACACCCGGTATCAGATTATCCAGATTTTGGATCAGTAATAGTCGACTGTAGCAATCACGTAACTCCTCTTCCCTGCCCAATTGATTTAATTCCCACAGCTTTGCATAGACATCAGCATACATTGCTCCACCAGTCATTACTCCATCGGTACCAATCCTCATCTCGTAAAGCCAACCCCTACCCAAGGTAGCCCCAAACACACTTCTGATCGGATCCGGTTGGTATTTCTGAAGAGCTAACATGCGTTCATGCACCCTGCCATATTCTTCCTTGATATAACCACACTGGGGCATATCGCTGGCTAGCTTGACCAAGAAGTCTATAGTCAGCTCGATATCGGGCCCGCCACTGGTCTGTACAAAAATTGGCCGATCAGTAATCTCACATAAGGCTGCATAATAAGCGTAAATGTCATCCAAAGAATTAGCTGTAGTGGGCGGTATCGCGATCATGCCATCCGGATTCAGTGACTCGGCAATACGGGCATATTCCAGCATGCCGGCTGTGTCGTCTGCTTGAACACCTAGCACTAGTGCCATACCTGTTCCTCGATTACTTTCCGCCAGCACCTCGAAACCCCGAATACGTTCCTCTTTACTCAGATAGCGTTGCTCGCTCGAGTTTTGCGGCCAAACCACGCCTTGCACACCGCAGCGCCCACAAAAATCCACTTCCCTTGCCAGGTCTTGGTAATCCACCTCATCTGCGAGGGTATAGGGAGTACTGAGGATCATTAATGCCCCCCGCATCTTGTTCTCGGCTGCCCCAAAGAGGTTTGAATAAGGAAGAGCTGCCGTGGTTACAAGTGCCGTCAAGCATTTTCTGCGGGTAAGATAAGGATTAAAGGACATGTCTTTTTACCTCTTTAGATGGAAACAACCTAGCCGCGAAACCGGTGACAAGAGTTTGGTTGATTCTTGTAAGAAAACCAGTTTTATCAATGGCACCAGTCGATTATCGTAGCCTTTTGCCCATAATAGGAACTAGACTCTTGGTCAGAGATTATGCCGATCCGCCCAAACTTTCAATATGTTAGGCCTTCTGCGTCTTTAAGCACTTTTTTAAGCAGGTAAATATTGGTTAGAATCGGATCCTCAGCGAATTACGGAGTGCCAGGCATGTCAAGGCGAAAAAGAACAACAACCACCCAAAAGCTGGCAACAATCTTCACGACAAGCAGCATTATTTTCCTGGCTGGATGCGAACCTCAGCAGGAAGCTACCCCATCCGACAATGAACCGGATATCGAAATAGCAGTCTTGCCGGAACCTATTTATGCATCGGCTGGCCTGGGAGCCCAGGGCGGTGAGTGGCAGGCCTACGGCGCCGATATAAGCAGCACTAAATACACTTCGTTGGCTCAGATAGATGCAACAAATGTAAATGAATTGGAAATTGTCTGGCGCAGACCCGCCGTTGACGGCTATTACCTGGAAATGAACCCAAACCAGCGTTACTCCACAACGTGGAATGCTGCTCCAGTAATCAAGAACAATGTAGCTTATATAACCAACGGGCTTGGTCTGGTAGAGGCCTATAATCCAGGTAATGGTGAAACAATCTGGGTGCAAGAACCAGCGGGCGGTTTAGAGGGTTTGCCCGGCGCTCCAACTCGTGGCGTCGCTTACTGGAGTGATGGCACCGATGAACGAATCCTAGTGCAGCGGGGTATCTATCTGTATGCGCTCAATGCCCAGACCGGAGAGCTATTTCCCGATTTCGGGGTGAACGGCCGTGTTGATTTACAGTTAATGCCCCCGGAATTTACTCGGTTCCGCTGGGGTGGCGCTCCAATGGTTGTGCGTGACACTGTGCTTATTGGGCAGTCCATGTCAGATACCTTCGACAACAAGGAAGCGTACCGGGGTGATGTACATGCTTTCGATGTACGCACTGGTGAAATTTTATGGACATACAATACGATCCCTCAGGAGGGGCAGTTCGGGACTGATACCTGGCAAGACCGGTCTTGGTCCTATACCGGGCATGCGCCAGTCTGGTCATTATTCAGTGCTGATGAGGAACTAGGCATGGTTTACATGCCCATTACGTCATCAACTAATGATATGTATGGTGGCCACCGTGTTGGCGACAACCTATTTAGTCAAAGTATCGTGGCAGTTGATGTAGAAACCGGTCAACGCATCTGGCATTTCCAAACAGTCCACCATGGCCTTTGGGATTACGACCCTCCCGCGGCACCGATCCTGATGGACATTACCGTGGACGGTCGGGAAATCAAGGCAGTTACCCAGCTAACTAAGCAAGCTTTCGCTTTCGTATTTGATCGAGAAACCGGCGAGCCCGTCTGGGATATTGAGGAACGGCAGGTGCCCCAATCGACCGTACCGGGCGAGGTGACTTCACCTACTCAACCATTCCCTACCAAACCGGCCGCGTTCGATAGACAGGGTGCAACAGTAGATAATTTGATCGATTTTACCCCGGAAATTTTTGCTGAAGCCCTGGAGATTTTCAATAACTATGTGACCGGCCCCATGTTCACTCCTCCATCGGTTAGAACTGAAAATGGGACGCAAGGGACTATCCAGCTGCCCGGTTCTCAGGGTGGAGCGGATGTTCAGGGAGCTGCCTTTGATCCAGAAACCGGCTACCTATATATACCCTCTATCACCTCGCCTTTTGTAGACGATCTGTTGCCAG
>Ga0257112_10000015_pt1 | contig 66942 bp, 56 predicted proteins | sample LP_taG_5_FD_191565 | JGI IMG/M metagenome (GOLD analysis project Ga0257112, IMG submission 191565) | Marine microbial communities from Northeast Subartic Pacific Ocean, Canada - LP_J_2015_P26_1000m | ecosystem: Environmental > Aquatic > Marine > Oceanic | place: Canada: Northeast Subartic...
CTAGCAACCGATTAATAAGCGGGTGGTCTTGTCGCTCCACGGCATCCGTTAGTGCAGAACCCTGAGCATTGGTTGGCTCAGCTACCCAGGTCAGCCCTATGCCTAAAATCGAGGCCAGAAGGAATATGCTGACGAATGGTCCATTTTTCAGATTTAGTCTCATTTTCCCTCCCCCGCGGCTCATGCACTTTTCATGATTTTTGAGAGTCTGCATAAAAATTATTCCTACTATTTATAATCAAACCGGCACTGGGTCGAAAAGGTCCTCAATCTTACCGTTGCTATCACCGAAGGAGCCCAAATCGACACCGACACGATCAAGTAGCGTCAAGTGGAGATTTGCCAAGGGTGTGCCACTGTCATACCTTATGTGCCGACCACCCCGTAATCCAGTCGATGCGCCACCTGCAACGAGAATCGGCAGGTCCGCGTGGTCGTGCAGGCTAGGGTTGCCCATACCACTACCGTACAGATAAATAGTGTTGTCCAGCAAAGAACCATCCCCGTCTGGCGTTGCCTTAAGTTTTTCGAGAAACTCGGCAAAAAAGGTCACATGATATTGTCCAATCTTGGCGATCTTCTCAAGTTTCACCGGATCATTGCCGTGGTGACTAGTGGGATGGTGTGGTTCCGGCACTCCTATTTGCGGATAAGTACGATTATTCAGCTCGCGCGTAAACTGAAAGCTGATTACTCTGGTGATATCAGCTTGTAGTGCCAGCACTTGTAGGTCGTACAACAAAGTCGCGTGATCGCCAAATTCTGCAGGCACACCGACCGGTCGGGCCATGTTGGTGGAGAATTCCTCTTCATCCGCCACCTCGGCGCGCTGAATCTGACGCTCAATCTCACGGATCGTCTCCAGGTACTGGTCAACGCGGTTCTTGTCCCCTGCCCCCACCTCACGCTTCAATCGTCCAATATCCGCATGAAAGGAATCAAGCAGGCTGGCGCGGCTTCGTAGCAGAGCCGCGCGTTCTTCGGGAGTACTTCCCCCTCCAAATAAACGTTCAAATACAAGACGAGGATGCGCTTCCGATGGCAAAGGTGTCGTCGGTGAAGACCACGAGATGTTGTTTTGATAAACGCAGGCATAACCATTGTTGCAGACACCTGCGAGTGGATTTATATCCATGGACAATTCAAGTGAAGGCAGTCGTGTTTCCTGACCTATCTGCTTCGCAGCAATCTGGTCGATTGTTGTTCCCAGGTGATAATCCGAACTCTCTGTATGCCTGGCAAACGCTGCGCTCAAAAACCCAGCATTAGAAGTGTCGTGTGTGCCCGGATAGGAGTTTTGTAGTTCCAAATTAGTAACGACGGTGACTTTGTCTTTAACGTTTTCTAGTGGACTAAGAATGGGTGTCAACTCGTCAAGTATTTCTCCTCCCTGTGGCGTCCAGCGAGCATGATCAGTTCCCATCGGCACAAATACGAAACCGAGTCTGGGCACGGGCCTAGCCGGGGTATTTGCCAATGCAGTTGCTGCGGGAATCATTGCATCGAGCAAAGGCAATGCTAGCACTGTGCCCGCGCCTCTGAGAAACGTGCGTCTGGGTAACGCTTTCTTAGTTATGATCATAATGATGTCCTCATCTGAAAAGGTGCGCTTTTCACTATGCCCATAATAAGCGATGAAAAACGGTAACCCCCCGGTTCGGCTTCGCGCACTATCTTGCGTATCGCAGGCGCATCGTAGTACTCCACCCCCCGCCCAAGCGCGAAAGTCAGTAACTTCTCGGTAATTGTATCAGCTAATAATGCTGGTCGGCTCAATAAACCGGCCTCAAGACCTGAAACACCGGCTAAATCATCCATGCTGGGAAGGCCTCCCGCCACATCAACTGGGCCATTATCCCCGTCATGATCCCGCCAACGACCCACTACGTCGAAATTTTCCAGGGAAAACCCCACCGGGTCTATTGTATTGTGGCAGCTTGCGCATACCGGGTTATTTCGGTGGGCTGCAAGTCGCTCCCGCATTGGTAGAGAAGCGGCTACTGCTGCCTCATCGAGGGCCGGCACATCGGCTGGCGGTGGCGGTGGCGGTGCCCCGTAAATATTGTCAAGAACCCACACCCCTCTCAAGACTGGGGAAGTGCGATTTGGAAAGGAAGTTACTGCTAAAACACTGCCGTGCCGAAGCAAACCACCGCGTTCACTGCCTTCAGAGAGCTCCACGCGACGAAAGCGGCTGCCATAAATACCGGGTATTCCGTAATGCTTGGCTAAGCGTTCGTTGAGGAAGGTGTAGTCTGCCTTCAATAGATCCAGCACGCTGCGATCTTCACGCAACACGCTATCTAAAAACAATTCAGATTCCTGTCTGAAAGCCTGTCGCAGATTGTCATCGAAATCCGGATAAAGCCGTACATTAGGGCTAAACGCTTCCAGATTACGTAATTGTAGCCATTGGCCCGCAAAATTGGTCGAAAGGTTTTCCGAGCGTTGGTCTGCCAACATTCGACGCACCTGTTTCTCAAGTTCTTCAGGACTGCTCAGTTCACCCAGCTCAGCCACAGCGAGCAGTTCCTCATCGGGCAAACTGCTCCACAGGAAGAAAGAAAGCCGGGAAGCTAATTCGATATCACTAATGTGATAAGGGGTGAGGGGTGGCACATTATCGGGTGCCAGCTCCACACGAAATAGGAATTGCGGATTCATGAGCACGGCGCTAAGAGCGGCCGCTATCGCTTCATCAAAATTACTTTCAGTGCGTGCTTTTTGATAAAAACCCATTGGCCCGGCGATGTCAGAGTCGTCTACCGGACGGCGATATGCGCGCCGAGTCAGATTAGACAGTATTTCTCGAGCACAGGCTTCCTCTTCACTAGTTTCTGTAGGCTGGCAGACAAATAATTGTCGTCGACTTGGCGTGTCCCCCGGACCTTGCGTTGCATATGGTCCCGTCACGGTCACCTGGTAGACCGCTGGATTAAGTCGAGGGTGCCGAATTTCATTGAAGTGAGACTGCAAAGGCTGCCGCTCACTTTCCAAAAGCGATGAAGATGTTTTTGGAAAAGTGACGCCCAGGTCGTGAGGTCCTGCAAATACCGGAATACGCGTTTTGAAATTTTTGTCGACTTCTGAATGATCCGGTCCGTTTGGCCGAACCACCATAAAAGTTTCAGCGATTTCTCGATCAATGAGCAGCTCTACCGCCTGGGGCTCAGCGTTAAGTAAGCCGCCAATGTCACCCGTGCGATTCCGTGCGAGCCGCACTTGAATGTCGTACTCTCCGTCCTGTGGAAAGGTGTAAGAGACCGACACTCCCCCCCGCGTACCGATCGGGAGCCCCGGAACATGTTCTTCCTGAGTAAGGTCCGGCGGTACGCTGATAACATTGCTCTGCACTGAAGCCTGAGCTCCGCCGATTGCCAGCCGACTTATTTTTTGTGCGGCAGATAGATAACGATCAAGTAAGGAGGGGGACAGGTCTCCCACAATTACATTGTCGAAGCCATAGCCACTTTCATCAGGAGGCAGCAAGGACCTGGCGTCAATGTCGAGCTTCAAGAGATCTCTGATGGCATTCCGGTATTCCGTCCGGTTGAGACGGCGCAAGGTTTCTGTACGGCCCGGATTCGGATTTGCAGCAGCCACCTCGTCAAGAGATGTTTCCAACCAAGCAACCATGGCATGGCGCTCTTCGGGCGAAGGCGATGGTACTCCCACTGGAGGCATAGTCCCGGTACGTAGTTTTCGAATGACTGTTTCTAATACCTCTGATTGGGCACTGACATTAGCCAGATCCACCGTATCTAGTCTCAAGCCCGCCGTATCGAGCTGCTCGTTGTGGCAAACAACACAATACTGGTTAATAGCCTCCTTAGTATCTGAAGCGGAGATTTGTACTATGCGGGATAGAGAGAGTTCTGCGCTGGTTGCCGACAGCGGGGAAATTGGCACAGCCGAGTCCTGCGGCCCACAAGCCGCCAGGCTGAATGCGAGCAGAGAGGGCAGTATTTTTGGCTTTGGTAGGTTCATATCCCTACTCTCTGTGTTTGTCTAAATAGTAGCTCGAACACAGCCCCGGTGCCAGCGATCTTCTGCTCTAGCAGAGGGGTTTTCGCCACGAACCGAGTTGCCAATGTAGTATATTACATCACCACAACCGGTCTGTTCGGCTCCATCCTCAATGGCTTTCTTGTATGAAAAAGAAAGTTCCAAATACTCTGTCCTGGCAACTATCTGGCACGCGCCTCAGTACCTGCAACAAAAATTAATTTTTAGGCTCGAGGTACACGTCTGCCTGCAAGGATGGTTTCAAATGGAAATAGTCGTTGAGTGCCAACTCTCAGATTTTCGTAGTTATCAACGAAATCGAAGCTCCCCTGTCGTAATTCCAATATTGCAATATCTGCCTGAGCTCCGACGTTTAAGGTCCCCTTGTCGCGTAAGAAAGGAAAAACACGAGAAGCATTGACTGTCCCACAGGCAACGACCGCATCCAATGACATACCGAAGTTTAATAGCTTAGACATGACGTTGGGATAATCCACCACACCGGGTGCACTTCGACTGTTTGAGAAGCCATCAGTGGAAATCGTATCAGGCCAAAAGCCGGCCGCCATGATAGCATCGAAAGTATCCCATCGAAGATGATCGACACGGCCATTAGCTACATCGAACCAGATGCCTCGGCGGCGTGCTTCGAGCACTTCGGGAAAAATCTGCCCGCTGCCATCGATAATGGCGTTAGGCGGTGGCGCGTACATGTGAGTTACAATGTCACCGGGTTTGAGTTCAGCCACCAACTCACTCATCGCTGACTCCGATTGTCCCATGTGAATCATTAAAGGCAAATTGAAATAGGAAGCCACTTCCTGAGCACGGCGAATAACTAATAAATCGTTAACAGTTACTCCGTTTGTCATTCGTGCTTTCACACCGACAACATAATCCCGGTTCCTAGCTATTGCGGCTTTTGCCAATTCAACATCAGCCAGCGCCAAGTCTGCCGTATCACCTTCAGGAATGACCCCACGTCGACCGATATTAATCAGCACGCGAGCCGGTTGCGGAGCGGATCTCGCGGTTGCTACGATCTCGTCAATTCCATCTGCTCCAGCGGAACCGGCATCGACCCACCCGGTCACTCCATCAGAAAGACATATGTGGGATCCTTGCGCATCCTGAGCGTAATGGCCATGAATATCTAAGAGTCCAGGCATCACAATCCGATCTGTCGCATCTATTTGTTCTGTGGCATTTGCTCTTATATTAGGTGACACGGCTGCGATGCGACTTGATGTAACCGCCACATCTGCAATAGTGTCGATATTTAAGGAAGGATCGATAACACGACCACCTCGCACAATCAGATCATAGGACTGTGCGAACAGATCGAGTGGCCGAGCAAATAAGGTAACGCCCGCAGCGAAAGAGAAGAATCGGCGGCGGTTTATTTTTTGCTGCATAAGTTTCTCTATCCTCTTGTAATGAAGTCTCTGCGTGATGATCCGGTCATCATGATCCCCTTCACGTTCATATTCGTTTTGAAACAAATGAGAATAAAACCTTTATCTTTGCAAATCTACTGCCAGACGTGAGACTCCACTCACTTGCACTATTTGACCGAGAGGTTTAGAGTTTTCCCAATTTAACTTTCTCAAGATTAGTATCAGGAATCGCACCGTGAAAAGAACAATAAAAGTTTGCAGTTTGATAATCTCCACAACGTGTATTTTATTATCCAATAGCTTGGCGTTCTCACAGACGGACCCAACTTACCAGGCACCAAGAACCATTGACGGCCAACCGGACTTACAAGGCGTTTGGGCAAACAATACTATCACTCCCGTGGAACGTCACGACGTGTTTGGTGATAAAAAGTTCCTCACCGACGAAGACCTGGAATTCCTGAACAAGCGCGTTGCGGAATTGGCTAACCAACCTGGTGATGCTTTATTTGGCAATAATATTTTGATCGCAGCGTTCACTGGTGAGATCCGACCAGGCGAAGCCGCCACCGGCAGCTATGACCAACAATGGATGGCAGCCCGTCGAGTGCATAGACGCACTTCACAAATCATAGATCCACCCGATGGCAAGTACCCCCCGCGTACTGAAGAAGCCATTGCATCGAGCAGAGAACGGACGACGTACCGGCGCGAACACCCCGCCGATTCCTGGCTTGACCGTTCGCTTGGCGAACGATGCCTCAGTTTCGGTGCGCCATTTTTGGGTTCCGGCTACAACAGCTACTGGCAGATCGTGCAATCGAAGGACCACATCGTCATCTACCAAGAGATGGTGCATGATGCCCGTATTATACCTCTGGTGGACAGACCTTCATTGGATAAGAACACCACCCTGTGGCACGGCAACTCCCGTGGGTATTGGGAAGATGACGCGCTGGTGATTGAAACAACCAATTTTTCCGAAAGAAGCGGTAATGGGCCAAGACCAGAAGACAAGATACAGGTCGAACGCTTGACTCGAACCGGCGAATCACAAATCCAATATCAGATTACAGTTGATGATTCTGGCTCTTATACCCAGCCTTACACGCGCGAGATTATCTTCGACGCCAGCTCAGACGCCATCTATGAGTACGCTTGCCATGAAGGCAACTACGGTATGAGATTTATCCTTTCCGGCCATAGGGCTGAAGAACGCTTCTCCGTGAAGAATTAATCATTCAAGAATAATTAAGGGATAACCCTCATGCATTCCCGTTCTCACTTCATCCCCTTTAGAGCGTTCCTACCTAACATTACCGGTGTGGGAACTGCTTTTCTAGCAAGTTCTTTATGTGCGCAAGTATTGAGTGTGCCTGATAATAATGATCTGCCTGTTAGCAATTCAGATTTTACTGATCTCTATCTGCAAGTCGCTGAGCCTCGTGGTCTGGGTGGGGTGGTGGGCTATGGCCGCGGTGCGTCCTTTGTTGATATTGATAACGATGGAGATGACGATTTATTCGTGGCTGATACCGATGGACGTTTGTTCGGACCTCCTTTCGGTATATCCATGATCTATGTGAACGATGGATCCGGCAATTTTCTGCCTGGCGAATTCAATCTTAATCCCGCCGACTTTCACGGCACCTGGGTGGGATCCTTTGCTGACTACGACAATGACGGTGACCCGGACATGATGGTAGGTAACGGCGGCTATACTAATTACTCATCGCTAGTGCTGCTGGAAAATCGTATCGATCAAAACCAGGGCTTTGTAAATGTGACCGACGAGGCTGGGTTGGGACAAGGCTCTGCTTCAGCCGAGGCGAACCCCTGGTGGGGTGTCTCCTGGGCTGACTACGATAACGATGGGTGGCTCGATGTCATGGTGACCCGACGAATAGGTCGACCGCTACTTTTTCACAACCAGCAAAACGGTACCTTCGATGAACGAGGCGAGCAACTTGGCATAGCGGAAGCTCCCCATCAAGATGCAAAAAATCCAGTCTGGATAGATTACGACGAGGACGGAGATCAAGACGTTTACTTGGCAGGAATGGACTGGCATGCGTTCTATCGCAACGACGGTGAAAACCTTACCGAGGTGACTCAAGAAATTTTCACCGAAACGATGGAAGGCCATAGTGGACTGCCTGCAGTTTTTGCCGCCGCCAGCGCCGACTTTGACCAGGACGGTCATGAAGATATTTATCTGGGTCGCTGGGATTCACAAGACTACATTTTTTTCGGTGATGGAGCCGGACATTTTGATCGAGTTGGTCGGGAGGGCGGCATAGATACTGTCAACCATGTCAAACAGTCAGAAACCGATACCAATCCAATGACTAATGAATTACGCATAGCTCGGCGCAACGCGCGCCTTAACGGCCTATCTGGCGAAGAAAACGCAGGCATAGCACCCTATGAAAACACTATGGGATTAGGTGTCGGCGATTTTTTCGATGACGGTTTTCCTGACATAGTAATCGGTACGGGCGAGCCTGAGTTCGTTGCCGCCGACGTTTTCCTCTGTAATCGTGGTCAACGACGATTTGAGCGCTGTACTGATCAGTTTATTAAACCAGATGAAGCCCACACTATGACCCGTGCACACGGGGCAGTATTCGCTGATGTTAATCGGGACGGTTTTACCGACTTTTACTTTAACCTGGGTGGCCATCCTCCCTTTGATTTTGCTCAGAAAACGGAATCACGTGAGACAAACAAATTATTCATGCGACAAACATCCGAAACTGGCAACGCTGCCTGGCTGACCCTGAGTGGTACGCGAAGCAATCGAGACGCAATTGGCGCTAGAGTCCGGTATGGAACAGGAGACCTCACACGGTATCACTACATACGTTCCACCCAAGGCTTCCAAAGCCAAAACAGTATGACCTTGTTGCTGCCTCTTGGTGATCAGGAATCAGTACCTGTACATATCAAGTGGCCCAGTGGTGTAACCACGGAATTAACCGCGACTGCAGGGCAGCATTACAATGCGGTGGAGCAAGCAAGTCCTTAGTTACGGTTTTGTCTCGCTTATATAACCTTCGATCACGGTATCTAAAATATCTAGGGGCAATGCGCCTTGACCCAGCACGGCATCATGGAACGAGCGAATATCAAAAGCGTCTCCCAAGTCAGCCTCGACTCGTTGCCGTAATTCTAATATTTTCATTTCGCCCAGCTTATATGCCAATGCTTGTCCCGGCCATGATATGTAGCGATCGACTTCAGCGCGCACATTCGCTGCTGATAAAGAGGTGTTGTCACTAAGGTAATCCAGAGCCTGCTGGCGAGTCCAACCTTGGGCGTGAATACCGGTATCTATAACAAGGCGGCATGCTCGCCACATCTCATAGCTGAGCCGGCCGAAATGTTCATAAGAATTTTCGTAGATGCCCATTTCAATTCCGAGTTTCTCAGAATAGAGTCCCCAACCTTCACCGAAAGCGCTGAAGTACAGTTCTTTTCGAAAGTCCGGCAACTCCTCCAGTTCCCTAGCTATGGTCGTTTGATGGTGATGCCCCGGGACGGCTTCATGCAGTGTCAAAGCCGGCAATTCGTAAAGCGGCCGCTGGTCCAGAGCGAAGGTGTTCACCCAAAAAGCACCTCCGCGAATACCACCGACCGGAGAAGAGTTATAAGACGCAGCTGTGTAGTTCGGTGCGATCTCCACCGGGACAGGCACTACACCATATGGAATTCGTGGCAGTCTGCCAAAAAATTCGGGCATGAGGTAATCGATTTTCTTCGCAACAAAGGACGCTTCTTTTAAAAGCTCTTTTTCATCACTTGCATAGAACTGGGAGTCCGTACGCAGGAACTGGGTAAACTCTTCGAAGCTACCATTGAAACCAGACTCCGCTATTACTTCCTCCATTTCCGTGTGAATACGTGCCACTTCGCTAAGACCAATGTTGTGAATCTGGTCAGCGCTCAGGTCAGTACGTGTCGTATACACTTTTATTTGGTGAGCATAAAACGCATCCCCATTGGAGAGATCCTGCGCAGCAATACCCTCCGTTGCCATTGGATAGTATTCGTTTCGTAAAAACTCGGCCAGCTCTCGGAAAGCCGGGATCGCGTAAGAGCGGATAGCTTCGCGAGCTTCAACACGTATCTGTTCCTGAACGACAGCGGACAACCGATCGCTTACTTCGGCAATAGGTTCAAACAGACTGCTGTTGTCCGGATTGTCATAGACTTGGGCCCGCACTGTCGGCAACACCCCGTCGATAATGACCTTCGGTAACACGAAACCCGAACGCATTCCTTCGCGCATATTGTCGATGTTCTCGGCAAAGTAACGTGGGAATTCACGAATACGTGCGACATAAGCACGATAATCTTCCTCGGTAGTCATGGACACTCCATAGCTTGCTCGCAAAGCGCCCGTAAAAAAACTGGAGAAAGTATTGAATGGAATCCGGTCCGTATTCAATTCCATGCTTTCGATGGAAGTCTCAAGGACCCAGGCTAAAAGGTCATAATTGATTTGATTTTCCGCGCTTAGGTCAGTGCGACCAATTTCTCTGAGTTGCAACAAAAATGCTCGCTCGGCACGCAGTCGGCGACTTTGATCCAATGGTGAAACTTGTGGTAATAAGTGGTTATAGTCTTTCATTCCTGCCGCTGTTGCTAGAGTTGGGCTCTCCGCCAACCGGTAACTCCAGTAGTTGTCCATTAAAGATTGCAATCGCGAAGTTGCGGGATTTTCAGTAGAAACATTTTGGCCCAGCACATTGAACGCTAAAAGACAAAGTACGGCCGTTATTTTTATGGTTCTTGTTGTTCTGGGCATGAGTCAGTCCAAATAGTCTTGGGGTTATTTATCACACAGTTTGAAACGGTGGAGTAACAAATTCAATAATGTTAAAAGTGGGCACTGGTCTGAACAAGCAGGATAAGTGAATATACACTTGAATATCACGCCTTCTTTGAATTCGATCTCATTTTTTCCCTAAACTCTTAAAACAAGAAATCTACAATGCCCGATTACAAAGCTCCGATTCGCGACATCCATTTTGTTCTTTATGATTTGTTGGGAGCGGAGGAACACTATCAGCGCATCGGCGCTGAAGAGACCAGTCGCGACCTAGTGGAGGCCATTATCACTGAAGGTGGCAGGTTTGCTGAATCAATTTTGGCTCCGCTGCACCGGGTAGGCGACAAGGAGGGATGCAAATTCAATAACGGTGTGGTTACTACCCCGCCCGGCTTCAAGGAGGCTTATGCTCAGTATGTAGCCGGCGGCTGGCCTTCGCTTGCCGGAGATCCGGAATACGGCGGACAGGGTTTGCCGGGATCACTTTCGGTGGCTATCAATGAACTAGTCAGCACGGCAAACTGGGCTTGGGAGATGTACCCTGGTTTGAGCCAAGGCGCAAAACTGACCCTAGCCGCTTACGGTACCGAAGCGCAGAAACAGACTTATCTTACTAAACTCACCAGCGGTGAATGGACTGGCACCATGTGCCTAACCGAATCGCATTGCGGCACCGACTTGGGTCTGTTGAAAACCCGGGCTGAACCCGAGGCCAATGGTAGCTATCGCATTGAAGGTACCAAGATCTTTATCTCTGCCGGTGAACACGACATGGCAGAAAACATTGTGCATATCGTTCTGGCGCGATTGCCCGACGCGCCCAGGGGTACTAAGGGAATCTCGCTGTTTGTCGTCCCCAAGCTTAACGCAGAAACACTAGTGCCGAACAACGTGAACTGCGGTTCCATCGAACAAAAAATGGGGATTCACGGCAACGCCACTTGTGTACTGAATTTCGATGGCGCCGTGGGTAACTTGATTGGCCCTCCCAACGGAGGTCTGCACTGCATGTTTACCTTCATGAATTTCGCGCGCCTTGGTACTGCACTGCAAGGTATGGCAGCAGCCGAGCAATCATACCAAGGAGCGCTGTCCTACGCGCGAGAAAGAATAGCCATGCGTGCACTATCGGGCCCGAAGAATCCAAAACAAGCAGCGGATCCGATCATATTTCATCCGGATGTACGCCGTATGCTACTGACTCAACGGGCAATCGCCGAAGGCGGCCGAGCACTAATCTACTTCTGTGCTATGCAAGGGGATATTCTCGATTCTGGAAATCCAACCGAAGAAGAAAAAAAAGAAGCTGAAGCGCTGATGAACGTGCTTACTCCGATTGCTAAGGCTTTTCTCACAGAGACCGGCTTCGAGGCCGCTAATCTGGGCATGCAGGTTTTCGGTGGCCATGGTTATATAGCCGAGTGGGGTATGGAGCAGATTGTGCGTGATACCCGCATTTCTATGTTGTACGAAGGCACTACAGGTATACAGGCCTTGGACCTTTTGGGCCGCAAGGTCCTGGAAGATCGGGGCACAATGCTACGTTTCTGGACCCGAGTAATTCATCGCTTCTGCCGCGACAACAAATCCCGAAAAATGGATGAATTCGTAAAGCCTCTGCGCCGTTATTACCGAGAATGGGGTAGCTTTACCAAAAAACTCGGATTCAAAGCGATGCGCAACCGAGAGGAAGTGGGTGCCGCCTCTGTGGATTATCTCATGTACTCCGGTTACGTGACCTTAGCCTACTTCTGGGCAGCTATTGCCGACGCCTCATACCGGGCATTGGAAGAAGGTACTGAGGAAAAATCATACCACCGAGGCAAAATCAAGACCGCTCGATTTTACTACAAAAGGTTGTTGCCTAAGGCAAATAGTCACAAGGAGCTGATGCTAAACGGAGCCAAGACTCTGATGGACTTAGAGATTGAAGAATTTTAGCTGAGTCAGAGTGACAGTAAAATTCTATTGATCACTAATTAATCGGTATACATGTTTTCTTTAGGATTACCGGATGCTGCTGGACAATATGCGTTCGTACAGCTAACTTTTTGATTCTCGCAAATAACAAAACAAGAAAAAGGAGCAACTTTATGAACAACCTTATCAAGTTACTACTGATTAGCCTCCCGCTAGCTGTTTATGCTACAGCTACGGCTCAGAATGATCAGACCTACGCCACCTATATTACGGAAGAACAATGGCAGATGGTAAATGAGCTACCGGGCGTCGATCGTCAGATCGTCAGCCGTGATATCGGCAAATTGAATTTGTCAGTAGGCATTATTCACCGCAATGCGGTGGAGCGAGCTAGCGGTCGTGCCAATGAAAACCCCCAAAACCCCTGCGGTACCCAAAATAACGGCCGTAACAGTATGGCGAGGGGTATCATGCATATGCATCAGACCGAAACTTATTACATTGCCTCTGGTTCAGGCACCCTTGTAACTGGTGGTGAAATATTTAATGGCAATGCATCTGGTCCGGATAGTGTAGTCACTACTACACTAAATGGACCTTCCTGCAGTGGGCTGATAGTCGGAGACTGGGTTGCCAAGCATGTGAAAGAGGGCGACATTATCATTATCCCTGCGGGCACACCCCATGGCTGGCTAGAAATACCTGTACATGTCGATTATCTGAGCGTGCGGCCCGATCCCGACCGCGTATTACCAGATGACTACATTAATCCGGCTTTAGGCTCAGACTTCAAAATTGAGACTGAAGATTAAGCCATTTCGACTTCAGGGACGGACCCCCTCCAGGAGAATCTCCTAACCTCCTAAATAGGTTTGACCCTTCATCGGACACCTGATTGATAGGGAAAACCTAGTTAAACCCCTGAAACGTAAGAACAGGTCATTCAAGTTGTGGTACAGAAATAAAAAAGGGGACAGGCTTTTCAGCCTGTCCCCTTTATAGTTTTCTACCTTCTGGTCGGTCTTAAACGCTATTAACTGCTTTGGCCATGGCATCCAACACTTCCTTTAACACAAATCGTGAAGAAGCAATATTCATTCGCATGTGGCCCTCGCCTCCCGAGCCATAATCCGAACCGGCATTCAGATAAACCCCTGACTGGTGGGTTAACCAGTCTCGGAAATAATGCTCCGGAGATTGCTTATCTTGTTCCTTAAACAGCTCTTTGGCACCGACGGCCTCCATCGCTTTACCTACATCTAGGAAGGTCATAAAAGTACCCTCGTTACGTGTGTAGCCAACACTGGGCATGTTCTGCTTGATATAATTCTCTACAAAGGTGTGACTTTCGTCCATATAGGCATTGGCTTGGTCGAACCATTCAGCACCATGCTGGTATGCTGCCGCGTTAGCGACCACACCCAGTGTGCTGAGTTCAGCACGGTGGTACTGATTTACTCGCGCTAACAAAGTAGGGCTCATCGAGTAGTAATACGCATTCTTCATAGCTGCCAGATTGAAAGTCTTGCTGATAGCATTAAAAGAAACGCTGTTATTAACTACATTCTGGTCCGGCAAGCTGGCAAACGGCACGTACTTGTGGCCACTACGAATAACATCAGAATGAATCTCATCCGACAGAACAACGATATTGTGGTCCAATGCTAAATGGCCAAGGCGCAGCAATTCCTCTTCCGTCCATACATTACCGGTTGGATTCTGGGGATTGCAGACAATCATTGCTCGCACATCTGGCGTCATCTTCGACTCTAGGTCTTGCCAGTTAATCTCATAGCGACCATCAACATAACGCATTGGACTGTCCAGGGTTTCCACATGCGCCGCGCGGGCCATGGAATAGAATCCAGAATAAGCGGGTGTAATCAACAGAACCTTATTCCCTATTGGAACGAGAGACCGCAGTGCTGCGATGACACCTGGATATACTCCATCGGAAATAGTAACCAGGCTAGGATCGATATCAACGCCATGCCTTTCGCCATTCCAATTAACGATTCCGTTACGCAGGTCTTCGGTGGTACTCAGGTAACCCCAGTTGTGGTGCTTGACACGCTCTTCTAGGGCTTCCGTGATGCAAGGCGCACACTCAAAATCCATTGAAGCAACACCCATTCCGTATTTGAACACACCTGCTGGATATCTAAGTCCAGGGCTATCCCAGCGAGCACATTTGGTACCAACACGGTTGTAGGGCGTGTCGAAGTTATATTTGCCACCCGCAAGCTTGGGTATTTCCGTTGAGCTTTGAGCGCTGGCGGTACTAGCACCTGTTGCAATAGTTCCTGCGGCACCGACCAATGCAGTCATGCCGGCATTTTTCATAAAGGTTCTTCTATTTAATCCGACAATTTTCGACATCGTTGTCCCCTTTTTTGTTCTTGAGCCAATGCAGCACTAGAAATTCTTGCTAGTAAAACCGACCTGGTCCCGTTAATGATTGTCTACGCTAAAACTTTTCTAAATACCTCTACTGCTGTTTCCATCTGTTCTCTGCTGCCGAGAGAAATGCGGCAGTGGGTTTTTTCCATTGGCGGGAAGTCACGGCCCACTAAGATTTTGTGTTGCAGACATGCTTCGCGGAACTCTCGTGCCGGACGCCTGAGATTCACAAAAATATGGTTGGTGTGGGAATCGCCAACTTCGAAGCCCATCTCATGAAAAGCACCGACAACCATGTCACGAATTTCGGCATTCTCCTGAGCTTCCCACGCGAGATGTTCTTTATCTTCCAACGCGGTAAGAGCGGCGATAGCCCCAAGCATATTCACGTCACCCATGCCCCAGGCGTCGCGAATTTTGGCTAATGTATCCTCTTGCCCTAAAGCATAACCTATTCGCAGGCCCGCTAAACCATGGGCCTTGGAGAACGAGCGGGTAATGAAAACATTTTCAAACTCCATTGCCAGCGGCACTGCCGTTTCCATCGCGCCGGCTTTGGTGTAGTTGATGTAGGCCTCGTCGATATGAATCATGGTGCCGGGCGCTTCCCGCATGACGCGACGGACAAAGCGCTCGACATCGCCAGGGCCACGTACGGTGCCAGTGGGATTGTTGGGATTACACAGATATAACATTCCTGCTCCTGGCGCTGCGGCACCCAGGGCATCAAGATCGACAGCTAGTGAACTATCGAGTGACTGCACCTCGACTGCTGCGCCGATTTGGCGAGCGGTGCTCAAGCTGGTTGAGTAGGTAGGCATTGGTGTCACAAACTTTTTATCGGCAGAACAGAAGGCCCTTACGGATCCCTGTAGCAACGGCGTGGATCCAGTTGCCAGTTGCACATTAGCGCTTGTCAGCTTGTAATAATTGGCGATGCCGTCTCTCAGCTCATTGACATGGTCCGGCGCATAACCCATTCCGACTCGCTTGGTGACGTGGGAATGCAGGGCCGCCATGGTATTCGGACCCGGGCCACGAGCACTCTCGTTGGAGCTGAGTTGCATGATGCCACCATCATAGATACCAGTTTTTGAAGCTTCCCGTGTTTGAGCGCTCGCACCCTTGCTTATAAAAGTGGTGCCCGAAAGCACACCTGCGGCGGCGCCTACAGCAATGGTTCCCACAAATCCACGACGTGTTGTTTTCATTCGGTACTCCCCGAGTCTGAATATCTGGCTTTCTTGTAAGACTAGATGTTCTATATGTTATTGTTATTGTCCACTTTTTTTGCAAGTGGCTACTAGTAAAGACATCACCGCATCATAACGCCAGCTAAGCTGAAAATACAATGAATTCTGCTCGATTCGAGATGAGCGAATACTTCGCCTTTAATTAAGGTAGGCGGCAAGTACTCAAACACGATTATATTCGCGAAACCGGAAAGCTGAAACTGGGCAGACCCTGGGGTGACAAGCGTCGAAGCCTGGTTAGATCTATTCCGCCCCGAGATAATTAAACTTTTGTATCCGACGTCCTTCCTGTTCGGCAATATAAACGTTCCCTTTGGAATCCACGCCGATTCCGTGGGGTAATTCGAACTGGCCGCGGTAACGCCCAGGTCCGCTGCCAAAACTATTAAGTCGAGTGCCGCTTTGTCGGTTCAGCACGTCTACCATCACACTATTCTGGTTTATCACGTACAAAAATCGTTGTTCTGGGTCGGGCGAGAATGCCAACACAACTGCGGTACCACGAGTTCCGCTGTTGCGTTCATCGGGCGAAGTTAAGGGGGAAAAAACGACATCGATGTTACGGAGAAAAGAGCCTAGTTTATCAAACACCTGTATGCGATCCGCTCTGCGATCACAGACATAAATAAGGCCATCGTTTGACAATCGTATGCAGTGAGGCAGTTGGGTAATACTTTCCTCTCCGGCAGCGCGATAAAGTGACCACTGCCGCAAGAAGTCACCGTTCTTGTTGAGAACGACAATTCTATTGTTACCACCAGGCAATTCGCCATCAGCAACAAAGATGTCTCCATTGGACTTGTCGATATCAATGGCGGAAGGCAGAAAAAACTGGGCGCGATCTGAATTGAGCGGCCTTCCCTGTCGCGTCCCGTCGGAGGAGTCATAGACCCCACTTTCTCCAATCTGCATGAGCAGCCTGCTTCCGTCTTGGGAGTATTTTTGTATGTAACCAGTAGCGGCAGCGACAATCCATACGTTCAACTCGTCATCCACATGGCAGTCATGCAGGCGACCCCCAAGAAGCTCCGGGTCACCCCAACCGCGCACAACATTTCCAGCTGGATCCAACTCGATTACGGGAGGCGCTAGTTTCGATCCGTCTAGGTCTTCGGGTACCACATTTTGACGATTCAAAACGTAGACATGATCACGGCTGTCCACACACATTCCGCCAAGACCGCCGGTGAGCCAATTGTCACCCAGTGGGATTTGCGGCCAAAGAGAATCGATTTCGAAGCGGGGGATTTCCTGGGCGTTTATAGTTAAATTAGTTAACAAAAGTAAAAGGCAAAAGGGGTAAAGTAGTTTTTTCATTGAAGTTATCTATCCCAGCTAAAATATATTTATACTTTGCTCGCCCCAGGGTTCATTCCTGATTTCCAATAATCGAAAATTCAGGTTAGGGCTTTTCAAACACCAGGATAAACCTGTCTGTCTTACCTTGTATGTCTTCATCAAAAACTATTCTATCGAGATCATCACCGGCACCTTTTAGTGCATCGGAACTGGTGAGGTACGTAAATCCTCTTAAACCAATTTCCTGTTTGGCAAATGACTCTTTTATCCGATGTAGCTCAGATACCATCAAATTATCCGACTTATAATTCCCATCATGGTCAACTACCACGAACCGGCCCCCTGGTTTAAGAGCAACGAGTACTTGCTTAAGAAAATAGGCCACATTGGCCGGATTGCCTACCGGTACATAGCGTTCGCCATCGTAGCGAGTGGGAACTACATAAAGATCGTGGAAAGCCATCACAATTAACGCCGCGTCAATCGTTTCCTCACCTAGATCAAGATTGATCCCGCTGCGGGTGTGGCGAGTGATATTACCCGGGTCACGATCCTCGAAACGATCAGTAAGCCCGTTGATACCCCAAGCTTCGAATCCCGGATTGTTGTGGAGCACCGCCTCACCTGCCTCACCCACTACCGTGGCTAGTAACTCACTGTAATATCCACCACTACCAAAAATATCAACCACCCGATCACCTGAATCCAAATTTAAAAAGGGTATAACTACTTCCGGTTTGCTTCTTGCATCTCTCGCGATGTCGTCCGCCAATCGGCCGGGTCTGTTTATGGCTGCGTGAACTACTGATTCATCAATCGCGGACGCATCGAGATTTGAAGCGATCAAAATAAAGAATGCAAAAATAGGTATTCCTAGTTTCAAAGCCGTTTCCTATTCATGGTTTATGAATTTGTTCTAAAGCCCTCAGGCTGTATTCTGTTCTTTCAGCCCCAGTTCCTTGATGCTGATCTCGCGCATCTTGAACTTCTGAACCTTGCCAGTGACAGTCATGGGAAAGTCATCACTAAAACGAATATAACGGGGCACCTTGTAATGAGCAATCTTGTCCTTGCAGAAGGCTTTTATCTCCTCTTCTGTGAGAATGGCACCATCTTTGAGACTAACCCATGCGACAATCTCTTCACCAAATCTGGAATCGGGTACGCCTGTGACTTGCACCGCTTCGATCGCGTCATTGGTCATCAAGTACTCCTCAATCTCTCTCGGATAAACATTTTCACCTCCACGAACGATCATGTCTTTGATACGACCGACGATGTTGACATAACCATCGTCATCCATAACCGCGATATCTCCGGTGTGCATCCAACCATTCCTATCAATAGCGGTGGCAGTACCTTGTTCATTTTCCCAGTAGCCTAGCATGACCGAGTAACCTCGAGTGCAGAGCTCGCCCATTTTCCCTATAGGGCACATCTCTCCACTTTCAGCATCGGTAATCTTTACCTCCACATGGGGGTGAACCTTACCCACAGTGCTGACGCGTTTATCCAGTGGGGAATCTGCACGGGTCTGAAAACTGACAGGGCTTGTTTCAGTCATGCCGTAGGCGATTTCCACATCTGTCATGTGCATCAGCTCATTGACCTGCTTCATGGTCTCAATCGGACACGGCGCACCGGCCATGATGCCGGTACGCAAAGAGGTAAGATCGTAATCGTCAAAATTTGGTAAAGCCAACTCGGCTATGAACATAGTCGGCACTCCATAAACCGCGGTCGCTTTTTCTCGTTGTACCGCCTTCAGTACCGCTTCTGGGTCAAAGCCCTCGCTCGGATAGATCGCGCAAGCACCATGGGTGAGACAACCAAGATTACCCATTACCATACCAAAGCAGTGATAAAGCGGCACTGGAATCACTAACCTATCACGCTCAGTAAAGTTCATCGTGGAAGCACAGAAATAGCCATTGTTGAGAATATTATGATGACTAAGTGTCGCACCCTTTGGAAACCCGGTGGTACCGCTGGTGTATTGGATATTTATAGGTTCATCCATGTCCTGGCTGGATTGACGATTTGCCAGGTCCTCATCGCTTGACTGATCAGCGAGCGCAAGGAAATCTTCCCAGTTGTAGATGCCTGATAATCCCGACGACGTCATCGAAATGATGTGACTCAGATTGGGAAACTTATCGGTTGAAAGGTTTCCTGTTTGACTACCTGTAAGCTCTGGACATAGTTCAACTACCATGCCTTCGTAGTCAGAGGTTTTGAACTGGTTCTGCAGTACAAGCCCTTTGCATCCAGACTGCTCTAAAACGTAGGCTAACTCATGTACCCGATAGGCTGGATTGATTGTTACCAAGATAATCCCAGCTTTAGAAGAGGCGTACTGGGTAGTGAGCCATTCTATGTTGTTGGGAGACCAAACTCCTACCCGATCACCCTTGCTAAATCCTGCTGCAAGGAAGGCTTTGGCCAGAACATTCACCTGTCCCGCCAGCTCCTTGTAAGTGAACCGCAGGTCCTGATGCAGAGAAACAACTGCGTCTCGACCACCATACTTGTGCACGATGCTGTCAAAGAACTCGGGAATAGTAGTGCCTAACAGAGGTTTATCTGAAGGGCCACTGGCATAACTGACAGAAATAGTCATAGATTGTTTGGCCACGTATCCCTTTCCTTCTCTCAGATTTCAGAAAAAGCGCGACTTTCTACTCAAAATTAAAGATAAATATCCAAGAAGTAAAAGCTTCACTCTAACACTAGTCTTGTCGTTCTCAGGGTAGTGAAAGCGTTATTAATTTTGCATCGGAGCCACCACCGGAGGCGATTGAAATATATTGTTTGCCATCGATCATGTAAGTCATCGGAGCTCCCTGAGGAATAGCTGGCAGGTCAAAATCAGCTATCGTTTCTCCTGTTGTTTTATCCATAGCCCGGAGAACAGGTATACCGTCATTAATGGCCTGGAATAATAGCGACTTGGTTACAAGTAATGGCGCTACATTAACGACACCGACAGGCCCAGGATCGGCAATTCCCATATCAATGATCTGCTGACGAATGCCTTGCGCATTTGCTCGCACCCATTGGTACTCGCCAGTATCAAGATCAAGGGCGCTAATGCGCCCGTATGGTGGTTTAGTTAATGGTAATCCCTGCGGCCCATTAACATTGCGAAGACCGTCGCGTATATAACGAAACTCAGTCACAGCAGGGTCCTGTTCTACCACTTGCACAACTATTGGACTCGTCATGGACGGAATGAAATACATAGAGGTCTCTGGATCGAAAGCCGCCCCGCTCCATTCAGCCCCGCCGGTCCAGCCTGGCAGATTAATGGTGCCTCTTAGGGAAGGCGGCGTATACAGCATTCCATAGTCAAACTGCTTTATGATCCCCAACGCCTCAGCCCGCAATTCGGCAGTAAAGTCAATCAACGTATCCTCGGAAATTCCTTGCAAATCAAACGGGGCAGGTCGTGTCGGAAAGGGCTGGGTCGGGGATACCCGTTCACCTGGTACGGTACTCAATGGCACCGCCCGTTCTTCAATTGGCCAAACCGGCTCCCCGGTGACTCTATCCAAGACATAGATAAAAGCTTGTTTGGAAACTTGTGCCAGAGCCTTGATCTCCCTCCCATCGACAGTAATGTCTACCAAGGTTGGCGCCGCCGGTGGATCATAATCCCAAAGCTCATGGTGAACTATCTGGTAATGCCAGACACGTTCCCCGGTCTCGGCATTCAGAGCGACGATACTGGTACCGAATAGATTGTCACCCAGCCGCTGTCCACCATACCAATCATTGCCCGGATTGCCGATAGGTAAATATACGTAGCCTAGCTCCGGATCCGCACTCAGCATGGTCCAGATATTGGTTGCGCCTGTGACTTTCCATGAGCCGTCCTCCCAAGTATCGTTACCGAACTCACCTTCTTGGGGTATGGTATGGAATATCCATTTTTGCTCACCAGTGTTCAAATCAAATCCACGCACATGCCCTGGCGGTAGGTCAGTTAATTTAGCTGGAACGTCATCGAACATAGGTTGATCGTATACCACGGAACCCAATACGACTGTGTCTCCGACGATTGGCACCGCGGCAGAATGAGCAATCATGGAACGATTAATTGCACGCCCTAACCCAAGAGTTAGATCCACCTTCCCGTTGCTACCAAATGTTGGATCAGGCTCTCCGGTTACAGCATCGATGGACCAAAGAAAAGCATTAGCCGTGCTCATTATGATGCGAGGTTCTTTTCCATTTGGCGTTGTTTTTTCCCAATAGGTAACACCGCGGTGATTAAACCCATTGTTAGCGGGCCGTCCATGTTCCCAAGTGTAGGTATTGAAGACCCACTTCTCTTCACCAGTTTTTGCATCAAGTGCAGCTATATGACCCAAAGGCGTACTGACATAGAGCACGCCGTCTCGGGTAATCGGTGTCGCTTTGAATCCAGACGGCACGAACTGGGGACGCTCTAAGACAGCCTGGTTATCCACAGAATCCCATATCCAGGCAAGCTGCAAATTATCGATAGTATCCCGATTGATTTGATCGAGTGGTGCATACTTAGAATGACCCGGATCGTTGCCGTAATTGGCCCAATCATAGCCAGTGGACTCAACCCCAGGGGGCAATAATGCTTCCTCGGAATCAGAGCAAGCAAAAAGTAATGCGGCAAGCAATGCAAAGACGAGGGAAGTCGGTAAATGTCTCACAATCGCTTCCTATTTTTGTTATTGGAATAGTCAGCATAATACAGTAGATTCCAATGTTTAATATACCGAAGGAAATTGGAACAATGGGAGGTAATCAATGAGAAGTTTGTTAAGGGCTATGGTCTGGGTACTCCCTTTCTGGACAATGCCCGTTCTCGCCGATGAACAAGTCATGGCCGACGACATACCAGTCGCGCACACTCCTCCGGGTTATTGGAAAATTATGCCGCCTCCAATCCTGGCGACGTGTACAGAACCTCTCACAAAAGAAGCCATCGACATGCGCGGTATGTGGCAAATCATAGAAGTACTCAGTGGCCCCGAAGATGCTAATAACGCTATCGGTAACCGACAGCGTATAGAGCAGTGTGGAGATCGTGTGGTAGTAACCGCGGGAGGGGTAACTCACGACATGCGGGCCGATGGCACTTACGAAAACGGCGTCAACGATATTGGGGAGCCATCAACCAATGGCAGGCCGATTTCCGTGGCAGCTTCGTTTGAAAATACCGTGCACATCTTGCGCCCCAAAGGCATTCCGATCACGGTAGAAAGGGAATTGCAGAATGGTTATCTAATCTGGCGATATGGCCCGATTACTACCTTCAAGCTTGAAAAATTGGCGGAGCCGCGCAAATAAGCAAGTGGACCGGACATCACTTCGTGATGAAGCCAAATATTCAGTTCGACTCACTATAATAGCCAGTTTGTTTTTGCTTAAGTTCCATCGAGCTTATGGCGTACGACTTCTAATCGGATTATACCCTGGGGTATAACGACCCCCGCCTCCATAGTTAAGGTTGCCTAAGGTGTGCGCATTGTCGTTAACTGCGCTTGCAATTTCAAGAAGCGTAAAACAGTATTTTTTCTTTATAAAAGAACCTGTTCTGACCTCATCAAAACAATACACCATAGACGGTAGTTCTACAGTTTGATTGTAGGCTTGCAGTTCCAACTCTGACATTCGGCGAAAAGGAGGCCGGTCAGTTGTCTCGCATGCAACCAGCACCAGACAGGAAATTACAGCAACTAGCAACTTGCTCATGAAATTCATTCCCGCAGCATTCAAGAATTTCATTTTATCAGTTTATTAGAATCAGCGTTAAAATAGTTACAGAGTTTCATGAAGATCAGATTTGCTTCCCAAATATTAGAATAGGAGGGTGAGCACAATTTTTAGCTACCCAGATTTTAATTTCTGAGACCTGAACTCACTTTTAATGAATGCCTCAGCAAATAGACATAGTGAATAGTGGCAACCAAGCCAATCAATGCGGTTATTAGCGCCAACGGCGTCAGGTATTGTGTGGCCTGGGTGAGCACCAGCAAAAACGCCAGATACTGAAACGCTGTGGTTATCTTACTAGTCATGCGCGCCTTTACTGAGCGAACGGATCGGATCGACCCCAGTGCAATTAATGCTATAAAAATAAATAATACTCCAAAATCACGTAATCCTATTAGTAGCCATTGCAATACGGTCAACTTGCCCAACCATACCCAGGTAAGGCTCACCGAAAGCACGAAAAGTTTGTCGGCCACAGGATCGAGGACCTGCCCCAGATAACTGGACCAGTTAAACAATCGTGCCGTAAATCCATCAAGAAATTCTGTGGCCAAGCCAAGTGCTATTAGCCCGATATGCATTTGTTCGGGACAAAAGGGAAAAATAGCAGCAACGATGATACGAACAGACGTAATCGCATTGGGAATATGCCGGAGCACGTTTGTTGATTGTGCAGGGTAATTTTCTCTCATTTCGTAGAATTAAATCGCCTGGTATCGCTTATTGCTTGATAAAAAAATCTAAAATTGCTCAGCTAGCTCAAACCGAACCAAGGTCTGATGCGAGTACCCAGTGTACTGCCTGCAAACGCAGCTACGAACCACAACCAACCGTGCAGACTGGTCGAGCCGATACCACTGAAATAGGCTCCTATATTGCAACCAAAAGCTATCCTGGCACCATAACCTAGCAACAGCCCACCAATTATAGCGGCAATAACAGAGCCAGCGGAGAGTTTGAATTTTGGCGAGAACTTAAGGGCGAGTCCAGCTGCCATCAAGGCTCCTAGCATGATGCCAAAGTTCATCACAGAAGTTATATCGCTTAACACACTCTGGTTAAGTGCACCCAACAAACCGGGTCGTTGCCAGTATGCCCAGTCGGTGACATCAATACCAACAATGCTGACCAGTTTCGCACCCCAAAGAGCAAAGGCAGATGTAACTCCCCAGGGTCGCCCGGCAAGGGTCAGGGTACTAACTTGAACAACTACTAGCGCTAGGGCCCCGGCGATTAACGGCCAAGGGCCCCGCAACCAGGAAAACTTTCCATCGTGGTTTGGGTCATTGACCACATCGCCGTGGCGGTGCCGCTCCCAGATTACGCTGGCATAGTAGACTACGCTGAACATTACAAAGCTGATTAGAATGCCTCCAAAGATACCAAAATTTTGAGCCAGAGAGACCGGCGCAATCCCAGGAACGCTTTGCCACAATGACCACTGCCAGGTTCCAATCAGTGAGCCCAAGATAAACCCAGCCAACGTAATTAGCATACGAACGTTTCCGCCGCCCGCAGTAAACAAGGTCCCCGATGCGCAACCTCCACCAAGCTGCATGCCCACCCCAAACATGAATGCGCCACAAATAACAGCAACATTTAGCGGAGCCACACTGCCCCGCACACCCATACCGAAAATCTCGCCTTGAGCGATGAGTGGAGTGAAAGCTAGGACGGTAACCGCCAGCATAATCATTTGTGCCCGCAATCCGGCGCCTCGACCTGTATCGACCACTTCCCGCCAAGCAGCCGTGAACCCAAAAGCTGCATGATAAAGAATCACGCCAGTGGACAGTCCGACGACAAACAATGCTCCCTGGCGCCACCCATAATTGGTAATAAGATAGAGAAACAGGAGGGCACTCATTATCGCAGCCGCACCGATGGTGCGACGATTTCGAGTTAGCAGGATGAGATCGGTGTTGGCTGCACTTAGGGTGGGTTCGGTTATCATTTGGTGTTTCCGGGTAACTTTTTGTTGCGAACCAGTATAAGCATTTCTGCGGATAGTAAAAACTATTCAAACCCAAGTAATTAGGAAAAACTTACCCTTTACTGGGTCAATAAAGCTTGAGCCATCGACTGTGTAATAAGATACACTCGATGCACCTGATAAAGAAAAGACATTAGTCACTGTAAGGTGAGCAAACCAGGAGATTAAGAATGCGCTTTATCGCTGCTCTTCGTAAGCCCTCACACTCTACGGTCCCCCAGGCCCTCGCTCTGGTAACCGCGCTATGGTCCTCGCTGCTCTTAGCACAGATCATTCCAGAAGAAGTGTCAGTGGAGACCATGCCTGAGCCGGGCCCTAACTGGTTTATCGCTACCACCCGCAATGGAGGTTATATCTTCGACGGGGAGACCGGCGAAATGCAGGGCCTGCTTTCCCTGTCTCGTTACACGCCTGCTGTTACTTCCTATGCCCCGAGAAAAGAGTTCTATGCGGCAGAGTCTTACCTATCACGGGGTGTACACGGTGACCGCACCGATATAGTAGCGATTTACGATTACGAAAACCTGAGACCTGACGGGGAAATAGAGATCCCCAACCACATGGCGCGACTGCAGGTACGGGCTCACCTAGGCCTTATGAATAATGGTCGCCACGTAGCAGTGCTAAATATGAATCCGGGGCACTCTGTATCGATTATAGACGTGGAGGATCGTGTATTTGTGTTCGAAGCCTCCACCCCTGGCTGTGCCATCATAATGCCGGTAGCAGACAGTGATTTTCTCCAGGTCTGCGGTGACGGAACCCTGCAATTGATTCAGCTGGACCTAAGCGGCTTCGAAGAAAATCGAGTACGAAGTAACGTGTTCTTTAGTGTTATCGAAGATCCCGTTTTCGACCGGGTTAGCCGCAGTGCCACAGGATGGTACCTAATTACCCATGCCGGCACTATTTATGAAGTAACTACCAACGATGACGAGATCATAATCGGCGATGGCTGGAGTGTATTGCCGCAAGATGAAGAAGGATGGCGGCCCGGCGGTCGCAACGAAATCATTACTGCGCACCAGGCTACCGGACTGATATACGTCCTTATGCATCAGGGAGGTGTAGATACGCATCATGAGAACGGTTCCGAGATTTGGGTACTGGACGCCAATACCCAACGTCGCGTGCATCGTATCGAGCTTGAAACGCCAGCAGCCAGCCTAACCGTTACTCAGGAAGATGATCCAAAGCTGCTCGTCTCTGGCGGCGGCACTCACGTATACAACGCTTTCACTTTTGTCCACGAGCGATCAATACAGATGCCAGACGTGGCTCACTTCGAGGATTTTTAATTCATGCTAGACCCGGCCATCAGGCTAATCATCGCGGTTGGTTTTACCGTTCTGTTGATCAGCGCAGGCGGACATAAGCTGACTAACCGGATTAGATTTGGCGACATACTAGAGGCTTACAAGCTTATCCCCACTGTCCTTATTCCGGCTTCAGTAATCTTACTAGGGGTTTTGGAACTGACACTAGCATTTGCCTGGGCGGTTGGATGGAACATAGCCTGGGTAGCGCTGATGACCGCGCTGCTGCTAGCTCTCTACGCCGTGGCTATCATCATAAATCTAATACGTGGTCGCAGTTATATCGATTGCGGTTGCGGGTTTGCGTCAAGCACAAACAAATTCGTCGAACGGAGTAACATTCAACAGTTGTCTGTAACACTAGTACTGCGTAATGGGTTGTTGGTCGCCTGTGCCCTGCTCGTAACTCTGCCAAGTACCGCCCGAATATTGGGATTCATGGACTACCTTGGAATCGTGACCGCCTCAATAGCCATAATTTTGCTATATGGCTCTTACAATCAATTGTTAACCAACAACAATGCCATCAAATCCTGGAGACAGACCAATGGTTGATGCGTTGGCTATATCCAATATCATTCTTTGGGTCCTTGTGATCGTACTGGCACTGCTGGTATTTGCACTAACCCGACAGGTGGGAATCCTGCATGAACGGGTTGCTCCGGCCGGCGCCCTGCAACCCACGAATGGCCCCAAGGTCGGAGAACTCACCGAGGCGCTGCAACTGAAAAGCATCGATGGGGCTAACCTGACAATTGGCGGTCCGGATACTAACCAGCTCGCGTCCTTTGTACTGTTCATTTCCCCGACCTGTCCGGTATGCAAATCACTGGTACCAACCGCTCGCTCGCTAGTGAAATCGGAAGCAAGTCGTATGCGTCTCATATTCGCCAGTGACGGAGACAACGTTGAAAAACACCGACGCTATGTCGAAGATCTAGATATAGCTGAATACCCCTATGTGTTGTCAGAATTGCTCGGCATAACTTATCAGGTTAGCAAGCTACCCTTTGCATTATTGATTAGTAGCAACGGCACTCTCCAAAGCAAAGGTTTGGTCAATACCCGCGAACACATGGAAAGTCTTATCGAAGCAATGGACAGCGGCATCTCAACTGTCCAAGAATATATTGGCTCACAAGAAAAACCGAACAACAGAAATTACGAATCATCGGCGATGGAACAATCATCATGAATATCGAAAAAATACTAGACCACACGTACTACTGGATCGATGAAAATGCCAGACGCACTAGCCTAGCGCTGGCACGTAGGTTATCGCGGCGAAATTTCCTGTCACGACTGGGTATGATGATTGCCGGTGCCGCGGCATTTCCACTGTTACCGGTTGCCCGTTCCTTTGCCCAGAATTCAATCCAAGAAGTAGGTGACCCCCAGAGTTGCGAGTACTGGCGATATTGCGCAATGAGCGGCACCTTGTGCTCCTGCTGTGGAGGTTCTAATTCTTCTTGTCCACCAGGAGCTGAAGCCTCACCCATTACCTGGGTTGGCACGTGTCGCAACCCTGTTGATGGACGCAACTACCTTATGTCTTATAACGATTGTTGTGGTAAGGCTGTGTGCGCGCGTTGTAATTGTCATAATACCGAGGGAGATCGACCGGTTTACTTTAACAGCAACAGCGCCACCATATTGTGGTGTTTTGGCACCGAGAACACTAGCTATCACTGTACTATTTCCCTTTTGCTTGGAGCCGCTGACGAGTAAGAATATTTATGAGTAAAGCCGGATACACAATTGCAGTAATGTTGTTGATGCTCAGTAACAGCGTATTTGCGGCGAGCCCACGCATAAATTACCTGCTTTACTGCAGCGGGTGTCATCGACCCACAGGGGAAGGTAGTCCTCCCAATGTGCCAACACTGCATAATGAACTGGGAGAAATGATAAGTGTGCAGGAGATGCGTGGCTACTTAGCTCGTGTACCGGGATCGAATAATGCGCCCATCAGTGACGCAGAACTCACTGGAGTAATTAACTGGTTATTGGAAGAATTTAATGCAGAAACTTTGCCAAAAAATTTCAAGAAATTGAGCCTAAAAGAAGTACGCAACGCGCGGTCCAACCTTTTGGCTGATCCCGTCAAATACCGGGAAACTTACTGGAAGGCTTACGAGTTTTAGAAACATTTTGAGCAACAATAAAAGATAGACGAGGGTATTGACATGAATGATCAGAAAATGGACCGACGCACAGCGATCAAGCGAACTTTGAATACCGGCCTCACCGCGGGTGCTATCGCCAGTTTCCCCAGCTTTATACTACCAGCTCTGGCACAGGATGAGATGCTAGTGCCGTTCAGCGATATGCCGGCAGACTACAGACGAGGTCCCGCACGTCCTGGTGCGTCACATTTCTTAGATACGCGGATGATTTCCGATTTTTATACTGACAACACGGATTTTTATGTTGTACAGCACTATGGCCAGCCGGAAGTGGATCTGGATAGTTACCGACTAAAAATAACCGGTCTTGTGGAAAACGAGAGGGAATATACACTAGCAGGACTTCAGGCCATGAGTGAGTTTCGAATTAATGCAGGATTTGAGTGTGGCGGCAACAACACTGCTCGTTTCCAAGGCTTGATTGGTAATGCAGATTGGGGAGGCGTTCGCCTAAGAGATATTCTTAATGAGTGTGGAGTTAAGCCGGAGGGTAAAGAAGTAGTGTTCTTCGGTGCTGACACTGGTGTAGAAGCGATTCCAAATCGGGACACCGAAGTCGAGCAGTCTTTTGCCCGCAGCTTGCCAGTTGCCGATGCTATGAACGAAGCAAATATAATTGCTCTACAAATGAATGGGGAAGCCTTGCCACAAGGTCATGGTCATCCCGCACGATTAGTTGTACCGGGTCACTACGGCGTGTCCAATGTGAAATGGCTTATGCAAATTCATATCCAAGACCGCCGTTACATGGGCCGATTTATGGGTCGTGACTACGTCACGCTTAAGAAAGAAATGGTAGGGGGCCAAGAACGTTGGGTTGAAAATTCTGTTACTAAAATGCAACTCAAGTCTGCAATCGTCCGAATCACTCGGCTTAATAATCAACACAAGATAACCGGCTTCGTGCTTAACGATGGCACGCCACTTAGAAATGTCGAGATCAAAATTGATGATTCAACCTGGCAGGAAGCTACTATTGACCCTAGGTCTACGCAGTACTCCTGGAAACTTTTCACGATGAACTGGACTGCTCCCCCCGGTGAGCATACCTTAGTGTCTCGAGTCACAGATATTAATGGCAACGTGCAGCTGACTGCAGAAGAGGTACCAGAAAAAGCAAGTCGCTGGGAAAACTATGCACAATTCCCACGTACCATAACCATCTAAACCCGATAAGTTAAATTATAAGGGGGCCTGCTATGCGGTAATACTGCAGTCATGCTCCGTTTTCCCCGTAAACTGGCAAATCAGATCTTCTGCACAATTGGAGATATTACCCATGAGCGAACTTATAAGTTCAGATCAAAGTCAATTCGATATCAAGGAATTAGTATCGGACCTAAACCGTTTATTACGGCTCAGGACTACGCCAATAGGTATGAAGCTCTTTGAATCTGTGAAAGAGATGGAGGCTGTGCCACGGATACGCCGACCAAACGCAATTCATACCACCGATCAGATCGTGGGTATGGCCTCCAGGAATGGCTGGACCGTTGGCATTACCGAAGCTGACCTGGTCGGGGCTCAATGCAAAGCAGTAATTGGTTTGCATCCGCGCGATAAGGAATGGCTATCAGGTGAACGTTACCGAGGAGTCTGGTACGCCGATCCAGAAGATGCGAGCGCCCATCAAGCTGCCATGGATGTAGTGCCTTTCGGCCAATTCCAAGCTATGGTAGTGAGCCCATTAATAAGTGGACGACTGAATCCGCCCGATATCTGCCTAATCTATGCAACACCCGCGCAGATGATTCTTTTTATCAATGGTCTGCAATGGAGTGGTTACAAGAAACTTGAGTGGGGGTGTGTCGGCGAATCTTCCTGCGCCGATTCCTGGGGCCGCGCTCTGTCAACCGGTGAGCCTAGCTTATCTATTCCTTGCTTCGCAGAACGTCGTTATGGCGGTGTCATGGAAGATGAGTTGTTAATGGCTCTACCGCCCCATTACCTGCCAAAAGTAATCGCGGGACTAGAGGCGCTTTCCCGCAATGGCCTACGCTACCCTATTCCATCCTATGGCCTTAATAATGATGTACGTGCCGGGATGGGAGTTAGTTACAGCGAATAGTAAATCCGGTTACGACGTGAACCAAAAACTCGGTTCGGAGCTACCCTTAGGCTATTAGTGTGTTTTTCCGCTAGAATTAACCTTATGTGAATTTCAACGCTTTAAGAATTGTGCTACAAAGTAGAAATTCAATCTTCCCTTGGGGCTAAGAATGAAATACGCAATATTTTGTATAATGTTCACCGGTATAGTGATTCTAACTTCATGCTCTGTTTCGCCTGAGCGACAGGCCAAGATTGATGAATTTGAGCAAACGATTCCTACCTGCGTCTCTGATTCCGACTGCCGCCAAAAATGGGAGATGGCGCGCGCCTGGGTTCTCGAGAACTCCGATTTCGCCATTCGAAGTGAGACTAATGAACGCATAATGGCCACGAGTAATATTACCACCAGCAGTGGCCAAGGGGTTACTGTGACCAGAATGTCAGAAGGTAACGGCTATCAGATCTTAGTTAATGTGGAGTGCTTCAACTCCTTCGGTTGCCCAGGGATGCTTGATGCTCAAATCGATTTCAACCGAACCGTAAACGCAGTAAGTAACTAATTAATCCTGGCTCGTTCCCTCGATAACTTCGAACCCGGGACTGAATTCAATTAGTACCGACGCCAGTTGGAAAAGTACACGCTGGTTGCCTTCCAGACTACCTATTCCACTCTGCAAGAGAGATGCAAGTGTTGCTTGCCCCATGATCACGGAATCCAAATCAGCTCTATTCATTGTAATGCTGGCATCGGCTTTGTCAGATAAATAACCCTCTATATTGGTCAACGTGCCTCCACTCATTTCAATAATAAAGTTCTGCCCAGTATCAGGTGTGATGAAATTTAAAATGAATTGCACACCATCTGCCAAGCTGCTGTCCACTCTAGTCGCAACAGCATCCCACCATTGGGGTGTTGTCATGGCGCGAGCAAGACTTGGACTGGTTCCTCTCGGAGCACCGATTGGAGGTGCCCCGTTGCGAAGTTCTTGTGCTGCTGAAAGAAAAACATTACGCAAGCTGGCACTCTCATATTGATATCCCAACTGCTCAAATACATCCGCTAGAAGGTCTTTCGCCAGGCCGTTTTCTGGTTCAGCATAGATAAGCTTATTCAGTATCTCCATCGCAAAGCGATATTGACCAGAATCATGCAGGTCTTCCGCTCTGGAGATTATCGCTGGCGCTCCTCCCATCATTTCGACAAATAGCGGCGCCGAATCTGCCGGAGACAATGGAGCTAGTGTAGCTGGGTTTCCGTCCCAATAGCCCAGATAACGATTTAGTACTGCACGTGAATTATGAAATTCTGATCCGTGGTATTGCCGCACACTCCATTTTTGCTGCAGGCTTGTCGGCACCTGGTACTTATTATGAATCTCGTTGATTGTGACGCCTTGGTTAGCAAGATTTAATACCTGATTATTGAGATTGGCATAAGCATCGCGTTGCGCACGCATAATTTCCTGTATGCGTTCGTTACCCCACCGCGGCCAGTTATGAGAAGAAACCAATACTTCAGCTTCTTGGCCGAAGCGGTACAACGCTTGGTTAATTTGCTTGGACCACGTAAGCGCGTCACGCACAAGCGCTCCCCGCAGGGTGTAAATATTATGGATAGTCGCCGTAATATTTTCAGCCACCCACAGAACTTTATTGTCGGGAAACCAAGTGTTCATTTCCGCTGGTGCTTCGGTACCTGGTGTATTCTGGAACACCATGTTGACCCCATCAATACTGTGTTCCTCAAAGTCGTCTGTTATTGTGCGCGTAGGCGCTATGAGACCAGTAGTGCCCACGGCCAGACCTTTACCAATAGCTGAATCGACTTGACCGAAAGGACTGGAGGGGATCACTCGGCCATATTGGAACCCAGCACGGCGTGACATAGCGTTCCCAGCGTACACATTTTCAGAGATAGCTTGCTCCATAAACCCGACAGGTGCGATGATCTCGACCTCGCCACTGGTGACCTGTTCTTCGCGCACAACTCCCCTGATACCACCAAAATGATCAATGTGAGAATGGGAATATATCACTGCTTTTACCGGCCGCTCTCCCAAGTATTGATTTGCTAACGCTAAAGCGGCGCTCGCAGTTTCGCTGGTGAGTAACACATCAAACAGTATCCAGCCGGTTTCACCTTTTATAAGTGTCATATTGGACAAATCGAAGCCGCGTACTTGATAAATAAAATTAGGTACCACTTCGTAAAGCCCGTAGTTCATGTTAAGCAAAGCCTGTCGCTGTAAGGACGGGTGAATGCTGTCGTAATCCGTGCCGTTTAGCAGAAAATCATAGCGTGTCATGTCCCAAACGACATTACCGTTCAATCCAATAATCTGTCTACTATCGGGTTCAGCAATAAAGCCACGGCGGGATTCTTCGAAATCCCGCTGGTCTTCAAATGGTAAATCGTCTCGTAACTGTTGCTGCAAAGCAGTAGTGAAACGACTTGGACCAGATCCTTTGTCGTTGAAATGATCTTGGGCTATTACCGGTGCCGCTGCAAACAGAATCAAGTTGGTGAGGATTACGAAATTCGAAGCGTAAAAAATTCGAGTTGAACCGTACATTATTTTCTCTTTGATCCTTATCAAAACATAAGCTTTAGTGGCTAGGGAAATGTGCTACCTCTTTTCTTTTTTGTCGGGATGGCGAGGAATGACTGCACAGGTTTTATTGTCTATTTAATTCAAAAAAAACGGGCCGCCTGACTAGTTAGAGACCCGAATTATTTTTATGCAGTGGTCGGGGTGGCGAGATTTGAACTCACGGCCCCTGCCTCCCGAAGACAGTGCTCTACCAGGCTGAGCTACACCCCGTTCAGGCTGAACCGCATTTAGTTTTCGAAGCGCACGTACCTCTTGACCGAGCGCGGGCCTACTTCAGCGCTGTAAATAACGCCGTCTTTATCAGCTACAACGCCTTCGCCACCGCTACTCCCGGCGTAAGGACCATTGTTTGCATCAAAGGGGTCTGGGATGAAGTAACTTATTTCACCAGTGCGAGCGCTACCTACGCGAATGCCACGACGCCAGTCTGCGCGGCCACGGCCGGCGTTAGATTCTGAATCGACCCCATACAGTATGTCATTGCCATCGATAAAAATGCCGCTGAGTCTGCTGAACTGGTGCCACTCATCCAGAAAATTGCCGTTCTGATCAAAAATTTGAATGCGATTATTACTGCGGTCCGCAACGAATAATCTACCTTGGGAGTCCATCGCAAGGCCATGAGGCGCGTTGAACTGCCCCGGGCCGGATCCCGCAGAACCCCAATCCATCAGGTAATTGCCATTAGAATCGAATTTGACGATACGGGCATTACTGTTGCCGCCATGCCCATCGGCAACAAATATATCGCCGTTAGGTGCAACATGCACATCGGAGGGCATATTAAAATGACTTCCATCATTACCGGTTACACCCGGGGTACCGAGGGTCATCAGTCTGTCACCATCGGGGCTGAACTTAACAACAATGTGTCCTTTACCTTCTATCCCCGGAGGCAGGGTGAATGGTGCGTCAGTCACCCAAATGTTGCCGTCGTGGTCAACATGGAATCCGTGTGGGACAGCAAATATACCTCCTCCGAAACTTCTGACCATCTCGCCATCAGAGTTAAATTTCAACACCACGGGAAGATCAGACTCGGCGCAGCCACGTATCGGGTAAGCCGCACGAATTGAGTCAGAACCACATCGCTCTGCGATCCAGATCGATTTGCCGTCTGGATCAATATCAATAGAACTGGTGGCCCCCCATTCGCGGCCGGCCGGTATGTTAAAAAATCCCGTGTAAATCTGATAAGGATTAGGGAAATCATTGGTCGCTTGCATGTCCGCCTGCGCAATGACAACTCCAGAGGAAATGGATAAACAGATAAAAGCCAGAATAGGTGCAGAGAATCTCATTCGGATTCCTCCTGTTGTTTCACTTTTGTTCCTACAAATAAAAAATTGAATTTTTTACATTGGCTCCAATTAAATATTTACTAGATTCGAGAGTTCTCCAACTCGACGTCCGCATTACGCCATAGTTCATCGAACTGCCGTTTAACGATAATAGCTTCTTGGTCTTTGCCCTGAGCTTCCAGCGCCTGATAAAGACCGAAAGTTGTCCAACCGTTACGTTGGTTCCACTCTAGGTCTTTTCGATACACTTCTTCAGCTTCCGCTGCACGATCTGCTTCGAGTAAAGCAGCACCTAGGTAGAGCCGAACAGATTGCGACCAATCCGGTGGCTCGGTGTAGTTCAAGTTATCTTGAAACTCTACCGCATGACCGTAATGCAAAATAGCGCCATCAAGGTTGCCTTTCGCTTCTTCGATTTCGCCAAGTAAGCCATGCATCGCTAAACCAAGAACATGATCAGCAGGTGTTGGCCCTACTCCAGAATCATTAACACCTTCTGCGGTCATTTGCTCGCGAATAACTGCAAGCTCTGCTTCCGCTGGAGCAATATGTCCACGGGCGGCATGAGCACTTCCCATGACATAAGCCCACATACCCTTCAGGTAAGGGCTATCGGCAAGCTCTTTATTCTCAGCGTTGGCTGCATGAATTTTATCCCATTTTCCAAAGACCTTATCCACCATCCAAGCATGAGCAGTATTCTTATTACTACCTCTTAAAGCGCCCATTCCTTGTCCAGAGTTACGATAAGCTGCCTTACTCGCCTCTTCATAGTTACCCTGAAGCATATTTGCATAGCGGACAAAATCTAGCGCATGGGGCTTATGAATTTTGTGAGACAGAGGGTAAGTTCCAATTAATGGAAAATTAGTATCGCCCCAAATCTCCGCAAATTGATCATCCACGATTTGCGATCTTTCATTAGACAAAATAGCTTTTTCGTATTCACCAACTCGAAGATAGATATGTCCAGGCATATGAACCATATGGCCAGATATAGGTAGCGTACGTTCCAGCTTCTGTGCTGCTGGCATCGCCAGTTCAGGTTGATTAGAACCCTCCATCAAATGAATGTACAAATGGTTAGCACCTGGGTGGTCATGCTCTATAGCCGTAGCTGCCTCCAAAGCAGCCTTACCTTCTGCAGTCCCCGGTTTAGCTGACCCATCAGCCTCCCAGTAATCCCAGCGAGTCGTATTCATATAGGCTTCCCCAAAAACGGTAGCTATATCTGCATCACCCGGGTATTTGTCATGCAGTTCGCGCATAGCTGCTAGGAACGCAAAATCTCTCTCTCTGTCATCTGATATTGCGTCCTTGTTATAAAGTACAAAGGTAGCATTAATCAGATCACGCTCTAACTCAGTCCCGTTGCCTCCTAATTCCATTGCTCGACGAATCGCTGCTAGTCCTGCGCCTTGTGGATCATCTGGCAAACCTTGGTAACGACTGTTTGGATTCGGCCCAGCGGCGTGGGCTATGCCCCAGTGTGGCATTGGGTTATCAGGATCTAACCGCGCAGCTTCTTGGTAAGACGCTATCGATTCCGGAAAATAGAATCCCCAAGCCATGCGAATGCCTTGATCGAAAAAAGCCTGCGCTTCGGCAGAATCTGTACCTATTGACCGGCTATAAGTACCTCCGCCGGGAACAATTATGGCCAGAGCTTCATCGGAAGACTGCCCATAACTAATTGAAATAGTAGCAATAACTGCTATCGTAGCAGCCGTGAGTGCTAACAGTTTACGCATGGAACTCTCCTTGCTGTTTCTTTTATTAGTCTAATGCTTGGATCACTGGTGACGACCAGCATGCCCAAAAAACAGACCGGCAGTATACCCTAACTAGCGCTAAATCGGACTTGTTCGAGGTGATTTGCTACATTTGCCCCTTGTGTCAAATTCTTAATCCTGAAATTGAAGGAAGTCACATGAAAGACATCACCCTGGAGGTTTTTACTGACTACGTCTGACCTTGGTGTTATCTCAGTACCGTGAGTATTGAAAAACTCAAAACCAACTACCCCGTTCAGTTCAAGTGGGTGCATTTTCCCTTGCATCCCGAGACTCCTTCGGAAGGAAAAGCACTGAAAGAGCTGTTTGCAGGACGGGACATTGCGCCAATGAAGGAGCGCATGAAAGAATTGATGACCGTTGCTGGATTACCATACGGAGATCGCACTCACACCTACAACAGTCGACTTGCACAAGAACTTGGAAAATGGGCTGACACCCAGCTTGGAGGGGAACCGATTCATGAAAAACTTTACCGTGCCTATTTTGTGGATAATATAAACATCGGCGAGATCAATCAGTTAGTCGATATTGCAGAAAGCTGCATGCTTGATGGGGAAAAGGCACGGGAAATTCTGACAAGCCGCTCCTTTAAGGCCCAAGTCGATGCCGACTGGCAACGCTCAAGAGAAAATGGCATAACCGGTGTTCCAACTTTTTTCAGTAACAATCTCGTTGTGGTCGGATGCCAGCCCTACGAGGTCCTGGAAAAATTCGTTAAACACTTGATTCAGTTAAAAGCCAAATTCAGTACTTAATCGATAACCTTTCTTGTTAGGGATAAATTCCAGATTGCTGCCTGTGTTGGAGACATCATTTGTCGGCGATTCTAAACCAGTTTGCTATCCCGTCCTTCCCAAAAAGGTTTTCTCAACTCAGTCTTGAGTATCTTGTTTATTGGTGACAACGGCATGGGTTCGTTGCGAAAGGTTATACTTACCGGACACTTGTAATGAGCTATCTGACCCCTACAGAACTTTATTAGTTCCGGCTCATCAGTTTGCAGCCCTTCTTCAAGCACAATTATTGCGTGCACGGCTTCACCCCATGTTTCGTGAGGAATACCAATTACAGCGCACTCCTTAATAGCAGAATGCCCAGCCAGCACGTTTTCCACTTCGATGGAGTATATGTTTTCTCCGCCGCTAACAATCATGTCTTTAACTCTCCCTTCCAAGAATAGAAATCCTTCTTCGTCCAGATAACCTGCATCCCCGGTATGGTACCACCCGCCTTTAAGAGCTTCGGCAGTAGTCTCCGGAAGACGCCAATAGCCCGTCATAATGTTCTTGCCGCGAGCAAGTATCTGACCGGTCTCTCCGGCCGGTAACTCATTGTCACTCTCATCGGTAATAATTAATTCTACATGATTTGCAGCTTTACCAACTGATCCAAGCTTGCTGGAGTTGGGTCCTTCCAAGATATGGTATTTCGAATCCAGGCTGGTAAGGATTGGTGAGGCTTCTGTCATGCCAAAGGTCTGAAATATTTCAGCCTCGGGTAATGCTTTAATTGCCCGCCTCAGGAGCGCTACCGGCATCGGTGCTGCTCCATAAGCCATCATCTTCAACGAGGACAGGTTGTATTCCTCGAAAGTCGGGCAATCTAGCATCATCTGAATCATGGTGGGGACTAGTGTGGCGGAGTTGACCTGGTAATTTTCTATGGTTTGCAACATGGCTTGTACATCAAATTTAGGCAGGATCACAGCATGTCCTCCCAGCGCTGAACAGCTAAAAATTCTTGCCCCGGCTGCGAGATGAAAAAGCGGGCCTACAATTATGAAAGTCCATCCTTCCTGCAAGCGATATAGAGGAGCAGCACAATCAGTGTTGCTCTGGAAGTTTATGTTGCTGAGCATTACACCCTTAGAGCGCCCAGTAGTGCCTCCGGTATAGAAAATTATAACTGTTTCATCATCCTGACTTGGGACCAGTTCGCAATATTGGCCTTGGTTGATTAGTTGTTGTACCGTTTTTTCATAACTTATGATATCTGGTTCCGCTGCAATTTTATCGTTAGTAGCTACAATGGTGATCCATTTACATTGCTTACGAATTTCTTGAGCTTGGCTGATGAAATGGGAATCCACGATTAGAATCTTGGGTGCACAGTCCTCGATACATTCCATCATTTCTGTGATAGATAATCGGTAGTTAACTGGCACCAAGACAGCTCCAATCATTGCGGGCGAATAATAGGATTCAAAGCAGATATTTGAGTTGAGACCAAGAAAAGCAATTCGATCTCCTTTCTCGACGCCAATATTTTTAAACAGTGTTGCCGCTGCGTGACATCGATTAAGAGTTTCCCTCCAACTCTGTGTCTTACCTTCGAAGGTAATCGCTGATTGATCAGGCCAAGTTTCTGCTGCTGTAATCAGCAACTTACAGATACTGGTAGGTTGTCGAGACGGTGTATTCATAACGCTCAATTATTGCTGGGACCCGCAACCACCCCATCATCATGCAAACGACCGATCTCGCTACTATCCATATCCAGCACCTCGCTAAGTATTTGATCGGTGTGCTGGCCTAGCAAAGGAGCTGGCTTAGGTGGCACACGGTCCAGATTGGAGAAATGAATGGGCTGTGAAGGCACTAGATAGGAGCCTACCCCCGGTTGTTTGATCCGATTGAAAAGCGGGTTGGCTTCTGAGCATTCCGGGTCCTTGTGAACTAACTCATCTACAGTCTGGTAAGGCCCCCAGCATACACGCGCTTTATCCAGTGCCACTTTAACTTCTTTAAAATTTCTTTCTTCGAACCAAGGTTGGAAAAGCGCTTTTAGTCGCTCTCTTGCTAGGAAACGATCACCTTCCTGTTTAAAATCTAGATCCAATTCCTGTTCCAGTGCAAGTACCTGCGTCTGGCAATTGGTTACCGAAACTATAGCATTCCATTGATTCAAACTAACACCAACAACCATCACTCTGTAGCCATCTTTACAGACAAAGTCATGACCAAAGGTGCCAAAGATATAATTACCCGTGGATTGACGTGCTTCACCATTAACTTCGGTTTCAGCGATAAATCCTAAATGTCCCATTGTTGCTAATGCAACATCTGTCAATGCCAGCTTTATTAACTGCCCCTGGCCAGTTAACCGCCGGTATCGTTCGGCTGCTAATAGCGCGATGGCAATCTGTTGACCGGCGAGCACATCCCAAGCTGGGAACGGATTGTTTATCGGTTCATCAGACTTAAGGGGTCCTGTCAGATAGGGTAGGCCGATTTGGCTATTCACCGTATAGTCTAGAGCACTTGCTCCGTGACGATCTCCGGTAAGATTGACAGAAATCAGATCATCCCGTTGCTCTCTTAGTTTTTGATCATCAAGCCAACCACGTGCTGGGAAATTGGTGACAAACAACCCCGCATTTTCCCCTGGCGCCGTGATCAATCGGGTGAGTATTTCTCTGCCTTTAGGTTTCCTGAAATCCACCGCGATGGACCGCTTACCCTTATTAAGGCTGTGCCAGTAGAGACTTTTGCCCTCCTTCGTAACAGGCCAGCGCTGGTAGTCGATTCCTCCGCCAATCTGATCAAAGCGAATAACTTCGGCGCCGAGTTGTGCTAACGTCATACCGCCGGAAGGGGCAGCGATAAATGCGCTGCCTTCTACGATTCGTAGCCCATTAAGTATTTGCTGCAACAGCTACTCCCATTTTTTCAACCAATTAACATCCAACCGTTATTAATTACAATCTTGTCCTGCTCCAGCGATTTGCAACGAAATGCAATCTCGTTTCCGTTACGCCAAATCTCGGTTCGAATTGTCTCCCCTGGCAAAACAGGTGAGGAAAACCGCAAACGTATGCGTTTAAATCTATCCGGCTCGTAATTACAGCAGGTTCTCAGAAGCGCATGAGTCATTACGCCTAACGTGCTTAGACCGTGCAGTATAGGTGCCTGGAATCCGGCGTTGCGAGCCACGATTGGTGAGGCATGCAAGGGGTTAAAATCTCCGGATAAGCGGTAGATAAGAGCTTGGGATGGCAGTGTCTGCAGATCGCAAATCTCGTCAGGTACTTCTTTAGGGATTACATCGGTTTTCGGTACAGACCGGCGATCACCCCCGAAGCCCCCGTTTCCACGAGCAAGGATTGTTGTTACTAGAGTGCAAAGTTCGTCCCCTGTGTCAACATCAACTACTGTGCGATCCGACACAATTAGCGCACCAATTTTTTCACCTTTGTCTGTGACTTCGGTAATACGAGTTTTTGCCTCGACGGTTGCGGAAACTGGTAACGGTTTGTGCAAAATTATTTCCTGCCCTGCGTGAAGCACCTTCACCCAATCAAGACCAGTGTCCTCTTCCTTCGCCCAGAAACCAGGATGCGCCATTACCACTGACTGGCTCGGTAAAACCTTTAGTCCGTCTTCGTAGACAAATCGCAGGCAATTTTCATCGAGAGGATCAATACCCATGCCTACCCCAAGCGCATAAAGCATGCAGTCCTTCTCATTATAAGAATGGCGAAGGATTGGAAAGTCACGGTTCAGTAAGTAGTCTGGATCGAAGTTCATTTATTCTCTCCCCATAAGTTCTCAATATGACTTGCTGTTTAGGGCTACAACAATACTGTTGCGAATATGGGTAGAGTACTTTCTCTCTCCATCTAGGGCTTACACGCTATGCTTCGCGCGCCTGATCTGCAAGACAAGGCAATCTCCGGTCTTTTGCTATTATTTCGTGAAACAAGCTTACCGCCTCCTCCAAAATACCAATCCAAGGTCAACTCTTACATGGGATCCCAGCTAAATACATCACCCGAACGCTCAAGTGGAAGGAAGTCGGATTGGAACGCGGGCATGACACGTTCAAGTACCAGGTCAGGAGTCCAACCTTCAGCAGTGTGTGCAAATCGAGTTGGTCGGGGTTGATTAAACAAAAAGATCTCGTTGTTACGCACACCAAAAATCTGGCCAGTCACATCCTGAGCTGCATCGCTGATCAAAGCAATTGCAAGAGGAGAAATTTTGTCAGGAGTCATTTGTTGAATTTTAGCTACACGCGCTTTTTGCTCTTCCGTGGCAGTTGGAATGGTGCCGATCAAACGACTCCAGGCAAATGGTGCGATACTGTTGGATCGCACGCGAAACCGCCCCATGTCTAACGCCATCGATTTGGAGAGACCAACTATGCCAAGCTTTGCTGCTGCGTAGTTAGCTTGACCAAAGTTGCCGATAAGTCCAGACGTTGAGGTCATGTTGACAAAGCAACCGCTCGTCTGGGCACGAAAATGAGTCGCCGCCGCCCGACTGACATTAAATGTGCCCTTTAGATGGACATCAATAACTGAATCGAAGTCCTCTTCCGTCATCTTGTGAAAAATAGCGTCACGAAGGTTGCCAGCGTTATTAACGACCGCGTCTATACGCCCGAAAAAACTCAACGCTGTTTCAACAATTTCGTGAGCTGCATCCCAGTCGGTAACGGTGGCGTAGGAAGCAACTGCTTCGCCACCGGCATTTGTGATTTCACTAACCACCTCATCAGCTGGCCTAGAATCGCTTCCCGAGCCATCTTCTGCGCCGCCCAGATCATTAACGACAACTTTTGCTCCGTGACCGGCTGCCATAATTGCTATGCCTCGACCGATTCCGCGACCAGCACCAGTAACCACGACAACTTTGTCTTGTAATAGTGGAACGCTCATTGTTTCTTCCTTCTATTAACCTAATTCTCTAGTTCTTATTACCATTATGCCGCTGCAATCAGCTCCCGAGCTATTACCTTCAATGCCAGCACTTCCTCGGTCCCTTCGAATATTGAAAGCACTCTAGCATCAGCGAAGTAGCGACTCACGGCATTCTCCTCGGCATACCCCATACCACCATGTATTTGCATGGCTTCTCGGGTGATCCATTCTGCAGCACGACAAGCGAAGAGTTTTATTAAACTGGCTTCCATCTGCCCTTTCCCTTCGTCCAATAGTGACGCGACATCGTAACTGAATTGTCGGGAAGCGGTAATAGTAGCCAGCATACGTACTAACTTAACTTGGGTAAGCTGAAATTCTCCAAGTGGCTTATCAAAAACCACGCGCTCGTTTGCATAGCTCAGTGCCTTTTCGTAGGCAGCCTGCATAACACCGGTCGCTCTCGCCGCAGTTTGTATTCGCCCACCGGAAAAGCCGGCCATCGTATAGTAGAAACCTTTGCCTTCACCCTTTTTTTCACCAACAAGGTTTTCTGCTGGTACGAAGTAGTCCTCGAAAAAAAGGTCATAAGAATGCATGCCGCGATAACCAAGCGTGGGGATGGCTTTGCCGGTTAGTGATCCTCCTCGCTTCTGTTCGTGCTTGAATGTGTGCCCCAGGTACGAGACCTTCTGCAACAGAAACATGCTCAAGCCCTTGTAACCAAGCGTCATATCAGAATTGGTGCGGGCCAACACGACTATTAGTTCAGATCGGCCTGCAAAGGTACACCAGGTCTTGCTGCCATTGAGTAACCACCCACCTTTCGTTGGTGTTGCCTTAAGGGAAACCGCGGCAACATCGGAACCCGTGTTCGGCTCAGTAATGGAAATTGCGCACAGTATTTCTCCTTTTGCGAGAGCCGGCAGCCATTTATTTTTCTGCGCCTCTGTACCACCGGCCAACAAGGCACGTGCAGCGATTTCGGGCCGAGTGATCAAGCTGCCAGCAGCGCCCAATGAACCGCGTGATAGTTCTTCAGTTACAACGATCATGCCCAGGCTGTCCGAGCTATTGTCAGGTTGAAGACCACCGAAGCGTTCAGGAATACACGTGCCGAAACAACCAAGTTCGGCTGCGGGACGTATTATCGCTTCCGGAATATCCTGATCTTGGCGATGTATCTCTTCAGCCAGAGGTACTACGACATCGTTCGTAAACCGATAAAAGGTCTCTCGCATTAGTTCTTTTTCATCATCGAGTGTCGAAGGCAATCGTGCAATATCGGCTCCAGTAATCTCCCGACCAATCTGCTCAAATACCTGTGCCGCTGTATAACTCAAAAGCTCTCTAACCGAAGGTTTCTCATACAACCCTAGCAACTCCTTAGAGTTACCCGCTGATTCCTCTGATCTTGCGAGAAGCCTTTGAAGAACAATTTGATAATTATCACCTGCGAACACCAGTGCGATCTTAGCCACAAGCTTGTTTTTCGAAAGCTTTAATGCGTACTTAAGCAGCGATTTGGCAGCGGAGATTTCCGCGACGCAAACTGCTAGGTCGTAACTCAGAAGCTGAAAGTCATCCAACCGATTCTTGTCGAAACGATTATTTTCTCTACAGTGCGACTTTATGAATCGGAACGAGCCATCAACCAGCTCTCGAAGCAAATCGAGTTCAACAAGAGCGATAGCGAGCTGTGACGAATATTCTTCCGGACCAGTTTGTTGAGCAGTTCCACTCACAGTCGTATTAGTTGTATGGTCCCACTATTGAAATCGAACAAATGTTTTGATGCGGGAATCCACCAAGGTTGTGATTCAGGCCAAGCCTGGGGTTTGACAACTGTCTAGCCCCTGCTCTGCCCTGCAGCTGTAAGTAGCTTTCGTAGATCATACGAAGACCGGAGGCTCCTATCGGATGTCCGAAGCACTTCAACCCGCCGTCAATCTGACAAGGGTTCTGGCCATCGGCATCAAAATTACCATCCAGCACATCGTTGACCCCTTTACCCTCTTCTGCCAACTGCAGGTCCTCCATTGTCACCAGCTCTGTGATGGAGAAACAATCATGCACTTCAGTCATGGTAATTTCTTCCGCAGGTTTGCGAATGCCAGCTTCCTTGTAAGCTCGTTGAGAAGCAATGCGGGTAGTCTTGAGATAGGAGCCATCCCAACTGTCATGGCTGGACTCAGTGCCATTCGATACGGCTAGCTGGAGCGCTTTAACCGACACCAGATTTTCCTTTCTAAGACTTTCTGCAATCTCCGGCGTCGTTACGATCGCACAAGCAGAACCGTCACTTACCCCGCAGCAATCAAACAGCCCAATGGGTTCTGCAATATAGGGCGCATTTATGGCTTGCTCCTCCGTGATCTCTCGTTGCAGGTGGGCCTTTGGGTTCTTGACACCGTTGGCATGGCTCTTCACTGATACGTGCGCCATGGCGCGTTTTAGGTCTTCCTTGTTCAAGTGATGCTTGGCGCGGTAACCGGATGCTAGCTGGGCGAAGGCACCGGGTGCAGACAGGTTCGGCCAGTACATGTCATTCTCGACCCCGCGGGTACGCTGTGGCAACCCACCGTAACCAGTGTCTTTTAGCTTTTCCACTCCAAGAGCGAGAGCAATATCACAGGCACCAGACGCAACAGCATAAACAGCTCCTCTGAAAGCTTCAGTGCCAGTCGCACACATGTTCTCAACCTTTGTAACGGGAATGTAATTTAATCTAAGTGCGATCGCGAGTGGCATAGCGCTTGAGCCCACATTGAACGCATCGATCCCAGCACCAAACCAAGCTGCTTCAATCTGATCGCGTTCTATACCTGCATCTTGAAGGCACTCCTCGAATGCCTCCACCATGAGGTCTGACGGGCTTGAGTCCCAGCGTTCACCAAACTTACTGCATCCCATCCCCAAAATTACTACTTTGTCTTTTATTCCACTCGCCATTTAGTCCACCACTGATTTAATCATTTATGCCTTTGTATTTAAAAATACAACCCACTCTATTCCTCAACAACAGCTTTCCAAAAATATTTACGAAACCCGCGTTGGCTATCGAACTGCCTGATCCTGAAATGTACAGAAACTTTGGACCCGGAATCGATCCTACCCTCTTCGACTTCGGTAAAATCCATCATCAGTTTCCCCCCTCCCTCAAACTGCACCATGCCAAAATAAGCGGGTGGATTCCAGTCGAATGTAAGGCGATCAGCCGTCCAGGTCATCACCTCTCCTGTCTTGTCAGCAAAGCTGTACTCGTCCTGACTTTCTAGCGCATTACATTCAGGGTTAACGCAATACTTTTCGCGCGGTATTTGAACCGTTCCACACTCACAGCATTTACCACCAATAAACCCGGTAAGCAAATCCTTACGCCTGTTATAGCCGGATAGATATGTTTGCTTATCTGCCTCACCACGCTTGCCAATATCTCTTTCGATCAAGTTGTTAAAGCTTAGGAATTTATTGTAATTCGTTTCTTCTCGGCGCGCCTCTATAGCGCTGGCTACTCCATTTGCGGGTTTATAACTTTTTAAGGCTTCGGTTGCTCGTAACAGAACGGCATCACAACCTTGGCCGAAACCCGCAACAAGTATCAGGTCCCCCGGATGAGCGGTTTCCAGCGCTTTAGCGAGCAAAAGGATAGATTGTGCAGCACCTGCCACACCTACGCTGTTAATTTGGTTATCTATAACTGCGTTGCTATCGATCCCAATTTTTCTAGCTAGTCCCTTCGGAGTGCGTGCCTGATCTGTAGGTATTATGAAATGTCTTATGTTTTCCGCCGGAACTGAACACCGCTTTAGTAGAGCGTCCACAACCATTGGTACAGTTTTCATGAACCCCTCGTCACGTATCCAGCGTTCTTCCCAACCATAATCGAAAGTGGCTTCTTCACTGCGATAGTGGTCGACAAAATCTACAGCTAATGTTTCTATACCGAGCACTTCAGCAATCACGTTTTCCGAACCTACCGCAACTGCTGCCGCAGCGTCTCCCCACAACATCTCGGCTCTTGATCCGGCCTTGGTGCGGCGATGTTCTGACGCGACTAATATTCCATTAACGGCATGTTTGCTCTCCAGTAGGGAGACAAGCGCCGAAGTTGCAGCACGCTGAGAGCCACCAATATCCATGGTGCGTAGTTGTTTTTCTAGGCTCAAGGCTTCGCAAACTAATACGGAACTCTGGCGATCGAGAAACGGAAAAGTTGTCGAAGCAAGATACAAAGTGTCAACAGCTTTATCGTTCATGGATTTAATACAGCCGCTAGCTGCCTCGACCGCCATGGTGATAGTATCTTCGTCCCAATTACATATGCTGCGTTCACCTTCACTTAAGGATTTGAGGTTTGCATCAAACCAAACGTTAGCCTCGGCAATTGCCTTCTTGCTCAATCGGCCTCTTGGTATATAAGCACCAAAAGCAGTAATTCCATTCATACTAAACCCTTTAAAATTGATTCCTTTATGTTCCGATCTTCAAATACTTCTTCCGATTACTAGTTTCATGATTTCCGATGAACCACCGTATATTCTACGGACCCGAGAGTCGACAAACAGGCGGGAAATGGGATATTCACTCATATAACCATAGCCCCCAAAGAACTGCAGACAATCATCCACAATCTTGTATCCTGTTTCAGTGGTCCAGAGCTTTGCCATTGCCCCTTCTTCTGGGGCCAGCGTCCCTTCATTAATCTTGCTAAGGCACTGGTCCAAGTAGGCCCACCCAACCGCTAGGCTGGTTTTAATCTCGGCAAGTTTGAACTGCGTATTCTGAAACTCGAAGATTGAATTACCGAAAGCCTTGCGCTCTTTCACATAATCTCTAGTCAATTCGTATGCTCGCTGTGCCTCAGCTAAGGCACGACAAGCGATCGTCATTCGCTCACGCGGTAATTCATTCATTAGCACAGCAAAGCCACCACCTTCATTACCGAGCAAATTCGAAGCAGGCACTCGGACATCACTGAAAAATAACTCCGAAGTATCAGCTGCCTTCTGGCCAATCTTTTCAAGATTTCGTCCGCGCTGAAATCCTTCTCTGTCACTTTCTACAATGATAAGGCTGATGCCTTTAGCTCCCAGTGACTGATCTGTGGAGCAAGCCAATAATACGAAGTCACAGTTCTGACCATTTGTGATAAATGTCTTCTGTCCATTGATAACATAATGCTCTCCTTCTCTAACTGCGGTAGTACGCACCGCCTTGAGATCACTACCACAACCCGGTTCGGTCATTCCTATGGCTGGGATAGCCTGACCGGCAACCATTTTTGGTAACCAGTGCTTTTTCTGCTCTTCAGTGCCACTATGTAAAATGTAGTAGGATACAATATCGGAAGAGACAGAAAAGCCCACACTAGCCCCACCAATGGCGTAACCCACTTCCTCGGACAAGACCATATTGTAGAGGAAATCTGCGCCAGGACCGCCATACTCCTCTGGAATACCACAACAATGAAATCCTTTTTCACCAGCTTTCAGCCAGAATTCCCTAGGAAGTACCCCATCCTTTTCCCACCGCTCGATATTAGTTTCCAATTCCTCGCGGAAGAAACGCCTAGCGTTGCTGCGAAACAGCTCGTGATCACTGTCGTAGACGGCCCGGTCGTGCACGTGGAGAATCCCCGCTGTAAGTGTTGCTTGTTCAAATGAAGTGGTGATTTTATTCGAATTATAGTGCAATTGCGATCAGCCAAAGGTAGCCATCATGCAAATGGATGTTTCTCATTGCCAGGGGTTGAGATGCAGGATTGCTATCAAGTTGAGAGCCTAAATCTGCACATTCATTCCAAAAAACCAAATTATGACCCGAAGGACACATACAGCCAGCTCACGAAAACAACGACTTTTTGTAGGTCTAAAATTTACTCTTCATGAAGAGATTCAGCCTGCCATAATCGATCTTGCGCACGCGCTCGCCGATACCAAAGTCAGGTTCAGGCTGTCCCCACCTGAAAATTTACATCTCACTCTCAAATTTTTGGGATCCGTACCAGATTCTGATCTGGGGACAATCGATTCCATCGTTTCCCAGGCAGCAACTCGACACCGTTCGATGCAACTACATTGCGCTGGTATTGGGTTTTTTAAAAACTCCATTTGGGTTGGGATAAAAGAAAATTTACTTTTAAGTGCTCTCACATTGGAACTCGACCAAGCGTTTGTTCCTCTTAGAATCTACCCAGAGCGGAAAGCTCATGTTCCTCATGTAACCGTTGCGCGATTCGGTACAGGTGCAAAAATTGTTCTGGCGCCTTTCAGGAAAAAATATGTTAGCCGAGACTGGGGACTTCTACCGGTTAGCGGAATGATTCTCTACAAGTCTGAAACCCTTCCGGAAGGTGCCAGGTATTCTATTATAAACAGTTATGAGTTTAGTAGTAATATTTAAGAACTATTTTTGTTTGTCGATGACTACCCTAATTTAAATAAATGCTAGCTACTTCTAGACCTGTAGCCGCACTCATTCCCGACTGATTACTGGCAAAGATCGCCAGCGGTTAAGGGGTTTTGGTTTGCCTGGCACACCTTCCATTTTGCCAGCTTTGCCATAAAGCCTGGGATTTCTTTTTAATTATGGATACCGGTTTTACTATTAATCAGAGCACTGAGAACATGATCCTCCCACTGCCCGTTTATGAGCAAGTACCTCTTCGCGTAGCCCTCGCGTTCGAACCCCAGAGTTTTAAGGAGATTCGCAGATCGCTCATTTTCCGGCATATGATTAGCTATAATGCGGTGCAGCCCGATCTCATCAAAAGCATAGTCGATAGCGTGGGAGACTACTTGCTTCATATAACCGCGGCCCTCGTAAGACTTTGCGACGGAATAACCCATATAGCAAGCCTGAAATACACCTCTTACTATATTACTAAGCGAGCAACTACCAACTACATGAGATTCTTCCTGGTCAGTGCCAATAAAATGGACAGACAAGCCAGATTCGAACTCAATTTCTTGGTCTTCCAGTCGCCGCTTCCATGAACCCACTGAATGGTGACCTTTGGATACTGCGGGGCTCCATTTTTTCAGGTGTGATTCGTTAGCTGTGAAGTAGTTCGCAAGAATTTTGTCATGGCCCATCTGAGTTCTTATTATTTTCATAGATACAATATGAGCTAGCTAGTTAATAAAATATTCAGAGAGAAGCGCAATAACTTTGGGTAAGTAGCACTACCGGCGATCGGTAATGGCGGCATCAACCATGTTGGAGAAGTTTTCCCTAAAGCCACCGCCACTGGAAGGGGAAACCTGAGCCATTATAACAATGACTGTTCCCTGCACAGGATCAATGAAGTAGCGAGTGCCAGCCGATCCGTCCCACCAGATAGTACCGGTAGAAACAGAAAAATTATAATCCATATTATCCAGGACGAGGTTGAAGCCTCCCAATGTCCATCCAGAGCCCTGCCAATAACCCGTGCCACCAATGGGCATCGCCTGGTCTGGTACAGCATTCTCATATATCAATGCTACAGTTTCCTCCTGAAGAATCCGGTCGCCATTGAACAACCCACCCTCAAGAATCATCTGAGAAAAACGCATGAAGTCCATAACAGATGAAAGTAACCCTACGCCGCCCTCGATTAACCGAGGCCGCATGGTGTAGGGAATTGTTTCTATTTGATAAGAGCGCAAGCGGCCATCGACCGGTCGATAAACTACTGACAAACGATCTAGATCCTCTTCCGACGCCCAGAACATAGTGCTGCCCATTCCCACGGGGTTGAGTAAATGTTCCTGCAGATATTCCTCAAAGGGCTGCCCAGACCAAACTTCAATCAGTTTCCCAAGAATAGTGGCGTGTATACCGTACCGAAACTGCGTTCCCGGATCATGAAAAAGAGGGACACGTGCCGCGTTAGTGACCATTTCGCTCAGGGTAATGTTCTTATCTCTAACATTGTTCTCTCTATAAAGCCTTGAACCTCTGCTGCCTAATCCCGAAGTATGAGTTAAAAGATGAGCAACCGTAATATCGCCTATCCGGTTCCTCACCTGCCTTAGATCTGTGCTGTTAGGATCACGTAACACTTTCTGATCTTCAAACTCAGGCAAATATTGTTTGATGGGGTCATCGAATTGAAATTTCCCTTGCTCGTACAACATAAGTACAGCTGCACTAGTGATCTGACGAGTCATGGAATAGGTGCGAAAAAGCGCATCAGCGGGCATAGGGATGGCATTTTCAAGATCCAGGTAACCCAACGCCTCGAAGTAAACAATTTTGCCGTCTCTCGCAACCGCAGCTACTACTCCGGCGATATCACCATCATCAATGTGTTGCTGGAGGCGTTCAGTTGCAGCATTAAGGGCAACACCTGACATGCCAGCACTCTCAGCTGGAACTACTCTTACCTGCTGTGGAAACCCTGGGCTGCTGCAAAGCACACTTAAAACTATTGCTGACAAATGCCCAAGTGTTTTTTTCATGATCAAAGTGCCGGTATTAAAACTTCTTTCCAGTCATAAGCTGTATCTGCCAGGCCAATGAAGAACGGATTGAGAATGTCGTCCTTCTGGTTATAGCGCAGTGGCCGAAATTCAGTATCGCAGATTTCTCCACCCGCTGCAGAAAGCACGGCATGTGCTGCCGCCGTATCCCATTCACTAGTTGGGGCAAGCCTGGGATAGATATCTGCGTTTCCTTCAGCCAAAAGGCAAATTTTCAGGGAACTGCCCATACTGACTAGTTCTGCTCGATTAAGCTCAGCTTCAATTGCTGCCATCACTCGGTCAAGCGATTTCCCTCGGTGGCTTCTACTGGCGACTACTTTTATAACTCGAGTGTTGTCCAGCGACTTGCACTGGATTGATTCATACGCACCCGCGCGCGAAACACGCCACGCTCCAGTGTGAGTTCTGCCGATATAAGTCACCCCGCTCACCGGGACATGCACCACGCCAGCTTCCGCTATTCCGTTATGAATTAGAGCAATATTGACCGTAAATTCACCATTACGTTTTACGAACTCCTTGGTACCATCCAGCGGATCGACCAGCCAATAGCGATTCCACTGTGAACGCACCGACCAGTCGGTTGATTCAGACTCCTCAGAAAGAATGGGAACCCCTGGAGTCAATAACGCCAATCTATCTACAATAAGTCTATGGGCCCGACGGTCTGCTTCGGTCAATGGTGAATTATCGTCTTTAAGCGTGACGTTTATTACTCCCTCCTGATTGTAAACAGCCAATATCTCCTGGCCGGCGGCCACCGCTATTTCCTTTAAGGCTTCGAGCTGTCTGTCTGCTTGCATTGATCTTCCTGTTAAATAGGATTTTAATTGAACAAACCCAACCTGTGGCATGTTGCATTACAGACAGTAACTTGCCAAGTGAAAATTATGGAGTGATCAATGCCGCCCTGGTCGCTTGTCGACACAATAATGTTCGACATGGATGGTACCTTGCTGGACCTGCACTTTGATAACTACTTCTGGCTCACTTTGGTTCCCAAGGTATATAGCCAGGAACTTGGAGTTTCTGAGCAGATGGCTCAGGCTATACTTCGCAAAAAGTATGCGGAGACGCATGGCACTCTTAACTGGTACTGCCTGGACTACTGGGAAGCAGAATTGAAGCTCAACATCACCGAACTGAAAAGCACAATCAAACACAAGATATGCTCCAGACCTAATGTAGAAAAGCTATTGAAGGAATTACAGATCAACAACAAGCGACTTTTGCTGATCACCAATGCACACCCTTCTAGCCTAGCAATTAAAATGAAGCATACCGGCATCGGGAAGTACTTTCATAAACACATCAGTTCTCACACATTAAAGCTGGCAAAAGAAAATCATGGTTTCTGGAAAACACTGCAGAAAATAGAGCCTTACAAACCGGAACGCTCTTTATTGTTTGATGACTCACTGCCAGTCCTGCGACAAGCAAAAAGAGAAGGTATTAAGTATCTCTACGGAATTAAGCAACCAGACAGCCAAAAGGCCCCTCTTCCACCTGCCGAGTTTCCACAAATAGAGGATTTCGAGGACATTATGCCTCCCCGTAAATTTAGCGAGTAACAGAAACAAATGGCTGCAAAGAAAGTGGACAAGAGTGATGAACCAAGGCTTAAAGCCCGCCTGGATAAATGGCTATGGGCGGCACGCTTATACAAGACACGGGCTATTGCAAAACAAGCTGTAGAGGGTGGCAAGGTGTATTGTGAAGGATTACGCGCCAAACCAAGCAAGGAAATAGAAGAAGGCATGAAATTGAAATTGCGGGCAAAATTTGATGAGAAAGCCATAATCGTGAAAGCCTTGTCAGAAAAACGTCTTGGTGCGCCGGGGGCTAAATTGTTATACGAAGAAACCCCAGAGAGTATTTCCAGTCGTGCGCGTTTAGCCGAGCAACGCAAAGCACAGCCAAAACACTGGCCCACACCGACCAAACCTACCAAAAAGCAACGACGCATACTTAATCGCTTTAAACAGAGGGGGGCACACTAAGCCAAGAGCCGCGTTAGCACTCAAAGTTAATATTTGCCATAATGCGTCACCGGTAACCCAGCTAGACAGTGCCACCCAAGTACAACTGCGCCTTACAAAAAAAGCAACGCAAGTCGGAAAGGCAGGAATTCAGGAATCTGAATAACCAGGAGTAAGTTTGGCCAAGCAATTCGTTGAGTGCCTGCAGCGTTATAAGTTACCTGAATTTAGTGCCGAATGGGGAGCTATAAAACGCGGCATCGAAAAGGAAAACTTGCGCGTCTCGCCTGAAGGCCACATTTCTCTTACCAGTCATCCAAGGGCCTTAGGTTCAGCCCTCACCAATCCCTACATCACCACCGATTTCTCAGAGGCACTGTTGGAATTCATTACACCTGCCTCTCCGGATATCGCTGAGTGTCTGAAGGTGCTAGAGAACATTCACCGCTTCACCCTGCAGAACCTAGAAAATGATGAAATGTTCTGGGTAGGCAGTATGCCTTGCCTGCTGAATGCTGAAGCTGATATTCCGATCGCTCAGTATGGTGTTTCCAATATCGGCAAACTAAAAACACTTTATCGTCAAGGCCTGAACCATCGCTACGGCAATTTAATGCAGATCATCGCGGGATTGCACTATAACTTCTCGATGCCGGAATGTTTCTGGAAACCCTATCAAGCGATGTGTAAACACCAAGGGAAACTGCAACATTTCCGAACAGAAAAATATTTGCATCTAATTCGAAATTTCCATCGCTATTCATGGTTGCTAATCTATCTGTTTGGTGCTTCACCGGCTGTCTGTAAAAGCTTTGTTGACGGCCGCGAACACAGCTTGAAAAAATTTGATGAATACACTTTGTACTTGCCTTACGCGACCTGCTTGAGGATGAGTAGCCTCGGATACAAAAGTGATGCACAGAAATCATTATTCGTTTGCTACAACGAGCTTGAAACATACGTGGACTGCCTACATAAGGCGATGCACACACCTTACCCAAAGTACGAGGCGTTTGAACAAAAGGAAGAAGACGACTACCTGCAAATGAATACCAGCCTGTTGCAGTTGGAGAACGAATTTTACAGCACCATTAGGCCAAAACGAAATGTAAAGAGTGGTGAACGACCGCTTCAAGCCCTCACCGATAACGGCATAGAGTACGTGGAAGTCCGAGCTCTAGACCTAAACCCTTACGCGCCGCTTGGCATTGATGCTGAACAAATAAGGTTTCTCGACGTATTCCTGTTGCATTGCTTACTGGCTGAGAGTGCGCTATGTAATGAACGTGAATTTTTTGAGGTGGCTAGTAATCTCACAAAGGTGGTTGAATATGGAAGAGATCCACAATTGGTACTAAACCTGGAGTCGTCACCGATCTCGAAGAAAGACTGGGCGAACCAATTGATGGATGACTTTGTTCACAGCGCCACGATACTGGATCATATTAACGGCGGGGACATGTACGCGCAAAGCCTTAATAACCAGATCCGCAAAATTGAGAACCCTGAACTGACTCCTTCGGGCCGTATGATTTCCGAGATGAAAGAGGGCCAATTATCCTTCTTTGAGTTTTCCATGCAGCAGAGCAAAATTCATAGGAACTTCCTTTCGGGTGGCGAATTGGATAAAGAGGCATACAGGCATATGCAGGAAACCAGCATGTCCTCCACGGAGAAACAAAAAAGGATTGAAGCAGCCGATACATTAAATTTTGATGAATTCCTAAAACAATGGAACGAATTTTGAGTCCAATGTTGACACTCTACTCACAAATATCCAGCCTAGTGTAAAATATCACGCCAGTGTAGAAAGCATAGAAATAGGAGTAAATGATGGCTGTAACAATTCCCGAAAACCGTATTATAAACATCGGTGTTTTTCTTATCTGTGTTACCACTATCGGGATCGTACTGTACATGGAACACGTCATGTTTCTTTCACCCTGTGGGCTTTGTATCACGCAGCGCGTATTCGTTATTATGTGTGGCCTGGCGTGCTTAGGCTCTGCTATTCACAATCCTAGCATCAAGGGCCAGAAGCTTTATGCCTTTGGGGCTGCTTCCATGTGTATTTTCGGGAGTTATTTTGCAATCCGGCAGATCTGGTTACAGAATCTACCACTAGACCTAGTTCCAGCATGTGGCCCAGGTCTAACCTACATCTACGAAAACTTCCCTTTTATCGAAATTCTCAACTTTCTATTGAAAGGCGATGGTAACTGCGCCGAGGTTCAGTTTCGACTGTTCGGGTTGCTTTCGATCCCTGAAATGGCAATGGTAGCCTTTGTTGGGCTTTTCAGTACCTGCATGTACATGGCATTCCGCCATCAACCAAGCACAAACTAGCTACCAAAGCTGGCACATTTGCCCAAATATTTAGCTTTTATTCTTAACACTTGTTCTAGCTTTTTTCATTGGCACCTGTTTAGAGGCTCTTTGCCACCGGAAATATTTTTCCATTAAAGTGAAATATTTTTCTGGTAATCGTGCGCTTCGCCAAGCATTAGCGGCAAATTTATTACCTTCAAGAAGAGTCGGATAGATATGTGTAACCGCTGCTATCTTTTTTAGGCCCATGCCATGGGTCATAGCAAACGTGAATTCTCCAATCAGCTCCCCTGCATGATACCCAACAATGGTTACACCCAAGATTTTATCTTTCCCAGGAATCGTCAATACCTTGATAAAGCCATGGGCTTCGCCATCTACTAGGGAACGATCATGCTGCTCCATATTGTAGCGTGTGACCTCGTAAGCAGTATTCTGCTCTTTCGCCTCTTGCTCACTCAACCCAACCCTGGCAACTTCAGGATCGGTAAATGTTGCCCACGGTACCACATTATATTTCGCGCGAGATAACCACAATGAGCCAGTCAATGCGTTCAACGCAGCAAACCATGCTTGAAAGGATGCCATATGCGTAAACTGATACAACGTAGCCACATCACCACAAGCGTAGATATTAGGGTAGGCCGTTCGCATGGCGTTATCTACCTGCACACCTCCTTGTGGGGTAAGTGACACCCCCAGCTCCTCCAATCCGAAACCTTCCACGTTTGGTTTGCGCCCAATTGCCAGTAGCACGTTATCGAAGTAGACCCGCTTCTCTTCTTGCTGGTGCCGGATTTTTATGAACAATTGACCGCCGTCTTTGCCGAAACTGTCCAATTGGCAACCTGTGATCACCTTTATTCCGTCCCCTATGAATTTATCCATAACAGCCTGGGAAACTTCAGGATCTTCTCTCGGTAGCAGTCTCGACGCCATGTCTACCTGAGTAACCTCGGAACCAAGGTTATGAAATGCTTGGGCAAGTTCACAGCCCATTGGCCCGCCCCCAACAACCAGCAGACGCCTTGGTAATTCCTGGAGCGACCACACCGTATCGGACGTTAAGTAATCAATTTCCTCGAGTCCGGGGATAGTAGGCACTATAGGTCGTGCTCCGGTTGCAAGGATGATCGAGCGGGTATTAATGGAACGCCCGTTTACACTAACAGTATACGGTGATTCGATTCGAGCTCCGCCGATAACACACTCGACGCCAAGCGAAGTGAAACGTTCCACCGAATCGTGAGGCTCGATCTTAGTGATTATTTTATTAACACGAGCCATAATATTTGAGAAATTCACATCGGCACTGGCATTGTCAATGCCGAATTCAGTCGCCCGTCTTATGTACGACATGATACGGCCGCTTCGAATGAATGACTTGCTGGGTATACAGCCAGTATTTAGACAATCTCCACCCATTCTGTTTTTTTCGATGAGAATTACCTTGGCCTTAGCCCGAGCAATAATTAAGGACGCAACCAGACCCGCAGAGCCAGCGCCGATAACAACCACGTTGGCATCAAACCGAACGGGTTTTGAAAACTTTCTCATGATCGACCTGCGCTGAATTATGTTCACCAGAAATCTCGCACCAAAGGGAAACAATCCAAGAAGAACCAAAGAAATAATTACTGGACCACTCATTAGTTCGGATAATGAGCTTATCTGTCCCAATTCTGATCCGGCATTTACATAGACGGCAGTACTCAATAGCATTCCGGCCTGGCTAACTACATAGAAAGAGCCAGCTCGAATCGGGGTTAATCCCATTACTAGATTAACCATGAAGAACGGGAACAAAGGCACCATGCGAAGACTGAATAAATAGAAGTTGCCGTCTTTCTCTATCCCGCGATTTATTAACGCTAGGTAGCCGCCAAACCTACTTTGCACCCAATCCCGAAGTAGTGAACGTGACACCAAGAATGCCAGTGTAGCTCCGATACTGCTCGCAAATGAAACAATAATGATTCCCCAACCCAAACCGAAAATTGCGCCTCCAAGTAGCGAGATAATTGCAGCGCCCGGAATAGACAACGCAGCGATCATTACATAAACAGAGAAATAAATGAGTGCAGTTAACGTAAAGTTTTCATTCTGGAATTGTTGAATTTCAGCGAACCGTGACTGGACATAGTTAAGAGTCAGGTACTGATCTAAGTTAAATAGAAAATATCCGCCAATTGCAACAGCAATAAGCGCTATTACCAAGATCCTAGTTATATTCACTCAAGTAATCCCTAAGGTAGCGGTAAAGTAGGAATAGCGTGGGTTTCACCGATTTTTGGTGGTGTCGGTCTGGGTTAATTTATTCTTGCTATCGAAATGCAATGTGCTATAAACCTCTTGCAATCGATACTACAGAAGCCGAATATCGCGCTTCCCATCAAATATAAACGCTTACCTGTCATAAGTTAAGAGATTCTAGTCCGTGCCAAAATACAAATCCCATAGAGAGTTTCCATTCACCCGGATGCGTCGCATGCGCAAGGATAGCTTCAGCAGGCACCTGATGCAGGAAACCAGTTTGACAACAGATGACCTAATTTTCCCGGTTTTTATTGTTGGTGGTACGAAGCAGAGACAGCCTATCAAATCTATGCCCGACATGTTTCGGCTGAGTATTGATCAGCTCGTAAAAGAAGCGGCTGCATTAGTCGCCCTCGGTATCCCAGCTGTAGCTCTGTTTCCATCTCTAGATGCCTCCATAAAGACCGAGGATGGAAGTGAATCCTTCAACCCCAATGGCTTAGTTCAGGAAGCCGTGCGTGCACTAAAATTAGCCCAACCGGAATTAGGAGTAATAACTGATGTCGCCCTTGATCCCTACACAACCCACGGACAGGATGGAATTATTGATGAAAATGGTTATGTGCTTAATGACGAGACGGTAAAGATACTGGCCAAACAAGCCTTGTCCCATGCCGAGGCGGGTGCTGATATCGTGGCTCCTTCCGATATGATGGATGGACGGGTCGCCGCCATCCGTTCGGTACTCGAAGAGAATGGCTTGATCTACACTCGTATTCTTTCTTACTCGGCCAAATACGCTTCCAGCTATTACGATCCCTTCCGTGATGCCGTTGGCTCTAGCAGCAATCTTGGTAGTGGGAACAAATATAATTATCAGATGGATGTGGCTAATAGCGATGAAGCTATACAGGAAGTGGGATTAGACTTGGCAGAAGGAGCTGACATGATAATGGTCAAGCCAGGATTACCCTATCTGGATATCGTATACCGCATAAAGCAAGAATTCGGCGTACCCACATGTGTCTACCAGGTGAGCGGTGAATACGCAATGCACATGGCTGCTGCCCAGAACGGTTGGTTGGACGAAGATGCTGTCGCTATGGAATCTTTACTCGCCATCAAACGGGCGGGAGCTGATGCAATCCTTACCTATTTTGCCAAGAAAGCTGCGGCGATACTATGCAACAAGTCTGGGTAATGTACGTACTTCCACTCTAGCAAAATACTTTTCATAATCGATACCTTGAATCCTTAATTTTTGGCATTATTATTAGCTGCAACATTTATTAATAGGTGATCCCTCAACGCAAGTAGGTACGAATTCTGTGAATGTCACCTCGAATACTTAAATTTTATCTTCCACATCAAAAAGGAAAAACGTATGAGCGACAAAATCGTTCACATCTCAGATAATAGCTTCGAACAAGACGTACTTCAGGCTGAAGGCCCTGTTTTAGTGGATTTCTGGGCCGAATGGTGCGGGCCTTGCAAGGCGATTGCCCCAGTGCTTGAAGAGCTCGCCGAAGATTATGACGGCAAGTTGAAAGTGTGCAAAATGGATGTCGATTCCAATACTGAAACTGCACCAAAATATGGCATTCGCGGCATACCCACGCTGATCGTCTTCAACAACGGCGATGTTGCCGGTACTAAAGTTGGTGCCGTATCTAAATCTCAGTTATCTGCTTTTATTGACAGCGTCATATAAATTGCGTTTAATGTGCTCCCGCGCTTGTAGACAAGGCACCACAGGAAGCGGCAAATTTCATAACCCCCTGTTAGCTTTTGATAAATTTCCTGGTTAGTACTTAAGAAATATGTACATCAATTTCTTAGCTATTATCAATTTCAGACGATTATTGTCTAAAAGTACCTAAGCGTATAACTGATATAATACTAACAAATATCTAGCTACATTTTTCTGGACAGAGTTATAGAGTAGGTCTATATTGAAAAAGCTTGGATCACTAGATACTCAAAATATACAAAACAACAAGCAAGCTCGTTAGAAAGTCATAAAAAACTAAAAACCAAATGCCCCAAATAAAAAATCCACAATAGTAACCAAATAGGCCATGTAACAGTTGTCAACTATTTTCAACGAGCAAAAATCTCCGCTCTACACTTAACAATAGTTTTACAACAACCCTTAAACCAATTAGTAATCCTTTTAGAAATCAGCAACGCGTAAAGTTTTACCCTTTACATCTATAACAATGTGCACTGCCGAGCGTTACTCAGACAGTTCACACACAAAAAATCAAATTGAATCTACCTAACTTTCCCACTAGAAGAATTTTACAATGAACTTGACAGAACTTAAGCAGAAACCAATTGGCGAACTACTGAAAACCGCCAATGAGATGGGTTTAGAAAATATTTCGCGTACGCGTAAACAAGATGTTATTTTCGTTATCCTCAAGAAACATGCAAAAAACGGCGAGGATATCTACGGCGACGGTGTATTGGAAATTTTGCAAGACGGGTTTGGTTTCTTACGTTCCGCGGACTCCTCCTACCTTGCCGGCCCAGATGACATATACGTGTCACCCAGCCAGATTCGCCGCTTCAATCTTCGAACCGGCGACACGGTCGCAGGAAAAATAAGACCGCCAAAAGATGGGGAACGCTACTTTGCATTACTCAAGATCGCCGAAATCAATTTCAGCAAGCCCGATGACTCTAAGCACAAAATTCTTTTCGAAAACCTCACCCCTCTTTTCCCGGATGAACGTCTCCCTCTTCAGGTCGGCAACGGAAGCACCGAAGATATAAGCGCGAGGGTAATCGACCTTACCACCCCTATAGGCAAAGGCCAACGCGGCTTAATTGTCTCGCCACCCAAGGCAGGTAAAACGTTAATTCTGCAAAACATTGCACAATCCATTACACATAACTCACCAGAATGCCGCCTTATCGTATTACTTATCGATGAACGACCGGAAGAAGTAACAGAAATGCAACGTTCAGTGCGAGGTGAAGTTGTTGCCAGCACATTCGATGAGCCACCCTCACGTCACGTGCAAGTAGCAGAAATGGTGATCGAAAAAGCAAAGCGGCTAGTTGAACACAAAGAAGACGTGGTAATTCTCCTCGATTCCATTACGCGCCTCGCACGAGCTTACAACACTATCATCCCCTCATCTGGAAAAGTGCTAACAGGAGGGGTCGACGCGCACGCATTAGAAAGACCGAAGCGATTCTTCGGCGCGGCGCGAAACCTTGAGGAAGGCGGTAGCCTTACCATTATCGCTACTGCGCTCATTGAAACTGGCTCGAAAATGGATGAAGTAATTTATGAAGAATTCAAAGGTACCGGCAACATGGAACTGATTCTAGACAGGAAAATGGCCGAAAAAAGAGTTTATCCAGCTATCAACGTGCGTCGATCCGGTACACGTCGCGAAGATTTACTAACTACCGAAGAAGAGCTACAGCGTATGTGGATCCTGCGTAAGCTGCTAAGTTCCCAAGAAGATGTGCAGGCAACCGAATTCATCCTGGATAAATTGAAAGAAACCAAAACAAACGATGAATTCTTTAAAGCCATGAAACGTTAATAAGCTCTTTAACAACACATTTCCAGGTTAACGCTTATCTCAATCTAAGTCCGAACCACAAAATCACCCCATGGTATTTTCAGATTTACGAGACTTTATCAAACTACTCGAGAAAAAGGGTGAGTTAAAACGCATTTCTATCGAAGTAGATCCATATCTCGAAGTAACGGAAATTTCAGACCGCGTATTGCGTGCGGGCGGTCCCGCTCTTCTATTTGAAAAACCCAAAGGTTCCTCTATACCTTTACTGGTTAACCTGTTTGGTAATAGCCGGCGCATCGCGTTGGCTATGGGCCAAGAAGATATCGACGGATTACGAGATGTCGGAAAGTTGTTGGCGTTCTTAAAAGAACCAACTCCACCATCTGGATGGAAAGATGTATGGCAAAAACTTCCTAGTTACAAGCAAGTACTAAATGTCTCGCCTAACGTAAAAAAATCAGCTGTATGCCAAGATGTAGTGATTGAGACTAGAGATGTTGATCTGTCTATGTTTCCGCTCCAGACTTGCTGGCCTGGTGACGTCGCACCGCTGGTGACCTGGCCATTAGTGATAACGCGCGGACCTCAGAAAGAACGACAGAATCTTGGCATTTATCGCATGCAGCCAATTGCTCGCAACAAACTCATAATGCGCTGGTTGTCCCATCGCGGTGGAGCACTAGATTTCAAGGACTGGCAGAAAAAGTATCCTCGCAAAGCTTTCCCCGTTTCCGTTGCTATAGGTGCCGACCCCGCCACCATATTAGCGACAGTAACCCCAGTGCCGGACACACTTTCGGAATATGCGTTCGCCGGGTTGTTGCGTGGAAGCAAGACTGACGTTGTTAAATCACTAACCAATGACCTACAGGTACCGGCAAGCGCCGAAATTGTCCTTGAAGGAGTAATAGAACCGGGCGAATTCGCCGATGAAGGACCTTACGGAGACCACACGGGTTATTACAATGAAATTGAGCAGTTTCCAGTCTTTACCATAAAACGAATTACACACAGGAAAGACCCTATCTATCATAGTACTTATACAGGGCGACCGCCGGATGAACCTGCCATGTTAGGTATGGCATTGAACGAAGTGTTCGTTCCACTGTTACAAAAACAGTTTCCTGAAATTGTAGATTTCTACCTTCCTCCCGAAGGTTGTTCTTATCGAATGGCTGTAGTGAGCATTAAAAAGCAGTATCCTGGTCATGCAAAACGAATCATGATGGGTATCTGGTCGTTCCTCAGGCAGTTCATGTATACGAAATTTGTCGTTGTCGTTGATGATGATATTAATATTCGACAATGGGAAGACGTTATCTGGGCTATAACTACCCGAATGGATCCAGTCCGGGACACAGTACTGATGGCAAATACGCCAATCGACTACTTGGATTTTGCCTCGCCCGTTTCAGGCATGGGTTCAAAAATGGGTTTTGATGCTACTAATAAATGGGAAGCGGAAACTACGCGGAAATGGGGAACCCCAATTGAAATGAGTGCCGAAGTCAAAAATCGAGTCGATCAACTTTGGAAAGAGCTAGGGCTTAGTGATTGATTTTATTGGCCGGCGGCATCGGGAGTTCTGGCAACTTTACTCCAATTAAATCACCATAGTTTTTCAAACAAATTTCACTGGCTTCTAATTCTCCAAGATGTTTCAAAAGTCTGCTGAGTTCGCCATAAGCTTCGGCGCAGGGAGTGATCTTGATACTTGCTTCGTAATACTCTTTAGCCTTACCCCAGAGTTCGTTACGCATGCAGATTCGCCCAAGGCTCAGTAAAAGATTCGAATTGGCAGGACGCTCCATGAGCCAGCTTTCCGCAACCAAAAGTTGTTGTGGGCTAGCGCTAAAATCATGCTCTCCATAAAAAATCACTAGAACATCGCTCCAATTCCTCGCAATTGCTTTTTCTAATGCCTCAGATGCTGCAGCTTTGCCATCTAGCCTAATCATTAATTCAGAATAATGCTTAACAACCTTTTCATTTTCCTTATATCTTACTGGCGCTTTCTTCCATAGTTGAATCAAACGACGCAATACTTCCTGCTTATCTGATCTCGTTTGGGGCTCGCCGTAACAAACATATAACTCTTCAATAAAGATACGCATGCGAATTTTCGCGCTCTCTTCATCGCCAACAATTTTGTTCTTCTCTAGCGAAGGTAATAGTTCCTTCAACAGATCCCAAACTTCAAGCCGTATATAAACCTCTTTGAGAAGCAGTAAAAGTGCCGCATCGTTTAATGAGCTTTTTTTGAGCTGTTCTAGCACCGCCAGGCACTGTTCAAGATGACCCGATCTAAACAGCAATTGAGCGCGAAGCGAGTTAACAGTAGACCGAGCGGCCGGATATTCACGTTCTGCCTGGTCCAGACATTGCTCCCACGAATCCTTATCATCCAGCCTTTGAGCAGCATAGGCCGCTGCAAGATAATTAATAACCGTGGCATCTTGATCAGACATACTTTTTTTGAGCAGCTTGTAACCAGATTGCCAATTACCTCGAATTAAATACAACATTCCTTCCATGGTTTTACTGCGCTCACGAGCTTTTCTTTTTTCATTAATAGCTATTCCAGCACGAACTAGCTTAGCGGGATTTACCCATCTAAATATGATAACCAGCAGCCGGAACAATAAATAGATAGCAACGAGTGTTACGACCAACGTAAATAAACTAGTTTCGAATGTATAGTTTCGAAAAGCGATCAGCAAATAACCTGGATCAGCGGGAAACCCTAAATAAAAAGTCACCCAAAGAGCTACGACAATAATCAGCAGGCTAAAGACAAATAGGCGTACCATAATATTGCGCTATTGTCCGCTGACAATGAGTCCTTTAAGAAGACTCAGTGATTCATTTGGTAGAGGCAGGGCAGGGTTTAGATCGATTCCAGCAAGATCGCTTATTTCTGCCAGTATGGTTTGTCCAATTTCCGTGTCGATCACCGCATAACGCTGAAGCCAATTTCCAGCATTGGTCAAGCTTGTTCGATAGAGGGTCTGATCCCTTGAAACAACCGCGACCCTAGCTTGTTCTAGCATAAGTTGTAAGTTTTGCTTAATGTAAACATCCTGACCGGACGCCAGCATAGCTTCGGGTATTCTCTCCCATTCGCGCCATACAAAGACCGACCTCAGGAATGACAATGTTGCACTAACAAACCCGCCCTCTGCGGCGCCAATTTCCTCAGAGGCCAATTCAGTGTTGCGCCGATTTTCGAAATTTTCCCGCATGGAACTGAATAAGCTGATACTTTGCGCTCTCATGGCGACATTGCCGATGCGGAGATAAAGGCCTCCTTGGTCTGTAATCTGAACAGCTTGGAGCTGAGCTGACTCGCGGGAAATAACCTGACGAATAGCAAACACATTAACGTTTCCAGACTCCAACAGCGCACTGTCGGCCAATTGCATCAACGCGAGAGCTGAAACCCTGTCCCGTTCCAATTGTAATTTTTTGCTTGCTAAACCTAGTAAATACTCAGCTTCCAGAAGCTTCCATTGAAGATCAGGTTCAGTTTCTACAACTGCAGGGCGATTTTGCAGTTCTGTCAATTGCTGACGAATTGCAAGCAACTCCTGATTTAGATCAGCTTCACGTTGTTGAGCTGATCCATTTTCTATTGGAACCAATTGCAGTGGATCGGCTAGCTGCTGTTGGAGTTGCTGCATCCGGGCTTCCTGTGCAGCCAGTGCTTGGGTCAGATTTTGGCCCTCTTGCTGAAATGCTAACAATTCTTTGCGCAGTTGGATTTGTTGGTAGGCGAGAAAAACGATACCTGACAAAACAGGCAAAAAGAACATCACCACGATGATAAATCGACGTCGCGCATTTTGTTGCTTGCGACTTGCCGGGGTTTTTGTCCTGGCACTATTACTCTTAGAAATTTCGTTTAAAATCTTGGGCGTGTCAGGCTGTTCTGCCAAGGGAATTACCTATTTAAAGTGTTATTTAACCTTCATTTCTAATGCTGCCACTACTTGCAATATCCTTCAGCACCGTCAGCATTGATGAGTTGTCGGCACCATTAGAATTCCTAACTACCTTGTACCCAAGTCGTTCGGCCTGACTTGCAAGTCTTGCCGAAGGAACTACCAATGGTATCAGACTCAATGCCGCTTTGTTATCGATGGCCAAGTCTGAAAACCGAGCCAATGCTTCTCCTGAAGTTATGGTAACCACATTTATCTGCTCACAATTCACAACATTTATTAGTTCTTCTGGCTCATATACGTGAATTTCTCGTTGGTACACCTCAAAGTAATCAACTATTGCGCCTCGCTGGCAAAGCTCCTTCGCCAGCAGCTCCCTACCTCCTTTACCACGTACTATGCCGATATGCTTGCCGGCTATCTCCTTGAGCACCGGAAGTGACAGTATATCCTCGCTAGTCATGCCAGTATCAGAATGCATTACGGTGCACTCAAATAGCGTTGATACCATTTTTGCAGTAGTAGGTCCTACTGCAATCACATCAATCTTGTCAGGAATTTTCGCTGCGTAGTTTGAAAACCATTCTTTACCCAACCGAGCTCCGTTGGTACTTACAAAAATAAGAACTTGGTAACTATCTAATGCTCTAACCTTTTGTTCCAGTTCCTGAATGTTTTCCGTGCCTCTCAACGGTACAATATCGATAAGAGGAAAATGGATGGCGTGACCACCTAGAGATTTTATCACTTCTCTTATTGACTGTTGGTGCGGAGCCGGCCTGGTGACCAACACATTTAATCCTTGTAGGCTTGCCAAATTCATCGGTGAAATAGTAGTGCCTATGTTGCTAGCGATTCCAGAATTTCAGATGCACCCTGAAATAAGAGATCCTCCGCAACAGTAATACCTAATTGTTCCGCGTGGTGAGGATCGCCAGTGAGTTCGCTCCGTAAAACCTTGTCTCCTTCGACATCTCCAACCAGCGCTCGGAGGAAAAGTGCACCCGCATTGAATTCAGCAAAAGCGGCAATAGGTGTCTGACAACCTCCTTGCAATCTAGAATTCACGGCGCGCTCTGCCAATACACGGGTAGCTGTTTCTTGGTGATGTAAAAAGTCGACCAGTTTAAAAGTGTCCAAGTCTTCAGTGCGACACTCTATGCCCACCGCCCCCTGGCCGCCGGCAGGTAAACACTGGTCGAAGCTTAGACGTTGCGTGATACGACTCTCCAAGTTCAAGCGTTTAAGCCCGGCAACCGCCAGAATGATGGCATCGTAATCACCACTGTCCAACTTCTCCAAGCGGGTACCAACATTCCCGCGCAAATCAATAACTGATAGATCGGGTCTTAAGTGTCTTACCTGGCACTGCCGCCTGAAACTCGAGGTTCCTATCCGAGCCTTACCGGGGAGAGCTTCAATAGCATTATAATTGTTGGACACGAATGCATCGGATGGATCCTCCCGTTCACAAATAACAGCAAGCCCAAGTCCTTCGAGAAATTCCATTGGTACATCTTTCATCGAATGCACAGCGATGTCCGCCTGGCCTTCTAACACCGCTCGCTCAAGCTCCTTAACAAATAAGCCCTTGCCACCAGCCTTTGCCAAAGGCGTATCTAAGATCTTGTCTCCTCGGGTAGTTAGGGGTACCAGCTCCACCACAAGCCCACTATGGAAAGCTTCAAGCGCTTCTTTTACATAGTTAGCCTGCCACAAAGCTAACGGGCTCTTGCGTGTTGCGATTCTCATCAATCGTTCTGTCATATGCCTTTAAGTGTTTCTTTTATTCATCCTGAAAGAAACATTTTACGATAATTGCCCCACTTTGTCCGATCACACCTGCCGACTGGACTTATGCGCTTATTAAGCCTGAGGTATCCTGCTATAATCGCCTGCCACGAAGGACACTGACCCATCTCTTCGCCAAAGGTGCACTTTCAAAAGGGTAATGGGTCTCACTATGAGCATTCACAATAAAGACAGCAAATCGAACAAACTGTGGTCTGGTAGATTCACCGAAGCGACAGATGCCTTTGTGGAAACTTTTACCTCGTCGGTGAATTTCGATAAACGACTCTATCCATACGATATTGATGGATCGATTGCACATGCCCGCATGCTACACAAAGCGGGAATTCTGACAAGTGAAGAAGAAGCTTCCATCCTAAAGGGACTAGAGTCAATACGTAAAGAAATTGAGAATGACAATTTCGAATGGTCTGTCGCTCATGAAGATGTACACATGAATATCGAGTCTGCTTTAACTGAACGAATTGGCGATGCAGGTAAGAAGTTGCACACCGGCCGCTCCCGTAACGATCAGGTAGCCACTGATCTGCGACTGTATGTGCGCGATGAAATTGATCAAATTTCCGGCCTGATTACTCGGCTCCAAGAAGGATTGGTAAAAATTGCTTCCAGGGAAGCCAGTACGATTATGCCGGGTTTTACCCACCTACAAATTGCGCAACCCGTTACGTTTGGACATCATTTGATGGCCTGGTATGAAATGCTAGATCGTGATTATCAGCGGTTTTTGGATTGCCGCAAAAGGGTAAACCTGTCCCCTTTGGGTGCTGCTGCTCTGGCAGGAACGAGCTTCCCTATCGATAGAGAATACACAGCAAAATTGCTTGGGTTTGACCTGCCAACCAAAA
>Ga0257112_10000016_pt1 | contig 66608 bp, 49 predicted proteins | sample LP_taG_5_FD_191565 | JGI IMG/M metagenome (GOLD analysis project Ga0257112, IMG submission 191565) | Marine microbial communities from Northeast Subartic Pacific Ocean, Canada - LP_J_2015_P26_1000m | ecosystem: Environmental > Aquatic > Marine > Oceanic | place: Canada: Northeast Subartic...
GAGCACCTCAATTACTAAACCTATAGCACACTTCTTAGCACACTCGGATTTCGCGGTTTTAACTCATTGATTCAAATAACGAATCGGTCACGCATTCTACTGAAAATCCTCGTGTCGGTGGTTCGATTCCGCCCCTGGGCACCATCCCCTAAGACCATTGTATTTTTACTCTGACCCCATTAATTTATTAGATGAATAGCACCAGTGCATTTTTCAGAATCGATCCCGATTTATTAGGATGATTCCTCAGCCTCAGCCATCCGCTGTTGCCGTGCTTCCTGTTCGGCGAGAATAGACTTAATTTCTTCCATCACCCCATCCACATCAGCCTCTTCGGTGCTTTCTTCGAAGTAACCCGTCAACACGGACTCAGGGTGTAGTTCACCGTCCTCATACAGACCCCAAATCTCTTTCGCGTAATGGCTTTTGAGTAACTGGGGTGCAAATTGCCCGTAATAATGGCTGATCTTATTCACATCACGAGCCAGCATAAATTCAGCATTATTATTTGCGGCTGCGTCCACGGCCTGTGGCAGATCAATTATTACCGGTCCGTGCTCATCCACCAGGATATTAAATTCTGACAAATCGCCATGAACTATACCGGCACACAGCATGCGCACTATGTATTGCATGACCACGGCATGATCTTCCAAAGCCTGTGCCGGCGGCATGGAAACATCGCAGAGCCTGGGCGCCACATCCCCATGACTGTCGGTGACCAGTTCCATCAGTAACACACCATCCACACAGATATAGGGCTCAGGTACCCGGACTCCCGCCTGAGCAAGTTTTCGCAGTGCATCGACTTCGGCGTTATGCCAGGTTTCATCTTGCTGTTTACGACCAAATCTTGAGCCCTTTCCCATGGCTCTGGCGCGTCGGCTACTGCGTGTTTTACGGCCTTCCTGATACAGCGCCGCCTGTTTGAAGCCGCGCTTTGAGGCTTCCTTGTATACCTTGGCGCAGCGAACTTCAGCATTGCAGCGCACCACATAAACATCGGCTTCTTTGCCGCTCATCAGACGCTGCTCGACTTCACCTATGAGGCCCATGTCTATTAGCGGTTGTATTCTTTTAGGAATTTTCATGGCGTCTTTATACAGCAATTCAGCAAGGGATGTAGCGTTAATGCGAGTTAGCTAGAATGGCGGGATGCTCTGGGCTGGCATTATCTATCAACAGTTGGGAACATCAAAGCCTGTGCGAATTGCAATAAATTCGTCAAGACCATGACGATTGACCCAAAAAAGACTATAAGGACTAGAGCGATTAATGAATGCCCGAAGGGGGTGCGAACTAATGCGCGAAATGAGGGTCGAAATTATGCGAAAAATCTTGAGTTGCTTTGTCATTATATTGATGTCGTTTTCTGCAATGGCTGATCACCACGGTGAGGAGAACGCTGATCTCTATGCTGCGATCCAAGCGTTTGACCATGCCTACGCTAATAACGATGTCGGAATTTACTTCAGCTTCTATGCCGACGATGCGATGGTGTATTTCGGTGGCGCCAGACAAGATATCGCTGCTTACCACGAAATGTGGACCGCGTTAATGGCAGCAGGCGGCGGCGTTGAGCTGAACGAAATGTCGGAGCTTCAGGTGCAAGTCATGCCCGGTGGTGATGTGGCTGTAGCGGCGTCCTTCATCGACAACCGCACACGCTCGGCTGATGGAACAACGTCTACGTCGAGAGCCTACGAGTCTGACGTGTGGCAAAAGATCGATGGCAAATGGAAGATCATCAGCCTGCACCACAGCGGAATTTCAGCGGAAGAGTGACGCTCCTGGGAAAAGCTGGGCAGGATAATTATTATTAAGTTGCAGCGAGGAGCGGCATTGAAAAACAAAGACTTGGACAGCGATACCCACGACCACGAGATTGGCATGGACAAGCCCATCGAGCGCCGCGATTTCCTGCAGGACGCAGCATTTTCGTTGGCGACAGACCGCGTTTACCTGAGCGGATCAGGGACAGAGGTAAATGGAACACTGGGAAAACGCGTTAATTCTTAGCCTAAAAATTGCAAAGAGGAATAATCAGTAGAACACTGATATCTCCTTCTACTTAAAGAGGAACTTACTATGACTTTCAAATGCAGACTAACGATTGCATTTCTTTGTGCGGGACTTCTTTCCCCTGCTATAGCGGATAACCAGGATTCGAAAACAGTGCTACCCACCAAAATCAGTAAAGACGATGCAGCAGGAATGATCTTTCAGCGCAACGATGTGACAGCAACTACACACGCTGATGGTCATCAGACTGCAAGCGTCACTTCGATGGCTAGTAGCGATGGGAAATTTCATAGTGGCATGTATCGCTCAAGTAAAACTCGCTTTGAGATCAGTGAGCCTTATGGCGTAGATGAATTTATGTATTTTCTAAGCGGGAGTGTCACCCTGACTTCCACCGACGGTAGTGTGATGACAGTGCACGCTGGCGAAGCTATAACAATGCCTAAGGAATGGACAGGAATCTGGGATACGGATGGTTTTGAGAAGATCTGGGTAATCCATTCGTCTGAGGACTAGGCTCGCAGAAATTCCTTGATCCTTTTTTAGTTGATACTATTATTAATTGATGCTTTTTTAGAAAGTACCTTTATTAGGAGTACCTGCATTTTCTAATGCTTACTGATGTGAGCATCCCTACAGAGGTCGCTGTCATGCCGGTGATAAAAAAACAATTCATTAGAAAACTAAACATTCTCTTGGTTTCGAGTTGCCTAATTCCCTCAATGGTAAATGGGCAGAACATAGAAGACGGTGAATGGGGGTACTTCGGCGGCGACAATAAATTCAATCGTTACTCCCCGCTGGATCTGATCAATACGAACAATGTGGACCAACTTAGTATCGTTTGGCATAGAGATGCTACTGCTGCCTCTCTACGGGATGATTACAATGGCATGGGTTTTGAGAAAAACCTGCGATCAACTCCACTGCTAATAGATGGCGTTTTATACGCACCCAATATTTTTGGATTAGTGGAAGCGTTCGATCCGGCAACAGGTGAAACAGTCTGGACACAAGAGCCCTATCAACAAACTCTGTTGGAAGCGGCTGGCATTAGTTCCCGCGGCATTGCCCACTGGCAACAGGGCATCGATCGACGACTCATGGTGGTACGAGGCAGCTATCTCTACGCCTTAAACCCACAAACCGGCGAACCCTTTCCTGATTTTGGTCGCGAGGAACCAGGCAGAGTCAATCTTGCCTATAGTTCTGCGAATGCAAATAACTTTGCACTTACCACTTCTCCTTTGGTGATTGGTAATACTGCTGTTATAGGCGGCTTCCTAAATGGAGCCGGCGATGGCGGTAGTCGTAAAGAAGCAGCACCGGAAAATATCCGCGGCTTTGATGTTAGAACCGGCGAACTTAAGTGGGAGTTTAATGTAGTACCACAAGCTGGAGAGTTTGGTTACGACACCTGGGAAGAGGGATCTGCCGAATGGTCCGGCGACATAGGATCCTGGTGTTGTTTATCTGCCGATAATGAACTTGGCATTGTTTATGTGCCGTTAGGCGCGCCAACTTCAGCCTATTATGGCGGTCATCGTCCAGGTGATAACTTGTACGCCAACAGTCTCGTTGCATTGGATGCTGAAACTGGAAAAAGAATTTGGCATTTTCAAATGATTCATCATGATCTTTGGGAGTACGACAATTCCAGTCCACCTATCCTTGGTGACATTACAGTGAATGGTCGCTCTATCAAAGCCGTTATGCAGGCGAACAAAAACGGTTTCGTTTACGTGTTCGATCGCACCAATGGTGAACCGGTATGGCCAATAGTAGAAACACCTGTTCCTCAATCCATTGTCGAAGGTGAAGCAACTTCAGCAACGCAACCGATTCCATCTAAGCCTCCCGCTTTCGATCGCCAAGGCATAACACTCGATGATTTGATCGACTTTACGCCAGCATTACGCAACCAAGCTCTCGAACTTGTCGATAATTTCACTCTTGGTCCGCTCTATACACCACCCTCCCCGTGGATCGAAGGGGGCAATCAGGGAACCCTAACGCTGCCCAATACCTGGGGTGCCGGAAACTGGAATACTGGCGCTTTCGACCCTGAAACTGGAATATACTTTGCTGTTTCTTATACCAAAACAGATAATTTGGGAATCGCTCCAACCACTTCTGACTCAGCAACAATGACTCATACGATAGCTCAGGGGTCACCGAACGCACCGGCTATCCAGGGACTTCCTCTAGTTAAGCCTCCTTATGGTCGTGTGACAGCATTAAATATGAATACAGGAGAACTGGAATGGTCAGTAGCGAATGGCGATGGGGCCCGCGATCACCCCTTGTTAAGAGATTTAGATCTTCCTCCGCTAGGCATTCCCAACCGACCCGCTCCGCTAGTAACCAAATCACTCTTATTCGTTGGTGAAGGCAGTGATGCAGTTGTTGGAACAGTGCCGGGTGGTGGCGGTGCTTATGATGGTCCCGACACAGGTTATGATGAGTCCTGGCGTTGGGGAACTCTATTCAGAGCTTACGACAAGTCATCGGGTATTACCGTATTCGAAATTGATCTGGCAGCCGGTACAACAGGTGCACCCATGACTTATATGCATGAAGGGAAACAATATATTGTTGTGGCAGTTTCGTCCCGAGCGACTGACCCTGAATGGATAGCTTTGGGGCTTAGCGAATAAAAAAGATGGGGTAAGAGTAAAAATGAAGCTGCTTCACTCACTCTCAACCACAACCATCTTTTCCCTTGGTCTTTTACTTTGCTCATCGGCTATGGCCCAGAGTAACAATGAAGAAGAGGAAGCAATTGCAGGCGCTATGGCTGCCATGGATGAATTCATGGTTTCTTTTAACGCGAGAGACCCTGAAGCCTGGGCGGCATCATTAAATTATCCCCATATCAGGTTTGCCAGTGGAACTGTTACTGTTTGGGATTCCGCCGAAGAATTTGCACAAACCGATTCCTTTGAACGTTTGCAGAGAGCGGGGTGGGATCACTCCCATTGGCTCACGCGTGAGGTGATTCTGGTGTCATCAGAGAAAGTTCATATCTCAACGGTATTTCAGCGATTCAACAGTGATAACCAGCCGATATCCACCTACCAGTCACTGTATATTGTTACCAAAGTTGATGGTCATTGGGGAACACAGGCGAGATCCAGTATGGCACCTTAGTGTGAAAGCCCAATTATAGTGGAGACAGATCAAATTCCTCGTTCTACTTTTTAGTCGACCCGAATAAAGCCAATATTTCCTTCGATATCAATTTTTGTCCCCCACTTGCCAGAAAGGCGAGCTATGCGTCCCAGTATTTGTTGCGCATGTTGTTCTGTTGCCATGCGAGGGATGCCAAGTCGTGAATCGGGACCGTTTATTCCCAGCTCTGTTGGATAGAGTCGCACTTCCTTAAGTGCACCATTCTCATAATGACTCGTAGCAACCAGGCTTTCCAAAGACTGGGTGGAACCGCCAAAATTTCTCGAGAACCGCTGCATTCCTCTTCGTGGATCTGAGTCGGCAGCACCGACAACAATCGGCAATTCCCACTGCGCTTCCCGAAAGAACTCGCCTAAACCATAGAAGATCGGTTTACCATCGTAGATTTCAATGCCACGTAATGTTTGTACTCCCGTGCCAACAAACGCATCAGCGCCAGCATCGATCGCCTGGTGAGCTAGATCTACATAAAATTCTGGCGGGCGTGTGCTCAAATGCTGGAATTCTACGACCGACTGGCTCTGGTGAATGTGAGCGGCAGCAATAACAAAATCACTCAGTTGGCGAGCATTTCGAATACTTCTGAGCATGCGGTCCACGTCATTGTCATTCAGCGTATAAACTACCGTGCCTGGAATTTCATCGCCGCGGGTTACTCGATAAGTGGGATCATTACGACCGGAACTCGAGGCAGGAATGCTTAGACCGCCTTCCGGTGAAGCACTGGCCACGGGACGAGGATTGTCATAGTTGTCCCGGTAATCTAAAAACCCCTGGCGAACTTGCTGCAACGCATCGAACTGCTGCGCGGATACCAAAATGGTTTCACTGTAGTTGAGCATGTTGAGACCGGGTCTCCCTCCCAGATTCCCAATACGAGCTGTTGCAGCGAGTCGATTGTGTTCGGGAAAGATGGGAGCATGAGCACCGACTAAAGCGGCACGTCCCTTTGCTAGTTCGAGAAAAGCCGGCGCGGCCGCTTCTTGTAAATTACTCCCGCTACCAGCATGGACAATTCCTGCTTCATCCAACAAGGTGTTCGTCGAAAACATGCCTTCGAACTCAGAATCCAGGAGATGATTCTGGGCACGATTGAGCATGTCGAACCCCATCAACTTGAGATCCACAGCCACTTCATGTGAGCCTACGAAGCCATTGAGTGGGCCATCGAAATCTCTCAAATTGGCCAACTCGCCTTCCATGTTTGCAACTGCGAGATCGGCGTTTCTGATTAAGTCCAAAACCGCTTGTACTTCAGGGTCATCAAGCTGGGACGCTGGTCGGCGTATCATTAAATCACCAACACTTGCGAGTACAAATTCTCCGGACATAGTCATTGCCCGATTTCTCTCACTAAGAGGCATCAAATCAGTCTGTGCTGACACATTAATTGTCAGACCACTAGCTAGAACAAGTAGGAGTAAATTAAAACGCGACCCGATTTGGCTTAGCCGCCTCTGAATATTGGTTGCTTTCATAGCTGTTCCTCGAGGTTCCATTTCGGCTACCTCTCCTTATCTTTGTCTGTTAGCAGTGGCGCAAGAAGAAAACAATTCAGTACGAACTTCTACTCCTTTTTCTGCTAGCCGCTCCTGGTCCGTACATGACACATTCGTATGTCTTAGCTCGACAATGTCTCCAGCCCCAATGCCCGGATTTTCAAACAGTGCCTGTATATTGCTTAATTCAGGATTGAAGCGCAGGTCGAGTGCCATCAGATTTGTAAGTCCACTGAGTGGTGTTATATCAGTGATGTCGTTCCCAGTTAGTTCGAGATACTCAAGGGTAGTGAGACCGCGCAAAGGGCTGAGGTCAGTAAACGAGTTTGCGGCTAGTCTCAATTCAATCAAAGATGTCAATCCACTTAGTGGTGTCAGGTCGCTTATATCCTGAGTATGAATATTCAGGTCCACTAGCTTGGTAAGTTTTGCCAATGGGCTAATATCAGTAACGGCATTAGTAAATAGTAAGCCTGTCACTCCCATATGCGTCCTGGGGTTTTGCTCCCCGATGAAGTCGCCGTGACGGTGCATCCGAAGCACTCTCAATTCAGTAAGCTCACTCAAAGGACTGATATCAGTCAAGGGATTTTCAGCGATACGCAAATCGACTAGCTTGGTCAAATCACGAAAGGGGCTGATGTCAGAAATCCAGTTGGTATGGAGGTTCAAATGTGTCAATTCGGTAAGTCCAGCCAGTGGACTAATGTCTGAGAGGCCTCGATTGCTGAGAGTGAGGTTAGTTAAACCTATGAGATTCTGTATTCCGGAAAGGTCATGAAATAGGTGTTCAGGATCAACCCATTCAGGCGATCCTGAAACCGACCTTCTCGCCCCGCCACCGGAAGCACGCAGCGTCGTTAATTGCGCGGCTCGACCGCAGCTAAGAGTGTCTTGTGGCCCGAGTGACAGCGTCTCGCGCACCTCCATTTCCAGCACTGCATCTGCAAAGGTTACGATGGCAGAAGCAGCATGATCTCGACAGTTGTCAGAGGGCAGCAGCAATTGCTGTGCCCATGCCCCTGAGCAAAGAAGTATGCAGAGCGCGATTAAAGTTAGTTTTTGGGGACGGTATTTCATATCAGGGATCCTCATAAACAGTTCAATGATGATCATACTAGATGGGAGAGGTAAATGTCCGTTCCTGAATGGTCCGGGGGAGCTCGTCCGGAAAGAGCTGTCCAACTTCAATAATTGGGGTGAGGTAAAAAGGTTATCCTTCCGTCCCATGATGCTTCGGAGCAAGAGCCGTAGAATGAGTATAAGAACGATAACTGTTTGAGGAGGCAGAACAGGCGCCTGAGGGTATATATAACCGTGCGCCCGTCTATGCGTTAAAGGGGGGATAGAATCGGCTTTATGTAGGGTGTTATGTACGGTAGAACCGTCAAACTACTCTATATTATTGATTTTATTGACTGTTCGATTCCTCCCCTGGGCACCAAATCCCCATAACAAATACGGAGCTTACAGAGCTTTTTATTTCTTACTGGTCAGTAGGGTCAGAACCATCTATTGGTGCTCCGGTGCCGGAAGAGCCGGCGAAAAGTCTACGTCCATCGGGAAAGGTTACTTCCCGGCCATTGGCTTTGTTGGAGCCATCTATAGCATGATAACCCTGAACCACCAATTCGATTCCTGGCAATACCGAATCTTTTCTCCACCCCCGTCTGACCAAAGCGCCAGGTGGGCCAGCTTCAATCATCCAGACTTCTTCCTCACCATTTTCATTGACAACTGCAAGGTGCAACCAAGCGTGGGGATTAATCCATTCCATCCGCACGACCTTGCCCCGCAAATTGATTGGCTTGGTTGAATCAAATTCGCCCGAGAAGGCATGGTGCGCCTGAGTGGATGTAAAGGCAAAAAAGAACATACCTATGGCACCAATTAAACTCATTAGTAAACGCATTCGCATTGGCTTTACCTCTTAAACCGTTATTCGGTTAATTTTAAATGTTTAACTATTCCTCATTAGCAGCTGCTTCTGCTTCCCGCGCATCAATCGTGCGAGCAGCACTTAATGTATTGGTCATTCCATAATTCCCTTCATGACAGGCATATTCCACAAGTTCGTATTGACTGTCGTCCCTTATGAAGTTGAACATGCCGGTCCAAGGCTCACTCCACACGGCAGGATCTTCTACTGTGAATTGATATTCCAGTGTATTGGAACCGGTGCGGGTAAATCGCTGAGTTAACTTCATGTTTTCACTGGATCCAAGATAAGACGTTCTGCCATTCAGATTTCTCACTTCTATAACCAGTGTGTCACCTTCCCAGCGACCGTGGGAATCACCCAGCCAGGTTTTTAGACCTTCGCCAAAACCTTCTCGTGGTTCGGTGGAAATGACTCGGGTTTCGTGAATCATTTCCTTTTGAATCGCCACGTTGCCAGGACTCTGTACAATCTGCAGTCCATTGTTATAGATGCTTGGCATCATCATGCCAACCGGGCCTCTAGTAATACACCTTACATAAGTTCCCAAATCTACCGGTGTTCTGGCTCGCTGTGGTGGGATTCTTGGTGGAGCGTTAGCAACCGCTTCTCTGTATTCCGCTGTCGTTCCGGGCAGTTGACCATTGGGAGGATCGATTACCATGGCTACCTGGGTAGAAGGAGCCGACCTAACATAACCCAGTGTGGTATCGCGCCATTCCCTGTCGTAACCCCAAATGCTGTTTAAGGTTCCACGTTCTCGACGAGCTGCCGCCTCTTCCGGCGTCAATTCATCCGTTCCCGCCACATCGATCCCACGCTGCAAGGGAATCCCATGAGCGGCGTCTGCTGTCCAGATACCCTGTAAATCCGGCTCGCCCCAGGGAGTTTTGGGCACTACGTAGAGTTCCGTAGATTCGGTACTCCCAGCTACAACGGCTTCTTCCTCAATTCCTGCCCAGCCCGACTCAACAATCGCAATCATCACTCCATCTGGTCCGAGTATAAAGGCTTGCTTGGCAGAAGAACGTGCGTTATCCGGCACCATGGGCTCCTGACGAAACTCCACGGAGAGTCGATTTATTTGCACCGCTGCCTCATCAAGGTCGGCTACTTCGAAACCAATATGATCGATTGTGCGACCTTGCGTGATGCCCGGGCGACCATCGGTATACTCGGTGGCAAGTAGCCAGATATCATCAAAGAGCACACCGTCCAGCATTCCTTTCAAGCTTGCTGGTTCGCCACCAAGTACCTGGTTGTACCAATCGAGGGCTGCGGTCGGATCGACTGAATTCAGATGGATGTGATGAAAACCAAGCAAATCTTCATCTTGAACCAATTCTATTTTCGTTCCCCAGGGGTCAGTAATGAAAGCAATTTTAAAAAGTCCTGGAATATCACGAACCAGAGATCCGTCTTCGAAGCGAACCAGCCTGACACCAGAGCCGCGTACCCCGACGGATTCGAGCTCGGCCATTTTTGCATCCAGATCAGGAACGGAAAAACCAAAATGATCAACACCGGTGCCCTGACTCCCGCCTACAGTTTGGGCTTGGAAAAATTCGATTTCCGTATTGCCGCAATTTACAGCATCTTCTCGGCCGGCTATAGCTTCGCAGTCTAGGTGCTCTTCGTACCAGCTTACTGCTTCACTGGTATTGGACAATGCAATATGTAGGTGGTGCGGTGTTGCGGCACTGACTGCAAATGGTAATGCCACGCAGGTTAAAAAGGTGACCAGCCTACTGCCAAGCTTTGCGATATTGGTGGAAATTGTTGTGAATGTGGTACGACACTTCATGGTGCGAACCTCCGATTGGTTAGTCTTCTTTTCTGTTGTGCTGTTTAAGTTAATCAGTATTCTGGGTATATCTGCCCTACTTTTCTTCTTTTTTCATTAAATGGCCGTACAAAATCTCTTCGGAGAATTCGACACATTTATATTCAATTACTCGCGCATTGGGTTCCAAACGTCGGTAAAGTGGCATTCGAATTTGCCACGGCCGAGTGAACACCGTGGGATCCTCAATAGTGGCTTCATACAACAAGGCATCCGCGTTTATGGGTGTGTATCGTTCGGTCACTCGTAGCGCACTGCTGGCAAAATTTCCTGCGCGATCGAACCAGGCCTCACCATTAAATCCCTGCGCATCGACTACCAAGGTGTTCCCCTCCCAGCTACCATGTGAACGACCCATCCAGGTGTCCAAAGGCGCTGGTTCAGGATTTTCTTTATTCATATGAATGGTGCGATTCGCCTCAGCAAACCCGTACACAATCATAATCTTGTCTGTCCCCTGCAGTATTTGAAAAGGATAGGACAGATAGGTCGCTCGAGGCACTCCAGGAAGATAGCACTTGGTTTCAGGGTCTGCTGTCGGTCGGTTGGCCCAGTTCTCCTGTTTCTTTTCCAGCGCCCAGTCTTGGTAGGGAATCTCTCCACCTACCACTACGCCTTGCCCTGGAGGTACTGATCCTATAGCGCCCATCTCTGGCAGCCCCGCACTCGCTTCATGGTCCTGAAGATCCCAATGAGCGGTGCCAATTGCTTGCCAGATTCCATTGAGATCGGGATTGCCGTCCCAGGCTTTTTCGGGTTCATAGTTACCAATTTCCTGGGCAATTACTATATTACTTGCCGATAAAGTGGCAAGCAACGCTAGGATTGAGAGGATTACAGTGGGCTTAAGTCGGTTTACCATTAGCGAGCCCCTTCTTTGTTAGTGTGGATATGTGGATTAACTGCTTGGGATTTTCCCAATTAGCGTGTGGAGGGTCAAGCAGCGAAATGACCCAGGATCTCGAACGTGTGCCCCACATTCAACTTTAAGATCAAAAGGGGAATGGGGTCAGAGTAAAAATACAGCAGTTTCACTCTGACTACTTTTTCATTAGATGCTGTTCGAGAATAGCGTTATTCTGACGGTTTGAAAGCCAGCAACACGTTACCAGACACCTGACTGAAAGAACCGTAACCGGAACCCACAAACACCATGCCAGATCCGGCGGCAATGGAATGACTGTCGATCGAGCCACCATAACCCTCGACTCCGTTGACGGTTTCAAAATCCTCCACTGTATCGTATTGAAAGAGCAGCTCGCCTGAGTCCGAATTGAATATAAACAAGCGCCCGTCGAGCCCCCCAGTGATGACTGCTCCGTCCACAGACAACGGCGTGGCAGAGAAACCATAGAGTGATTCACAGCGCCTAAGCCTTTCGCTACGTTCGCCACCACAATCCGGCTGCACTTCGTAGTACCAGCTTGGCTCGCCGGTACCGACGAAGTAAGTGTAAATACCGGGCCGGCTGCTCCCGCCCAGATTGCCAGGATCGTTGATGGTCATGAAGGCCCGCTCAGAATCGGTGGCGATGCCCCAATGGTTGCCGCCCAACGCTGTCCCTTCACCGACACGCTGATTCCAGACCAGCGCACCCGTGACAGGATCCAGAGCCCAGAGATCGCCGGATTTCTGGCCGGCAATCAGCAGCTCCCGATCGCTTGTCTCTACCAGGATGGCTGGGCCGCCGAAATCGAAATCAACGGCGTTGGTATCACCTAAAATGATGCAGTTAGGGCCGCCGGCGCCGCAGCCGAAATTCCACATGTCGTTCTCTAGTGCCTGGAAGGCCCAGATTTCCTCCCCAGTTTCCAGATTCAGGGCGATGATTGCATCGCTGGTATTGGTAGTAGGGTGCGAAGTATTTTCGCCAGTGGTGACGTAGACCTGGCCACGCCCTGCATCAACAGTCGGCGTAGTCCAGATTGGGGCACCGGAGGGGCCGCGCTGTTTGACACCGGTGGAGCTGACCATGCCAGTGTATTCAGCCGCTGGCATGGTGTGGTATTCCCACAGCTTTTCTCCGGTGCGCACATCCAGTGCGGTGACGGCGCCATGATTTTCACAGCATTCATAGCGCGGGTTGCCACCAGTAATGACACCGGAACCAGAAAGCGGCACGATTATCTTGTCTTCGTGAATAACAGGTGTGCCGGTAATCATTGCCTGGTTGTTGGATGCTTGGCCGCTCGCAACCCAGATTGCCTCGCCATTTTCCGCGTTGATGGCATGAACCATGCCACCTTGATCGCTAAACACCAGTGTACCCAGGTCATCGATTACCTTGTAGGCCATTGAAGAGCGCAGGCGCGTGTCAGCATCATAGACCCACTTGGCGCAACCGGTGTTGATGTCCAGTGCAAAAACTCGACCGGAATCGGTGGCGGAATAGAAAATAGTCGAGCCAATAATCACCGGCGCGGCACGCAAACTGGATGTTTGGGGGAAAGCGACCGCCCAGGCCAGTTCCAGCTTTGACAGATCGGCCGTGTTGAGACCTGCCTGCGCGGCATTAAGGTGGCGCGGGTTGTTGCCATCAGTTTCCGTAAAGGCAAAGGATAGCGTCTGCTCCAGGTCTACCGAGCGGTGATCCACCGCGCACATGGTCGCAGCGACCCATTCCTCGACCCCGTCTCCCGTGGCCTGCTCCTGAGCCAAGCCTGGCTGAGCAGCGGTCAGGCCTGCGCTTAGTATCGCGACCAGGGACAGGTAAGATCTAAAACTTGCTTGAAGACGAGAGTAAAAAAACATAAGTAATGCCTGCTCGGTGGATGTTAGCTGTTAGTTCCATTTCAACCAGAACCGCGTGTCTTGAGTTGCCGGTTCATTTGGAGGCTGAAACCCAGCGCCAAAAATACAATAATTGCCGGCATTGTGCGAATCCGGATCGGATTAAGATTAATAGGGATTAATACGGAGAGACTAATAACTCAATAACTTTATATTTATACTCTGATCCCGTATAGCTACCTTTCCTATCTAGGCTTCCAGAAAAAGACTTCAAAGTCGCGCAGCGGTGCTGATCCCTCGTAGAGAGAATCATCTAACGTTATGCCCACCATGGCGGCCCACTGCTCCATCATGGCGATGCGCTTGTCACCGAAAATTTCGATAGCCTCCATCGTAAAAGTCGCTTCACCAACCCGCAGCCATCCATCACCACCGCGATCCCTCACTCGCTGCGCCCATCGTGCTCCGTCCGGGTGAGTGGCCGTGATTACACCATCGGGAGTGCCCACCCAGGAGAGATAGGTAACAAAAGGCGGGAACCCACTTTGCTTCATGAGCAAAGGACTCCGAACGCTTTCATTAAGCGGTGTGAAGTCATCCAAGGCCGGAGTTGGTGTTCCCCCAAGAATCACACCGGGCGTACGAGAAAGCCCCTCGTTACCGAGGTACGGTGCCGTGAACATCCAGCTCAGCACTCCAGTCAGTAGTACCGCTCCGATCAAGAACCCAGCGAGCTTTCGCTTATCCATTGCGCATCCTCCGTATCGATGTATAAGAAGCATAACCAGTATCAGCAAATAGGGACAGAGAATAAAATACCGTACCGGATTTTTAGTGTGAGCCTATTTGTTAAATTTATACCCTCGCTTGGTTGGCTTACTATTTACCTATTGAATAATCATTAAAACCGGCGTAATTTCAGGCAATAGATTCATTTAATTACGTGGTAAAAATAGAAAAATGTTGGAGGTTCGAATGAACAATAGAATTCATGCCAAACTGATTCTGGCACTAGCCAGCATTTTGGTTGCTCCCCTAATTTCGGCACAAGATGATGGTTTCCCTCGGACCGAGTATGGCCAACCTGATCTACAGGGCACCTATACTTTTCGAACGCTTACCCCTCTGAATCGTCCTCGAGAACTGGCAGACTTCGAAGTGCTTACCCCTGAACAGGCCAAGGAGTGGGAGGAGTTCGAAAATCGCCGCCAGAACCGAGACCTGATTATTGACTCTGTAGGTGGGGCTGGATATCCACCAGGGGTTATCTCCTACAATAATTTCTGGTATGAGCGAGGCGTGCAGACGATCGCCGATCGCCGAACCTCGCTTATTTATGATCCACCCAATGGCAGGCGACCAGCAGTTAACGCGGCAGGTCGAGAGCGCCGCGCTGCCTATGGGCAGATGGTGTTCGAGAGTGCCGGCCCCGAAGGCCGCACCACAGTTGACCGCTGCCTTGTGGGATTCAATGCCGGTCCGCCGATGATTCCTAGCGCATATAATAACAATGTGCAGATCGTCCAGACAGAAGACCATATCGTAATCTTGAACGAAATGGTTCACACAGCGCGCATAATTAGACTGGATAGTGAACACCACACTCAACAGCTTAAGTGGGAGGGAGATTCTGTCGCACACTGGGAAGACGACACCCTTGTTGTTCATACTCAAAATTACTATCACGACTATAACTATGCTGGCATGTCTGATCAGGCTCAGATAACCGAACGCTTCACCAGAATTGATGCAGACACTTTGGACTACGATTTTACGGTTGAAGATGCGCTGTCTTGGGACGAGACCTGGTCTGGGAAATTTCCATTGCGCCGCGCCGCTGATCCACTCTATGAATACGCCTGCCACGAGGGTAATCACGGATTGGTTGGTATTCTTGCCGGCTGGAGACGATATGAATCCATGGGATTCAATGGCGATGGCTCGCCTAAGTCTGATACCGGTACGGTCGAGACGGAAGAGAATTAGCCAAGCAACAGGCAGTAAGAAGAATTGAATAAAGTGGACGGAGGGATTTATTTTCAGACAGGATTAAGCTTAATTTGACCGATTTCCATAGCTCGCTCTATGGCACACTTTGATTTCGCAGTTTTAACCCATTGATTAAAATAACGAATCAGTCGTCCTGCCTACTGAAAATCCTCGTGTCGGTGGTTCGATTCCGCCCCTGGGCACCACCTCCTAGTAACATCGCGTATAGCTCCCGTATAAACTCATTGAAATACGGATCGGAAAACTACAAGTGAAACAAACAAGAATGAGCACAAAATTCGCAAACCACTTTCAAAAAGCCTTGTTAGTGATAACGACATCTCTGGGAATCGTTTCCTGTCAATGGAGCCCGCAGCCACTGGTTCTGGTTGAAACCACTATAGGTGAAATTCAGCATGCTCTAGTCACGAGAAAAACCACCTGTCATGAAGTGGTATCAACCTACTTACAACGTATCGAGAGCTATGATAAGTCCAGCGGAATTAATGCAATTACTGTAATTAATCCAGAAGCGTTATCGAGGGCAGAGGAAGTCGACCGCGCGCTAGTTTCCAATAGCCCATTGCCAGAATTATTCTGTACCCCCATTGTAGTGAAAGATAATTTCGATACCCATGACATGATCACTACCGGTGGGTCTATTACGCTTCAAGAAAACTATCCACCCGATGATGCATTTATGGTGCGCAAACTACGTAACGCGGGAGCAATAATAGTAGCAAAGACCAATATGGCAGAATGGGCATTCAGTCCTCGAGAAACTGTTTCATCGTCATTCGGCCGAACTGCAAATGCCTATGATATTAATTTCGTGCCAGCCGGATCTTCAGGTGGAACCGCTTCTGCTGTGGCCGCCAACTTTGCCGTCGCTGGTATGGGGAGTGATACTGGAAACTCCATACGCGGCCCGTCTTCACATCTGGCATTATTTGGTATTCGCTCGACATTGGGCTTAACCAGTCGGGATGGAGTAATTCCGTTGATATTTGATCGAGACATCGCTGGTCCGATGGCTCGATCAGTAGAAGATGGTGTAAAACTATTTAATGTCGTTGCCGGCTATGACTCAAACGATAGCCTGACGCTTCCTGATAAAAGAGAATCGGATTATCGCGAGTTTCTTAATCTGGACGGCTTGACCGGTAAACGCATTGGGGTATTCAGACGGCTGGTTGATCACGACACTGCGGACCACGAAATCAGGCAGCTTTTCTTCGATGCGGTCGATGACATGCGTTCGGCCGGGGCGACGATAGTAGATTCTATAGTTATTGAAGATTTCGACACTCTCAATGACGAAATACAGTCCTGTGGCAGTTTTCGTTACGACCTTAAGCAATATTTAGATTCATTGGAGAAACCACCGTTACAAGACGTGGCTACAGTTCTCGAGTCGGGTGAGTTCGCAATTGAATCCAAAGGAGCTCTCGAATTTTTCTCCCAGTTCCCACTGGAAACTGCGCCAGATGAAAGGCAAGACCCCTGCCTTATCTGGCCCAACCATCCGCTGCGCAATCAGCTTCTTGGAAATACTGTAAGAGCCATGGATGCTGCTAATCTAGATGCGCTCATCTATCCTACATGGTCGAATCCGCCGGCACATATTGATAAAGCCAACGAAGAATACTTAGGGGACAATAGCCAATTATTAGTTCCGGCAGCGGGTTTACCAGCTGTTACCATTCCAATGGGTTTCTGGCAAAACAGACTGCCGGCCGGAATTCAAGTCGTAGGGCGCCCCTATGCGGAGGGCGTATTAATCGAAATAGCCTATAGCTATGAGCAACTCACGAAACACAGGAAGCCGCCGAAGGGATTTCCATCACTGATTGACTGATCTTTACCGGATCAAAGAGGTCAAAGCAATAAAGTTGTACACAAATGATTAAGCAGCACGAAGTGGAACTCCCCTGTTTGAATTCACAAAACCTGAGGCAAATAAGGACTCCGTCATTGTCTCCTCCAGTCGTTAATTATTAGACCACACGCCAATAGATTTCAGGGGATTGAGGCTTATAATCATAGCCTTTGGTTTTGACAGAAGGAATCTGCTGCATGAAAAACATGAGAACAGATGGCAAGAGATGTTTCGTCTGTGGTCCAAGTAACAGCATTGGTCTTAAACTAGTATTTAGGATGGATGACGACGTTTGCCGATCTGAATTTATTCCGGATACCATGCATTGTGGCTACGATGGCGTTACTCACGGCGGCATCATATTTAGTGTATTAGATGACGTAATGGCTAATTGGATTTACCTAAAGGGTATTCGTGCCTATACCGCAAAATGCGATATTAGATACAAAGGTTATTTACCAACTGGCACCCGGGTGACACTCGAAGGACATTGTACCAAGCAACGAAGTCGACTCATTGCGATGGAAGGAAAAATGATCAGGGTTGATACCGGCGAGTTAGTAGCTGAAACTCAGGCCAGTTTCATGAGAGAGGCAGACTCATAGAAACGAGGGGAATACGGGGGTTAGAACTAACACGTATGAGGGGTAGGTTGAGGGATAAATTTGGTACTACACCTTACGTGATTGATTTAACGAGGTTTACAAGTCGGTCTTCAGCGCCAGATTCTAGTTTGATCCCAGCAAATAGCTTCCCTAGAGAAATTAATTACGCCCTATCTGTGGAGTCTCGATCTGTACTCAGGATTAGACTTTATCAGGTTGACCAGAATGACCTAAGCTTAATATGGCGCCAAACACTGCCGCTAATGAACCGCTAATAAAAAGCGCCAACTGACCCACATCAATACCAATAACTTCAGTTGTTGGTAGTGCAATCAAACCGCCACCAATTGCCATAAGTATGCGTCCGATTATTCCAACCACTCCTTTGCGGGCTAGTAAACCTAGCCCAAGTAAATAACGCTGAAGAGCGCCTGCAATAAATATTATTCCTATCCCCACTTTCGCGGTGGCGAGTAGAGTCTCCCACCAGCTACCTGACATTATTAGCGCGGGCTCCAACACGAAAAAGAAAGGAATGAAATAGATGATGCTGCCCAACTGCATTGCCTTGAAGCCCGTTGCCAGAGCAGATGAACCTGCAATGCTGGCAGCAGCGAAAGCTCCAAGCGCAACTGGTGGGGTAATAAACGACAACATCCCCCAATAAAGGATAAAAAGATGAACACTCATTGGGTCTAAGCCACCCTGAATTAAAGCGGGCGCCAAAACTATTGCGAGAAAAACATAAGCTGCTGTCACCGTCATTCCGATACCCAATAAGAAACTGCAAAAAGCTCCCATTAATAACAGTAACAGGGTCGAATCACCTGCTAGATACAACAGATCATTAACCAAGGTCCCTGATAAACCCGTTATAGATAAGGCCCCTACAATCAAACCCACACCAGCCATGATTGTCAGCAACTCCATCAACAACTTACCCGTGGCAACGAGAAATTCCCCCGCTTGCTTAAAGTCCCAACGGTAATCTGGAGAAAGCTGATTCAATGCAAGTAATAGACCAGTGGCTATAAAAGGAGCCACAGCTTCGCGCTGCAAATAGACGAGAAGAAAAATTAAAACCAGGAATGCGGCAATATAGAACCAACCTTGCTTCATAGTCTCTTTAAAACTTGGTAATTCATCGCGGGGAGTACCAACCAAGCCTCTCCTGGCTGCATATGCATCAACTTGTACAAATAATCCAAAGAAGTACAACAAGGCAGGTATGGCTGCAGCTAATGCTACCGTGGTATATGCAACATTAAGGAAAGTCGCCATGACAAACGCGGTCGACCCCATAATTGGTGGTAATAAAACACCCCCAGTGGAGGCACAGGCCTCAACTCCAGCGGCATACTCCTTTTCCATCCCGTTCTTTTGCATCGCCGGTATTGTCATCTGGCCAGTCGTGAGAACGTTGGTAATTACACTGCCGCTCATAGAACCCATCAGACCGCTTGAAACAATCGCAACTTTGGCAGAACCACCTCTCACGTGACCAAATGCCGCGAAAGCCAAGTTGATGAAAAAGCGACCACCTCCAGTCTGCTGTAGTGCAATACCAAAGATAAGAAACCCGATAACGAGCTGGGCAAAGGCTCGGAAAGGTAATCCGAGAATGCTTTCAATACTCATGACATGATAACCGGCAGTTTCTCCCAGAGACGAAGCCATGCCTGAAATAGGCCCGGGTAAGTTTTCTGCAAAAATTGGGTAAAGCGAAAATACCAAGACAAGAGTAAAGAGGACCCAGCCACCAGTGCGGCGCAGCGCTTCCATTATAAGGGCCCATAGCAAATAGCTCATCCATATAGCATAGCCCGGTGCCGAAAATTCCCAGCCATAATCCAGCATGTTTTCGGTATTAATAAAAAAGAATATACAAGAAACAAATGCTGCGAGACTTAGCACGCCATCAAACAAATAACTTTTAGGACTGCGGAATGAAGGGTTGAGCAAATAGCAAAGCGGCAACAATAACCCAATAAGTGCATAGTAATAATGGTTCTGTAATGTAATGACGAAATCAAGAAGCGGGCTTTCTGAAAATAGTCGCAGAGAATCCATTGCCAGAAATGCACTGCACAAAGCAGCGATACCTGTTAGCCAGCGTAACGGGGCTGGTAACTCAACAGATTTACTTGACACTATCGCCAGACCGGATCGAAACCGGCTTCCTCCAGACGCTGGGCACGGTGCAGCTCCCAGGCCTCAACAAAGGCGTCTCTATCACGGATACGTTCTTCAGAAAATTCAGCCCAGGCCGACGCTAACACTTCTTGGCGTTGGACTAACGACTGATTATGCTCCTCAAATTCGTCCGTCCAAACACCTACCTCGCGCCAATAGTTCACGGCTCCCTCATGATAGGGCACCACCCATTGAAATACCTGACGCTCCAACGCCCAGCCGATCGCACCGGGGTCAGAGTCTTTATATTCATCGTAATTTTCGCTTATCGCTCGAGTGAGGGCATAAACAAGGTCGCTCTCTTTAGTAGCCAGTGTCGTCAATAGCGGATAAGGATAGGTCGCAGCTTCATGAGGGCTATCAACACTAATACCTGCGCCACGGGTAGCATAGTTTTTTGTGAAATATGGCCCAATGGCTAACATTCGCTCCCAGCATCCCGCATCATCATGTGGTGCAGGCAACCATCTAATACCTCGCGGTGAAGCTTGAAGACGAAACATTGGTCCCGACACCGTGGTGCCAAACCCAGCGTCTACATCACCATTAATCACGCCATTCCATGAAGCATCGTAGCCAGGAAAGTCTACCCGGATGACATCATCCCAGGTGAGTCCGCCACAAGCCAAATAAGCCTCCATCGACACATTCAGCGCAGGTGCACCGCGCACATAGGGTATCCTGTGCCCTCGCAACTCAGAAAAGCTAGTAACGCCAGTATCCTCAGCAACAGCGATAGCTTGATTACTCAACCCGTTAGAAGTCATCAGCAGGCGCAATGCTTGAGGTCCCCATTCCGAATTAGCAAACTGGAACATGCCCTCTTGGGCAAAATAGGTAGATACCCCATTTGCTGAGAAATCAACTCGACCAGTCTTTAGCGGCAAGAGCCTGGAAATATCATTCTGACCAGGAATAACTCGCAGGGTTACACCGTATTTTTCACGAAGCATAGCGCCAATCCCGACCGCCTGGTTATATCCTGTAGAGCCAAGGTTATAGGCGGTCCAGGCCATTTGGCGTGGAAGATTGGCCCCATAAGCCAATCGATTGGACTGAGCTATAGCATTGCCCGCCACTGACAGTGAAACTAGAAGCAAGATGAATCGGAAGATAAAGCCCGCTGATACAGTTGGTGTTTTCAGGTATTTCGACAACAATCTTATTCTCCCAGAAATATAGCCTCTCTCAATCCAAGCCCAGGTAGCTCAGTCGGTAGAGCACAGGACTGAAAATCCTCGTGTCGGCGGTTCGATTCCGCCCCTTTTAGTTTGTCGGGTTCGTCCCGCGTGTGCGTGCCAACCACTCTACGAGCGGTTCGACATCGCTGAGTGGCAGCGCCGCTCCCCGCCCAATCATGGCGAGCAGGAGCGAACGCCATTGCTCTTCGTTTGCACGGGCCTCCTGGACCCGGTCCAGGGAGTGGCACGCTTCGCAGGTTCCGGCCAGAATCGCCTCAGCACCGTCGTCTACAAGGAAGTCCGCTTCCGTAAGGATCCTGGGCACGTACTCCCGTGGGAAGGGAGTCGACTCGGGACCGAACTGCTTAACCAGCCAGTCAAGAAGTATCGCTTTGTCGGCGTCGGCAATCACCGCGCCCTGGACCACGCCGCTCGACGTCGTCTTCATTCTCTCGATGATTTCGTCCCACCCAGCGTGGTCCAAGGCATAGTAACCATACTCATCGATTCCATGGCACGCGGTGCAACTTCTTAAGATCACGTCGCGTGCCGGACCCGCAGGCAGTGTTACGTCGGGCCGGGCCGGTCGCGTGTTGCTGGTGAATTGCGCCGCTGCAGGAACCACAGCCGTGCCGATGACCACCAGAACAGCCAGACACAACACGGCTTGCCTGAATTGAAGTTTCATCGATGTTCCTCGCCTCACACCAGGGGCACCGTTCCGGTGCTCTCGCCAATGCTTTCCCGCTCAATGCCGAACATGTGCAGAATGCTCAAGAGCAGGTTGGCGCACCGCTGGGTGTTGTCCGGAAACACGAGGTGGCGATTGCCCGGGAACGTCCCGTCGATCCCGCCGAGAAGAATGGTCGGCACTTTCTCGTGCGCATGTCGGTGCGAGTTACCCATGTTGCTACCCTTGTAGATCAATACGTGATCCAGCAAGTTGCCGTCGCCGTCGGGAGTGTTCTGCAGCTTCTTGGCAAAGTACGCCAAGTTTTCAACGTGATAGCGGTTGACCAACGCGTAGCCCGCCTTGTTCGCTGGTATGTCTCCGTGATGCGAGATCCCGTGCCAGCCACCGATATAACCCGCTTCCGGGAACGTGGTGCCCGAAAGATCGCGTCCTAACATCAACGTCGCCGCGCGGGTAATGTCGGCCTGTAACGCCAGAACCAAAAGGTCGTACATGATCTTGAAATGAACATCTTTGCTTTCGGGTATACCAAACGGCACTTCCGCGGTAACCTCGGCGGCCGGATTGTGGGTCGCATTGCGGATCCGGCGCTCGATCTCACGGACGTTGTCCAGATAGTCGTCGAGTCGGGCCTGATCGCCCAGCCCGAGATCTTTCTTAAACCGCGGGATCTCGCGCGTCACCGAGTCCAAGATGCTGACGCTCTGTAGACGTCCCGCACGTCGCTCCTCCGGGCTCGATCCGTCGCCAAACATGCGCTCGAATGCCATCCGCGGATTAACTTCCGTGGGCAGAGGCGTTGTCGGGTTGGCCCAGGAAATCGAATTCGTATAGGCACAACTGTACCCCCAGTTGCAATTACCACTGTTGTGGCTGGCGTCCTCGATGCCGAGCTGAATCGAGGACAAGAGAGTATCCTGGCCATACTTCTGTGCAATCAGCTGATCGACAGTGACGCCCAGATACGGGCTTACTGCATCCCGTCTTGGACGCGTGCCCGACAGAAGAACCGCGCCACGCGCATGATTTCCTCCGGGCTCTTCAGTCGTGGAATACGCAGCCGTAGAATCGAGACCGCTGATCAGGACAGTGCGGTCACGGAGCGATTCAAGTGGCTTGGTTATGAAGGAGAACTCGAAATCGGAACCTTCATCGACGGGACTCCAATACCCGGGCGCCGCGCCATGGGGATGCCAGATACCTACAAAGCGTTTCACTGGGGCAGCTGCTGTCTGAGCCTGAGCCGTCAAAGCTGGCACCATCGCCTCGAGAAAAGGCAGGGCCAGGGTCACACCGGCGCCGCGCAAAAAAGTGCGGCGTGGGATATGCTTCTTTGTTATGAACACAATCGACCTCCTCTATCCAGCCCTGATCAATACATCCTATCTTAATTCGGCAACCGTCTCTTTGGGTTTTGTCCGCATCTGGAAAGGATCGCTGTTCACGATACCCATCAAGATCGAAGAGAACCGGTAATCATTCTGTTCGGCGTCGCGCACGATCGAGCGAACAACAGGCATGTCAAAGTACTCGACGCCCCGCCCCAAGCCGTAAGTCATCAGTTTCTCGGTCACCATGCGCACAAACTGTGGGGAATACTTGAGCAGGGCTTCCCTCAACTCCGATGGACCGCTTACCTGGCTGCCATCGAACAATTCTACAGCCGAATTTATCAAGTTCCCATCGTCACCACCATCATGTGTTCGCCACTTCGCATCCGCGGTAAAGTTTTCCAACGCAAAACCAATAGGATCCATGAGCCTGTGGCAACTCGCACACGGCTCCTCAACCCTGTGCCGGGTCATCTGCTCCCGCAGTGTCAGAGACCGTCCCGACCCTTCGGCGTCGGTTTCTTCCAACGCCGGCACGTTCGCCGGAGGTTCGGGCGGCGGCGTTCCCAAAATATTTTCCAGAACCCAGACACCCCGTTTGACCGGCGAGGTGCGGTTGTTCTGCACCCATGTCGTCGACAGAAAGCTTCCGTGACCCAGCAATCCGTGACGGTAGTCCAGTTCCGGCCCGAGATCGACACGCCGAAAACGGGATCCGTAGATGTTGGGGATGCCGTAGTGTCGAGCCAGCCTCTCGTTCAGAAATGTAAAGTCCGCCGTCAGCATCTCCAGAACGTTGAGGTCTTCGCGCATAATCGTTTCGAAGAGCAGTTCCGTCTCGCGCGCGAATCCTTGCCGCAACTCGTCGTCCCAATCTGGAAACTCAGTCTGCGCTGGCGCAGTCGTCGTCAGGTTTCGCAGATAGAGCCATTGCTGCGCGAAGTTCTTGACCAGACTCTCTGATCGTGGATCGGCGAGCATGCGCTCGACCTGCTGCTCGAGCACGACAGGATCACTGAGCCTGCCCTGGCTAGCCATGTCGATCAGCTCGTTGTCCGGGATGCTGCTCCACAGAAAGAACGACAAACGCGAAGCCAGTTCCAGATCGCTAATACGGTAGGTCTCTCCCGGCCCCCATTCGACTGGTTCCCGTTCCACTCGAACGAGGAACTGCGGACTTGCCAGAAGCCGGCGGAGCGCCATCTCGATACCGTCATCAAACGTGCCAATCTTGCGCCCTTCACCATAGAACAACATCAAGGTTTCTAGATCGTCGATTGTTACAGGCCGGCGATACGCGCGTTGAGCCAGCGCTGTCAGGATTTCCTCGGCGCACGACTCTTCTTGTGAGGCATTGGACGGGCGGCACGAAAAAATTTTACGCATACTGGGCGAATCGGTAGGTCGCGCAGGGTTGAACGGCCCTTCCACCCGTAACGCGCCGATGATGGGGTAATTGCTCAGTTCGCGAACACGTCCGTTCTCCAGCGACTTGCGTTCAAAGTGCTGAACCACATCAAGGCTGGGCCGGTAGTTGGTCGCAACGAATGTGGCTCCCACCAGGCGGGATCCGGCTTTTACCGGAAGCGTGACCTCGAGTTGGCCATCGCCATCCGAAGTCATTCCGGCATCCGTCCCCATTCCGGTGTAGACCCAGGAATGAACCCTTTCGCCGTCGATGCTCAACTCAAATTGTTCGTTAGGAATGTACGTACCCACACCCATATTACGGACCGTAAAGGTGTACTCACCATCGGCTGGGAATACATGGCTAACAGCCATTCCGCCACGGGTGCCGAACGGCATTCCTTCCATTTGCATGTTCTGCGAACTGTCGGTCCGTTTGATGTAGAGGCTTTCGGTCGGTGTGTTCCAGAATCCCACCGCCATCCGCGCGATCTTGGTCGCCGCAGTCACATAGGTTTCAAGCAACGTCGGCGATATTGTCAACGAACCGGCAATGTTGTCGAAGCCGCGGCTCGAATCGTCCGCGGGAAGGAACATCGTCGGATCGATCTCCAGATCCAGCAAATCGTGTATCGCGTTAGCATATTCGGTTCTATTCAGTCGATGCAGGATCTTCGTTCCCGGATTAGGCTCAGCCCTGCGATCGATTTCATTTTCAAGCCAGTCCCTGAGGCCGTTATAATCAGCCAAGGAAGGCCGAGGCATGCCCGGAGGAGGCATCATTCCGGCCCGCAGCTTGCGGATAACCTTCTCCCAGAGTTCGGCATCCTGGCTGACCAGCGCCAGGTCGACGTTTTCCAGCGAAAGATTGGCGGTCCGATTCTGCTCGTTGTGACAGCCGACGCAGTATTGTTGCACGACCGCGGCGTGGGCGGCGAAATCCACTACGGTAAGGGTGGACCCCTGTTCCGGGGGAGCTTCCCCACACCCGTAAAACACGGACAGAATCGCTATACCGACGCACAATACAGCCCTCCTCATCTGCCACCCCTTCGCACAGTCGTTTCCAATCTGTACTATCCGTTGAACAACTCGGGTTCGCAAGCAATTTCTGGCCTATTTCCATGGCAACTGATGTCCCATAAGGTTTTTGTTGTCAATCACTAATGGGAATGATAGAAGTAAACTCCATAGGTTGGCAGAGCCCCAATTGCCGCATGTTCGAGGAGACCACGAATGGGTATGAAACACAGCCTAGCATTCTCATTGATCCTGCTTCTGGCGGTGGCCGGTCCGGCTGCTGCCAACGAGGTAGCAGACGCAGCGATGAACCGCGACCTGGAAGCGGTCCGGTCGCTGCTCGACCAGAAAGCTACGGAGACCGGCCTCGCAGTCGAACGCCTTCGTGATTTCCTCGACTACATCAATGCACCTCAGATTGATGGCACCACGGCAATCCATTGGGCCGTCAATCACAACGACTTCGAAACAGCGGATCTGCTGATCGGTGCTGGCGCCAACGTGTCCGCAGGCAATCGCACGGGCGTCACACCCATGCGCCTGGCTGCCATCAATGGCAGCATGGCCATGATCGAAAGACTCCTCGATGCCGGAGCGGACCCGAACGCCCCTCTGACCGAACACCGTGATACGGCACTCATGATGGCCGCCCGCACCGGTTCGGCCGATGCGATCCAGATGCTGCTGGACCGTGGCGCCGAGATCGATGCAGTCGAAACCTGGGGTGGAACGAGCGCTCTGATGTGGGCCATTTCAGAGCACCACGCCGGAGCCACAAGTATGCTGATCGAAGCTGGCGCAGACTTATCTGTTCGATCCAAAATAGTATCAGTTGCAAACCGCCGCGGTGCCGAAGGAACTGTTCCCGAAGACGCTGATCCAGATGCCGATCCGGTCGGCTATGCCAACGGAGGATTCACTCCGCTTCTGTTTGCCGCCCGCGAAGGTCAGATCGACGCAACCCGGCGCCTTATTGCGGCAGGGGCAGACATTAACGCAATCGCTGCCGATGGAAAGAACGCTCTTGGACTGGCGATCTATAACGGCCAATTCGAGGTGGCGTCATTACTGGTCGAAAACGACGCGGACGTGAATCATGCCGATGCGGAAGGATTTCCGCCGCTGTTCTGGGCGGTGGATCGCCGCAACATGGAGTGGAACCCCGGGTTCCCCTGGGTCGAAACGACCGATCCCCTGCCACTGATACGGCAGCTCCTTGATGCAGGAGCCAAACCGAATACGTTCGTTAACAACACCCCGCGGTCCCGGCGCAACTTCGGAGGTTCGCCGCGGACCTTATTTGCGACCTCGCTGATGCGGGCCGCGTACTCCGCCGATGTCGAGCTGGTTCAACTCCTTCTGGATTACGGCGCGGACCCTTTCGTTCTCAATACCGATAATGAGAATGCGCTGCTCGCGGCGTCCGCTTACGCATGGATCGACGGTTACAGCCAAGGACGGTCGACCGGAGAACGACTGGCCACGATTCAGCTACTGGTGGAACTGGGTGCGGACGTGAACTGGGCGTGCGACCACGGGATCACACCTCTGATGATGGCCGCAAACTTTGGAGAGGTCGAACTCATTCAGTACCTGGTCGAACAGGGCGCCAACTTGGCCGCGCACGACCTGGGTAAAAAGAACAACGGCGCGTTCGGTGGAAGCATCGAACCGCTAATGCCCATCGATTACGCGATCGGTGTGGGAAGCTTCCGCCCCAACAACGCCATCATTCACATGGAAGAAGCGACTGCTCTGATGACGCGGATGATGGCCGAACGCGGGATCGTGCACACCACTTCGGAATGCACCCTTCGCGCCTTCTCGTGCGGCAGCGTGGACCCCCAAGGATCAACTGCAGCAGAAATTGCGATTACACGCTCCGTTCAGGTCGGGAATCAGGTCGAAGGTATTACAGGAGGTCTGGAAGTGGAAGTCGAGGAAAGCGACACGCCTAACCCGGAGTAAGATAATGACGAGAGCTTTTCGCTTCTTTTGCCTTGGGATCTTCCTGTCGTTGGCACTGCCAGCCACAGCGCAAGTCGGGCACCCAGCCAAGGGATCCTGGACCGGCTTTTATGGTCCCAATGATTCCGATCAGAATCGCTTCCGCTTGTTCTTAAACTGGACAGATCGAGAAATCACCGGTGTTATCAATCCCGGTAGGAGGGCTATAAGCCTGGATAAAGTGCAGCTGGATTATTCCACCTGGACGATGACGCTGGAAGCTGAAATGCCAGTGGATGAGGGCACAGCCCATTTTGTGGTGACAGGAAAGCTTGAAAACCTTGGCTCATGGACCAACCGATTGTATTCAGGGACCTATACTCTGGGTAGCGAGTCTGGCGAGTTTTGGCTTTCGCTAAACTAAAGAATCTTTGCTAATTCTGGAGAAATCATCGATGAAAGCGAAGTTTGCCCTATTTTTAATTACACTCTTTGCGGCTTCTAGCCCCACTCAGGTATTTGCTCACCATTCTTTTGCGGCTGAATTTGATTCCAATTCTCCCATCGAGGTGGAAGGTATTGTTATAAAAGTTGAATGGACCAATCCTCACACCTATTTCTTTATAGAAGTCGAAACCGAAGATGGTGATTTCGAAGAGTGGGCAATGGAAATGGGCAGCCCAAATGGATTGGTACGTCGAGGCTGGAGTCGCAACAGCTTGAAGATTGGTGACGTCGTAACGGTCACCGGTTCACGTGCCAGAGATGGCAAAGCCAAAGCTAATGCCCAGTCCGTGGTGCTCGATTCCGGTGAGCGCTTGTTCTCGGGAACCAGCCAGCCAGATTTCGAAGAAGACGACAACTAAGAATAACCGTGGGGAGTATATCGTGCTGTTTCAATATATTAAGAAACTAATAGCCGTTGCGGCCATTGTCGTACTTCAGTTTTCAATATCAGGTACAGCTCTGGCCCAACCACGTGATCCAGAACTTGACCGCACTATTCCAGCACCACGCTTGAACGACGGTAAAATAGATTTTGGGGGAGACGGAGTATGGAGCTTACCCTGGATAACGAATTTCGCAGTTCGTATTGTCGGCGGAGATGAAAACTCCTCTGTGCCCTTCCTTCCCTGGACAAAGGCGATGCACGAATACAATGCTTCTAATAACGTCGCCTATGATCCCGAAGGATTTTGCTTACCACCAGGCGGTCCACGTTCCATGGGGACACCCTACCCAGCGGAAATAATTCAGCATCGTGACCGTATCATTATTATCTTTGAAGGCGGAGGCCATGTATGGCGGGAAATCCATATGGATGATCGCCAACATCCTGATAAGGAAACACTGAATCCCAGCTATTTTGGTCATTCTGTGGGTCATTGGGAAAACGATACACTGGTGGTTGATACGGTTGGGTTTAACGAAAAGACCTGGCTGGACTTCGGTGGCCACATGCACTCAGACCAACTGCATACCATTGAATACATCACCAGACCTGATAAAAATACTCTTCACTATGAAGCCACTATTGACGATCCTGGCGCCTACACAAAACCCTGGACAGTAGCCTGGGATATCAACTGGTCAGAGGGGCAGGAACTGGCTGATTATATCTGCCAGGAAAACAATAAATTTATGATTGACCTCATTGACGATTTCGGAAATCCGTTTTTTGAAAGCACGACAGTCGCACACTAGCGCCGAACGAGATTCGAACCCACAGCCTATCACCATTCCCGAAATCGGTGAGTCCTGCCGCAATGTCGACATGGTCTGGTTCAAACGCAATGGCCTGCGGCCAAACCCGCTCTGATTTCAACAAATGTTATTTTTAATAAGCATAATTGGATTTGGCTTTTCACTTACATCGATAGTTATTGGATGGCGCAGGTTAGTCAAGTAGCACCGCCTTCGGAAAGATATGTGCCATCGACCACTGACTGACCTAGGCTGAAAGGTATATAAAAGATGGTTTGGGGAGGCAAAACTTATTGAGTCTGCAGTTGGAGCAAGTAATGACCGTGTGCCTCGGATTAATATTAGACATCTTATCGATTCAACTCTTCCGACTTCACAGCTCCAAATCCTTTAAGCACTTCACTTGCTGACGGGCCGGGAATACTCGTATCAAACCCAAAGAAGTTTGGCCTGCTTTCAGCGCTGATGGCCAGGTCAAGCGATGTTTGCCCTCGAGCATTAAGCGCATTAATGTCAGCGCCTCGCTCGGCCAGTTCGCGAATTATGTTTGATAGCGTTCTCACCGCTGCATCGTGAAGTGCAGTCGATCCTGTGAAGTCTGTGTGATTCAAATTTACGCCTTGGTCGGCTGCTGCTCTTACTGCTGCTAGTGCCAGCTGTTCTTCACCAGCAGGGTCTGGATTGGCCTGAACATAGTAACGTCCGCGAGTACTGTCTCCCTTGATGGCAGCTTGTAAGGTAGTTTCTAATCCACCAATCACTCGCGGTGTATAAGAATCGCGGTCCCCTCGATTCCTCGGCAGACTCCATTGTTCCTCATTGGTAAGAAGGGGGTCGGCGCCACCATCAGTAAGGGCACGCATGATTTCCGCTTCTCGAAAACTGGCAGCTATCCAATATGGGGTAGCACCAACCAAGGGTGTTTTGAGTACCCAATCTTCGCTCGCCCGCTGCACAGGGTTGGGTTTCAAAAGTCGCTCATTGGGATTTGCGCCGTAGACCAGGAGTGCGTTCACAGTATCGAGGTCGCCGCGTAAAATCGCAGCATGCAATGCGCTATAACCAGCCTCCATCGCGTTGGTGTCAGCGCCTTGCTCGAGGAACAGACGGGCAAGTTCACCGTGACCACTGTGGGCCGCGACTACCAGCGGGCTGGTGCCATTGCCAGCAAGACCATCTATGTCTGCTCCCAAGTTCAGAAGAAGGCGGGCCATCTCTATATGGCCTTGAGTAGACGCAAAAAGAAGGGCCGAATAACCACCCAGATTTTCCATGACTCCCTGATCGAATGCGCCGCCATTTGTCGCATCGACAAACATAAGCATGGGGCGCACCTTGGAGCGTGATTCCAAATTGGCCCCCGCTTCAATCAGCACTCTCGCAACTTCGACGTGGCCCTGAGCCGCAGCCCACATCAGGGCAGTTTGGTTACGTGAGCTTTCTCTGGTGTTGATGTCTGCCCCTGCATCAATCAAGCGGCGCACGCCTTTGACCGTGCCAGAACGAGATGCGGTCATAATCGGTGTTTCATTCATATCCAAGGCGAGATTTGGATCAGCTCCCGCCGTAAGTAGCTGTTCGATTAGATCACCCTGACCACTCTTGGCAGCGATATAGAGAGCTGAAGCACCTAGCCGGTTAACTGCATTGACATCGGCACCAGCTTCGATGAGAGAAGCCGCCATGTCGCTGTTCTCACCATACACTGCCCAGTGCAAAGCGGTCGCTCCGTCGGCCTGTTGTGTATTAGGATTTGAGCCGTCAGCCAGAAGCGATTGTACAGCTTCTGAATCCTGATTTCTGGCCGCCTCAATTAGATCCACTGCAAACGCGCGGGTCGCAACGGTCGAGCTGACAAGCAGCAGAGCCAATAACGGTAGCGCCAAAAATCTACTCCACCGATGCCTGTTTGCTGAGATCATTTTGAACCTCACTGTTTACGACAGGTCGAGTGGACCTGTGCTGTAGGGCATCTCATCCACCGGAATTCCCATCTTGTCCAACATGGTCAAGTGCAGATTACTGATCGGCGTGCCACTCGGAAAGCGGATGTGACGACCACCTTTAACAGTACCTGAACCACCACCGAACAGCGCCAAGGGTAGTCCCCGGTTGCTATGAAGGTTACTGTCGGACATACCAGCCCCATAGAGCAGGAGTGTATTATCCAGCAACGAGGTATTACCGTCAGGTGTCGCATCTAGCTTATCTAGATAGTAAGCGAACAGTCTTGTGTGGAATTCGTTGATCTTGGTGACCTTCTCATACAGCACTGGATCGTTCCGGTGATGAGAAGTCGGGTGGTGCGAGTCGGGCACTCCAATCTCGGCATAGGTTCGGCCGGACAACTCTCGCCCTAACATAAATGTTATGACTCTTGTCAGATCTGTTTGATACGCAAGCACCTGCATGTCGAACATCAGCTTCGCATGCTCCTCATAGGTACTAGGAATACCTGCTGGCTGCTCCACTTCGGGTAACTCCCGATTGCTTTGAGCTTCAGCTATTTGAATGCGTCGTTCTACATCGCGAATTGAATCCAGATACTGATCTAGCTTGGCGCGATCACCAGCGCCCGCTCTACGGTTAAGTTCGCTCACTCGTTCAGTTACGGCATCCAGTAAGCTCTTGTCTTTGCGAATACGCTGCAGCCGCACCTCCAAATCGGTAGTGCCGGTATCTCCGAATAAGCGCTCGAACACGACTCGAGGATTGGTTTCCATCGGCAACGGTGTGTAAGCATCACGCCAGGCAATGGTGCTGGTGTATTGGCAGCTAAAACCGATGTCACAGGAACCGAATACATCGTTCTGGTCCAGTGCCAGTTCTAGCGAGCTGAGTTGGGTCTCGCGGCCGAGCTGGCGGGCCACCATTTGGTCAAGTGACACTGATGCCTGAAGGTCAGACTCGGTCCGCGCCGGGATCGCCCCGGTGAGAAAGCGGGTCGAAGCGCTGGCATGTACTCCTGCATTACTACGTGGTCCGTCAAGTCCGGTGATCACTAACATGCGGTCGTGATAGGCGACCATGGGCTCCATGATTCGGGTAATCTCAAACCCGGCGCCCTCGGTGGCAGGTGTCCACGACTTCATGGCCATGCCATTTGGTACGTAGACTACGCCGAGGCGTTTTGTAGGTTGCGCCACTTGCGCTGAAGCAGACGAGAGTGCTGGTACCATGCTGTCTAGAAGCGGCAACGCTAAACTGGCTCCGAGTCCCCTCAGCACTGTGCGTCGCGGTAGGGTTTTCTTAAAGATATTCATAGCTCAGTTCTCCGCATTTGAAATGGCGTGCTTTCGACCACACCGAGAATAATTGACGACCAACGATAATTTTCTACGGAGGCAGCGCGAACAACTGCACGCACCTCCGGCATGTCGTAGTACTCGAGACTGCGCCCGAGAGCGAATCTCATCAGTTTTTCAGTTATCGTGCCGACCAGGTCATCGGGTCGCTCGAGTAGTAAACCCTGCAGGCCGTCAGGACCATCGAAAGTTTTGCCATCGGGGAGCAGCCCAGAGGCATCGATCGGTTGACCGGCGAACTCGCGTCGCCATTTACCAACAACGTCGTAGTTCTCCAAAGAGAATCCAATCGGGTCCATGGCAGCATGACAAACACGGCAAGCCGGATTCTCCCGATGCATGACCATTGCTTCGCGCATGGTGAGTATCTTGCCATCACTACTTGTCTCCAGTGCTGGCACATTAGGTGGTGGCTCTGGCGGTGGTCCACCGAGTAAATTTTCTAACACGAACTTCCCTCTCAACACTGGCGAAGTGCGGTTTGGATAGGAGGTCACCATCATCAAGCCGCCATGTCCGAGCAATCCGCCACGCTGGTTACCATCGACAGTCACCTTCCGGTAACGGCTACCGTAGACACCAGGAATGCCATAGTGTCGCGCCAATCGCTCATTGACGAAAGTATAGTCAGCACTTAGTAGATCAAGAAGGCTGGCATTGGAGCGGATTTGATCGTCAATGAACAATTCTGTCTCACGTTGCAGGGCGGTCCGGAGGTTTTCGTCGAATTCGGGAAAAGCAGCGGGGTCTGGATAGAAGTCTTCGAGATTACGCAGGTAGAGCCATTGCCCGACGAAATTCTTGATGAAGGCGTCCGCATGCGGATCGGCCATCATTCGTTGTACCTGCTGTTCGAGCATACCGGGCTCTCTTAAAGCACCACGTTCGGCCTGATTCAACAGCTCGTCATCTGGCGGGCTACTCCAAAGAAAGAAAGACATTCGGGAAGCGAGCTCGATGTCAGAGATCGCGTACATAGCTCCGGGTTGTGCATCGGCCGGATCCTGTTCGATTCGGAACAAAAAGTCGGGGGAAACTAGTACCCGCTCCAAAGCAAATTGAATACCCCCTTCGAAGCCACCATCTAGCCTCCCTTGATTGTAGAACTCCACCAACCCCTGAACGTCACTTTCGCTAACAGGACGGCGGTAAGCGCGTCGTGCCAACGAGCTTAATATTTGTTGAGCACAGGCAGGCTCTTCATCCAGATTTGCCGGAAGACAGGAGAAGATTCGTCGCCGGCTGGGTGTGTCACCGGGTCCGTCTACCGACAGCGGGCCTTCGATCTGGATACTATCCACCGCTGGATTTGCATCTGGCAACTCGGTTACTGCCAGGTGATAGCCGAACAGGCGTGGTTGCTGTATACCCTCGTTCTCCCACATTTCGCGCGGAAAGGTCGCGCCGATAACACGCGGGCCAGCCTTTACATTCACCTGAATTTCGAAGCCTTCTTCAGCGAAGGCCATCATAAATTCTTCCCAGTCATCGTTGCCTCGGATATTGCCCGCATAACTGTAAGGTGCAGGTGTGCCAGGTGCATCACCACCAAAAGCGAAAGTCTCCAGATGCTGACCATCGAGGCTAAGTTCCACCTCGTGAGGTTGGTCGTATCCGCGCACGAAATCCACATAGTTGGTTTGCAGATTGAGTGTAATCCGATATTCGCCGTCAACCGGAAACATATGCTCGATGGCGGCTCCTCCGCGCGAGCCGAATGGCAACTCCTCACTAAGCCGGTCGTCCTGAATCAGGTTTAAAGGCACCTCGTAAGTATTGATAGATGCGCCTCGGGGTGTCGCTCCCACCGCAAGCCCAGCTATTTTATGCGCAGCGGAGACATAACGCTCCACGCTTAACGGAGATAGGGCGAGAACGTCGGCGTTATTGTCGAAGCCATATTGGTCCGGCGCGTCCGTGGGGATCAAATCGGCGACGTCTATGTCGAGGTCAAGCAGATCGCGAACCGAGTTTTGATATTCTGTCTGATTGAGTCGATGGAACGCCTGAGTGCGACCAGGATTAATCTGTGTCGACGCAACACGGTCGAGCTCGTTCTCAAGAAATGTGCGGAAGCCATCATAACTCTCTTTATCTGGTCGCGGATAATTTGGAGGTGGCATCACACCTACGCGAAGCTTCTTGATAACCTTCTCCCAAACCTCGGGGTTTTCAGCCAGGTTTGACACGTCTTCAACATCGAGGGTCAAGCCGAGATTGCGCAGTTGTGTAGTCTGCAGTCCTTCGTTGGGTTGAACCACTGAGTTGACGACTGCCTGGTTGTGACAGATTACGCAGTACTGGTCCAGCAGTGCCCGATTACTTCCAGAGACGGATTGGTTCTCCAACTCCGCCGCCAAAAGGAGGCTTGATGCTGCCATGCAAACGCTGAATAGAGATGTTCTTTTCATATTTTTTCCGATTGAATCTTGCGCCTGTGATTCAAATCAATAAATAGAAGCAATTGAAATCTGAGACCGGCCTAATTGTTACGTCCAGTAGGATTCTCAACGGTGCCACATTCTTCCCCCAAATAACCATTTCCGCCACAATAGCTAGAGTCTTGAAGCTGGATCAGAATGCCATCGGGGTCGGTAAAATACAGTTCAGGAGTGCCTTGCTGAGCACCACCTCGATCTGGACCACGCATCGCCACATAGGCCTGTAATGGGCCGTTCGCTGCGCCAGCCTCTCCCAATATGCTCAATCCATAGCCTTCGAGCAGTGAGAAAATACGATCCACATCAAAATCATCGACAGCCATAGAGGCATGATGAATACGTCCAGATAAAGGAGGCACTTGCGCCAGCGCCAGGAACTGCTTACCTGATCCAACTCTGAGTACTGGCATTGCACCTTGATAGGTGTCGATAGCTAAACCGAACACTCGTTGATACAACTCGACGGAACGTGCCTGATCTGACACGAAGAGTGTAAAGTGATTGAATTCTTGCAAGGTAATTAGCCCAGCACTAGGCGCAGGCTCTGGAGCTGCCAGACAGTCTTCGCCGAGCAAACCCGCACCTCCACAATAAGTTGTATCCTGCAATTGCACAACGATGCCATCCGGGTCGCCAAAATAAAGTTCAGGACTGCCATCAGGCGCACCGCCAAATTCTTCACCACGCATTCTTACCCGCGACTGCATTGCTCCGGATTGTCCACTGGCCTCAATACCGTTTTCCGCAAGAATCTGTACAATTCGTTCATCATCGAAATTATCTACAGCGAGACACAGGTGGGTAATTCGTGGATTATCACTGGCATTACCGCCCAGTGCTATGAATTGCGGCCCGTCACCAACTTGCAAAACTATCGTGCTGCCCTGGCGTGCTGCAATAGGCATACCGAACAGACCTTGATACCACTCCAGTGATGTGGCTGGGTCAGACACAGCGAGTGTCATATGGTTAATTCCCTGTACTGGTATTGGTGGCGCAGAAACTGCAGCCGCAATGGCTGCATTGTGAGTGCGGCCCATGGTGCCGTATCCCGCAACCGCCATAACAGCGAGCGAATTTAGGAAAGATCGTCGACTTATCTGTCGATTTTTGAAAGCAATCTTTAGCCGATCAATGTCTGAATCCATTACTCACCTTCTCCTGAATCTGATTTGAATGGTAGCTCTCCGCGCTTTCTAGAAACTGGCAATAGCGTGCTCAGAAAACATGGCAACACTTGTCTGACTGATTGCCTCGAAAACCCTGAAAAACTACTTTAAATTACGGCTTTATAGTAACAAATGTAAAGGTTCGACTGGCTTCTGCATAGTTGTTTTCAAAATGATTTGAAAATTAAGTATAAATGTAGAGGTTAGTTGTTACTAAAAATGTTACAAATTGAGACGTCATGCTATCTGACCCCATAGTATTCTAGGGCTTGCAGCCTCTTGAGATGAGAATAGGTACGAGTGGGAAGAGACGTCCATTAACTTGATAAAAAGTAAAAATATAGTCCTCAGGAGACTCTCATGTTTTTGTTTGAAGAATTATTCATTAAGGAAGGCTTTCAATTACACGCCGCAGTGCGCCGGATGGTGCAGGCTATATGCCTGACCGCTATAACAACGTTATCGGCAACAGTCTCCGCTCAGCCTCTTAGCTCGTCTGGCACAATCGAAGGCAGGGTGCAAAGTAGCGATGGCAATGAAGCGGGAGTTTGGGTTATCGCAGAAACTGATGACCTGCCCACTCACTTTGTCAAGATTGTTGTCACTAATGATGAAGGACGTTTTGTATTACCTGAACTCCCGGAAGCCATGTATAAAGTCTGGGTGCGAGGTTATGGCCTGGTAGACTCGGACCCGATTTTTCTCAGGACCGGTGCCGAAGATGTATCTCTCAGAGTATTTCCTGCAGGGGATCCCTTGCTGGCCGCACAGGTCTATCCAGCCAATTACTGGTACTCGCTGCTAGAAGTGCCGGATGCAGACCAGTTTCCCGGTACCGGCCCGAACGGCAATGGTATCTCCGAGCGTATGCGTAGCCAGAAACAGTGGATTGACATGACAAAACAGGGTTGCCAACTCTGTCACCAGCTCGGCAATAAGGCCACTCGCACGCTGGATCACCTTAACCATCTCGGTTTCGAGTCCAGCATCGAGGCATGGAGATATCGCATTTCCATGGGAATCCGAGGTGCCTTCATGGCTGGTTTCGCTAATCGTTTCGGGCCCCACGGCATGGAAATGTATGCAGACTGGACCGATCGAATAGCAGCGGGTGAAGTTCCGCCGACACCGCCACGCCCCAGTGGAATTGAACGCAATGTCGTTGTTACCCAGTGGGACTGGGGTAATGAGTCCTCCTACATCCACGATGAAATATCTACTGACAAACGCGATCCAACTATCAACGCCGGTGGAAAGGTTTACGGTGTCGATGGCGGACACGGTGCATTGCTGGAGTTGGATACGGAAACCAATGCGTGGCGTGAGATCGTGATTGCAGTGAAAGATAATTCGGACAATCCGGCGATGACGCGATTCGCCCAACAGTTCCCAGTCCCTTCTGCTTACTATGGCAATGAGCCACTGTGGCAGCGGCCCGCGGACCCACACAACCCAATGCTCGATGAGCTGGGTCGTGTGTGGATGACCACCAAGGTGCGCGGCAACAATCTGCCAGAGTGGTGCCAGGAAGGATCGTCCAACAAATATGTTCAGTACTATCCCTCCAGAGGAAGCTCCCGCCAAGCTTCTTACTATGATCCAGCCACGGAAGAGTTCGGATTGATTGATACCTGTTTTGGCACCCACCATCTGCAGTTTGGCTTCGATGAGGATCGTATGCTGTATTTCAGTGGCGGGGGTGATGTCATAGGTTGGATTAATACTCGTCAATATGACCTTACCGGTGACGAACAACTCTCTCAGGGTTGGTGCCCCATGGTGGTAGACACTAATGGGGACGGCCGCATTACTATGCCCTGGAATCAACCCGTTGGTGCACTTCGCAGTGAAAACGAAGGTGGGGGGGGAGAGCAACTCGGCGACGTTGATCCAACTCTCGATACCCGCATGAGCCCAGGCAGCTACGGCATAATCGTGGACCCTGTGGACAACGTGGCCTGGGGCGTTGGTACTGAATTTCCAGGCCGAATTTACCGCATGGACATCGGCAACAACCCCCCTGAAACTTGTATAACTGAAGTCTACGAATTGCCTGTTATCGATGGCGAAGTGCAAGGATTCGGACCACGCGGTCTCGATGTCGACAAGAATGGCATAGTGTGGACTGCGCTTTCTGGCAGCAGCCATCTGGCCAGCTTCGATCGCAGCAAATGTGAAGTGCTGAATGGTCCGTCGGTTGTTAATTCTCAACATTGTCAGGAAGGTTGGACCTTGTATGAAGTGCCAGGTCCGAACATGAAAGGCACTGATGTGAAGGCCGATTTTCACTACTACAACTGGGTGGATAACTACAACACACTGGGTCTGGGTGAAAATATCCCTATTGCTACCGGATCAGGATCGGACTCATTGCAAGCACTCGATCCAGAAACCGGCGAGTGGATTTTTATGCGTGTGCCTTATCCTCTAGGATTTTATTCCCGTGGCTTGGATGGCCGCATCGATGACCCTGACGCTGGCTGGAAAGGTCGCGCAGTATGGGCTAACTATGGAACCAACTTCAATTGGCACACGGAAGGCGGTAAAGGTACGACCAGTAAGATGGTGAAATTTCAGACTAGACCTAACCCCCTTGCCAATTAATGAAGTTGTCGTCTTTCAAGTCTGCAGTCATTTGTCTGTTCATACTTGCAGGTCAGGTATTTGCGCAACCGCTTGACAAATTAGGCAATGATTCTTCTGAAACTGTATTTAATAACGCGCGCATCATTGTCGGTGATGGCACAGTTATCGAACAAGGATCTATTCTGGTTCGCGACGGGACAATCTTAGGAGTAGGTCCTGCTTCCAGTTTGGATATTTCGGACTCAGCAATTAACCATGATGTAAGCGGCAAGACGATAATTCCAGCGCTGGTCAATACCCATGCTCACCTCGGATGGGAAGCTTACGGTGATTGGGGTTCACAATATTTTACTGAGGAGAATCTCACCGACCACCTCTATCGTCATGCCTACTATGGTGTGGGGACAATTATATCCACGGGTAGCGACAAGGAAGATGTTGCCAATCGAGTAAAACTGGAGCAGCTAAGAGGGAATATCGGTGGAGCGCGTTATCACCAATCACCAGGCATGGGTTCGCCAGGGGGCGGTCCCAATCCGCGCTTTACTGAAGATCCCGACTACTGGGGAGTAAATCCCGTTGCTGATCCGGAGCAAGCAGTGCGAACTGTCAGGGAGCTGGCTGGGCAAGGGTACGGTATTGCCAAGATATGGGTGGATTCCAGAGATGAAAGGCGTGGTGCACAGGTAAAACTGGCCCCTGAAATCTATCGAGCAGTATTAAATACCGCATCGAACTACGATATGCGAATCATAGCCCATGCCACTACTCTGGCAGATCACAAATCTCTGGTTGGCTTCGGCAATCGGCGATTCATTCACATGCCCTACGATACCCACGTGGATGATGAGTATCTGGACATGGTTCGAGAGAACAATGTCTATATCGTTCCTACTCTGGGAATGATCACCAAGCGCGAGCCATACTACATACCAGCATTTCAGGATCCATTCTTCAAGGACCAGGTTCCACCCTTGGTGATTGAATCGCTCAATGCGGGCTACTCGACGCCACCGACAACCAGAAGCGCAGCGGCTGAAGAGCGATCGGCACAAATGGCCAGCAATCTATTTAAACTAAAAGATCACATCATTCTCGGCACCGATGCCGGCGCTGTTGGTGATTATTTTGGCTACGCTGATCACGTTGAACTCTCACTCTTCGTGCGCATGGGCATGACTCCATCGGAATCAATCGTGGCTGCAACTTCACGAGCCGCCAAAGCATTCGGTTTAGATGATGTAGGCGTATTGCGAGCAGGAAAAGCGGCAGACTTCGTCATTCTGGACGCCGATCCGTTGGAAGATATTAGCAACACGCGCGAGATCAACGAGGTATATCTGCGGGGTAAACGCGTGGATCGGGAAGGACTAAGCGAGCGATGGACACTGGAGAATTGAACTAATGCAATTTCGTAAAACTCTTGCTTCTAAATATATAGGGGTCTGTTTTTTCTTTTTTAGTCTAAGCGCTCTCGCCCAGCTCGGCAGTACCAATGGTGAATGGCCCAGTTATGCATCCGATGCCGGCTCAACGAAATACACAAGCCTTAGTCAGATCAGCAGAAGAAATTTCGAGAATTTAGAAATCGCCTGGCGCTGGCAATCAATCGATGTTGACCTGGATTTCGAAGCATTGTTAGGTCTCGATGCGGATGTAGGATTCGGTCGATTGCAGGCAACACCTCTCATGATTGATGGCGTGTTGTATATGATTACCGCTTTGAACCAAGTCGTTGCCCTGACTGCCGTCACCGGTGAAATGTTATGGGCCTACGATCCTCAGGTCTACATGTCAGGTGCTTCGAACAGCCCTCTTGGTTTTCATCATCGGGGAGTTGCCTGGTGGAGCGACGGTGACGACTCGCGAGTGCTCGTTACCACCAATGACGGTTACATCATTTCCTTGGTTGCTGAAACCGGGGAAGTGGATACAGCCTTCGCCGGCGGGCGAATTGACATGACCGGTGGCATTCCGAGGGCTGAACGCGATGTACTCGATTATACAGGTGCGCAGCCCCTGGGAGGGGTATCGCCTCCTACGGTTGTAGGAGATGTATTGGTCGTTCAGCACATCACTTCAAATCGTCCTCGCTTCAAGGAACGGCCCCCTACCTGGGTCCGCGGTTATAACATCCGTACTGGGGAGCTGATCTGGATCTTTCACACGATCCCACAACAAGGTGAATTCGGAGTAGAAACCTGGCAAGAAGAATCCTGGCGCTATACCGGTAATGGAGGAGTATGGACCCAAATGAGTGCCGATCTTGAGTTGGGCTACGTCTATCTCCCTACGGAAGCATCAACCAATGATTTCTTCGGCGGTCATCGGCCTGGCGACAATCTATTCACCCAAAGTCTGGTAGCACTCGATGCCAGCACGGGGGAAAGGGTCTGGCATTTCCAGATGATTCACCATGGTCTCTGGGACTACGATACACCAGCGGCACCCAATTTGATTGATATCACCGTAGACGGCAGGGAGATCAAGGCGATCGCCCAGGTCACCAAACAGGGTTTTACCTACATGTTCGACCGTGCCACCGGAGTACCAGTGTGGCCCATCATTGAACGGCCAGTACCCCAAAGTACCATACCAGGAGAGAGGGCTTCTCCAACTCAACCCTTTCCAACTAGGCCACCGGCATTTACTACACAGGGACTCACCGAGGATGACCTGATCGATTTCACTCCGGAACTCCGCGCACAAGCCCTAAGCACATTGGAGAATTTTACCTACGGCCCTCTGTTTACTCCGCCCAGCCTGCCAGGCGATGGCAACATCGGTACGATATTGATGCCGGGTGCCGGTGGTGGTGCCAACTGGCCAGGAGCAGGCATCGATCCTGAAACTGGCGTATTGTTTGTTCCCTCATCGAACGGCCCTACGGTGCCTTTCATGGGTACGATGGAAGCGGATGAATCCAACTTCAATTACTTTCGTTTGAACTTTCGGGGCGTACCCGGGCCTCAAGGTCTGCCGATTCTGAAACCACCCTATTCCACCATCACCGCTTTCGACATGAATCGAGGAGAAATTCTGTGGCAGGTTGCCAATGGTGACGGATCTGCACGAGTAGAAAATAATCCAGCGCTAGAAGGGATTGATCTGCCTTCGCTGGGTGGTGGAGGTCGGCATCCTGTACTGGTGACATCCACGCTCTTGATTCATGCGCAGTTAACAAGTGATGGACCTAAACTGATTGCTAGAGACAAATCAAATGGAGATGAACTTGCTGCAATAGCTCTGCCGGGGAATCCCAGTTCAGCACCAATGAGTTTTTCAATCGAAGATAGGCAATACATAGCAGTTAGTATTGCGGGTCAACCGGCGCCTGAGTTGGTTGTCTATGCATTACCTTAAGGCAGTTAGGATAAGACAACAAAATACCACATCGAATTCAGGAACTGAGTCACGATTAGATCAACGAAAATTAAAACAGGAAAACATCGATTCCGCCCCTGCTTTTTTATATACGCTACTTAGCTAATCCCACTCAGGGGCATCTCCAATTGTTCTATTTGGTTCTATCCCGGACTATGTAATACTATTTTGGACGAACAGATGAAGGCTGGAAAATCAAACATCAAACTTTGTATCGGGATACCTTGGATTATTAGTGATGAAGCAAATAACCCTCAGAGCTTTAGCGTGTTGCTTTTTAATATCGCAGTTGCAAGTTGAAGCCTTTGCACAGCAAGACGGGGATGACCAGCAAGCTGAAAATTCTGGCGGAGTCATCGAGCGTTATGGCCGCAACGCAGCGAATAATTTAGGTTCTGTCATAGCAGATCCCGATTCAATCCCATTGCTCCGTGATTACTCACCAGTAACCGATGAAATCTTGCAGAATCCACCCGACTCCGATTGGCTTACCTGGCGACGAACGTACAACAATCTCGGCTTTTCTAACCTGGATCAGATAAATCGGGAGACAGTTTCCGGTCTTCAATTAGCCTGGCATCAACCAGTTACGCCCGGAAACAACATGCCGACACCTTTGGTCCATGACGGCATTATGTTTCTCTATAGCGCTGGCGACGTGGTATTGGCGCTGGATGCTACCACCGGAGAAATGTTATGGCGTTACAGCCACGACGGTAATGCAGTAACCAGTCATAAGTTCGGCATAGCGCTGCATGAGAACAAAGTACTAGTACCGACATCAGATTTGCATATGGTGGCCCTGAATGCTCGTTCCGGAGATGTTATCTGGGATCATGCTATCGAAATCGGTAACAATACAGGCTATCAATTGCGCAGCGCACCTACGGTAGCCAGCGGTCAAGTCATCCAAGGCATGGCTGCGTCTTTTGTGCCTGCCGGTGGATTCATCATCGCCATCGACCTGGAAACAGGAAGAGAAACCTGGCGCTTTAATACGCTAGCAAGACCTGGGGAACCAGGCGGTAATACCTGGAACAATATACCGTTGGAAGAAAGGCAGGGCGGCTCGGTCTGGAATACTGGCGCATACGATCCCGAACTGGACCTTGTCTTCTACGGCGTGTCTCCTACCTATAACACCGGTCCTTTACTTTACCCACTTGGGATCGAAGGAGTTAGTAACGGCGCGTTGTATACCAATGCCACTTTGGCGTTGCGACCAGATACAGGCGAACTCATTTGGTATTACCAGCACGTTGCTAATGATCAGTTTGATCTAGATTGGATTTTCGAACGGTCAATCGTCGAACTAGAAATCGAGGGGGAAATGAAAAAGGTAGTTGTTACGGCGGGCAAGCCGGGACTATTCGATGCCTTGGATGCAGCAACTGGACAATATCTCTTTTCCGTCGATCCCGGATTACAAAACCTATTCAGTGCAATAAATCCAGTTACCGGTGAGAAAATCACTAATCCCAATGTTTTTCCTGATGCGGAAGAAATCCGAACCGTTTGCCCTTTCTATCAGGGTGGGCGCAATTGGCATGCGTCTTCAGTAAACAATGAAACTGGTTTTCTATTTGTACCCATGTTCGAAGTTTGTATGGACACGCTTCTGGACGGTACCGGTACCTTGCTCTCTAGCGGCCTCGGGACAGATACGGTGCCGGTGCCTGGCACTGATGGCAATTATGGCCGATTACAGGCCATCGACCTAAAGAACAGGGAGCTGGCATGGCAATATCGGCAAGAAGTAGTGCCTGCATCTGCCAGTTTAGCCACAGCCGGAGGCCTGGTATTCCTGGGATATCTTGATCACGGCTTTAAGGCATTCGATCAACAAACAGGCGATGTCTTGTGGGAGACACAACTCGATGCGATCCCTGCTGCATTTCCTATTACTTATAGTGTTAATGGAAAACAATATATCGCGATTGTAGCTGGGCAGCTCAATTTGCATACGGGTATCTGGTTAGGCTTAATGAATCAATTTACTGGTTTTGTGCCAGAAACCCCTGGCGCGGCTGCGCTATGGGTTTTTGCTTTGGAGTAATTAGAGTAGTAGAAAAATAAAGCTAACAGATGTTTGTTAGCTCTCTTTATTTTTATGAAGATACTGTCAATGCCCAGCGAGAAGCGGCGTCGAGAGCTCAGCAAAAAGCACTGTAGAGATATGAAGCCCAAGCAGCGCCAAGTAAGCAACAAGATCTTTTATTTTATTGTGCAGCGTCAAGCTCACGCAGCAGCGCGGCAGTTCTAGGGCGAGGTCTAAGAGTGCGAGTCGCTACGTCGAGCGGGGTCTGGCCGCGTTTGTCTTCTGCCATAGGATCGGCACCCTGGTCAACTAAGAACTGTATTAGTGCGTTGCCGGACACATTGGCAGCACCGTGAACAGCCGTCTGTCCACTCCGATCCACCGCATAAATGTCAGCACCGACATCGAGAGTCAACATCTCGACCGCTTCCAACAGCCTATCCTCTGCTACCATCCGCGAGTCAGTTTGTGTTAGACCAGCTGCCACCATGAGCGGTGTCACGCCATAGGCAGACCGCAGCTCCGGATCGGCACCAGCTGCCAGTAACGCCCGCATCATTTCGACATCACCAAGACGCGCTGCGAGCCAGAAAGGCGACGCACCGTTATAGGCTTCGCGCCCTACGTAGTCGCCCCGCCGGAACGGGAGCCCGTCAATCAGCTGCGTGTTTGGATCTGCCCCATGCTCCAGGAGAGCTTCGAGCAACATCGGTTTGCGCATCTCTACAGCGTAGTGCAGAGAGGTCATTCCATACTGATCCGCTTGGCCCACATTAGCACCGTATTCCAGCAGTAAGATGCCAAGTGCTTCATGGTCGCTCGTCTCTACCACCAATCGATAGTCGCTCCCGGTAATCGCGTCGATACTAGCAGCGGCAATCAAGAGGGGGCTAAGTCCCTCAGGCGTCGCCATGTTAAACGTTGCGCCCGCCTCCAACAGTAACTCTGCTGCCTGGATTGCGCCTGCGCGAGCCGCAAACATAAGCGGTGTAAATTCACCTTTCGAACGGGCGTCGATTTCTGCCCCCCCTTCCAGGAGCGCTCGCGCAGTGGCAGTATGCCCACCAGCTGCCGCCCACATGAGTGCAGTCTGACCGCTACTTACATCGAATGCATTTGGATATGCGCCATCAGCCAGTAATTGCTCAACCGATTCTTTGCTCCCTGTTCGGGCGCAAGTCATCAAAGCTGTTTCGCCACTCGGCTCTGCAGTCTGGGCGTCGGCCCCACCCGACAGTAGCACGTCAACCATGCTCACACTGCCATTGCGACAGGCCACCGAAATGGGCGCTACACCGAAATCATTAACAGCATTTACTGGGGCACCAGCATCAAGGAGATGTTTGGTTAGATCTACTAAATCCCAATGGGAAGCCCAGTGCAATACGGTAGCCCCATCTGGATGACTAGCATGCACATCGGCACCATGTTCCAGTAGCACTAAAGCAGCATCTGAATCGTTGCGCTCGATGGCGTATAGCAATTCAGACTCCGCCGCCCGAACAATGCCATGTGCAAATAAAAATAGTGTAATAACGATTAAGCCTACGCGCTTCATTCGTGACCTAGTAAACACTTTCTGTAGCATTTGCGTTACCCAGTCAAAACGTTAAGGTTTCCAGTACTGTCCCCAAATTTGTCGAGCGGGACACCTAGCGTGTCGAACACATCAAGAAACAAGTTGGTGATCGGCATCTCGAGCTTTCGTGCATAGCGGATATGGAGCCCGCCCTTGATCGTACCATTGCCACCACCAACGAGCAGTGTTGGTAAGTTGTGGTGATTGTGCCCATTGCCATCACTCATTCCGCTGCCATAGAGAATGGTGGAGTGATCCAGCAAAGACCCATCACCATCGATAGTGTTTTGCATGCGATCCAAGTAGTAGGCGAACATCTGAGCATGATATTGGTTCACCCTTATGAGTTTTTCGATTTTCCCTTCGTCCCCGCCATGATGTGATAACGGATGATGCGCGTCAGGGACACCGATTTCCGGATATGCACGCTGACTAGTTTCGTGCCCCACCATGAAAGTGATCACGCGAGTCAAATCCGCCTGATAGGCTAGCAGCTGCAAGTCGAACATGATCTTGGCATGTTCCTCGAATGTCGAAGGCACTCCTGCAGGCTGATCAATAACCGGCAGCTCACGTTCACTCTGAGTCTCAGCCATCTGTATGCGTCGCTCGGCATTGCGGATTGCCTCGAGATATTCATCGAACTTGAGACGATCCCGATGACCTAGATCTCCCTGCAATCGCGCAATCTTGTCTCCCACAGCATCGAGAATGCTACGGTCCTCTTGGCGACGAGCACGCCATACCTCAGGATCAGTGCTTTCATTGCCACCAAATAACCGCTCGAATACCACCCGGGGATTATTTTCCATGGGAAGAGGGGTGGTCGCGCTGCTCCAGCACAGTGTATTAGCATAGGCACAGGCGTAGCCGGGATCACAGGACCCGACGTTCTCCCTGGACTCGAGTGACAATTCAAGCGAAGACAGCTGTGTGTGGGCGCCGAGTGCTCGCGCAACGACCTGGTCCATAGAAGTGCCCGCACGCAGGTCAGCACCCTCAGTTTTTTTTGGGTGCACACCAGTCAAATATGCTCCCGCGCCTCGCGCATGATCACCTGCCCCTTCACCAGGCCAGGCATCTCCCATCTTGTTAGAGAGTCCGGTCAACACGATCGTCTTATCCTGAAAGGGTGCTAGCGGCTCCATAGCCGTGGGTAACGCAAATGCGCGCCCATCTTCGGTTGGCGTCCAATGGGGCATATAGATGCCGTTCGGAACGTAGACGATACCCAGGCGTCGCACTGGCCGAGCTGCTGTCAAGTCCTGAGCAGTCAAAGCAGGTATCATGCTATCCAGTAGGGGCAAGGCAACGGTCGCACCGAGCCCGCGTAAGAATGCCCTACGTGGTAAATGTTTCTTAGTAATTATCATAGCAATTGTGACCTCCTCATTTGGAACGGAACACTCTCGACGATACCAATCACAAGTGATGACCAGCTATAGTCTTCGGCCGCGGCGGCCCTAACAATGCGGCGCACCGCGGGTGGGTCGTAGTCTTCAAGTCCGCGACCCAGCGCGTAAATTAACAATTTCTTCGTCAATGTAGCAACGAAACGTTCCCCATTGCCGAGCAGATATTCGCGAACACCATCTGGCCCTTCGAACGACGACCCGTCAGGCAATCTCGCAGACACATCGATGAGCTCGCCAACATCATGCGTGCGCAAACCACCGATCGCGTCAAACGACTCGAGTGCAAGACCAAAAGGATCCATCCTCGAGTGACAGCTGGCACAAACCGGGTTCGCTCGATGGGCCTCTAATCGTTCTCTGACTGACCGGGGACTGATGGCATCGCTTTCCTCAAGATCGGGCACATCTGGTGGGGGGGGTGGTGACGGCGCGCCAAGTAGATTGTCTAGCACCCATTTACCACGCAGGGTGGGTGATGTCCGGTTGGGATATGAAGTCGCTGTCAGAATGCTCCCCTGTCCCAACAAACCACCACGCGGACTGTCGTCGAATGATACCCGGCGGAAGTGGTTACCATAGACCCCGGGTACTCCGTAGTGACGTGCCAACCTTTCATTCAAGAACGTGTAGTCGGCGGTTAGTAGCTCCAATACATTGCGATCGTCGCGAAGCTGGCTCTCAACGAACATCTCCGTTTCGCGGCGGAATGCTTCTCGCAAATTATCGTCGAACTCTGGAAATGCATCGGGATCAGGCTTGACTCCGGGCAAATTGCGAAGGTATAGCCACTGTCCAGCAAAGTTCTCGACAAGGGCTGATGACCTTGGATCGGCCAGCATCCTTCGTACCTGCTGGCGCAGCACATTTGGTTGACTCAGCATCCTCTGCTCGGCCAAAGCGAGCAACTCGTCGTCCGGAATGCTACTCCACAGGAAAAAAGATAAGCGAGAGGCCAACTCGACATCGCTCACTCGATACGCCATCGCTGGTTTAACATCAGTCGGCTCAGCCTCAATCCGGAAGAGAAATTCCGGGTCCACCAGGATCGCGCGCAACGCGCGCTGAATGCCGCGATCGAAGTCATCATCGGCTCGACCGCTCGCGTAGAATGTCATTAACTGGGCAAGGTCATCGTCGGTAACAGGTCGCCGGAACGCTCGTCGCGCTAATGAAGATAGAATCTCCATGGCACAGAGCTGGTCACCAGCTATAGTCCCAGTCGGGTCGCAGATAAACCGATTTGCCCTAGTCGGCGTATCAAGTGGCTTAGTCGCGTTGAAGGGTCCGCTGATTTCAATACTACCCAGTGCCATTGGAGCATCACGGTCTCCGGCAAATTCGTATGATGCCGTCGACAAATTCGGCTCAAGCACCCCCTCGGATAACCCGCGCTTTTCTGGAAAGGTGACCGCAATAACGTGCGTACCAGCTTTTAAGTCGAGCGTTAACTCCAGACCATCATCCGCCGTCTGTTCATAGACCGAGGCATCCATGATCGCCCCCCAAGGATTAATGATGCCATCACCACCGATTGTAAACTCGGCAATACGTGCCCTATCGAATCGCACCTCAATATCATGCGGCTCTGCAAGCCCTCGAATCTGATTTGCGTGCGTCCGCTGCAACCGGATCTTTACACGGTACTCGCCGTCCAGGGGAAAGTAGTGCCGAACTGACGCACCACCTCGCGTCCCAAACGGCTGCTCCTCACTCATGCGACCCTGCTGAATCATAGTCGGGCGCATGTCATAAGTCTGCAATGTAGGACGGAGGTCGGGATCGCCAACGGCAAGCTGGCTGATCTTCGCCGCTGCAATCATGTAACGCTCGAGCAGGCTCGGTGAAAGTGTCAGCACGTCACCTATGTTGTCAAAACCGTAGCCAGAATCGTCTGCAGGTAGATACTCACGTCCATCGATCTCGAGCGCCAGCAAGTCACGGATAGCGTTGGTGTATTCGGCTCGGTTCAGCCGCTGGATGACAGGCCGACCAGGGTTAGGTACCGCCTCTGCGACCTCGTCGAGTGACATTTCGAGCCAGGTCGCCAGCCGGTCGTAAGTAGATGGCTCTGGGCGTGGGAGCCCCGGTGGGGGCATCTCTCTCGCTCGCAGTTTAAGTACTACCCGCTCCCAGACACCGACCTCATCCACACGATGGCCGACCTGGTCAAGCGCAATAGTCTGCAGCGTGAAGTTCGCTGTCCGGGTCACATCATCGTGACAAGCGACGCAATACTGATCCAAAAAGGCGCGCTGCCATTCGACCGATACTGGAGCCTCAGCAGCATGCAGCGAGAAGGCGCTTGCAAGCCCGAGCACCATTCCAGAAAGCGTTATACATCGTTGCAAGTCGTATCTCTCCCCAATTCCTAGTGGTAATCCATATAGCCCTGAGCATCTGGGTACCACTTACAAAATCAGCCCTCTCTGACCCGACTAATTTGCATCGGGTTTGTAGCCCTTCCCTTCTCTACCTTTCAGGTTTTAGGTTGTGAGTGAGTCCTATTCCTCAGCTTCGGCTACACGAAGCTCATTCATTCGTTCGCCGCGAAGGATATTGATCATGCCATAGTTGCCTTCATGGCAGCCATATTCATAAAGCTGCCCTGCTACTTTAGTAATTGGCATAATGGCAGTAATCTTGTCAGTAAAAGTGGAAGGATCTTCAAGAGTCCACTCATAATCAATCGTGACTGCGTTTACACGAGTAAATCTTTCAGTCAGTGTCTTGTCTTTTGCGTTTCCATACCGGCTGAAGCTAGGTATCAAGTCGGTAAAATTCCTAGTGACCACCACCAGAGTGTCGCCGTCCCAATAGCCTCTGGAATCACCGGACCACAAGCGAATATTGTCATCGATAGCATCACGGTCATCCAGCGGGACAATACGGGCATCATGAACCATTTCTGTCATTATTACGGCATGATCCTTGTTTTGAAAAATCTGAACATTCGCGTTGTAACCGCCCCCGGCTAATGGAGGACCAGCGTTAAAGCCTATAAGACAGCGCTCAGACAGGCCGCGATCTTCTGGCCCATCCTTTCCAATTCCCCCGAAGAGAGCAATAACTGGACGCTCTCCTTCAACGTCCGGCCCCAGATTAGCGATATGCTCTGCAGAGCCTTCAACCCTCGCAGGAAGACGACCATTTCTCGGATAGACTATAAGTGAAGTGCGAACATTTTCACCGATACTGGCCGTTTCATACCAGAAATTGTTATAGCCGCCTGTACTTGAAGCTCCTGCTGGTGGGGCTACCGGGTTAACCACTAACTCGGCCTCTCGTGCATCCGCTGCTATACGCCTTTCCTCCTGACGGAGGCGATCCTGTTCAGCTTCTTTCGGAGTAAGAAACTCCTGCGTCCCAAAGCGATCAGGTCGCTCCATTGGTGTATTAGAATTAAAATTCCAAATTCCCTGCAAGTCAGGCTGGCCCCATTCCGTTCGTGGCGCTACATAATCATCAGCTGTCTGGGCAAAGGACAAGCTAATTGGCGCAAACAGAGTACAAACAAATAACAATAGTTTAATTTTCACAGCGCTTCACCTTAGATTTTCTAGACTCGACACAAAAAAAGTAGCATCTTAAACAGAGGAGTTTAAATTTTTTACCATCCGTTTTACATGAAGAATTAGAATAACTCCTGCGATCCTTTATTAGAATAAAACGTCAGTATTTAATCTTCCGAACCGCTCTGCAGTCGGTGTTCTTTTTCCCGCACACGCGCGCCCCTAAGGGTAGCAGACATCGCATAGTTGCCTTCATGGCAGGCGTATTCGTACGGAACCTGATCTGATTTAGGCCAGACCATCTCGCCACTATAGGAATCGCTATAGTCAGCATCTTCCACCGCAAAGCTGTAGAGCAATCCACCTTCCAATATTGGACTGAATCGCTCTATCACACGGCGATCAGCCGGTTGGTGGGGCTGATCCAGAAAATTAACTGTTTCCACCACCAATGTGTCATCTTCCCACCGGCCGATAGAATCTCCATCGAAAGTGGCGAGCGCCGAAGGATTATGTTCCTTATTCTTAATCCGGATTATCCGGGCCCAGTGCATCCACTCGATGTATAGCATTATGTAATCATCAGTCTGCACGATGGTTTTCAGATTGTTATAGACCCGCGGCGTTATGGGAATAGACGCAGACTGGTGGTAGATGCAGCGAACCGCCAGGGTTTGATTTTCAGGACCGTCATAGGGTTGATCACCGGTTTCCAGCCACCAAGCACCGTCTCTTTCCGCCCAGGCGAACTTTGGTGCCGCTTCAGCTTTGGCCTGACCTTCAGCCGTAAGAGGAGGCATGCGTCCATTTTCTGGGTAGGTCAAAATGGAGGTTCGAAATTGACCGTCAATGGAAAACCCATCATTACCCCGATCGAACCAGAAATCGTTGTAGGAGCCAATATTGCCGCCTTGCTCCGGTGCTCTGCGATTGGGATCGCTCAGTTCGGATCCACGTGAGCGAGCATTCATTTCACGATCTCTTAGCGCCTTGGCCTCTTCCGGGCCCAGGTACAGACGATCACCGAATTCGCTGGGGCGCTGGAACGGGGTCAAGGTGGAAATATCGTAATTTCCATTGAAGTCTGGTTTGCCCGACGGTGTTCGTGGAAAGTCATTCTGGGCAATTGAAAGAGTTGGCACGAGGACAACAGGTAAAACGGTAATGAGAGCAACTAGTGTTTTTTTCATGGTTTCCTCCTGGAGAAGGATGTTGCTAGCGCGCTGCTTGCTTATAATTTTATTCGGGTCAGCTGTTTGTAAAACTCTCGCTCATAGCTGTTTTTCTCATTGTTTGCAGTCTAGCATATCTCATGACATCGGCTCTTGTGAAGTTGGTAAGTAGTGGCCGTGAATAATTGAAGATATCTGAAGCACCGTTGACGTAGTCCTTGGACTCACCTAAGGTTTAGCTCAATAAAGGACTTCCTTGATGGAGCCGTGCATCTGCAATGAAGACTTATCTCTCGACCTTGTTTGGCTTGCTATTCTCTTTATTGCAGCCAATTAATGCCCAGGAAATTGAGCCTGCAGAGCAGCCTCAGTTTCCTCTAAAAGTAATGAGTTTCAATATTCGTTACAACAACCCCAATGATGGTGAACACACCTGGCCCAATCGCAAGAACCGTGTAGCCAGTGTGATTCGTTTCCATGGGGCCGACTTGATTGGCATGCAGGAAGCGCTGCGGGATCAGATCGAAGATTTGCAACAGTTATTGCCAGAGTATGACTGGATTGGCGTGGGTAGAGACGACGGTGTCGATGCCGGCGAATTTTCACCTTTCTTTTACCGCCGTGATTATTTCGAGGTTGTCGATCAAGGCACATTCTGGTTATCGGAGACGCCAGAGCTACCAGGCAGCAGAAGCTGGGATGCAGCAATTACACGATTGGCTAATTGGGCACGATTAAAAGACCTACGTAACAATCGATCCTTCTTCTATTTAAACACCCACTTCGACCATCGGGGTGAACAGGCTCGCACGGAAAGCGCCCGGCTAATAGTCAGTCGGCTTCAAATCATGGCAGCCAATGAACCTATCATTGTTACTGGGGATTTCAATGTACCTCCTTCCACTGAGACCTATCAAGTCATGACTGCTTCGCTTCGGGACAGCCGACTGCTCTCCATTACGCCTCCTCACGGGCCTGAGGGGACTTTTAGCGGATTCACCGTAGTGCCGGGTTCTAGTTACCGGCGCATCGATTACATCTTTGTTGCCGAAGGCATCAAAGTTCAGCGCTATGGCGTGATCTCTGATCAATGGAACGGAAATTATCCCTCTGACCACCTGCCGATTCTGGCAGAATTGCTGCTGCCTTAACTAAAAGAATCAGAGTGAAAAGATTAGAGCCAAATCTATAGCACATGCTAACAGTAACGCTATTTACTCAAAATCCTCGTGTCGGTGGCTTGCTTACGCTTCGAGGTACCAGTTCCTAAAATTCCATTCCCCTAAACGATCCTATATTCAATCGTACTCCTATTTAATTTGTTATCGTGATGAAACTGGACAACTCCATATTACGAGGATATGTTTTGTTACCCTTATACTTTTTTACCGCTGACCACTGCAAAGCCAACCATTGAGGCTGATTATGAAATTTAAATTTCTCCTGGTAATAGGATTAGTTGCTGCGTTCAGCGGGAATATTCCGGGTTTCCTTTCACATGCACAGCAACAATCACAACAAGTGGCAAGCTATACCCTCGCACAAGCTGCAGCAGGGGAAGCAGCATACCAGCAACAATGTGTAGCTTGCCATGGAGATAATCTCGAAGGTTTCGAGTTGGCTCCAAGTTTAAGTGGAGATTTTTTCACTCGCCGTTGGGGAGGAAAGGCTGTTGCCGAGTTGGCTGCAGAACTTCGGCGCATGCCACCTGAACAGGTTGATGGGTTAGATGATCGGGTTTACAGCAACATACTGGCCTACCTACTACAACAAAACGGTGCCGAAGCCGGTGATAATCCCCTGCCTAGCGAAGTGGCAGCAATGAATGAGATTCTCATACCGGCACAGGTAATAAGAAGACAACGCAGTCCAAGGCAGCGACTGGCTTACTTAAGCAACGGACCTATTCTACCCAACAGCCGCCTCGATGACTTAAGACCAGTTAGCAATGAAATGCTACTGAACCCCCCTGCAGACGACTGGCTGGTATGGCGACGAACCCACGCAAATCTGGGCCACAGTCCACTCGATCAGATTAATAAGGGCAATGTAAGCGATTTACGTATGGCATGGAATTGGGCGCTGCCCCCCGGGGCCAATATGATGACCCCTCTGGTTCATGACGGCGTGCTCTTTGCTTATAGTGCCGGCGATATTGTTCAGGCAATCGACGCATCCAGCGGCGATCTGCTGTGGAGCTTCCAGCGGGAACTGGATTCCGATAAGCCACTGAATTCCAAGAAAGGGGTAGCAATCTACCAGGACAAGATCATAGTTCCGACTTCGGACATACACCTGTTGGCGTTGGAAGCTCGCACCGGAAAGCTGGTCTGGGATCATAAGATCGATACCGGTGACGAACAAGATCACTGGATGAAAGCGGCACCCATGGTCGTAAACGGAAAAGCAATCATTGGTTTGACCGGTCAGTTGGCGATCGCCGGTGGAAATTTCATCGTCGCAATTGACCTCGAAACCGGCGCCGAGGCATGGCGCTTCTATACAGTGGCAAGACCTAATGAACCCGGCGGCAATAGCTGGAACGGGATGCCAGTTATGGAACGCACTGGAGGTTCTGTTTGGGTACCCGGCAGCTATGACCCAGAATTAAACCTGGTCTACTTTGGACCAGCCCCCACTTATGACACCGATGCACTCAGAGTCCCACTGGCTCTCCCAGGGATCACTACCGATGCGTTGTACACCAATTCTACAATAGCACTGGACGCAGATACCGGAGAACTGGTTTGGCATTTCCAACACGTCCGCAACGATCAGCTAGACCACGACTGGGCTTTTGAACGCCAAATCATAAGCTTGCCGGTGAACGGTCAGATGCGCAAAGCGGTTGTCACCGGAGGTAAAGAAGCAATTTTTGAAGCGTTGGACGCTGCCACTGGTGAATATCTCTTTTCTATCGACATGGACATGCAGAACGTTTTTTCCGAAATTGATCCACGTAACGGTGACAAAACCCCGTACCCTGATGCCATTCCCGAACCGGGTCAGGTATTACAGGGCCTCTCTCTAGATGGCATTTGCCCCAAGGCATTGGGAGCACGCAATATGCAGTCTACGTCCTACAACCCTAATACTGGGATTCTCTACATCCCATTGCAGGATACTTGCATAGAGAGAAGCACCGGCCAGCGCTGGCAGAAATACCCGAATTCCGATGAAGAAGGCCTATGGGGCCTGGTCAAAGCGGTGAACCTAGAAACACGCGAAGAAGTCTGGACCAGACGCCAGGTCGCTCCGCCTGCCAGCGGCCATCTAACCACAGACAGTGGCCTACTATTTCGGGGAACCGTAGATCGTTGGTTCCAGGCGATCGACCAGGACAGCGGAGAGGTCCTCTGGCAACAGCGCCTCGACAATTCACCAAGTTCCTATCCAATTACCTACAGAGTTGATGGTAAACAGTATGTCGCCGTGGCTACTAATTCTGGCAGTTACCATGCCAACGGCATGGAACGTATAGCAGGAATCACAAATCCACCAAGCGGTGCTTCGCTATGGGTTTTTGCGCTGCCGGATTAGCAATCTAAAGGTGCATAAACCAAAAGTGTCATCTGCCCCTATTTTGTTCATCATGCAGACTGTAAAACGATCTCCCCTTGGGTCTCATCCTCGAAGGCGAACCCTACTAACACTGTTGTGATTAACGCGATCGCCGCCAAGGTAAACCACATGCCCGCAAAATCGGTCACCACGCCAGCTTCGCCAAAGACACTGCCGAGAATACCCAGAAACGGACCGGCTAACATCGGGCCAGCACCCAGAATAATGATCCCAAAAACTGTCTGCGCCGAATTGCGAATGTCTGCATCGGCAATGCGATCGACGTACATATATGCCGAAGCGAAGAAGCACGCGTAACAAACTCCGTGTAGCAATTGACTGAAAACGCCAATCATCAACGGGATGGTCCATACGAACTGACCCGCGGCATCCACCGATGGACCTGCTGCGTCCTGCATACTAATGAGCCCCCAAATTGCATAGCGCGCGAAATAAGCAAAGCCGCCCAGCGCGATTGTCCAGCGGAATCCCAGGCGAACAAGAAATACGCCAAGAAACACCATCACCCCAATCTCTGCGAACTGACCGACCGTCATCGCCGGCGCGATGTAGGTGACCAGTAACCCTAACTGGTTCTCGAAAAATGGGCCGGCCTGCATAAAATAGATCTGATGAATGACCGAAATAGGCAGACTCGCTAATACCAATATCGCGAAGGATCGATGGCTAAATAAGCTGAAAGCCTTCTTGAAAGCCAGTTTTTCCACGCCCTCCTTCCTTGGCGGCGTACTAGGCAACAGTAAACAGAAGGTTGCGTATAAAATAGAAAGGACGCCCGATACCTTCAAAGTGTCGACCAAGCGTGCCGTGGCATCGGGTGCTTCTGTTCCAACGAAGAATGGAGGCAGGGCCTGAAACTGTAAATCGGATTGCAGCCAAATCATGGGAAACAGCCAGCTAGCCGCGATCCAGCCGAATGTGCCCATCACTCGTATTCGCGGCCACTCCCTGTCTGGATTATCCAGATGGGCAAAGGCCATAACATTCGTCAGCGAAAGCGTCGGCATGTAAAGTACGCTGTATACAATGGACAAGACGAGCCAGGCGAAAAATGTGTCTTGATAGGCAGTGATAATTTTTACTATTCCACCAAGAACCAGTAGTACCGCGAGAATTTTTTCTGTTGAAAAATAGCGGTCAGTGAGCTGCCCGGCGATAAACGGCGCACTTGCTGCACCGATCGAGCCAGCCAGCCCAATAATCCAACCTACCTGCCCGGAAGTGAACCCTAAACCTCCGTCCGCTATGGGTGATTGCAAATATGTCGCCAGCACAGGCAACCAGATTCCCCATACCGCGTACTGCAGAAACATCATCGCGCCAAGGCGGCTCTTTATATAATTCATTGCTTTTATTCTCCCCAAAACGGGACGTATTATCTTTCTATTCTTACGCAGTAGCCCGTGCTATCGCTAAATCTGCCCTTCTCTATTCGCTTACTTCGTATTCACCGAGGAATTCCTCATAGATCGCGCGTGCGCCATCGAGGTCAGTAACGAGAAATATCTCGTTTGGCCGGGCTCCCCGACGAAAATAGTCATAAAGGGGCGACACCTGACTAACGTCATTTCCATCACGCAAATCGAATGGACGAAGGTCGTGCATTGCCTCCAACGCTACCAGCTTACGGCGCTGATCTTCAACTGTTAACTGGTGAGAAAACAGGCGACGCAAATGCAGACCTTCTCCATTCCAGGCAGGTAGACCAGTCATTCCGTCCCGTGGTCCCAGCGGAAAAGCTTCGTTGCCGATCGCATGATTCGTATAAAGCAGGATATCGCATTCTCTACCCCATTGGGCAAGTGCCTCAAATAACGCTATCGAGGCAAACTGATGATCTAGGTGACGATCGAGTCTCGGATGCGGAGCGACTACGGTGTCGGGCTGAACTCTTTCAAGCTCACTCACCAGATCAGCAACAAGTGACGGCCAACTTGATTCAAATACCCGATCGCGCAGCTCAGGATCGAAATTGAGACGCCGGTAATATCCGGGTTCTTCGAGGTAAGCGAGTAGCGGCCCAACCCGTTTCGGCCGCTGCAGCCACAGTTGTTGGAGGGTGGCATCGTAATAACCGAGATTCCTTACAGCTTCCGGTCTCAGACCTCCAAGAAGGGGCACTGTGAGACTATCAAGAGTCCTGATTCGACCCTTGGCCCGGTATTGCTCTCCTTCGTTCGACCACAAGGACCCGAAGTTAGCTCCTCCTGCGTCACCTGCCGTGATGGTCACCACATCAGCTTCAGATGATTGGTACAAACCAAACGCCGCGATCTCTGCATCATCCGGATGGGGTGCTACCACTAATACCTTGCGTCCTTCGACAGGCGGGTTTGTGAATATTACAAGATTCACCGATTCCGAGGTCCATTCTGCTCCCAAGCTAGTAAATTGAATGAAATCCCCAGGCTCGATAGTCGCTTTGAGTAACGGGCTGAGATCTAGATAGCGCCGCCCCTGCCCACCTTGCTCGAAATACTGAATGACAGTTGTGGCCCCAGTTTTAATTTCAATAGCCGGGGTCTGTCCTCGGGTACGTCGCAGTGAAATCTCAAGCAACGCCGTATCGGTACCTGGAGCAAGAATAGGCCATTCAAATCCGTCTTCTGTTAGTGTGAGACGATAATTGCTGGCGCCTGCCAAACTGGAAAGTTGATAATCATAATCATTACCTCGCTCGAAAGTTTCAAGCTCTGACTGCTGTGGCCTATTCGCGCATCCACTGACACCGATCGCAAAAATAACAAAAATTAATACCGCATTCCGTATCCGAAAATACTCAATAGAGGACACTAATAACTTATCGGACATCCGCTCACCCCTCGATTAGTGGAAGAGTGCGGCCTTCATGTGCGCTTTGGAAAGCAGTGTCAACTATTTGCTGACCCAGGCGAGAGATAGCTGGAGCAAGAGGGCCTTCGATTGGCTGGTCAGTATCGAGGCAATGCACCACGTATTGGATCGGATTCTGAAACGGCGCGCTAACCGAATCAACATCGAGGTTAATGCCTTCTGAATGCTCATGCGATTGCAACCGAATAGTCGACTCGTAGTCGTAATTAGCGATGGTTCCTTCAGTCCCCACAACGACGAATCCGCATTTGGGTTGCGGCTGGTGCGTCCAAGGGTCGGTGAATGTACCCCATCGCGTTTCGAATTTTGACAGCCCATGGGAATAGCGCGCGATAGTGATGCTATGCTCATCCACCTCCAACCCCTGAGGAACATGGATCATCGAAGTAACTTCGAGTGGCGCGCGGCCTCCTTGATACCAAGTACCCAGCGTGGTGCCGTAGCCGAGGTAGTCCAACAAGGAACCTCCGCCGAGGGATGCCTTGTAGAACCAACTATGGGGCTTGCCAGCTTCAACTTCTGCAGCGGTTGTCTCGATTTTATCGGCAAGGTGCCATAGTGGACCACGATTGCCATCATAAAAGTGCACTTCAAGCACATCGCCGATCCGGCGTTCGTCGATTAGCCGCTTCGCGGTGATATGAGGTGGATACCATGCCAACGGCCAATTAATAGCCAGACGCTGGTCCTTGTCCATTGCGGCAGTCATTCGGTCGGCCTCAGCCAGGCTCGAGGCAAAGGGCTTTTCCATGATGATGTGGGTTCCGAACGGTGCGATCTGTTCGACCGCCTCGGCGTGCCGCCCCGTTGCCGGACACAGCAGCACAATATCGGGTTTGGTGGATTCAATGCAGGCTCGAAAATCCGTGAACACAGCTTGCGAAGAGATGCCAAAATTCTCAATGCTTTGTGCCATTTTTTCCGGCATCTCGTCACATATCCCCACAATTTCAACGTTGGGATGCTCGAATGCCATGCGCAGATTATCCCCCATGTGAAAGTGTTCAAAATCGATTCCGGCTATGCGCCATGTCTTATTCATTTCTTGACTTTTGGACTCTGGCAATCAAAAAAGGCAGAAATGGTTTGCACTTCTGCCCTCTTGGAACGATCTGAGTAAAAACAAAACGGAAAGCGAGTGAAAGCTCTATGAAGAGAGTTGCGCCGCGTTCATTTTGATCCAGACATCCCGTTTAGTTACTTAAGGTTCGAATAGTTAGTCGAACTCATCATGTAGGCTTCGATTGAAACCCCAACAGGGTATTTTTCCCTAAGTGCAGCCCAAGCCGGGTCGGCCGCAAAACCAGCCCATACTTCCTGGCGATGAGCACGGTCGCGATAAGCCAACATCCATACCAGAGTGTTCGGGTCATCGAGTCGCTGCCACACCGCAACCACTTCAGCCCCGTGCTTCTCAAAAATTGCGACCTCTTCTTCTCTGAAGCGCTGGTGAAGATCATTGATGCCACCCTCACCGTTAACTGCTGCCTCTGCTGTATACATACGAAGCTCGAAACAGCGAGCATCTGAGCCTACATTGGCTGAAAACTCATCTGCCAACTGTCCTGCCGGCCCGCACGGCTGAGGCGCTTGACCCGCATTCGCAAAGCTAATGCAGCCTAGACCCATAATCATCAACACTATTTTTCTCATTTTTATCTCCTTGCTGAGTACAAAATTTACAGTCAGTCTTCTAACATTATTCTATTGAAAAAACCCAAATCGCTGCTCCACCCTTCGGTGCGTCGTTCACAGGCATGTCTTCCTCTTCGGCAAACAAATTATACATCCTGTTCCAGTCATTAACATGGTACCCAGTTTGGCCAACTCCAATAGCCAAATACTGAATATCATCAACTGCATAGGTAATAATGGTTGAACTCGGCACATCATCAAGATTGGTTTCCCACAAAATTTCACCGGTGTCTTCGTCAAAAGCTCTAAGAGCCCGATTTAAATCACCCGCGAAAACTATTCCGCCCGCTGTGGCTAGGATTGAGCTAATAATTGGACTCGGCTGCCTATAGCGCCAAGAGAATTCTTGCTTTCCTAAATCTACAGCCTGGATACGTCCCATATTGCCATTACTTTCAGGGTGAAGCGCTTCAGCCATGAGCACACCAGTCGTTAGAATTTCATATCTGCCGTCAGGACCGGCTTCGATACAGCCCTCATTCAACGGCACGAATAATCGATTCGTTTTCGGATTGAAAGCCGATGGCGGCCAGCTTTTAGACCCATAGTGATTGGCACAGATAAGGCGCGTTTCCTCAGGGTTTGGAATAGTCGCCGGATTAATCGTTTTATAACCTGAAACTGGATCAATCGAAGTCACAACATTTTGTAAGCCCATATCGATGGAAAACATATATTGACCACTTGCGGCATCAACCGCATCGAGAATACCAAGCTTTCCAATGTTGATTACTGCTTTGCGAGTTTCTCCTTTGAAAGGAATACTTACGATCTGACGCTCGAAGGCCCAATCCAAATCCCATTGATCATTGGCTAGGTGCTGGTAATACCACACAAGTTCTCCGCTATCGGGATTCAAGGCTATGGTAGCGTTTGTATACAGAGCGTCATTCGTAATGCCATCAATTCCTAACGGGTAAAGCAACGGGCCAGTATCATAAGTCGGCGCCACTCCGAAATAGGCAAGATTCAATTCAGAGTCATAAGCCCCCGCGTTCCAAACAGATCCACCGCTTCGCCCTTCGATTGGCAGCCCATTCCAGGTGTTACCACCAGGCTCTCCTGGTCGCGGGATGGTATTAAACCGCCATTTTTTTTCTCCGGTATCGATATCCAACCCCAAAACCCAGCCCCCTTTCGCGATTCGCAGTGATGTAATACCTTGCATTACCGTATTACCAACAACAAAAGGTGCCATTCGTAAGTGATATCCACTTAACTCCTCTTCAGTCTCAATTTTATGATCCCAGATCAACTCGCCGGTTTTTGCGTTAAGCGCCAATACGTGGAGATCAGAAGTCGGCACATAAACCCTACCTGCATGCAATGCGACTCCTTTCTTTTGACTGGAGCGAACTTCTGATTGGTGTTGGTATCGCCAAAGCAGAGAGCCATTAGTTGCGTCTATTGCCAACACTGTGTCGGGAAATGTGAAAAAAAACATAATGCCGTCATGTACTAATGGGCCCGGATTGTTTTCACCGACCTGCAGGGGCATTCGCCAATTCAACTTTAATTTGTTGACCGTTTCTCGATTAATCTGATCAAGTGAACTGAAGCCCTGATTATCGTAACTGCGTTGCCATAACAGCCAGTCTTGGGCGGGAGGGTTGTTCAACATAGCATCTGTTACTGGGGTTAATTTTTGGAGCACTGCTGCAGCACTTCCGGCGATACTTGTCTCGATTTCTACCTGCCGGTTTCCGTCTAGGTTAGTTAATACTGCATCAGACTCGAGACTAAGTCGGTTTACTAGCGTATTCGGTGCTGCTGGTACCCCATTGAAATAAAGAATATAGGCAGCAATCGCAGCGTAGTCTTCGTCATCCAATCTACTGTCACCACCTGGTGGCATTTGTCGAAGCTCTATAGCGAGTTCATTCAGGGGAGCTGCGCTCCATTTTGTCGCAAAAGATTCGCCAGACAGGTTCGAGACTACAGCGGCGCCTTCAAGGTCTAGCCCGTGGCAAGCGGCACAATTTATCTCGTATGCAGCCTTGCCTTCTACAACTTGCGGAGCGGTAAAACTGATCGTTTCTGGTCCCGGTGGCTGAGCTGTAGCAACTGGCATCAGGCATTCCCATATTATTACGATCGAAAATACGAAAAAGATCTGCGACTTTGTTCGGTCAGTTTTCATATTTTTAGGAAACTTAATTGCGTTCTAGTTTGCCCTATTACTACCATAGAGTGCGCTATTTTCATAACATGGTAATCATACATGCCCTCTAATAACACGCCGCTTGCCTGACTAAAAACTTTCGGAGGCCGAGAATGAAACCTAAAAAAGCCTTTAAACCACTTAAGTACAACCTTCCAGTTGTGCGCTTTTATCTGATCGTTGCGATGTCACTGATAGTAAACAACGCATTAGGCCAGAATTGGCAGGCACTCCCCGATATGCCAGTCGGCAAGTGGGAACCAGGTACTGTAGTTTTGGAAGACAAGCTTTATATCTTTGGCGGTTATACAGAAGGGGTAGTTTCGAGCAAACGATCGGATATTTTCGATCCCAGCGACAACAGCTGGACCTCGATACAGGACTTACCTAGTGCCATTACCCATATGAATATGGTGCTTGACGGCAGAACCGTATGGTTCGCCGGCGGATTCAAGGATGGTTACAAGGGACATACCATCGCGGAGGTATGGAGTTACGATATTGACCAGGATCGTTATACGGCGGCTCCACTCCTACCTGCCCCACGCGCTGGTGGTGGGTTGGCTGTCATAGGTAGCAATCTCCACTACTTCGGCGGGCTAATGATGGACCGAGATACCGACTCCAGCGATCACTGGGTCCTTGATCTGGAAGCCTGGGCGCTTGGGTCAGCCGAGTGGTCTGATGTGGCCCCAATGCCGGTGCCACGCAACCAGTTTTCTACCGTTGTGTTCGACGAAAAAATCTATGCCATCGGCGGCCAATTTCACCATGACAGTATGCAACTCGATCAGCCCCGAGTAGACATCTACGACCCAGTCACCAATTTCTGGAGCCGCGGCCCAGACCTTCCCAAAGGGCATTCCCACGCGGAAGGAGCCACTTTTGTTCATAACGATCAGATTTTCATGTTCGGCGGTCATACGACTCCCGCCGGCGGCACGAAATCTACGGACGGAGACATTCTAAGGTTAGCTAAGGAAGGCGGGTGGGGAAAAGTCGGAGAATTACCAGTACCGCTCTCCTCCCCGGCAGCAGCCATCATACAGGGCAAGTTGTATGTGGGTGGTGGTGCGTTTGCCGGCAGCCAGGTACAGGGCAAGATGTGGACTGCCCTGCCATCCTGGCAGTAAAAGCTTTACTTTCCGAAGAGAATTACGAATTTACTGGTCTGACCCCGGATAGAAGGATCGAACACACTGTTATTCAATGGGTCATCTTCATTCTTGTGCAGATTTGATACCCGCAAGACATTTAGGCCCGCGGCTTCAGCCATATCTCTAACAATACCTTCCCCTATCCGGTGGAGCGTGCCACCTACTTCTGTCCCTGCACTGTCCTCGGCTATATGGTCTACAGCAAGGAAAACACCACCAGGCTTCAATACCCGGTAAATTTCCTCAAACGATTCTTCCGGATTCCCCAGTGATACATTCTCGCCGGGTTGGAACCAGAGCTCATGAGGCCCCAGAATCCAAGTCACCATATCGACGGAATTATCAGTGGCGCTAAGCTCATCAAAATTAGTCCTACTCAAGTTTACATTGGACAGTCGGTTTTCTGCCAAGCGTTGCTCAACTGCCTCCCCGAAAATTCCATCGAACGCTGGCGGGTTCTGCATGATTACATTGCCGTTTGGACCAACGGTCCTGCTAAGAATTTCGGTGTAGTAACCTGTCCCTGCTTCGAGTTCGAGTATAGTTACTCCTGCCTCTATTCCGGCAAATGCGAGCACTTCAAGCGGCATGCGCCGAGCGTCATCAGCGGCATCTCCGCTGGGCCTATCTCCATGGTCAAGTGCACTGGCAACCAGATCAGCGGAACTTGTTTGTCCCAAGGCAGAAAAGCTAAAAGCCAGTAGACTACTAATCGCGACGGCAAAAAGTGCCTGTTTTGCTTGAAACATAGATTGCTCCCATTAATGAATTAATTTGTTGTAAAGAACAGGATATGTGATTGAGAAGTAATTAGGAAGAAATAGCCACTAGGGCCATACTAAATCTGAGGGATGAGGCTCGCGAGACACAAGAGGTATTACCTTCGGAATATAAAGTTCGGTAAAGGCCTTCGCTTTCTTGTGCCGGTCAAGATCTTTCTGGGTTTCCCATTTCTCCACTAACAGAAATTGTCGAGTATCCACCTGGGAGTGATAAACCTCGAATCGCTCGCAACCTGGTTCGCCACTGGAGCGAATCGCTTGCTCCTTTAAAAACGACTTTACTTCAGTCACATCATTTTCATTTATAACTCTGAGTATTACGTTGTTATACACCATTGTTGTTTTTTAATTCTCCCTTCCTTTTCATGGCAAAACCCTGATCTTCATTATTCACGTTAGCCAGTTTATCAAGCAACTTCATTATTTTCCTCTCGAAGTATCTTTAGGCTAAGTTGTTCGTTGGTATCTCCTTAGTATGGTAAGTTCAGCGCAATTTGATTCTAAGTTACGACCAAGAGTAAAACGATATGAATACGGTACTAAAGCGGATGGGAATAGGTTTGGGTTTATCAGGGCTCGCCATGGGGCTTTTCTACACCTACATGCGACTGCACGATGGGCCTGTCGAATTTGTACCCTGGTTTACTATTAGTGTGGGTGGCCCCTTCCGCAGTGGTGAATTACTTGCATCACCTGACGATTGGACATTCTTGAAGGATCGCGAAGAAATTGAGATGGAGACACTCAATTTAGGCACGTCCAAAACCATTTGGATATCCGTGGTGGACGGACGCATGTTTATAGCCAGTGGGCGCCGCAATACCTGGATCGGTCAGATCTGGAAGCAATGGCCGCAACGGGTCGCCGAAAACGATCGCATCATCTTACGAGTAGATGACAAGCTTTACGAACAGCGCCTGCAACCTATTACCCAGGGGCCCGATGTTATTACGGCAATGACAGAAAGTGCGCGCAAATATGGTAGGGGTGGCGCCCCCCAAAGCGACTCCATTGCGCGTGAGTATGTTTGGTTGTTTGAAGTGGTATCGCGCTGAAGCAATTAGTTGGGAAAATCCTAATTGGGAGGAAGGCGATAAGCGAAAACATATCCACCAAGGGGATCTTCATCATCAGCTTGCAATGGTTCGTATCCTGAGCCACGTGTTGAGTTAAAAACCGGCACTACGACTATTAGAGTCTGGTTTCCCTCAGGAGAGAGGTAAGTCATAGGTGTCCCTTGGGCAGTATACGGAATTGAATAATTCCACAACTCACTACCATCACTCAACCTGGTTGCTCGTACCGTGTTATCGAAAGCCCCCGCACTGAATATCAACCCTCCAGCCGTGGCGACTGTGCCACCCGTTTGCGGGGTGCCAATGGTAAGCGGCAAACGCGTAGGAATTCCCAGCGGGCCAGTATGTTTCGCAGTTCCGATGGGTTTCTCCCATAACAGCTCATGTGTTTCAAGATCCACAACACCGAGAATGCCATAGGGCGGCTGCATGCACGGTACATGCAAGGGCGACATAAACCGAGTTGTGGTGTGGCTATACGGGGTACCGAGCTGACTGCCGGTAACCCCTTCCGGTAATTCGTCTCTGGGAATCAGAGTTAACTTATTTGCCATAAACAGGGGGTTGACGATCATTAGGTTGTTGGCCTCATCGACGCTGACACTGCCCCAGTTGAACCCGCCAGTCGGACCCGGGTTTTGCAGAACCGAGCCAACACCCGGCACCGTAAAGTGCCCCTCATAACGCATTTTCTGGTATTCAATACGGCACCAAAGTTGATCCAATGGCGTCAAGCCCCACATCTTTGACTCATCCAGCTGCATGCGAAAAATCGGAATGTCCACAGCGAATGGCTGGGTGGGTGCAATGTAATCTTCGGGCACACCCCCAGTTTGTGGTACGGGGAGTTCTCGGATATCGAATAAAGGTTCACCGGTCTCGCGATTGAGGACAAACACCTCTCCACGCTTTGTGGGTTGCAACACTGCCTTGACCTTTTCACCATTCTCATCAGGCAAGTCAATCAGAGTCGGCTGCGATGGCACATCGTAATCCCATATATCATGGTGTACCGTTTGGTAGGACCAGCGCACTTTGCCTGTATCCCCCTCAATGGCAACGATTGAACTGGCATACTGATCACTAGCCTCTAGCCGGTAGCCACCAAAGTAGTCGGGTGTTTCATTTCCGGTGGGAGCGTAAATCAGCCCTAACTCCTCATCGACACTAAACAAACTCCACACATTGGGAGTGCCCCGGGTATACACCTCTCCCCGCAGTGGTTCGGAGGTAATTCCTGGTCGCCCCATGTCCCACGCCCATACAAAGTCACCGGTTATGGCGTTGAATGCTCTTACCACTCCCGAAGGCGGACCCACAGAGCGATTATCGATGACCCAGCCACCCACTACAGCATTGCCTTTTACAATGCCCGGCGGCGAAGTTTGAAAGTTGGCGATTCGCGGATCGTTACCCATGCCGATAGTAAGGTTGACTTCACCCTGGTCAGCAAAGCTCGAACACCTTTCACCGGTCAAGGCATCGATAGCAATTAATCGAGCATCAGTAGTATTGGTAAGAATTCTTTC
>Ga0257112_10000019_pt1 | contig 64316 bp, 55 predicted proteins | sample LP_taG_5_FD_191565 | JGI IMG/M metagenome (GOLD analysis project Ga0257112, IMG submission 191565) | Marine microbial communities from Northeast Subartic Pacific Ocean, Canada - LP_J_2015_P26_1000m | ecosystem: Environmental > Aquatic > Marine > Oceanic | place: Canada: Northeast Subartic...
ACCGGCTCCAAACATCGAGGCGATGATTGCCGAGACCAAGTCAAACACGCAATCACTCTTCGCGAGAGAATCTGCTGGCACCGACTGCAGCGAGTGCTAGAGCGCCGATACCTGCTATCAGGCCGAAGCCGGGAATTGCGTCGGAGACAGCACCTCCAATCCCACCATCACCACCACCGCCCTCACCGGGCATGGTGTGGTTAATCACCGGGAAGTTGACCTCAACGGTTTCGTTGTTCTCATTGTTTGAGTAGTAGAATCTGAACTCGCCCGTACAATCAAAAAGTACACACTCTAAGGGCCAATTACCACTGTGCCCAGGCCAAGAGTACTGCACATGAATCTCAGGTTCTTCTATACTCTTGTTCCACCGAGCCATTGTTTCATTTGTGTTGAGATTCCACTGCACGGTTTCATCATCCCCATTTTTGTTAACACCTGAAAACTCCTGCTTAGCAATCTCGGTGCTTCCCTTCATGAGTGTGAAGGTTAGAGGAATACATTCCTGGCTGCTATCGTCGCAGTTATCTCCAGAATAGATACTGACAACGAACTCGAAGGTTATGGTGCCATTAGCATTTAGATACAGATCTTGCTTGAGGTTCTCTTGCATCTTGCAACTGAAATCAACCTCAACTTGTTCCCCTGTAGGAAATGTTTCCTCACCGTATCCCTCACTGGCTGAGCCAGCCGAGTCATTGCCATCGAAGTGTGTCCAACATTGGTTGAGATCACTACTTCCCCATATGTGCATGTGAGGGTTATCGACCGAGGGTTGCTTGGGATCTTGGACCGCATCCTGTGCGCTCGCGGGCGCGGCCACGGTAGACAGGGCAAGCAGTAATGCGAGTCCGAATGCATGTGCAGCACGCTGTGTCTGCATGGTTTCGCCCCCAATCTCCCCTGTTTGAGACTTACTCCGTTCTGGTTCAACCTCAATCGAATCGATGAAATCCGCCTTCTGTGGTACTGCGAGCCTTCCTTGAGATATTGAGGGCCTCTCCGAGCATATCTGCACTCATCATCTCACTCTCGAGCCGGCTGTTGGCAACTCCAGTGATTATTGACATCACTTTGATGGTGTCTCCGAAGGCCGGATCCTGCCTCGCTCCGAATATGACATTTGCATCTGGAGAGAGTCTTGCCGTCATCAGATCACAGACCTGGTTAGCCTGCTCCAGTGTCATGTACGGGCCACCCGTAACATGGATGAGAGCACCGGTCGCACCATCTATCTCGATGTCGAGAAGTGGGTGGTTGAGGGACTCATGAACTACCTCCTCTGCCCCTTGGTCGCTCTCACCATAGAGCATCATCGTCACGCCCCCGCCCTTCATGATGGCTCGGACGTCTGCGAAGTCGAGGTTGATTAGGCTCGGCAGGGTGATGGTCTCGACCACTCCCTTGACAATCTCTGCGATGAGCTGGTCCATGATGCTGAAGGCCTCGTCAAGAGGCAGGTTCGGGACGAAGTGGAGAAGTCTGTTGTTGTCCAGCACCAGCACTGCGTCGGCTGCCTTCCTGAGAAGTTCTAGTCCCTCCAGCGCTCTCTGCATTCTTTGTCTGCGCTCGACTGAGAAAGGAGTCGTTACTATGGCCACAACTAGAGCGCCGGAGCGCCTGGCCTCCTCTGCCACGATTGGGGCAATCCCGGTTCCAGTGCCTCCGCCTAATCCGGCCGTGACAAACACTAGGTCGGCCCCACCAACAATCTTCGTGATGACATCCCTGCCGGCCTCTGCGCAGCGTCGTCCAGTGACTGGATCTCCTCCGGCACCGAGTCCACGGGTGATGTGCCTGCCAACCAGCAACTTCTGCATCGCCCTTGTGTGGTCGAGGTGCTGCTTGTCGGTGTTGATTGCTACGGTGACAGCTCCCTCAACGCCGATGTGAGTAATCCGATTCATCGTGTTATTCCCAGAGCCTCCACAACCGCAGACTAGGATGCGCGGATCTGGGGGCCCGTACGATTCAAGCTCCTTATCTGTCAGCGCTGTTGGAATCCTACCGTCGGGTATCTGATCAATTACTGATGCCGGTGCCTCAACCATCCATCCTACCCCAGTGCATCCCTAGCATTGCTGCCTACTTCACGAAGTGCGGTTCTCGGCCTTCTTAACCGTTGAGGGATGTGACAGGCTGACCGGGGCGATTATCGAAGGCTCTCCGGAAAGCGAGATAAGCAAGAGGGCACTCCACTGGCATGACCGCGCTTAGCTCAGTTGGCTAGAGCACCTGACTGTAGACTGGAAACAACATGGTTGTAGGCAGCCATCAGGGGGTCCCCGGTTCAAGTCCGGGAGCGCGGACCAATAACTCGCTCAGTCACTCTTGGAGCAATGTGGGCAGACTGATAAAGGGGGGTTTGGTCGGCAGGCCGCAACGAGGTCTGACAATGGGTGTTCAACAGCATGTTAGGTCACTCTGGAAGACCCCTAAGGCATCACTACCGCCTAGGTATCGGCGCGACCGCATGGCGGGCTGGAGGCGAGAGCCTGTGTTCCAGAGAATCGAGAGACCAACTCGCATCGACGCGGCTCGACGGGTTGGCTACAAGGCCAAGCAGGGAGTAGTTGTCGTTAGGACCCGCGTGCGCCGAGGAGGACTGCGCAAGAGCAAGGTTCACATGAAGCGCAAGCCTTCCAAGTCCGGCATCAAGAAAATCACAATGGCCAAGTCGATCCAGCGGATGGCAGAGGAGCGAGTCAACAGGCGCTACCCGAACCTCGAGGTACTCAACTCATATTGGGTAGGCCAAGATGGAAAGAACAAGTTCTACGAGGTCATCATGCTGGACCCGTCACATCCTGCGATTAAGTCGGACAAGCAGCTCGGATGGGTGTCTAGCGGCAACAGCCACCGCGGGCGCGCGTTCCGTGGAAAGACTAGTGCCGGCAAGCGTGGGCGAGGTCTGTACAACAAGGGTAAGGGAGCCGAGAAATTACGGCCCAGCCTGAAGGCCAACAAAAACCGCGGCAAGTGAACCCTCTTCGGCCGTCATATTGATGCCTGTTCATTCTCGGCAGCAACTGATGGCAGACCGTCAGGTGTCAGAGATTCGTGGGCTCCCCGTCATCATGCCTAGCGGAAGGCTGCTTGGAACAGTCCATGATACGGTCATCGACACGGACGGCTGGACCTGCACGCACATCTTCGTGGCCGACCCTCCCGCTGATCTCGTCGAGGGCCGAATTCATGTCGCAATTCCCTGGAATTGGGTCAGATCGATAGGCGATGTCGTGCTTCTCCGATGGTTCCCATCCACTCCAATTCCGCGTAACTCGTGAAGCCGCTTTCTCGTTCACGGACTCATAACTCACCCCCAATCGCTTGAGCATGGGATGAACGCGACTGCGATACGATTCAAAAGCAGAGGGCGAACCGTTCTGCGTGCGCCGAGCATCTGCCACCCTGCTAATCGCCCTACTGTTGGTCAGTTCAGCACCTCTGGCTCAGGCAGGGGCGAAAGGTGTCATCTCATGCGTCAACGCCGACCAGTCGATGATGCCGGCAAGTTGGAATCTCGACGATCAGTCATGCGTAAGGATCGATTTGGGAGAGTTGGAGCCCGGCGACATTCTCTCCTTCGATCTGACCACTGATTCTGAAATAGATATCCTCATGTTCTCGGTCAACTCTATTTCAGTGTACCAGAACGAGCAGTCCTACCGCAGCGATTCAATTTGGGAAAGGAACTCGGTATTCGAGGACTTCAACGGAACTGGTTCCTGGCACTGGACAGTCCCTGATGATAGGGAGATGACTCGGTGGTATCTCGTCCTCGACAATCTAGCCCACCCTCAGGACGGAGGAGGTGGCGCCCAGGGGGGTTCGATAGCACCAATCGCACTCGATTCGGAAATGATCACTCCAGGACCATTCACCCTCGCCGACACCATCATTCGACTCGATCCCGGTGAGCACTCGGTACTGCACGGACCGTTCGTAGTAGACGCTGGCACTCAGGTCAGGATGGACGCCAACACCATGGAGGGAGCCCCCGACATCTTCCTGATGACCTCCTCGCAGGTGACCCTGTACGGGCAGGGCGGTACCGCAGCCGCACGCGTTGAGGGCACCGATATGCTGCTCATCACTCAGGAACGTGACATGGTCTGGATGGCCACCGAGGCCTATGAGGGCGAAGACCTCTATCTGATAGTCGATAACAGGGCAGGCCCTGCCGGAGGAGGTGCTGGAACCGAGGATATCGCAGTCACAGTGACACTCACTTTGACCCCGGTGCTGGAACCGGTAATCAGCGGTGACGTCTCTCTTGAGATAATCAACGTCGGCGACATTGTCACTCTGGACGCTACGCAGACTCCGAACAACTCTGGCCAGATCCTCGAGTCCGGCTTCCACTGGGACACCAACGGAGACGGAACAGATGACACTGTAGGGTCGTCTGTGAGTGTCAGTTGGCCAGGCCCGACCAATGTCACCATCAGACTCACTGTAGTGGCGATTGACGCGCGTAGCGCCAGCTCGTATCAGTCAATCGAGGTTGCAGACATCTCCGAGCCCGAAGTGAGCATTGGAGCCTCTGCGATACTGGAGCGCACATACGGGGACGACGTGGTACTCAGTGGGCAGGTGAGCGATAATTGGGGCATCGCCACAATTGAGTGGTTCGTCGATGATGTTCTGATACGGACCAATTCGGGCAGCGACGAAGGAGCAACCGTGTTCAACCACTTATTCAACTCCAGTTACTCCGCCGGACTCCACACCATCACCCTGAAGGTCACCGACAACTCGGGCATGGTTTCCGAGGACACCGCAACTATCGATCTGTATGACTCCACCTTGCCGGTCATCGGAACGCACCAGGAGGAGGTGAACTTACAGATAGGCCAAACCTTCCGCTTCGAGGCCAACGTCAGCGATGCCGAGTCGAACAACCTGTTGTTCTCGTGGGATTTCGATGGCAATGTAGACTCCGATTCCGACGGCGACCCGAGGAATGACGACGATGGCTTTGGTGACTCGGTGCTGTGGAGCTACGACGCCTCAGGCCCCGTGACTGTAGTCTGCCAGATCGAGAACGACGCCGGGCTGGTTTCCGAGTTTGAGGTGCTGGTCAATGTGCTCAGCGGCAACGAGGGCGATGAATTGGATTTGATGCAGCTGGGACTCATGGCCGCAGGTGCCCTCATAGCGGTGATTCTGATTGCTCTGTTGACTTGGCGATTCATGTCCAATCGCAGACTCGCAGCGATGATTGCCGAGGGTGATGAGTCCGAGCAGCCTGTATCCGCAGTCCCCTCGGTCGATGAGCAGAAGGCCATGTGGGGGGGAGCAGAGCCCGCCGTGCATATCGAGCAGCCTGCCCAGCAGGTCTTCGGTGACTTCTCGAGCGGGATGTCAGGTTCGACTCAAGATATCTCCACTGCAATGGGTGAGCCTGAGGGGGAGGAACTGGATCCCGATATCGCAGCGCTGCTACAGCTATCCGAAGAAGAGGATGCCCCAGGCTCAAGTCCTGCCAGCGAAATCCTATCCGAGTTCGACGAAGATGACTCTGTCGAGAGAGAGGACATCGATTACTCGCACGAGTCTCAGACTGAGGAAACCACGTCAAACTGGTCTCCTGGTGAGGACGAAACTAAGGTCTTTCAACCCGAGGAGATTGAGTCGGAGCCGGACCGAAAAGTTCGTCAGAATTGCTCTTCGTGCGACAAGAAGTTCGAGGTCGAACTGCCCCCCGGAATCGACGCCGCTAGGACGGCTTGCCCCCACTGCGGCTCGATTGAATCAATCAGCCTAGGATGATTCACCTACAGCCTCGGTTATTCGAGGCAAAGCCGGTTCCTGTAGGGCAATACCCTATAGCGCACCTCTAGGAGGTGCGAGCATGGGCAACACTGGTGTCCGGCTAGTTTGTAGGGCGCCGAGGGCGAACAATTCGCATACTCTGCTGATGGCCCTGCTGTTCTTGCTCCCCATCCTTTCTCCCTTCTCTGCGGTTAGCGGCGAGGCGAGAATAGAATCCCAGGACTTCGAGGTACTTGGTCAACTGTCCGAAGTACTCGAGGAGCGCCAAGAGATGCTAGATAGCAACTCCGTTGCGCAGCTGGCCCAACCGACCATCGAAGGAATCGCCAATTCGGTAATGCCGACCGGACCCTCCGACCCTCTCGCCAATGTGAACGGGACCATAGATGGAGCGAGTATGGTGACGACCGCACCCCCACAACCCCAGCATCCGGGACCCTACAACCTGTTGTTGGACCCCAGCAGCAGTCCTCCTGGGCAGGTTGACAACATCTGGCAGACTCTGGTGAATCTGACCGATTACGTAATCTGGACAGAGTACATCGACCTCGAGGGTAACACGATTCAGAGCTACGAGGTGGTGACATTCTCTGCTAACCTGCTTTCTCTGTTCGACATCAACTCCGATCCACTTCTGCATGAAGTCGACATCGATAACGACGGGGACGATGATATCGAGGTCGGACTGAAGATCTCTTGGGAGTTCCTAAGTGGCTGGGGATTCGAAGAAGGGGTGCTGTGGATCGAGCCCGGCATTTCGTATTCGGTCAAGGTACTAGACTCCAGCCGGAACGACCCAGATTGGAATCAAATGGACTCACTGCAGGTATCTCTAATCAAGGCCTTCGCATATTCCGGTCAAGACTCCATACTTGCCCTCGGAGAAGGCGAATCCTACATCTGGGTAGTTGACTCGAGATTCAACACCCAACCCGAGGACTTCATTCTCCGAATCGGAATCGAGAGATTCTACTTCGATATCTCGGAAGCCAGCAGCGATCTGCTGTTCACCCTCATTCAGGCACTCACTCTTGGCATCATTGGCTCGGGAGTCGACGAATCCGGTATCACCTTCGCCTCGATATCAGCGCCCTACGCCATCGAGATCAGAACCCCCGGCCAGTCCGATTGCCCTGATCGATACTCACCTGATGAGTTGCTGTATGCCTCGCATATAGAGTTGAACTGCGGAGTAGCTGCCGGCTTTGGATACCTACACTTCTCTCCTCCGGACGACAACGGCGACAGGGACCTCTGGGAGTTGGCCTACGTTGAACTTTCATTTCACCCCAACAAAGACGCAGTCATCATCCCAGAGGAGGTTGACATCGTCATCAGAACGGACAGCGTGTTGCCGGAGAACGGTTTAGTCGACGGCGAGAATGGACTGACTACCATCGAGTACTGGGCCGATCAGAGGACTGATCTGCACATCCACTTCCACGAGAACCGCTCCGGGCTCCCGCCCTCGGAATCCGACGATGGCAGCAGGGGCAATGTGACCGACTCTGTCGGTTGGCTCCGCGGAATGCCCGCGGGCTCATTGTCTCCCGGTGAGATTGAGCGCGTGTTCAGGATGCTCGGCTCAGACGGCTCGCAGTCGCAGCTGCCCGGAGAGCTCCCTTCGAGGTTGGGGCTAATCTTAGGAATCAAGAACTTCAGCCGAGACAACAGTGAGAACGTCGATGATCCGACACTGCCTGTCAATCCGGCAAATCCCCCTAAAACGCTGATATTACTTCGTTCGGTACAGTCTGTGGAGGAAATCGACTACGACTCGTGGTTCCTGCGCGAGGGTGCACCAGGGGATCACCGCAAGATTCACATCTCCGCAAGAGACGTCCCTACGGCCATTGTCCTATACGGCTCATTCGAGTTAGGAGGAGGGGCGACAGTCGATAACAGCCTAGATTCTGAGGACAGTCTAGATTTCGTCTCGAAGATAGTCGACAACGTACTAATCAACATCGTCGACCTGTTCTTAGATATCGGTAACGTGCTGAACGATATCCCGTCTGCGGTTGTCGACGTCATCAGCGGTGGCCTTGATGGGACTAGCGGCTTGCAAGGGCGTACATTCCACCTGCTGCTGACAGATAACTGGCTGGTGACCCGGGCCGACATGCCAATTCAATCAGTTTCGGTTCAGATAGGCTCCAGTTCGCATCCGGTCATGCTAGGCGACCACCTCCTTCTGGCAAAAGACAGAGGACTGGAAACCGTGAACGGAAGGAACGGCCCCATCGATCCCTTGGTTCCAATAGCGGCCAGCATCCGCTTCAGTGGACTGGTGGCTTTCTCATTGATTGACAACGATGAGCTAGACGAGCAACTCATGAGTCTGCGAACCTCCTCAAACGAAGCATTCGGCTTCATTTACATCGAGCATCCCTCAGAAATGCTCGAAGGCGCCTCCTTCCAGGCCTTGGCACTCAGTGACATCCCTGACATTATCTCCATACAAGTCTCACCGAGCGGAATGGAGTACCTTGCTTCGACCGGAATCGAATCGATTGTTTACACGGGTATGGACGGCACGCAGCGCCAGGCGGCTACCATAACCGGCGTGCCCGACTCATTCAGCACCACATCAGGTATCGTCACCGGGTGGTCCTCTTCCACTCCCATCTCGTCCATCGAGGCGCAGATCAGCAATTCGACTGAACCGGTCAGGATGACTGGCGACCACTTCCTCTTCCATCATGATCAGATAACCGGGACCTCCAGCATCTCAGCCAGACTGACCGGGCTCAGCGAAGTCAGTTGGACGGAACCGATCGAGATGGGGGCATCGGGTCCGACCGGTAGGGGAACCGCTCAGATATCGGTGTCCGGTGATCGAGCATTGAGCATCAACGTCGACCACGCACCGACTGTGGGAGGCGACTCGCTCTCCGTAATGGCCTCGATTGATCCACTCCCATCCACCGTCGGAATACAGATACCGACCGGATCCGACTCAGGATCCAGCCTTGACGTGCCTGAATTCAACACCTCAAATGGGCTTTCCGGAGTTGCTTTCTTCATCAGCGGATTCGCCGACCTCGGCAGGTCGGTAAACAGTGTCCTGTCAGGCATCACCTCGGACATCTCCACCAGCTCGGAGTCCGATGAGGACTTCTCCTTCGGCCTCCAATTAGAGGCCGACTCGACATTCGACCTAACCGTGGAGGCTGTGCACGGTGACGGCTCAATTAAGGCACCCACATGGGTTCACGGAGTCGCCTTCAAGGCGTCTCCCACGGGAATCGCCGACGGCTTCCACCTGAGAATCTGGTTGCCTGAACTTCCTCCATTGATCGACTTCTCGATTACTAGGCAGAACAAGCTCAATGGCCAGGATTGGGGCATCAGCATGGGTCTCGAAGGTTGGGTGCCGGCGCACAGCGAGCTCATGGTCCAGATCTATGGGATTAATGGCCAAGATCTGCTATTGACCCTTCAGGGTCTGACCGTCGGAGCACCTACGAATCTCGGACTCGATGCGGTGTTCGAAATCAGATCGATCGGTGAGATAACAGAAGTCACAACCTCGACCCACTACGTCCTCTCCGAGAGGCTGGACTGGGTCCACGTCCTGCTCATCAACAGAGAGGCGGGAAGCAGGACCGAGGTGATGATTCAGGACATCCCAGAGACCGTTGATTTGCAAGCTAGCATAGGCACGGCGATATCTATTGACATGACCGTCCCCGAACAGTACAGGCGCGACGGTTCTTCTGTCGGTGCCATCATGATGCAGCAGATGCAGTGGCTGGATTCAGCATGGTGGCCGGCAACGGTGTTCCTGACCGATGTTCCCGGCTGGATCAACCTGACTACAGCCCCTTCGCTTGAGTTCGACATAACTCAAACTCTGGCTTTCCAAGGAACCCCGACGCTTGACTTCAGGGCCTCCGAGGAGGGCATGTCATTGTACATAGAGGTCTTTGGTAGGGCGATAAACAGGAGAGGAGACACAATCCTACTAGCCGAAGGAATGACCGATTTCATGTCGATTAGTACCACCAAGACGTTTGGTCTCTCCATCAGATCAGGTGGCGATGGGGTCGAACGCCTCTACATCAGGATGAGCAACGTCCCTGTCACACCTCCATTGGTCCTCGAGGAGATGGAGGCGCTGGGTGAGAACCTACAGCGGGCCACGGTCAACATCAGGGAGTTAGTGGGCCCATACAGCATCATCGAGGTGGATGATGTTCAAGGTGAGAGAATCATTGTCTCGGCCCGTGCCTCAGCCGTTATCGAGGGCAATGAGTTCGACCTCAGGGGCGTCCTCCTCGACGCTCAGGTTACCGATGGCATTCCGACCGGTACGACCCTAGGGGTCAATGGACTGGCCTCCGATCTCTCACTGCTCAACATGGTTCCAGGTATGAGCGGCTCGACCAAACACGTGATGGTCATCGAGCCATTCTCCTCTGCGATTCTTACGATACTCGCGACATTAATGGGAGGTGATTGAGGTGGGTCTTCTAGAGAGGCTAAGGAGCGAGGACGAGGAGGCCGACACCCAGATTGCCCACGAGGTGTTAGAGCGAATCGAGGATGAAGCTAGGAGACACATCTCACCCACTCGAGTAATTTTCGCCTCTGTGACGGTCATACTTTTGCTCACAGCAAGTCTGTTTGTACTGACCTGGATTGTTCCATATGACCGTGTTAGTGTAGACGTGGTGTATCGACAAGGAGGTCCCGGTCACGTAGTGCTGATCGAACTCGACAACGATGGCAGCCGCACCATAGAAGACATCGATCTGCAGGTCAGATTCATCGACTCAGAAGGAATAGAGATTTCCCGATCATCATTCCTCAGAGACTACCTTCCGGCGCACTCTTCGGTATCAGGGGATGACATGGAACTGCTGGTCGACGGCGCCTCAGTGTGGGAGAACTACACCATCGAGGTCCTGCTCTACTACGACTCCTACTCCGGCCAGAGGAGCGAGAGGTGGACTCACAATGTGGGAGAGTGGACAATGGAGATATTCGCCGACAAGTCGCAGTACCGATTCCTGTAGTGTCCAATCATGACTTTTCATGGGTTCGTAGAACCCATACGCTCAAATTGAGGAGGACGAGGCGATAGCCGATGACAAAGCGCTCAGTGACACTGATGATGACAATTCTTCTGTTGTCCTACGCCCCTATTCTCGATCAGTCATCGACTGAGGGCAATACCTCCATGGAATCCTTGGATCGCATGGTCGAGAAAGTGGAAATTTCTCCTGACCCAAACAGCATTCAAGACCTCGGCGCCCCACTTATCTACTCCGGCTTCGAGGATTTCCGAGCGATAAGAGCTGACTCCAGCATCGGCGTCTACACTCAAGTCGGATTGCTTCCGGCAGTTCAGATGAGCGTCGAGCTGGCTAATCCACGAAACGACCTCGCAGTAGTCCTCATCGACGGCGAGGTTGGCCTCTGGGAGGCGAGGCAGGCCCTGCTTGAAGCAGCTGATATCGAAATCAGATCTACCATTCCTCCCTCTGGATTCCTAGTACAGGCTGCGCCCGAAAGTCTCTCCACACTTTCTCAGGTCAAAGAAGTTGAAGCGGTACACGAAGTCCCAGCCGGCCTTTTGGTTCATCCCGATTTGAGAATGGACAACGGGGACCAAACACTCCTCGTCGAAGTACTTGGTTGGAAGAACTCTGACCTAGTCCGGCAAGACCGGCCAGGCATGGGTTTTGAGGATTCCCTGAGCATCGCCGCATCACTCTGGTTGCAGGAGGCGTGGTCACCAGAGCAGGGCAGAATGTGGGGCATGATATCCCCTAGTGAAGTGGCCGATTTAGCCAGACATCCCTCTGTCGCTTATGTCGCCCCCATGCCCCTTATGGTTCTGCATAACGACCAAGCTAGGGTCCACATGGGCATTAACTCAGTTGAGACTACCTTCATCACCGGATTGAATGGCAGCGGGCAGAAGATTGCTGTGGGCGATTCCGGCCTCGACGATGATCATGGTGACTTCACAGGACGAATCGCTGGCCTGACTTCGGTCACTCCCGGAGATTCATCGACAGCAGATCTCTCAGACGGGCACGGCACCCATGTTGCCTGCACGGTGTTGGGTGACGGATTCCGCAGCAGCGGCACCTACCAAGGAGTAGCACCCGAGGCCCAAGTCTACTTCCAGGCGATGGAGGACGACGATACTGGGCAGTTGTACAGTTACGGCATCAACAGCATGTTGAATTCCGCTTACAATAACGGCGTCCGATTGCACACAAACAGCTGGGGTGCCGGTAGCGGAGGTGGCAGCTATTCGACCCAATCAGAGGATGCGGATTCCCGCACCTCGACATGGGATCAATACTGGTCTTATCAGGGTATGACCGTGCTGTTCGCAGCCGGCAACGAGAGGAACGAAGGAGTCTCACCACCTGGGACTGCAAAGAACGTAATCACCGTTGGCGGACACAAGAACCGATACAGCGGTGCTCCTGACGAAATGTACTACTGGAGCAGCCGTGGTCCGACTGATGATGGGAGAATCAAACCAGACCTAGTCGCTCCGGGGGACTACGTCAGGTCGTGCAAATCACAGGAGGCGGACAGCGCCCAGGGCTCATGGAGCAACAACTGGTACCTTGAGTATAGCGGCACCTCGATGTCTACCCCGGCTGCGGCCGGAGCGGCTGTCCTAGTCAGAGAGTACCTGATGGAGGTGATTGGCAGGCAGGCGCCACAGGGCGCCCTAATCAAGGGACTTCTGATACTCGGCGCTCAGGATATGGGTACTCGCGATATACCCAACAACGATGAGGGGTGGGGCCGACTGAATCTCGTAGAGTCGCTGATTCCAGACAACGATGTCGGTATCTTTGTCGACGATCGCTCGCGACTCTCCAGTGGACAGACGAGCGAGTACTCCTTCGATATCACTCGCGCGGGCGAGCCGATGAAGGTGGTACTGACTTGGTCCGACTACCCTGGCTCATCTTCTTCTTCGACCCAACTTAGGAACGACCTCGACCTTGAGGTCATATCCCCCAACGGACAGATTACGTACAAGGGAAACGCCTTCGTAAACGGACGATCAGTCACTGGCGGGACCAAGGACTCCACCAACAACGTCGAGGTCGTGCTAATCGACAACGCAGCTACAGGGACGTGGACGGTGCGCGTGCGCGACGCCCAGCATGGTGGCAGCCGGACTTGGCAGCCATATGCTCTCGCTGTTCGCGGCGTCAATGTCAATGATTTGAGCCCGGATCCCACCTTCGTCCAGAACTCCTTTGAAATTTCATCTCCTATCCCCCAAGTCGGAGAGGAGGTCGACATCTCTGTCGTCATCCAGAACCAAGGTGCCGGTTCGGTTGCCGATCTATCGGTCATCGCCCGAGCCGACAGCAATCTACTTGGCACCCGTCAGTTGAGTATGTCTCCCGGAGAATCGGCAGTACTCGAGTGGAACTGGACACCGACTCAAGAGGGGGATGTGGAGTTTACCTTCCACATAGACCCGAGTGATACAGTAGAGGAAGTATCAGAGACCAACAACTACCTCACTCATACTGTCATTGTCAGCGCACCCGGAGTCAGGGTGTCCTCAGAACAGGAGACCGTCACCCTCGGTGATGCGACAGACAGTTCGACCACTTGGCAACTCTCGCTGATGAATACCGCTCTGTTCGAGACCAACGCTACAATAGAGGTCAGTGACCCCGTGCGGATGCAGGATGGAGTACAGTATGATTGGTTCACTTCGTTCACCTCGAACACCTTCAATCTGGAGGCAGCCGAAATCGAATCAGTCAGTCTGACCATGGTACATCCCGCACCTCCACCTCCCGGACTCTACAGTATGGTGGTTACTGGCACAGACGTTGAGAACAGTGTAACCTCAGAGTTGGCGATATTCTTTGACGTGCCCGTGCTGGCCGGAGCCGAAATTGTGATGCCAGGGGAGCAGTTCCTAGTGAGTCCGCTTGAGTCCACAGAACTGCAGATTCTGGTCTTCAACGAGGGCAACGGTGCTCAGGCCTATGATGTGGAACTGGTATCACCGGCCGGTTGGCATCTCGGATTCGACACGCTTGGCGCCTTCGCTGGATCATCACATGGTTCAACCGGAACCATGGCTAGGGACGCCGGACGAACGGTCGACATCACCATCAATCCTCCAGGAGCTATGATTCCTGCGGGATCCGTGTTCGATGCTGCGATAATCATCCACTCACGAGTCAGTTCCGACTCCTGGACCGAGGACATTTCACTTGTGGTCAAGGCGATAGACGAGGTCAGTACGACACCTTCCTCCGACGGCGCCGAGCACGACATCTCCCCTGACGCGCTACTAGAAATTGAGGTGGATCTCAACAATCTGGGCAATCGGATGCTGGACCTGCAGCCGTATGTGCGCAATATTCCCGGAGGATGGTCTGTATCGGGAGGGCTGGGCACCATCAGTATCCCCGCGGGAGAATCTGCTGTCTGGTCCGTGGCACTGCAGGGCAACGGAGTAGCGGTTAGCGGGAATCTTGAACTCAGATTCGCTACCGATGATGGCTTTTACGTAGACTGGAACAGGACTCTAAACGTCCTCTCAGGCGCAATCCCCTCTCTGAATTTCCACATGGTTGCTCTGCCCGACGGAACCGTCTCAGACTATCCACTTGGAGTTGAGTTCCACCCAGTCGGAGAGCCCGGCTTTGACCTCGCTTGGACAGTTACCAACCAAGGCTCTACCACATGGCGCCCTACTACTTACCTCGAGGTGCCGGACGACGACTGGTCATCGAGTTGCTCCGCCCCCTCTACACTTTCAGCGGGCGCCTCGTCCACAGTTTGGTGCACGGTAGTGATACCTCTGTCAGCCGAGGCCTCCTCCGAGCCCATTGTCACACTAGTGATGCAAGGCGAAGGCGTCGAGGTGAGCGATTCGATATCACTACTGGTTGAGTCTGTTTCTAGGGTGAGTTGGATCCTGAACAACCAACCTACAGGGCACGAGGGCTACCCGACTACACTGTACATCGATTTACAGAATACCGGCAACTCGGAGATATCTCACATTCTCCAAGTATCTGGTCCCGAGGGGTGGAACCCGCTGATTCTTGATGGAGTGGTGGTTAACTTGAGGCCCGGAGAGACCCGGAGCCTTGATGTTGGATTCACTCCTAATTCTGGGGGCGATGGAACTCTTGTGGTCGAATTGGCCGATGCCGATGACGTCGAAGCCTTCTCATTCAGCATGGAGATCGACGTACTTCCGGCTGCTAAGGTGCAAGGAACATCGATTCTAGAGACGCTAATGATTGCAGTTTTGGTACTCGCTCTGGTCGGCGGTGGCCTCTATGTTTATTCTCGCAGGGGAGGCGATTCTTCAAGTCTGATTCAAACTGAAGCACTGAGCAAGATAGCCGACAGTTTCGGGTTGGGTGAGAAGGAGGAAGAGGAGAGCAGCGGAATCCCCTGCTGGATTTGCAGTCAGGACATCACATTAGGAGAGGCTTGGGCCTGTTCCGAGTGCGGTGCGAGATACCACAAGTCAGGTCAGGTGCAGGGCTGCGATGTCTTCTCCATGGGCAATTGTATGCACTGCGACGCCCCTTCCGACGATCTCGTCGAAGCGTGAATTTACCGCGACCCAAGGGGTCGCGTCGCCCGAAGTCCTTAGAGGGACGGTTATGTCGGGGTGCCAATGAAGCGCAGTTCATCTGCCATCATTCTAACCGCGATGTTGTTGCTCACAATCGTAACACCGTTAGCCGCAGCAGCGGTATCAGTATCTCTTTCTGCAAACCCCACGGCTCAGGAGGCTACTCCAGATGACGACGCGGAGTACGATATCATCGTGACCAATGATGGGGATGAGGATGTCTCAGTGGCTCTCAGTACCCAACAGGGCAATGACTGCAACGGTTTCTCCTCCTCTCTGGATACTTACCAGGTATCTGTGAACGAAGGTGAATCGGAGACAGTCAAGCTAACCGTCACCGTGAACGACCAGGCAGATGGCGACTGTGAGACAACGGTGAACGCCCAAGCCACTGGTGGAATAGGATCTCCTGCCAACGATGATGTCACGGTGACGACCACCGCAGGTGACGGTGGCGGACTCTACTCGGTGAAGCTGACTACAGATGAGCAGTTGAAGTCCTACGACGGCGACTCGACCGAGTCCGATAGCGTGGTTTGGGACGTCGAGGTCGAGAACAACGGCGAGCAGCAGGCCAACGTCCAGTTGGAGATGACTTCGGACAGTGACTGCGAGTCTGACTCTCTCGATGCCACCGTAGATCCTCAGGTTCTGCAACTGGACCCAGAGGACAAAGAGACCGTCGAAGTGACTGTGGACGTACCTGACGGCAGTTCAACCGAAGCGGGTGATCACTGCTTCATCCTCAAGGCCACTGTGACTAACGACCCCAATGCGGCCGACCAAGCCGAGGACAACATCACCTTGACTCTCAAGATACCGGAGCGCAAGGAGTGTGACCCTGACCTGCAGTTCACCTCACACAACCTCGATCCGGGGGATTCAGCCACCAACTCGTTCGAGGTCGATAACATCGGGAACACGGAATGGACCGTGACTGCCAACGCACAAGCTCAGAATTCCGACTACGATATCACAGGATGGGTGGACTTCGACAGCCCCCTGAGCAAACTTCTCTCTGAGCCAGGCGGTTCGCAGGACAGCCACACTTTCACCTTCAGCGTGACTCCTGATGACTCCATCGAATCTGGGACGCAAGTGGGAATCAAGATTCAGGGACGTGCTGGTACCTCGGTCGGTTGTGAGCAGATTCTAACTGTCACCGTCGGCCAGAGTCACGATGCTTCCATGACCCTGAGCAAGAACAAACTCAGCAACGTCGAACCGGGTAGCTCTGACACGGTTACGGTCCAGATCACCAATCAAGGCAATGGTATGGAGACCATGTCCATCGGGGCCTCAGGACTGCCACCGGGGTGGCAGATTTCATTCTCCCAGACCTCAGTGACTGTTGGCAGTTCACACTCCGGCAACAACAAAGAGACAGTGACTGCAGAGATATTCGTCCCCGAGGACGCTAGCGCGGCTGAGGACACGGTCATCACCTTCACAGTCGGACGTGGTGGAGGGAGCACCCCTTACGACACCAAGGACCTCACAGTGTCAGTGGCTGCGCGTCACAGCGTCACCACTTCGATACTCTCGACCCAGCAGACCGGCCGAACGGATCAGACAATCCAGTTCCCTATCGATGTGACCAACTCAGGGAACATCCAGGACACTTTCAAGTTACAGGCCTGCGACCCGGGAGATAATACAGGATGCAACTCTCCGATGTGGGAGTCGTCATTCTCCGACTCGCAGGGAAACACAATCTCACAAATTATCCTTGACCCCAGTCAGAAGCAGACCGTCTATCTTGACATCTTAGTTGAGGGCGAGGAGGACGCTGATTCGGTTACCGTGCTTGCACGGATAGCTATCTATGGGACCTCCGAGGCGGACGAGTATACTGTCAGTGTGGTGGTCTCGAACTTCAACTACGCAATGGCCATCTCTCCCCAGAATCCCGGTGAGGTACCTGACCAGATTGAAGCAACCCTCCCTCCGGGTGGTTCCATGACTGCCGCATTCTGGATCGAGAACACAGGGGACTATCCCGGTGGAGACAAAGCTGTGATCACCGTCATCGGCATGGAGTCATCCGTACTCAGGACGATGACGATTGAAGGCGTCGAGATTGATGGGACAGTGACGCTGGGAATAGGAGAGAGAGTACTCGTCGAGGTCCAGATTGACGTTCTCGAAGGAGTCGCAAACGGCGTCTCTGGCGTGGTCAAGGTGAGTGCTTCTTCGGAGAGGAACACAGCTCAGAGCACTTCGGTCGATATTGTGGTTGAGGTGAGGACCATCCACGATCTCAGATTCACCCTTGAAGGCGAGGACGAGCAGAACGCCGAATACCCGAATAAGGCCTATTTCATCCTCTACATCACTAATCATGGCAACATCGTTGAAGATGTTCAAGTTCTGTCCAGCGAGTCCTTGAGGGGTTGGACTGTCAATGTCGATTTCGACGAGTTTGAACTTGAACCTGGGCTGACAAAAGAGGTTCAAGTGAGTGTCACGCCACCTAGCGATCTGCTCGATGACGATACCTACATGTTCACTGTCACGGTGCAACCCGAGGGAATTGCAGTAGCTGGTGAACCCATCGATTTGACAGTGACCTCACAGATGCCATCGACCTTCATCGGCCTATCTGAGGAAATGGCTCAAGCGCTTGTCTACGGGTCTATCATTCTGGGCGCAATTTTGGTCATCGTACTGTTCTTCCGCTCGCGTTCGGAGAACCGCCGAATAGTCGAAGCACTTGAAAATCAGTTTGAGGACTAGTCGCGACTCCAAAGTCGAGTCCGGATAGGCTTATTGCCGAAATTCAGGTGCAATGACCCGTCGGTCCCTAAGGGGACCGTCGGGTGTTGCCATGACTTCAGTTCCCGAAGCTTATCTCGCTGTTGCTGTGATGGCGCTTGTAGGGATTGGATTCCCGGTGGGGAGTTTCATTGCAGCAGCATTTCTGAGGCCGAGAAAATCGCCCAATGACCCAACCAAAATGCGCTCTTGGCTCCTTCCGGGTTATGAGACGGACCAGAGCCTGTACCTCCGCAGAGACAGCACCTACGAGTGTGGCGCCGAGCCCATGGGAGACGCCCACATCAACTTCCACTTCCAGTACTATTGGTACGCTATCATTTTCCTCGTATTCGACATTGCCTTCATGTTCCTAGCATTTGGCGGTGTCATCGCCATACAGGACGGCATGCCGGACGAAGATATCCTCGGCGCCCTAGCCACCCTAGCTGCGTTCATCGTGCTAATGGGGCTGGGAGTCTGGCACGTCTTCCGCAAGCGAGGAAGGATCTACATCTAAGGTGAGTAAATGTCAGACGAGGGTCAGAACTACTCGGTTTTCAACAGCAGGATGCTGGTCGATGTAGTAGGCGACGTGACCGATGAGGCTCTGAAGGCTAGTCGGATGAAGGACATCATCGGGGTGCTAGCCGGCAGGATGTTCAACTGGGGTCAACGTAAGTCCCTGTTCCCTCTCCACTTGGGCATCAAGTGCTGCGCTTTGGAGATGGCCGCGGCGGGAGCTAGTCGATTCGATGCAGAACGCTTCGGAGTCTTCTTCAGATCCAGTCCTCGGCAGTGCGACGTCATGCTTGTTAACGGCCCTATTAGCAAGAAGTTCGCCGACCCAATTGTCAGACTGTGGGAGCAGATGCCCGAGCCGAAGTGGTGCATAGCCATGGGGGAGTGCGCCATCTCCGGTGGCCCCTACTTCCAGTCATACAACATCCTCGAAGGCGTCGATACCGTGATTCCGGTAGACGTCTACATACCCGGATGTCCCCCAAGGCCTGAGGCCCTGATAGACGGTTTCGACAAGCTGCGACAGAAGATCATCCGAATCGGTGCAGCCCCCGACGACTCCATGCCGGCTTCTACATCTCCGTTGATTTTGGGAGACGAGTAGGAGGTTCTAGCATGGGTAAGATTGTCTCACCGGATTTCCAGAAGGCAGCGGCCGAGACACTGGCCGTTGCTGCGTCCGCGATTGAGGGAGTGGATGCCGAGGTAGCAGAGCGCTCTAGTGGCACCAGTCCGCGACACGTAGTGGTCATCAACGCCTTACCCGACAGTTGGAGAACTCTCGCCGAGAATCTCTACTCCGAGCACGCCGTCGATTACTGCTCCATGGTCACCGGAATCCACTGGCCCGAGGGAGATGAGGAGCGGAAGTGGGAGGTGGTCTACCATCTCATGAGGACAGGAGTCAGAGACCCTCCCATTGAGGACGGCATAGTCCGGCCGATTATTGTGAATCCTTCGAAGCTCAGAGGAGCCAGCATCCCTCTCGAGATTGAGATTCACGTCCATATCCCGGACACAACGACTCCATCAGTGGATTCCGTTCAAGACATTTGGATAGGGGCGGACTGGAACGAGAAGGAGACCTGGGACCTCGTTGGCATCGACTTCGATGGCCATCAAGGGATGAGAAGGGTGCTACAGCCACATGAGACCCCGAAGGGTTACCACCCTCTGCAGAAGCAGCACCATCTCCGCTATCACGGCTTCCAAGAGATGTACGACGACGTCCAGGGATTCATGCGTAAGCCGGCGGACGTTGGCAAGATCAAGTGAGGTGAGAAAATGGCGGAGATGTGGATTTCAATGGGCCCGCAGCACCCCATGACGCACGGCCTTTGGACCCTCAAGGTCAAGGTCGACGGCGAGACCGTTGTTGACACAGAACCTGATCTCGGCTATATCCACAGAGGCGTGGAGAAAATCTGCGAGGCGCGCGACTTTACTCAAATCACGACTTACTGTGACCGACTCTGCTACGCTAGCGCCAACACGTGGTCTCATGCCTACATCTACGCCGCCGAAGACCTCCTCGAGGTCGAGGTGCCTGAGCGAGCCGAGTACATTCGCTTGGTGGCAGTAGAGCTGCAGCGAATCGCCAGCCACCTGATGTGGCTGGGGGCTTACGGGCCCGACATCGGAAATCTCTCCGTAATGGTCTGGTGCCTACGCGAGCGCGAGATGATGATGGATCTCCTACAGGAGTTGGGTGGATCCCGGTTGCACTACAACTTCCCCCGCATTGGTGGCGTCAAGCGTGACCTACCTCATGGCTTCGCACAGCGTGCCCGAGCCAAGCTCAAGCTGTTCCTCAACAGGATCCAGGAGTACGAGGCACTATTTGACGAGAGCACGGTGTTTCTGCTGCGCAGCCAGGGAGTTGGCTACGCCAAGCCAGAGGAGATGATCAACCACGGAGTCTCAGGTCCCAATCTTCGCGCTGGGGGAGTGAACTACGATATTCGCTGGGCTCATCCTTACTCAGTATACAGCGAACTCGACTGGGTACCACCCGTCGAACGCTCATCGATTAAGGGAGCTGACTGCTACGATCGCTACAGAGTCAGAGTCGAAGAGATGCGCGTTAGCGCGTCACTCGTTCTGCAGGCACTAGACAAGATGCCCGGCGGCGCTGACACCTATCACGAGCCCGGTGATCCAATGATTCTCGCTAAGGCGCCCACTCGAGCTCCAGAGGGGACCACAGGTGCGCATCACTTTGAGGACAGCAGGGGCGAGTCGATGTTCTACATTGTCGGTGGTGGCGAAGGTCGTGGAAAGCAGCCGTACAGAGTGTCGATACGTTCCCCCATGTTCATCACGATTCCATATGCGGCCAAGTGCATGATTGGTTACAAGGTCGCCGACATACCGGCCATCATGGGATCCTTCGACCCATGCATAGGGGAAACTGACAGGTGATCTGATGGCGAGTAGCGACTGGTTGGATGTGGTGGGATGGTCCGAGTCCTTCTCCAGTTGGTCGATGGACAACGTGCACAACATCTTGCCATCCAGCGATATCGACATGCAGATGACGATTCCAAGTACATGGGCATGGCAGGAATCAATCACCCTAGGTCCGATTTTCAACATGCAGAGCGGATTCGCTAGCATTCAACCCGCTCTTGAGTCCTTCATGCATGCCACCATCATGTGCACAGTCGTCTTCACCACGATGATGCTCACCATGCTGGCCATCCCGTACATCGAGAGGAAATTTATCGGGCGACTGATGGACAGACTCGGTGCCACCACCACCCTCAGGAGCCTGTGGGTGGGTGAGAGCGGCGTCACCGCTGGCGAGTGGTGGAAGCAGTTGCCGTTCGGAATGGGTGCTCCCATCGGTTGGGCGGTGAAAGCACTCAATTCTACATGGGGAAACTCGCACGAGCTTGAGACGATTGCGCGAGTCAACAACCGCAGCTACCACGGATACTGGTTCTTGCTTCCCGGCTTTTTCCAAGCCTTCGCTGATTTCATGAAGTTCGCTACCAAGGAACACATCGTGCCGAAGAACGCCGACAAGGTGGTCTTTGAGGTCGCCCCGGTAATCATCATAGCGACCACGGTCATGGTGTTCGCATTCATCCCGTTCGGACCACACATTTACGCTGCCAACCCGGAACTCTCACTACTCTTCATGATGGCGATATTCGGGATAGCTCCTCTAGGCGTATTCTTTGCCGGCTGGGCATCAAACAACAAGTACACGTTGATTGGGGGGATGCGCTCAGCAGCCCAACTCACCGCTTACGAGATACCTCTCTTGATTACGGTTCTCGGAGTCGCGGTTCTGAGCGGTTCGTTCAACATCATTGAGATCGTCGACTTTCAGATGGGGCAAGACCAAGGTAACGTCTGGAACATCTTCCTGATGCCGCTCGGTGCCCTGCTCTTCCTAGTCACGATGATTGCCGAGGTCGAACGCATCCCGTTCGACATGCCCGAGGCCGAGGCCGAGCTCGTAGAGGGTTGGTGGACCGAGTACGGAGGCATACGCTGGGGATTGATGTTCGCAGCCGAGTACATGCGCTCGTACGCGGCATGCATCTTGTTCGCGCTATTCTTCCTCGGAGGATGGGAAGCACCGTTCCAGCACACACTATCGGGGCTTCCAGTTGTTGGTGGCGTCTTCACAACAGTCTTCTCGCTGATACCAGGTATGATATGGGTGCTTCTCAAAGCGTGGCTGCTGTTCGCTGTCTTCGTCTGGATTCGCGCTTCTCTCCACAGGGTGAGGACCGATCAGATTCTCGAGTTTGGATGGCGTTATCTGCTACCGCTCTCTATGCTTAATCTCGTCATCGCCGTCTTCCTGCGTTTGCAGTTCTGGACCGGCGAGCCATGGGAGCTTTGGATCCCAGCGGCAGTCACGATGGTCTCAGCGGGGTTGTTCGTTATCCTTGCAATCGACGAGGACAAGGAGGCACTTGAGATTCAGCGGAGGCCGTACAGCACGCAGGCAGTGGTCAAGGCATCACCCGGGAGCCACAGGGAGTAGGAGGTGAGGAGATGAGTTACAGAGCTAATACAGGACACCCTCACGCCACCCCCAACTTCCGTAATCTAGTCATCAGGCCGATGTGGATGACTCTCAAGACCGCACTGAGGACAGTTCCCTTCGTTGGCAAGTTGAGCATCCTGAAGAATAACTACCACGGGAAGCCTGCGACCATGATCGACGCTACTACCATGCTCAGGATCGGCTCGAATCACCCGAGCGTCGGGCAGAGCTTCGCCCCCGACCGTGAGACCAGTCAGGTCATGCCGTTTGTCGAGCGACCAGTCACGGTGATGTACCCATACGAGCGCTTGGAGGACCTAGAGCCTTGGCTGTTCGTCCCAGGCAACTACAATGGTCGCATAGGAATCATCTGGGAGACCTGCACCGCTTGCAAGGCGTGCGTCAAGGTGTGTCCCAATGACTGCCTGCACATGACTTCCGAGGTCAGGGTCAATGTCCTTGAGTTGGCCGAAGAGGGAGATGACTGGCACGGCTACGGCGAAGAGTTGGAGGAAGGAGGATATGCCGCGAGGGAGAAGGGAGACTACGATGGAATCGCCTCAGATTTCGACCTCGTAAATGCCCATGCCGATGCCCCTCAGCAGTACGACTTTGCCGAAGTCATTGAATTGACAGGCGACAAGGCGACTGTACGCTGGTCGGACGGCTCGGGTATCGAGACCATCGATTCCAGCACTCTCAAGCCCGCCGAGCAGGACATTGTCTCAGGACAGATTGACATCGGCAGGTGCATGTTCTGCGGATTGTGCGCCGAAGCATGCCCGTTCGAGTCCTTCTTCATGACCAATGAGTACGATGGCATGGCAGAGTTTTCGCGAGAGAAACTCTGGATGGATGCTAGTAGGACTCGAGTTCTTCCTGCAGTCCATCAGGAGAGGGTAGATCTGGAACTCGCCAAGCGAGCTGAGAAGGAGCAGAAGAAACGTGACAGGAAGGCTGCAAGGGCGGAGGCCTAATCATGACAATCGATTTTGAGGCGCTGGTGTTCATCATATTGGCCGCGACCGCCATAGGAGGGGCCCTCGGATGCGTCTACGCTCGGCGCGTCGCGCACTCGCTACTCTCGTTGATGATGACCTTCTTCGCCGTCGCAGGGGTCTTCGTGATGGCCAGTGCAGAGATGCTGGCGGCTATTCAGATTCTGGTCTATCTAGGCTCAGTAATGCTCGTGGTCCAGTTTGGCGTCATGCTGACGCGTAAGCAGATACAGGAGGATGCCTGAATGAGAGGTCTTTCCGCGCTCGCCCAGTTAGGCATCCTCGCCTTCATGCTCATACTTCTCTCCGAGATTATGTCGCACTCGATGTGGGGCGGAGAGGGGAACCCTCCCTCAACTCTTGACTTCGCAGTGGCTCTGTTCGGTGAGTGGTGGTTGGCCACCGTGGTCCTCGGGGTACTCCTCTCGATGGCGATGATCGGCTCCTCATACCTCGTTCGCGATGAACGCCTCGTCAATCTGATATGGGACATGGAGGGAGACCAGTGATTGAAGCCAGTTGGATAGTCGGGCTCGGGGTCATCCTGTTCAGCATCGGCCTGCTTGGTGCGTTCACCCGCAAGAACGCCATCGTGGTGCTGATGTGCATCGAGGTGATGCTGAACGCGGCAAACCTGAACTTCGTGGCTGGAGCCAGCCATTACAGCGATGTCGATGGGTGGGTGTTCACCGCCATCGCCATCGCCATCGCTGCAGCTGAGGTGGCGATTGGACTGGCCATCCTGCTTTCACTCTACAGCACTCAGGAGACAATCTCTCTGGACGAGGCGAACATCCTGAGAAACTGAGGTGAGAGAGTGAGCGATACGAAGAATGAATGGGGGCTCCTAGTTCCGATCATACCCTTCCTACTAGTCGTCCCATACCTCAAATTCTTGGCCGGCTGGGAGTCGGTCGAGGCCGCCTTCCTCATTGTAGTCGTGCCTCTGCTGACCTTCCCCGTTATACTGGTCCTCGGACAGTTGTACAACGGTAATGAGACTTGGAAGAACCGCTACAAGGAGGGCGGTATATTCGGGCTTGGCGCACTCGCAACCGCTCTCAGCATTGCCATTTGGATCATCTACGACTACATCGTAGGGTCCGCCCACTTCGAAGCTCACTCCGTGGTCGACCCGTTCTCGTGGCTGACCTTCGATGTCATCGAGCAGTCAGGCACGCAGTGGGAGGTCAGTACGGGCTTCGCTGACATTGGAGTCGGTGTTTGGATAGATTCAGTCACCCTGATGCTGCTATTCGTAGCAACCTTCCTGTGCTTCCTAATATGCTGGTTCAGCCTCGGCTACATGAACACGGACAAGATCAACGAAGACAGTAACCACCGCTTCTACGGGGAGTTCGTGCTGTTCGCCATCGGCATGTTCGGGATGGTTCTGGCTGACAACTTCCTGTGGCTGTTCATCTTCTGGGAGATAATGGGACTGTGCTCCTACCTGCTCATCGGTTTCTACTACTGGAAGGAGAGTGCTGCCTATGCCGCCAAGAAGGCATTCCTGACCACCCGCGTGGGCGACGTGTTCCTAATGGTCGGTCTCCTGATACTCTACGACATCTACGGCTCACTCGAGTTCGCTGTAATCTTCGAAGACCCGTCCACAGGAGTCGGCGGGGCTCTGGTTGATTCGGGAGAGTTGTTCTGGGCTCTGTTGATGTTGTTCATCGGGGCAGTGGGTAAGTCAGCCCAGTTTCCGCTCCATGTGTGGCTACCTGACGCCATGGAGGGTCCGACCCCGGTGTCCGCACTCATTCACGCTGCGACCATGGTGAACGCAGGTCTCTATCTTGTAGTTCGTATGGTGCCTTTCGTCGATGTCCACGTCAACGGTGTCGCGGGGTTGGAAAACTTCGCTCTGATTGTCGCTTGGATAGGCGGCATCACTGCGTTCATGGCAGCAGCCATCGCATTCGTGCAGAACGACATCAAGAAAGTACTCGCATACTCAACAATGAGCCAGTTGGCCTACATCTTCACTGGATTGGGCGCCGGCCTGTTGTTCCTCAATATCGGCGAACATCACGCGGGCTACTTCGTCATCGGGGCCTCGATGTTCCACTTATTCAACCACGCCATGGCCAAGGGGATGCTCTTCATGGCCAGTGGCTCGGTCATCCACGAGGTGCATCACGCGCACGACCACGTGCGCGAACTTAGTGAGAAGTACAGCACCAACGAGGGTGACGACCACGGTGACTTCGACCCGCAGGACATGCGCATCATGGGAGGCCTCGCTGCTAGGATGCCAGTCACTGCCACAGCTATGATGTTCGGATCGATGTCCATCATAGGTATCCCCCTCATCGGCGGCTTCTGGTCCAAGGAAGGCATCATCGCTGAGACTTGGAAGGCCTGCCTAGCCGAGGAGCCACTGATGTTCGTTCCGGCCCTGTTGGTGCTGGCAACTGCAGGGATGACCGGCTTCTACATGACTCGGATGTGGCTGATGACCTTCGCCGGCCCGCCAAAGAGCGAGGTTGTCGGACATGTCCACGAGGCGACACCGTGGATCAAGGAGCCGTTGATTGTCCTCTCCATCATTACCGCAATTGGGGGGTTCGCACTCGCTCTTTTCGGTGCAGCAGAGTATCTAGGAGATCCTGAGTACGACCATCTCTCCTTCCATGGAATCCTCGACACGCTAGAACACGCCTTCTTGCCCGAAGACATCAATCTCAGGTTGGTTGGCTGGACCACCATACTCATCGCCATGGTCATCGGTCCTGTGATGGCCTCACGAATTCACGGCGGCAGGCTAATCGACGGTGTTGAGGCGAGTCCACTAGTTTCTTGGCTAGTCAATCTGTCAAGCAGGTTTGGTTCTCAAGACGTCTCTGAACTAGCGGACTCCCAGCTTGCCGAGGCACTCCGGAGGAGACTATACTTCGACGATCTCTACGAGATGACCCTTGCCAAGACGGCGGTGCCTCTCGCCGAACTCTCAGCTTGGTTCGACAAGAACATCATTGACGGCGTAATCAAGCAGATTGAGTCCAACTCCTCAACTGGCTCGTTGCAAGTCAGAAGAATCACCACTGGCAGCGCTCGTGACTACATCCTGATGGCTGCGGTTGGAATGCTCTCCATCTTCGCGCTAGTGTGGGGGGTGAGCGCTTGATAGACGACCCCCTGTCAGTAATCACCCTCGTCCCATTGGCCATGGGACTAATCTTGATGATACTCCCGAGAGTTCTACCGAATTCATCGGCAGAGAGACTGATACAGGTTTCAAGGAACATCAGTATGGGCGTCGCCCTCGCCATAGCCACTATCACGACCATGCTGTTCCTCGGACAGTTAGGCAGCATCGACTGGACTAACATCACACAAGGCGGATACGTGCTCCAGAATGAAGCGGTTGACCTCATTCCCGCCATTGGCGTTACTTGGAAGGTCGGGGCGGACGCTCTCTCCTTCCCGATGATCTGGCTGACTGCCATCCTCATACCAATCTCGATGCTGGTCGAGTGGGATGCCAAGCGAGCCCATCTCTTCTTCCCACTGCTGTTGATAATGGAGGGCGCCCTACTAGGCGTATTTGTCGCTCTTGACCTGTTCGTGTTCTACGTGTTCTGGGAGTTGACCCTGATTCCGATGTTCCTCCTGATTCTACTCTGGGGCGGGGAGGATCGGCGCTACGCGGCGATGAAGTTCTTCATCTACACATTCACAGCCAGTGTCTTCATGCTCATCGGAATTCTCGTGATGTACTTCCATACAGAAGCTATCGCAGGACTGGGAAGTCTGTCCGGCCATCACTTTGACCTCGTCGCCATGACTGCTCAGGAGAACCTGATTCCGAACGAGGGGCTGAGACACTTTGTCTGGCTTCTCCTGTTAATTGGATTCGCCACCAAAATGCCCAGCGTACCTGTGCATACCTGGCTTCCTGACGCCCACGTCCAGGCTCCAACGGCAGGCTCGATGCTGCTGGCCGGAGTGATGTTGAAGATGGGAGCTTACGGATTCCTGAGAATCTCAGTCACAGTATTCCCCGAGTCCACCATAGAGTTCGTGCCCCTGCTGATTTTCCTCGGGATGGTCAGCCTCGTATACGGCGCATGGGTGTGCATGGGGCAGACCAACCTCAAGCGAATGGTCGCCTATTCTTCAGTCTCCCACATGGGTCTGATTTTCCTCGGCATTGCCACTATGCAGCCGCTGGGCATCGCTGGTGCACTGTTCATGATGTTCGCTCACGGAATAATCAGCCCGCTACTGTTCGCTGTGGCTGGGGCGTTCAAGCATCACTATCATACTCTGGAAATCGGATCGATGCGTGGCATCGCACACCACAGCCCCTGGCTGGCTGCCCATATGATGCTCGGCTGGATGGCCAGTCTCGGACTGCCCCTCCTAGCCGGCTTCGTCGCTGAAATCGCCATATTGATTGCATTCTGGATGACCTACGGATGGCTGGTTCTGCTACCCGCGCTAACTCTGATTGTCACTGCAGCCTACTACCTGAATTCGATGCAGAGGACCATCTTCGAGTCCAACGATTCGGAGCATGGCATCCTCCCGGATACCCTGCACGGCGAAGATCCCAGTGACCTGACCTGGCACGAGAACGCCGGTATGCTGACCCTCGCAGCGATGACGGTACTGTTCGGTATCATGCCATTCATCTTCTGGGACATGATGTCAGACTGGAGTTCCGGATTCGTCATCGACACCATGATCGAAGCCATGCAGGCACAGGAGTGGAGCCCATGAGTTCGATAATCAGCGATATGGACCCGGCTACTGCCCAGCTTATCCTCCCTGAGTTACTGATGCTTGGCGGCATCATCGCGATGATACTTGTCCCGAACTTCGGGGATGCGACGATGCGAATCCCATTGACGAAGATTCGAATTCCGTTTTTGATTGGCGGCACTAGGTTCGCTACTACCAACAATCCAAAACTCCCGAATCAGATAGCGACGACCACCCTCGCCCTAGCTTTCATGACTTCCTTACTCTTCCTAAGCGAAGAAGGTGATGTAGGCAACTTGCTGCACGTGGACGAGTTCAGCAGGATGTTCGCCCTTGTGTTCTCAGCCGCACTCCTGCTTGCCTCTTTGGCGACGACTGTTCGACTGCCTGCTAGACCAAAGGCTTCAGCCCCACTCGATACGGATTCTACTGTCATCTCTGATGCCAAGGTCAACGCGCTGATAGATAACCGAAGACAGGTCGATTTTCACATCCTACTGCTCACTACAGGGCTTGGAATGAGCCTGATGGCGATGGCGACTAATCTGTTCATGCTGTTCGTGTGCCTTGAGCTCGCATCACTGTCATCCTACATTCTTGTGGCCTTCCACAAGGAGAATGACGTCGGTGGCGAGGCCGGCACGAAGTACTTCATTGTCGGTTCAGTGGTCTCGGCGATTGGCATCTATGGGATGTCGCTGCTGTACTTGTGGAACGGCAATCTCGACATGACCGATTTGGCGGCCTCATGGGATGCGATGGAAGGAATGGACCCGTTGGCGACCATTGGCGTCGGCTTGATGCTCGTCGCATTCGGCTTCAAGGTCGGGGCAGCTCCGTTCCATCTGGCCGTGCCCGATGCCTACGCTGGAGCATCTTCTCCGGTCGCTGGAGTACTGGCAACGGCTTCGAAGGCAATGGGTTTCGTCGCCCTCATACGACTCCTACTGGTGGTCACTATGCCTTCAGAGGGACAGGCCTTCTGGTTCCTCGCACTGTCGATAATCGCCGTGGTGACGATGACTTGGGGTAACCTTGCAGCGTTAACCAGTGACAACCCGAAGCGGGTACTAGCCTATTCTAGCGTGGCTCACGCAGGATACATGCTCGCAGCCCTCGCTGCAACCGGGTCCGGATTGGCCGACTCAGACACGTCCGCGCTCATCGTCACCGCTGTGGTGTTCCATCTCGTCGTGCTTGTACTGTTCAAGCTGGGTGCCTTCCTAATCCTCTCGATGCTCGAGGCAGAGGGAAGGGGCCACAGGATGGAGGATCTGCATGGGATGGGCCGACGAGATCCTGTGATTGCCGCATCGATGTTTGTGTTCATGCTCTCTCTCGCCGGAGTTCCTCCACTCTCCGGATTTCTCTCAAAATTACTAATGATTAACGGGATAGTCAACGTATCAGCCGGCAGCGGTTCAGCATCAGCTTCCACCGCGCTCTCATGGGCACAGGGGGTGGACCCGGTGTTCTGGCTCGCGGCCGCCATCGTGCTGAACAGCGCACTGTCACTGTTCTACTACCTCAGAATCGTCTTGGTCATGTTCTTTGAGTCTCCAGCCACGGAGAAACCCCTCAAACGCGCCCCATCTCTGAGGATGGCCATCATCGCATGTGCCGTGCTGACACTGCTCTTCGGCATTGGCCCACTGAGCAACTCGCTACTCGACATGGTAGGCTCCGCAGTCGACTCCTTCATGGGCAGTTGATTAGATATGCTCAACTTCACATAGGGGACTATCGACGCAGCCCCATGGCTCGTAGGGAAGAGAAGGTCGACACAGAGCTTCTGGCTCGGCTGGAATCCGGCGGCGACCGCATTCGCGTCCCCCTTCCGAAACGGAAGGTGAACGAGATGTTTGCAATCGCCGATCAGATACTCGGTGGGCGCAGGGTCAGAGCAGTCTGCGAGGATGGCGAAAGCCGCCTCGCTCGTATCCCGGGCAAGATGCGACGCCGGCAGTGGGTGCGCGAGGGCGATCTCATCGTGGTTCAACCTTGGGACTTCCAGGATGAGAAGGCAAACGTATGCATGCGCTACACCAAGACCCAATCCCTCTACCTCTCTAGGAAGGGTGTACTCCCTGAGATAGTGGATCTGTTTGGCATGTCCGATCTCGAAGAAGTGAGAAGTATCGACATCGAGGCCACGGCTGAAGAGGAGTCGCCAGAGAACGAGTCCGAACCGCAGGTCTCGGAAACCACCGAGTCCGAACCCGAAACCACTCCGGACCAAGCTCCTGAGGATGACATAGATTCGTTCTTTGGGTGAGAGCATGTCGGATGAGATGGACGACCTTCCAGAACTCGACGCCCTGATGCGAGCAGAGAAGAAGCACGACTGGATGACCGAGCCGCGATTCAAGCGGATGTTCGATGAGATTGAGGACGGTCTGCAAGGAGTCCTCGGTAAGGGGCGATACGAGTGGGTCGACAGACGGGTTTTCGATCAGGTCTTCGACCGCTCTACGCTGCTGGCGGTTCACAAGCTGATGCAGAAGGGGAAGATTGAGACAATTGACTACCCAATAGCCAGAGGCAAGGAAGCGCATGTTTTCCACGCTACCACCAATCACGGTCCAGTGGCCGTCAAGATATTCCACACAACCAATGCGGTATTCAAGGGTCTGGCAAAGTACATTGACGGTGACCCAAGGTTCTCAGGCCTGTCCCGCAGGCACCGCGAACTGGTAAACATCTGGGTGCGCAAGGAGCTACGAAACCTCAAGCGCATGCGCAAGCATGGACTACGGGTCCCGGAGCCGCTTGACAGCCTGAAGAACGTCCTCGTAATGGAATATATCGGCGACGAGAGGGGTGCCAGCCCCCGACTCAAAGACATCACTATCGATAAGCCATACGAACTCTTCGAGGATCTGCTTGAGTTCATAGCAATCAACTGGCAGACATGTGAGCTCGTGCACGCCGACTTCAGCGAATACAACATCCTCTGGCTCGACGGAGAGCCATGGGTCATTGATGTCGGCCAGAGCGTAACCCGACAGCACCCCAGTTCAGATGAGTTCCTAATCAGGGACGTAACTAGACTAGTCGATTGGATAAATCGACAGGGGCACAACGTCGACCTAGCTGAAAGTTTAGCTAGAGTGCTCGATGATCCAGTTCCCTCTCTCCCTTCGCTCTCGGGCGGAGATTAAAACAGGGCGGCGGGTCGGCCGCAGTCGTGGAGCATCTGGCACGCATCCCGCAGGACCGCATTGCCGTGCTGATAGGCAAGGGCGGTGAGACCCGCCGTATGCTCGAAGAAGCGTGCGGAGCAACTCTCGAGATTGACTCAAAGAGTGGTGAAGTGCTGGCCGACTGGGGAGAGGAGAGTGTAGACCCAATCGTCCGAATGAAGATGCCCGATGTCATAGTGGCTATCGGTCGCGGACTGGCTCCAAAGCGAGCCGTACAGCTGATTCAGGACGAGGTTTCCCTCAAGATGTATGACATCCGCGAGTGGGTAGGTAGGCAACCCAATCAAACCCGTAGGATGAGGAGCAGACTGATTGGCAGAAACGGCCGTATCCGCAGTCTGATAGAGGAGATTTCCCGTTGTGAGATGGCGATATACGGCTCTACGGTACTGGTCATCGGAGACGAGGACGGACTTGCTCTGGCCGCACCCGCAATCGAAGGTATCCTGCGCGGCTCCGAACACAGCACTATCCTGCACGGTCTCGAGCAAGACCGCAAGCGTCAGAGGCTACGCTCACGTAGGCTCGAGAGTTATGAGGGGTACAGTACCGACGAGTCTTCAACCTTCGAGACACTGGTTCCGGGACTGGCAGAGGCACGTAGACGCAGGGAGCGCCGTTTCAAGGACTCACAGGCCGACTCCGAAGACGAAGAGGAAGTTAGCAGCATGCTGGATCTCGCAGGTGACGAGAAAATTGTCTACGAGGAAGAGTGACACACACCGCCATGCATAAGCGTAGCACGCTTCACGGAATACCGTGACTAATCCTCTTGAGGAGATGTATGACTACGAGGAATGGGCCACTAAAGCGCTGCTTTTTATCGCTGGACTAATCTTCGGTGGTGTCGCACTGAATTTACTAAGTGTGGAAAACCCCCTGACCGACTTCCTATACGAGTACTACCTAACTCCGGTGTTGAACGAGTCTAGCAACGATGCCGGCTACAACCTAACCAACACCGTGACCTACGCGATAGTACTTGCTCTGTTCGCCGTCGCCCTCGCGGCTTGGCTCCGCCGTCTTGGGATAGACCACAGTGATGCTACAATACTGGCGCTGCTGCCCTACATATTCTGGGCCGCCCTCGGCGAGATTGTGGAGGACGCCAGCATGTTCGACTCCTCGCTCGAGCCCTACTTTGTCAGCCCCGGCATTCACTTCCAGACTGCTGCATGGGTGGTCATTGCAGGAGCTTTCGGATACCAAATCTCCCTGAGACGGACCAAGTACGAGTCGGAAGAGGACATGATATCCAAAATCGACAGCGGTGCGACGATTCTTATCCTCGCTCAGATTGTAATCTACTACACTTCTATCGATGCCGGCTCAGTCACTTCTTCTACAGACTTCAACAATACTGCAATGCTGGTGTGCTTCATCATCGCCTTGCTCGTACCTACTCTGATGATTAACAAACCGTTATTCGACTTCACGCTGGTCCAGCGATGCGTATTCATTGTCGGTCTCGGAGGATCAATTGCGCTTCTCGGACCTCTGCTTTCGTTTGGCATCAGCAACCCTGACCAAGTCACACTCTGGCCGCTGGCAATAGTCATCGGCGTGCCTGCGGCACTCATCTATCAGATGCATCAAACCGGTCTTCCAGCAGCCAGCGAATTGGCCGAGCACGGCTTCGTCGCCGGCATCCTGCCTCTAGGGATGACAGAGGAGCAGTACGAAATTCTGGAATCATCTGACAAGGAACTCATTGAGAGCCTCAGGAAAAAGGCTGTGTTGGCTTCCCCGGTGGTTTCACTTGCTGTCGCCGGGCAATTGCTAGACGGACTTGCCACGGGCATTGGGATAGAGGCCTTCGGATATTCCGAGAAGCATTTGTTCTCGGCTGGGATTATCGAGTTCTTCGGCACCGCGTATGGGTTTACAGTAGTCAAATTGGCGCTCGGTGGGCTAATTTGGTACTTCTTCGCAATAGCCAACTTCGAGCACCGGCAACAGCATCTCAGGCTGCTCATTGCTATGGCTATCCTGACTGTTGGCATGGCACCGGGACTGAGGGACGTCGGACGGCTCGTAATCGGTGTCTAAATTCGACATCTATGATGTCGAGTCCATTCAATTGAAGGCTCGCTCGCCGTCTGAGGGGGGCGAGAGGCATGGATAGGCTGACCACCCGCATCGACCGAGGAGGCGAGGATTTCGAGTCCCGCACAGAGGCTAATCTGGCTCTGGTGGAAGTTCTGAGGACCAGAGTGGACGCTGTCAAAGAGGGAGGAGGAGGAAAGTACGTCGATCGTCACCGAGAACGCGGCAAGAGCCTGCCGAGGGAGCGGATATCGGAAATCTGCGACGCCGCGACTCCGTTCCTCGAGCTTTCGACACTAGCCGCCAATGGACTGTATGACGGCAGAGCTCACTCTGCCGGAATCATCACTGGCATCGGTGTGGTGCACGGCAAGGAGTGCATTTTCGTGGCCAACGACGCCACCGTAAAAGGCGGTTCGTACTACCCGATGACGGTCAAGAAGCATGTCAGGGCCCAGGAGATAGCCGAGGAGAACAACCTACCCTGCATCTACCTCGTGGACTCGGGAGGAGCTTTTCTTCCCATGCAGGACGAGGTATTCCCGGACAAACTACACTTCGGACGGATCTTCCGCAATCAGGCAATCCTATCGAGTAAGGGGATTCCGCAGGTCGCCGCCGTGTTGGGTTCGTGTACCGCAGGAGGTGCCTACATCCCGGCGATGTCCGACGAGTCAATCATCGTCAAAGGCAATGGCACCATCTTCCTCGCCGGCCCTCCTCTAGTCAAGTCAGCTACAGGAGAGGAGGTCTCGGCGGAAGACCTCGGTGGGGCCGATCTACACACCAGAGAGTCAGGAGTGGCCGATCACTTCGCTGAAGACGAAACTGAGGCGCTCAAGATGGTGCGCAGTGTGGTTGAGAACCTAAACGTCGACCCCAAACATAGGCTCGACACCTCGCAACCAGAAGAGCCTGCACATGACCCGCAGGACTTGATGGGAATCATACCCACTGACAATCGTACTCCCTATGATGTCAGAGAGGTCATAGCCAGAGTTGTGGATGGCTCGCGCTTCCACGAGTTCAAGCAGCGCTATGGCAACACACTGGTCTGTGGCTTCGCTAGAATTCACGGCTACCCGGTCGGCATCGTCGCCAACAACGGCATTCTGTTCTCCGAGTCGGCACTGAAAGGTGCCCACTTTGTCGAACTGTGCGGCCAGCGTGGTATTCCGTTGGTATTCCTGCAGAACATCTCAGGCTTCATGGTTGGGCGTGATGCCGAGGCCGGCGGCATCGCCAAAGACGGTGCCAAACTCGTCACGGCAGTCTCCTGCGTGCCTGTCCCGAAGTTCACAGTCATCATCGGCGGTTCGCACGGAGCCGGCAACTACGGCATGTGCGGGCGCGCCTACGATCCACGTTTCCTATTCATGTGGCCTAACGCGAGAATATCCGTGATGGGTGGTGAGCAGGCTGCCAGCGTGCTCTCCTCAGTGGGCAACGCTGACCCCGACGAGATCCGCGAGAAGTACGAGAGCGAGAGCAATCCGTACTACTCTACAGCCCGACTCTGGGACGACGGGGTAATCGATCCGCGAGACACTCGCGATGTGATTGGACTTTGCATATCTGCCAGCCTAAATGCCTCTATGCCGGACCAAGACTACGGCGTTTTCAGGATGTGATACAATGAGGATGAGCGATGTAAAACCCTCCGCGGAATTCTGCTCTTTGAGCATCAATGCCTCGGTCGCCAACCTCACTCTGGAACGAAGCGACGTCTACAACGCACTCAATGCGCAACTAATCAGCGAAATCATCGATATCCTAGATTGGACCACCCATCGCTCGGTTGGCAGAACGGGCTCTCTGCGCGACCATGACGACGCCGAGTATCTTCGAGTGCTGGTTCTTCGAGGTGCTGGACGGCACTTCTGCGCAGGAGCCGACATCAACATGATGCGCGATGCCGGGGTTAAGAGTCCTGAGGAGAACCGTATCGGATCCGAACGCCTCGATCGCTTGTTCAACAGTCTGTGGGCACATCCTTGTTTCACCATCTCAGCAGTTCAGGGTGTTGCACTTGGAGGTGGCGCCGGACTCATCGCCTGCTCAGATCATGTCATCGCCCTAGACAGTTCTAGGATTGCACTGTCCGAGGCGAAGTTGGGTATCCTGCCAGCGGTGATTGGGCCATACGTATACCGTCGTGTGGGCAGCGCTCAGTTCCGCCGACTCGCCATGCTAGCGGGGCGCTTCGATGGGCATGAGGCGTTGAACATCGGCATGGTCGATCAGGTATCCACCTCGTTGGACGAGACGGCAGAGATGGTCGACGCAACTATTGCGACGGTCATGAGCACTGGCCCAGTGGCAGTCACCGAGGCCAAGAGCCTCACTCAGGCCCTCGATAACTGGCGCGGCACCGATGAGGACCTGCGTCGGTGGACGCTGGACAAGACTAGCGAGATGAGAGGATCGCCCGAGGGTCAAGAGGGGCTGTCAGCATTCCTCGATCGTCGACCACCGGTCTGGTCACCGGAAGATCAGGACGGTTAAGCATGACAGCAGGCCCATTCAGCAGCGCTCCTCGGCCATTCTCCACTGTGCTGGTTGCAAACAGGGGAGAGATAGCGGTCAGAGTGCTGCAGGCCGCCCGAGAATCCGGTCTCGGCAGCGTCGCCGTGTACTCGGACGCTGATGCAGGATCATTGCATGTTGAAGTGGCCGACGAGGCCGTCCACATTTCTGGCGAGACCCTCGCTGACACCTATCTGAACTCAGAGGCCATCATCTCCGCTGCCCTCAGCAGCGGCGCTGATGCAGTTCACCCCGGCTATGGCTTCCTGTCCGAGAGAAGCGATTTCGCCAGCGCTGTTGCCGACGCAGGGCTGGTTTGGATTGGCCCTCCGGCAGAGACTATCTCGACAATGGGCGACAAGATATCGGCACGAATCCAGATGATCAAGTCGGGCGTGCCGGTAATCCCGGGTGAGGAACTGACCGTGCCCGACGGAGCAGACCACCTAGGAACATTGGCGGCATGTGCCGCTAGAGTGGGGTATCCTCTACTGCTCAAGGCCAGTGCCGGCGGTGGAGGAAAAGGAATGCGGGCAGTGCAGGAGCCAAAGATGCTCAGGGCCGAGTACGAGGCAGCCTCGCGAGAGGCCTCGGCGGCCTTCGGTGACGGCACCATCTATGTCGAAAGCCTCCTCACTGGCGCGAGGCACATCGAAGTCCAGATTATAGCCGACTCGCACGGCAATTGCATCCACCTCAACGAAAGGGACTGCTCCCTGCAGCGCAGGCATCAGAAGGTAATCGAGGAATCTCCCTCTCCTGCTGTAGACTCGGAACTCCGTCAGGCCATGGGAGCTGCTGCCGTCAAGGCCGCAGAGTCGGTCGGCTACGAGGGAGCCGGCACAGTGGAATTCCTACTATCCTCTAGGGGCAAGTTCTACTTCCTCGAGATGAACACCCGATTGCAGGTTGAACATCCTGTCACCGAGATGACCACTGGCATTGACCTAGTCCTCAAGCAATTTGAGGTCGCTGCCGGCTTGCCTCTAGGAATTATTCAGGCAGATGTCGGTCTAAGCGGACACGCAATCGAAGCGCGCGTATACGCCGAAGACGCGTCCCGCGGCTTCCTGCCCTGTGTTGGACGCTTAGCGACATGGAAGACTCCGCAGGGCCCTGGAATCAGGGTCGACTCAGGAGTAAGGCAGGGAGATGCCGTCACCATAGATTTCGACCCCATGCTGGCCAAACTAATCGTCCATGCGCCGACGCGCAGAGCAGCCTTGCGAAGGCTCGATACAGCCTTGTCCAACCTCATTGCTCTCGGAGTTACTACCAACATCGGCTTCCTGCGCGATGTCATTGCACACCAAGCCTTCACCACTGGCAGCGTGACAACCGACTTCCTAGATTCCTCCGACATCTCCGGATTCTCACATACCGAAGTCGAGTCTACGGTCTTAGTGGCCGTTGCCTGCGCGGCTCAGAGACTCGGGCTCGAACGAGCCCCATCCGATGGCGGACTGGGAGCATTAGACGAGCACACAGGGCATCCCGGAGATCCGTTCAGGACCCTGACGAGGTCGTTCCCCTGAGGTGCAAGATGGAGTGGAGCGTAGGAGAGGGCACAGGGCGTTACACCGCTAGGGTATCCGATTCAGAAGGTCTTCTGAGCCTCTCTTCCTTGAATCTTGATGGCCTCGCTGTCAATTCCCCAGATGTTAGCATCTCGCGTGCAAATCAGCACGGGCGGCTCAGGGTGGAGATTGCTGGAGCATCGCACCTAGCCCACGTTGCGAAACTTGGAGATGACTGGTGGGTTCACCTTGATGGACGAATCCACGTGGTGCGCATGCACGAGCCCGGCAGTGCTGAGGACGAATCAGTTGAAGGTGGGCTATCGGCGCCGATGCCGGGCACGATACTGGAGATCCTTGTCAAGCAGGGCCAGAGGGTCCGTGAGGGACAGGCTCTAGTGGTGATGGAGGCGATGAAGATGGAGCATAGAATACAGGCCCCCCTAGCGGGTGAGATTACCAAACTGCACTATTCGGTGGGTGACCGAGTGGAGATGGGAGCAACACTCGTTGAAATCGGGGATTGAGGCCGGGTCTGGGTTAATATCGAGCCCCGAGGTCGGCTGTACATGGAGGCGACCGCCGTAATCATGGCCACCCTGATGGGGATAAGCCTAGCAGCAGCATCGGGGTTCAGGGTGTTTCTGCCACCATTCTTGCTGTCCGTGGCGGCACGCCTCGACATCGTCTGGTTCCTCGATCTCGATCTTATGGGAACTCAGTTCGAGTTCTTCACTTCCACACTGGCCATTGTAGTCCTAGGGATAGCCACCGTGGCTGAGTTCGCGGGCTTCTACGCACCGTGGATAGACAACGCTCTCGACACTATAGCAACACCTGCTTCCATCCTTGCCGGAGTAGCGATGACGGCAATAGTTCTCGAGGGCTCTGACCCCATCTTCCAGTGGGCGGTCGCCATTGTGGCCGGTGGTGGTGTGGCTGCCACCATCCAGTCAGCCACAGTCGCGACTCGCAGCCTGAGTTCGACCTTCACCTTCGGACTGGGCAACTCTGCTGTTGCCACAGGTGAGAACGTTGCCAGCGTGGCCCTCACACTAATCGCCATTCTAATACCGTTCATCTCAGCCTTCGTCGTGATACTGGTAGTGGCACTACTTGTCAGGATGAAGCGCCGCAGTGAAGCGGCGGTTCAGTGAAGCGGCTCTAGGGTCTCTTGGCCGTCCATGTAGGGCCTGAGGGCCTCGGGTACGCCGACGCGTCCATCTTTCATCTGATTCTGTTCCAATATCGCGACTAGTGCTCTGCTGGTTGCTATCGCCGTGGAGTTCAGCGTGTGCACCGTCTCGTTGCCCTCAGTGGTTCTGTACCTCATGCGCAGACGGTTGGCCTGATAGTCGGTGCAGTTCGAGCACGAGACGACCTCCTTGTAGTCCCCCACTCCGGGCAGCCACGCCTCGAGGTCGTACTTCCTCGCCGCCACTGTACCCATGTCACCTGTGCAGATGTTCACAACTCTGTAGTGCAGTCCGAGACTGTCCCACAAGTCCACCGCATTGCCCAACAGCTCCTCGTGGTGACCCCAAGAGTCGTCTGGATGACAGATTACGATCTGCTCTACTTTGGTGAACTGGTGAACTCTCCAGATGCCACGGTCGGACAACCCGTGCGCACCAACCTCGCGACGGAAGCAGACCGAGACTCCTACCAATCTTATCGGCAACTCGCTGGGCTCGATTATCTCGTCCATCCGCATTGCGGTGAGGGGGTGCTCGCTGGTAGCGATGAGGTAGTAATTGTCGGGTTCTATGCCGTACATCACGGTCTCGAAATCCGCTAGGTCGGTGACACCCTCGTAGGCGTCCCGGTTCATCATCAGAGGAGGTTGTACAAGCGTGTAGCCCCTACCCCTGAGGAAATCAGCACCGTACTGCTGTAACGCCATCTCTAACCTAGCTAGATCGCCCTGCATGAAGTAGAAGCGGCTGCCAGCGACTTTGGCCCCGCGCGCTTGGTCGACCCAGCCATTCATCTCAATCAGGTCATTGTGGTTACGCGGCTCAAAACCCAGTTCGACCTTCTCGCCGTGCATGCTGTGCAGGGTGTTCTTCTGGTCGTCCTCGCCTATTGGCACCTCAGCGTGCAGGATGTTGGGAATTCTCATCCTCAAGGCGTCGCGCTGCTCTAGGCACTCGTCCGAGTGCTCCGCCAACTTGTCAATTTGGGCGCCGATGTCGGCTACTTCGGCCAATATCGCATCAGCGGCCGACGAATCACCCGATTTCTTTGCCTCAGCGATACTCCTCGCAGCTTCATTGCGAGCCTTCCGAAGCTGGTCTGCATTGTACCTGGTACTACGCCATTCCTCATCGAGGCGGATGACCTCGTCAATGCTCTCGTGCGTTAGCCCACGTCTGTCATGGTCAGCCCTGATGACGTCAGAATGCTCTCTGAACATGCTGATGTCTAGCATTGCGACCAGCCCTCAGGGCTGGTCAGCGACCCTTCAACCAATCGGCCGTTGAACTCACAGGAACGAGATGTCCTGCCACAGGGCAGCCGGGCCGATTGCGATTACGCCCGATACTAGGTAGCCCAGGATGCTGCCTCCGTTGAGCAGCGGCAGACCAGCTTGTGCTTCACCACGAGCAACCTGTGCCATCAGTGCCACATAGCCACACAAGCCGCCGAACAGTGTACCTAGACCTACAGCGAGAGGGCCCGCGTGCATGGTGCCGAAGATTGTCCCGATTTCGGGTCCCCATTCAGGTAGGAAGGATACGGATGAGATTACCAGCATCCCAGGGAATATGATATCGCCCAAACCCATGAACAGGGCATCCCTGCCACCACTCTTCGGCTTGGTGTGAGGGGCTGGATCATCCCAGTCCATATCTCCGAGCGCCTCACTGCGCATCACTTGTTCGTCTTCTTCGATGAAGGAGTAACCCCTCTCCTTAGGGGCAACCAATAGAACTGGGAGTTTGTTCTTGATCATCGTGTCAGCCAGTTCGAGCATGTGCTTGCTGCTGTTGACTGCCCAGTGGTCGTATACTGCCGCAGCGAGCATGAAAGCAATGATGAGTACGGGGACAAATGAAACCCCAATCAGCGTGATGACTCCGGCACCAACGAGTACCCCAACGGTGTTGACTACATACCACTCTGGATATTTTATCAACATCCCCATTAGAGATATGCAAATTGCTATTGAAGAACCTAAGATTAGATTGCTAGATGAGATTCCTAGTATGTTGAATAACAACCATACGTATGGCATCACGATGTAGAAGAGACTCATTCCTAAGGCTAACATCACAATGGCTTTGATTGCGAAATCTAGGCCCTTTCGTGCCAACCAGATAATCAGCACCGTGAAAATCATGATGAATAACAGTTCCAAGGCGACATAACCGCCCTTGGACGCACCCTCAGCTCCGAAAGCTCTGACTTCGTCAACATCGTAAATCGGCTGGATGCTGAGGCCTAGTAGAATCGTGCCGACGAACATGCCCCCCATGCTCACCATTGATGCCCACTGCTGCCGCATCACTTCGAGCACACTGCCGGGCTCGCTTCCGTCCATGCTCCCACGAACTTCAAGGCCCATATCACCTTGACCCGTTCGCGCCCGGGCGGTGCTTGGGAGTGGAGAATCCGAATGAGTAACCGAGACTGGCTCGACGAGCAGATGTTAATGGGAGTAAAACTGGGCTTGGAGAACTGCGCTACACTTCTCTCCAGACTGCGAAATCCACATCTTGACTTCCCTTCAATTCATGTCGCTGGTAGCAACGGAAAGGGATCTGTATGCGTCCAGTTGTCCGCGGCTGCCTGTGCCAGCGGGCTCACTACTGGGCTATTCACCTCACCACATCTGGTGACCGTCGAGGAGAGAATCAGAATCGATGGCAGACCAATATCACCTGAGACATTCGACAGACTGCTCTGTTCCATTAGGGGCGCTGCCGAAATGGAACCAGAGTGCAGCCCGACCTATTTCGAGACAACCTTCCTCGTTGCGATGCTTGCATTCAGTGAGGCCGGAATAGAGCGTGGCATTATCGAGACTGGGTTGGGAGGGCGGCTCGATGCGACTAGGCTGGTCGAGGCCGATTTATGCATCCTGACCACTATCTCGAAGGAGCACAGCGAGTTTCTAGGTGATACTCTCGCTGAGATTGCCGTCGAGAAGGCAGCCATACACCGGCCCGGAGTCCCTCTCATAGCGCTGCAGCACGACGACTCGCTGGTTAGGCGAGTCATCGAGGGGACAGCAGGGGACGACTTGTCCTGGTTGCCCCGGCCCCAAACCGGCTCGACGTGGTCTAGCCACGCGGCTATGGTCGAGGCCGCGGCCGCGCATCTTGGGTGGCAAACCCTCACGGGGGACTGTTTCTGGCCTGGTCGCTCGGCAGGTTATGGAAAGGATTGGGTGGATGGCGTGGTGACACGCCTGAGCGCCGCGCACAACGCAGAGAGCCTCGCCAACGACCTCGCTGAGGTAGTCAGTCCCAGCGTAGTCCTTCTGGGATTGAGTCAGAAGGCCAATCTGAGAGCCACGCTCGAACCGGTCGTTGCCGCGTTCCGCAAGGAGGACAGGTTCATCCGCCTCATATTAACCGAGCCAACTAGCGGTAGGAACTCCTCTGTCAGCGTCGAGGAACTATCCGCGATGATGGAGAGCATGGGTATGATTCACACCCTCAATAACGTGGAGAGGAATCCCGAGAAGGCCTTCGAGATAGGAGGAGAAATGGCGAGAGAGCACAAGTCCGAACTGCTAGTCATCGGCAGCGTTTACCTCATCGGAGACCTGCTCGGATATGTCGTCGATAGAGACGGATTGGACCTCTGGAATGAGTTGACAGTCCACTAAGAACCCAAGTAGGATGACTTGCTGAGATGCTCGCATCACATGTCCGAGGATAAGGAAGACAAGGTCGAAGTCAGGGTCGTAGTGGAGTCGAAGGACTCGGCGTCGAAAATCATCCTGATTGCCCTCACACTGGTTCTCCTCGGTATTCTGATTGCAGTAGTCTCCTCCGGAGGGGTAGACGAGTTGTTGTCCAAGAGGGGCGATAGCGGGGTCGGGAACTGTGGAGACGGGATTGACAATGACAACGGCGGACAAGCCGACGAAGACGACCCCGACTGCTACTCAAATCCGAAATTATGGGAAGGATACGACCCGAGCCTGACTGAGGATCAACCGGACAATGACGTCTAGAAAGGTGTAGACATGAGCAATAAGTGGGACAGAAGATTCCTCGATTTGGCGACCCACATCTCAGCTTGGAGCAAGGACCCCTCGACCAAGGTCGGATGCGTCGTGGTTGGCGAGGATAGGGAAATCCGCTCGACTGGATTCAACGGTTTCCCGCGCGGCATCGAGGACGATGCTGAGAGACTCGAGGACCGTGAGCAGAAGTACCCACTGATATGCCACGCTGAGGAGAACGCCATAATGCATGCAGCGAGGACCGGTATCTCTCTCAAGGGGAACACCGCTTACGTCACTTGGCCTCCGTGCACGCGCTGCACGCGATCGCTCATACAAGCTGGAGTCTCCAAAGTGGTTTACCCTGCAGATATCGAGATTCCTGAGCGCTGGAAGAAGGACTTCGGCATCGCCATGGGGATGATGCAAGAGGCAGGAATCACAGTCAGACAGGCCTAGGGCAGCCTCTCGATTAGTTCCTCTAGTTCGCCGTGTAAATCCTCTAACGAGCCGTTGTTGAAAAGGACCAGATCGGCTAGTTCGGCTGTTGCCACCAGTGCTTGGCCAGCAGCATCGAGAGCCACTTCCTCTGACTTCTCCTGCGAGATGAAGGTGGCTCTGTCAGAGGGGTCCCCTGGCCGAGCCCGCTCCTTAGAGCGCTGCCAGCGTGAATCAGTTCCGGCTAGAATCTCGATGAGTACGAAGTCGTCTCGAACCCTCAAGGCTTCGACTTCACCGGGGGTTCGTATCGAGTCGATGACGGCGTCATCCCCTGACAACTCATCGAGCAACATCTCGGCGAGGATACCAGCTCCGCCACGCCGCCTCAGCTCACGCCCTCCCTCGATGAGAGACTCTCTACTTTCCTCGATTCCCTCCACAGATAGCCACCTCCTGATGGAGTCGGAGCATGACATCGTTCGCACCCCTCTGCTGGCGAACCACTGCAACACAGTGGTCTTGCCAGAGGCGTACCTCCCAGTCAATCCTACCAGCATGTTCCCCCGTCGGGTCCGACGCGCATAGGGATTGCGTCACGATATGAATTAGGGATGTCCAGGAACCTCTCCTGACCAGTCAGGCATCATGTTCAGCGTAATCGTCACATTCGTCACCTCGCCATCCTCCCAGTAGTCGACGGCGATGAAGGTGGGTCTGTCACCGACCTCTTCCCAGCACCCCAGAGTCCTCTCTAGCAGGGTGTCGTAGTCATTGACCTGCCCCGCTCTAACCGGATCGGCCAGACCAAAGGTGCTCGACAGCCAGTTGTTCAGGTGCCAGACTGGCTGGATTCCGTCGCCCCTACCAACTCTGCAAGACATCTCATCCTGCTCCTGCTCGCCATACGGCGTATCCCAACTGTGAGTCCAAGCGTGGTGCAGCCAGGGAAACCTCTCGTCATACTGGTAGTCCCAGTAGACCACAAGATCAGTACCGTTGAGCACCATTTCTCCGATACTCGGCCAAGGCTGCCCGGGCTGGTGCACGAAGACCCTGTCGAGCATACCGGTCTGGTTGAACAGCACTTCGAGATGCTCTCCAGGGACATAGTTCTCCAGAAGCAGACTGACCACGTCGCCGCTGCTGTTGTTCATCAGCGAGCCGAGATGTCTCATCCATGCATAGGCATCCACCTCGGAGTATATACATGGATGTAGGAAGGTAGAATCCGGGTCACCGTGGCAGAACCGAACGTCCTCGACGGCGGTGTCTTCTTTGGACAAGTGATGAGTATCGAGCATGTATGCGCGAATTCCACCGTCCCACTGCGCTTGCAGCGAAGTATAGTGGTTCATCGCCATCCATACACCGTCCTCTATGGTAGCGAACGAGTTGTGGGTCTCCGGGAAGGTGAAGTTGTCGTAACTCCGCAGGCAATACTCAGCCATACCATGGCAGACAACTCCATCACTACCATTCAAGGGGTCGAGCCCGCGTTCCTCCTCCCAGCCATTCGGAAGCCCGTCTCCATCATCGTCAGCGCCCGGGTCCAACTCCCGTGGCTCTTCAGGACTGAAGCATCCCGGGCCGAACAGGCTGCAGACCAGAAGTAGGGCCATCCAGAGGCTCCTCATCACTATGAAGCGGCGCTCTCCACTCATGAAACAATCGGATTTCATGCTCCGGAAGGCCCCGCAGAGCGCTTCGCGAGACAAACGCCTCGTCGGAAGGCACTAATCGTGAGAGCATGACCCCGCGCCGAGGGAGATGGCGCGTCGAGGCACTGCCAGACTGGGGCCGTTTGGCCGTTGGTGGGAGAGTCAGAGCGACCGCCACTTCCAGATAATCGCCTACTCGACGATTATTTCCGTTTCCAGCCTAGTCTGGGGGTTCGTCTTCCTGTTTGTTTTGGATGGCCACAGTGACCCAGAGGTCGAGCATCTGGTCCCATGGAGCTGGTTGGCCTTAATCGGTGGGTTGGGAGTGGCGTTCTACGCCGCGCCGGAATACTTCGTGTACTCGGGGCAGCGACGAATCCTAGAGGACGTCCTACACCTCGATTCGCGTCCCGAGATCCTTCGTCGCCACAAGGAGGCAGAGGACGCTGCGGATATGCTGGGCAAGTCCTACCAAGCGCGTTTAATGGGTCTGTATAAGATGCATGACGTCAGAATCGGCAAGAAGTACAAGGTTGAGTCTGTGAGTCCGCACAGATCTACCATTTCCTCAGAAGGCGACGAAATCAAAATCCAATCCCCCTCGGGGCAGTCGTGGTTGTACACCACTGATTCAACTCTCGCCAATGCCTTGCCGGGTTTGCACGCTCTCAGGAAACAGTCAGTCAATCAGGGACTGATTGTTGGTTTGTTCACTATGGTTTTGCTGCTTGCATACAACACGATACTGGGGTTGTTCACGAGTTCCAGCGGCGAACGTGACCACACACTAGACCTGACTGCATCGATTTACGAGTTTGACCGAATCTACGAGATATCTCCTCACTACGATGCTATCAGCATTCTATTCATCGCCCTGTTCGCAGGTTTGCTGCTTTCTACTCGCCCCCGCTCCGAGTCGGGCGACGAGGAGGAGTGAGATGTCTTCGGGAATAGCGAGAGAAATCATGCTGGCCCTCGGCCTAGTGGTTCTGTTGCTCGGATCGATGTGGGTCGCGACCGGTTCGTTCCCGCCGATGGTCGTCGTCGAGTCCGGTTCTATGATGCACGAGGATGATGGCTCTTTAGGTGCCATTGACCCTGGTGATCTGGTGCTGGTGATGGATCCCGACAGGATCGAAATCGTGACTTTCGTCGAGGCCACTGAGGCTGGTAGCGACGACTTCGGATACGAATCACACGGCATGGCGGGAGACGTCATCATCTACCGAAAGAACGGTGGTTCTGACACTCCGGTCATCCATAGGGCCCTGCTCAAGGCAGTGGCTAACGTGTCGGGAGGCTGGGACGTCCCGGGGACCACTCTGCGAAATGTGGACAGCATCACTTGGACACTTGACTATCAGTGCCCCTACCACAGTGGAACCTACGACCTCGAGATAAAACAATGGATTCCGCCTCACGAGGGCTACCTGACAACAGGGGACAACGAGGACAGCAATGGTTGCAAGGTCGATCAGAGAATCGCTACCGGAGACGATCCGCGAAACGGTCTGACCGATGAGAACGGAAATCCGGTGCTGGCAGTGAAGGACGAGTGGATCGTCGGCGTCGCCTCCACGGAGATTCCCTGGCTGGGTGCCGCAAAACTCGCCTTCTCAGGCACATCGTCCCAAGTCACGGATACAACATGGAGGAGCCTCATTATGGTCGTCGCGGTCGTTATCTCGGTACCGTATCTGCTAGAGATTGTCATCGAGAGACGTGATGAATCCGCTGAAGAGGAGTAGTCATACCAGTCGCGGCAGGATAATCGGCACGATTACGATGAACAACACTAGGAAGTTGCTCATGCTGCTGATACGTTCGGCCATCGCCTCCACTCGCATGGGGTGAATGTCGCTGGTAAGCCTGTCCAGCACGGAGTGAACCCCGTCTTTCACTATGTGACCGCCATCGAACGGGACCATTGGAATCAAGTTGGCGAAACCTAGCAGGAAGTTAATCCAAACCAACCAGAACAGGAAGTCGAACAGCATGAGCATGCCGTCGGTGCCCAGAGCCGAGGCGACACCACCACTACTGGATTCCAGCATGGCACGCTCCTCCAACAGCATCGTCTGCCCGTCGTACTGTATCGGGACTCCAATCATTGCCAGAGGAGTGAGCGCAGCGCCTAAGGCAGTCTGCCTCAGGTCGTAACCCCCACTCAGAATTCCGGAATAATAGTCTACTGAGGAGGAACTAGATCGTAGCCCACTCACTCCTAGGAAGGCATCACCATGCTCAATGCCCAGTTCGGCCAGTAGGACCTCAGTATCTTCTACGCACACTGCATCGCCTTCGCACAGCGCAATATAGTACTGGTAACGGTCTCCCAAGGTGATCAAAAGGTCACGCTCCAACCGCTCGCCTTTCGAATCAGGATGCGAGATTACTGTGAAAGTCGCATCGTCACCGGATGACAGAAAACTCATCTGACTAGAGAATTCGCTGTAGCCAGATACCCCAACTCCGTCAATTTGAGTGATAATCTCGTACGGAAGCAGCCCCCCTTCCTCGGCCCCCTCCTCTGCGATGACCCCAGTGGCGTAGACTCCTGGGTGACTCGCAACCAGACCAGAGGCCGCCACTGACAGCATGATTAGAGCGATATAAGTGGCGATTATGTTGATTGATGGACCAGCGGCGTACAGACGCATCCTCTCGCGTCTAGGGGCACGAACCATCTCATGCATCTGCGGTTCGACGAAGGCCCCAATTGGAATGGGTCCAGCCAGTAGGAGCCCAAAGCTGCGGACTCGCATACCGTGTGCACGTGCTTGGATGCCGTGGCTGTACTCGTGTATCACCAATGCGAAGACGAGGGCTAGCACCGGCCACCAGAATGGCACGAAACTGGTCACGCCCGGTATCAGCAGCAGATCGCTGGCTGGCAGGTACTCTTCAGGAGGGGCTATTGCGGTGCTAATCGCACTCATCAGGAGCAGAGCAACGACTCCGAGCATGGCCAACATGCAGAGCCAGATTGAGAACTCCCCGAACGCCCTCCAAAATCTCCTACTACTGGAGACTCGATCTAGGAACCGCTGCCCATGCATGGTCCTGACCATGAGCACGACTCCGAGTACCTTTGACACTCCGTACCTGTCGAGGTGACCTTCATTCTCGAGGTACAGCAGGCCGACGTACCAGAGCCCTGTGACCACCACTACCCACAGCGGTGAGCCGATGAAATACAGCAGGTAGAGCATAAGCATCGGGAGCCAGTAACTTCTCCTTCGCGCGCCCTCTTCCATAGTGTAAGGGGCGCATTTTCCCTCTTCAACCTGCGTCTCATGAGAGTAAGCACCTTGAGACAGGGCACCCTACGACTACCATGTCCAGAGAAGCGGAGGAAGACGAGAGGAGCCTGAACCGGCGAATCGACTCGCTCAGACGCGAGCGCGACAGTGTCAGGAGACTGCTGGAGCAGGCTTCTCTGAATGGAGTCAGGGAAAGCGTTGAGCGACTTAACAAGAGACTTGACAGGTTGGATTCTGAACTCTCTGGTGAGAACGAATTCTAGTTGGCGAATTCTAGTACCGACTCAAGATTCTGCGCACCCGTCATGCCTGCATCGATTGATCTAACTCCGTCTGATCGGCATACCAGTGCTATGAAGCGGTGCAGAGGCATCCCTTGGGACCAGTCAAGATGTGGTGTGCCGTTGCGAGTGAGCGGCAGTTTTGGGATACTCCTAGAGAGATGCCGTAACTTACCAGTCAACGACTCCACCTCTACGCGCATGATTCGCCAACTATCCCCCCTGACTCCCTTGAGCCTATACGCATACAGGGGCAACAGACAACACCTCTCTCCTGTCGAACGCAATGCCTCATACTGGAGCATAGTCCTTCCAGATAGGTACTGCTTGGGATACTTGGAGGACTTGACTTCTATTGGAAAGCACATGTCACCGCGCAGAACCAGCAGGTCTCCGGTGCCCTCGGAACCACTGCCGGGGGCTCTGACGACTAGGAACGGGCGTTGTATCACCTGCATGGCGCAGGCGCGTTCGATTTCGCTGCAGGATTTGGTAACCGCGCGTACGCCTTTCAATTCACCCGCGAGTACAGCGCGCAACTCACGCTCGTAAACGCCGCCCACGCCACTATCGCATTCTCAGGGTTCTTGAGAACATTGGTCTAGACTCACTCGAACTTGCCCTTTCGGTATTCCCGCGTTCTGTCGACCCCAGGAAACCTGTCCTCGCTCTCGCGGTAAACCGTCTTCATGTTGGTCAGGAAGTTGTTCTCGTTGGTGACAATCAGAACCATATCGACCCCAGGATCATCCTCCGCATCCATCCAAGCGAGTATAATCTCCATCGTCATACGCGCCCCCTCTCTATGAGGATAGGCGAAGCAATCCATCCCGAGGGGAGGGGTCACCAGTGTCTCTCGGGGATCGAGCTTCTCTACGGCCTCGAACATCGCGTCGTAAGACTTCTTCAGCAGTTCGCGCCTGAAGTTGTCCTGCGTCGGTCTCCTGCAATCGGGACCAACCACATGCACTAGGTGCTTGGCAGGGAGATTGAACGCCGGAGTGGTTACGGCCTCACCGACGCTGCAGGGCTGTAGGTTAAATTTACGACGCTCTCTGGCGATTCCTGCACAGAACTCCCTCAACTCCTCTCCTGCGGCCAGTTGCATCCTCTCATCGAGCCCTTCGCGTCCGGCCAGTCTGTTGTTAGCCGGGATAATTATGACGTCGCCCTCCATCTGAGGCAAATCGCCGAATACGACGCGGACCTGCCCATGTCGGCACTCACGAACTATCACTACCTCAGCCATACGCCCCCAAGGGGGGGCCATCGGATATCTATTCATCGGGAAACTCTCCAGCCCCCGAGGAACTAGGCAACCTTGATTCGCGATGGCCCACTAGGTACACTCATGTCAGCCGGATACGTACTAATCAACGTCGAACCAGGCTCTGAGTCCAGCGTGTACGCTGCAGCGGCCAGCTTCGATTGTGTCACAGACTCCAACCTGCTCTTCGGCGACTACGACCTAATTGTCAAGGTTGAGGGCGACAACATGGGAGACATTGCCCGAAATGTCGTCGAATCCATCAGATCTATTCCCGGAGTCGTTAATACCAAGACTCTGGCTTGTGCAGAAATGTGAGATTTTGGTCCCTTCGGTATTTAGAAAAACCCCCTAATTGACGCGCAGTATAGCGTTTCTCCGCCCATAACTTCATTATCCCTCCTGAAAGCGCGCGGAGCGGAGGAATTGCATAATGTCTGGAAAGAAATACTTCGTACTGATGGACGGCGGTAGCGACACCACACAGGTGTTCGTTAGCAAGCAGCCACGCGGTGCAGCCCTAAAGGCGGCCACGCGTGGACACACTGACATAGAGCTGAGGGAGCGAGGGACCAACAAGGTCCACTGCTTTAGTGGCTGGACTGAACTGGTGAATAAGCCCAAGAATGGGCCTGCATGGCTACCAGCTAAGATCAAGAAGGCGAATGTCAAGAAGAGTGGAACAAAGCGCGTTTAGGCGCTTTGTGATCTCTCTTGATCGCCGGTATGATTTTTCCCCCCTAGAGAGCGGAGCCTCTCATCCTGAGGCCATAGGGTTCAGTTGGAGCGGAGTTTACGCGCCAGCATGGCTAGAGGGTCGTAGAATTCGGTCACCACCCGCTCCTTAAGGGGAATGATCGCGTTGTCGGTGATGTTGATTCCTGCAGGGCACACCTCAGTGCAGCACTTTGTAATGTTGCAGTAGCCGATACCGAAGTCGTCCTTGATCTCGGGTATTCGACTCTCGGTATCTAACGGGTGCATCTCGAGGCCAGCCAGACGGACGAAGAAACGAGGGCCGGCGAATTCGTCGAACTTCTGATGCTCTCGAAGCACGTGGCAGGTATTGACACAGAGCATACACTCTATGCACGAGCGAAACTCCTGCAACCGGTCAGCTTCTTCCTGATGGAACTCCCAGTCAGGCGCCTCGGGGCCGTTGATCGGAGCAATCCTACGGTCCATGTCGTAGGCCCATGAGGTGTCGGTAACGAGATCCTTGGTTAGGGGGAAAGCTTGCATGGGCTTGATTAGTACCGGCTCATCTTCTGGAGTCTCCTTGAGGACATCCTCCATCCTAGTCATGCACATCAACTTTGGTTTGCCGTTAACTTCAGCGCTGCACGAGCCGCACTTCCCGGCCTTGCAGTTCCAGCGGCACGATAGATCAGGGGCCTGCTCGGCTTGGATTCTGTGGATCACATCGAGGACCACCATGCCCTCGTCAAGTGCGACGGTGTAGTCGATCATCCGGCCGAACGGCTCACCGTCACCATCGGGTTCGCCCCTGAAGACCCTGAATGTCACCTCACTCATCAAGACCCCTCTCCGTGCAAGTCATCTGTGTCCAGCAGTGATTTCAGGTGATCAGGGATATCCGGGTAGGAGGTGTAGCCGATATCCATAGAGCCGTCATCCCCCATTGAGATGACACTGGTCACCTTGCCCCAGTGGGAGTGGTCAGTCTCGGGGAAATCGTCTCTGGTGTGAGCTCCACGACTCTCCTCTCGCCTGAGTGCCGCTAGTGCGCACATGCGACTGACATCGATCATCGCGCTGAGTTCTAGGGCCTGATGCCAACCGGGGTTGTATGTCCTCCCTCCTCCAGGGGAAGTGATGGAAGCGCGGTCTGATAATCCGTCTAAGTCGGCCAGCGCCTCTAGGAGTAACTCCCTCGTCCTGATAATCCCGGCCTTGTTCTGCATCATCTCGCGCAGATCACTCACCACTTTTGCCGGGTTCTCTCCATCCTCTCGACTCAGAGGAGCGAGCGTCTCAGCCACGACCTCGTCGACCTCGGACTGGTCTATGCCAGCGAAGTAACCCATCTCCTTGGCCGCCTCGGCGGCTTGCACGCCGGCAATCTTGCCAAATACAATCAGGTCTGACAGGGAGTTGCCGCCAAGACGGTTGGCGCCGTGCAGACCCGTCGCGACCTCGCCGGCTGCGTACAGTCCCGGCACCGAGGTTACCTGAGTGTAAGGATCGACCTTGACTCCCCCCATCACGTAGTGAGCAGTCGGGCCGACCTCCATTGGCTGCTTGGTGATATCTACGGCAGCGAGCTCCTTGAACTGATGGTACATACCGGGGAGCTTCTTCTTGACCTCATCCTCGTCCCTCCAAGAGATGTCCAAGTAGGCACCTCCGTGCTCTGAGGCCCTGCCCGCTGCGCGCTCGCTGTTAATCGCCTTGGCAACCACATCGCGAGTCAGCAACTCCGGCGGGCGTCGCTTGGTTGCGAGCTTGCCCGAAATGACCTCGTCGACCCATCCGAGTGCCTCCTCTTCGGTGTCAGCGAATTCGTCAGCGTACATCTCAGGCACATAGTCGAACATGAAACGATTACCCTCGGAGTTTCGCAGCGTCCCGCCTTCCCCACGCACACCCTCGGTGACTAGAATACCCTTTACTGAGGGCGGCCAGATCATCCCGGTTGGATGGAATTGCACGAACTCCATATCACCCATCTGGGCTCCGGCCCAGTAAGCTAGGGCATGACCCTCGCCGGTGTATTCCCACGAGCCCGAGCAGACCTCCCAACAGCGCGTAATCCCTCCTGTGGCCAGTATTATCGTCTTGGCCTTGAAGATGTGTAACGAACCGTCGTTACGGTCGTAAGCGAAGCATCCGGAGATGCGCCCATCGGCCTGGAACAGCCTGCGCACTGTGAATTCCATGAAAACGTCCATGCCCATGTGAATTCCCTTCTGCTGCAGGGTACGAATGAGTTCGAGACCGGTGGCATCGCCGATGTGGGCCAGTCTCGGGTAGGTGTGTCCGCCGAAGTTGCGCTGACTGGTCAGCCCCTTCGGAGTTCGGTCGAAGACGGCGCCCCACTGCTCGAGCTCACGAATTCTGTCAGGTGCCTGCTGGGCATGGATCTCTGCCATCCGCCAGTCTCCGAGGTACTTTCCTCCCTTCATCGTGTCACGGAAGTGGATCTCCCACGAGTCCCGAGGGTCCTTGTTGGCGAGGGCTGCGGCGGCGCCGCCCTCGGCCATCACGGTGTGTGCCTTGCCAAGCATCGACTTGCAGATCATCGCCACGCTTACTCCGGCGGCGCTGGCTTCGATGGCGGCGCGTAGCCCAGCGCCACCCGCGCCAATTATGACAACATCATGCTCATGCATCACGATATCCTCCATCACAAACCACCCCACAGCACAATCTCGGTCCACCAGCCCATGGTGCAGGCGTAGATGTAGAAGTCAGCGAACATGACGATGAACAGGGAGTAGAGAGCCCAATCCTTGTGGTGCTCGTTGAACCATGTCGACATCCTCCACATCCGGTATCTCAGTATGGGTCTGGAGCCGCTTGTCCAGAGATTAGACCCTCCTCCAACCAGATGACGGAAGGCATGGCATCCGAAGGTGTAGCCGGCTAGGGCGATAACATTGACAGCAAGCACCAGAGAGCCCACCGAGACCCCATATGAGTGAGCATGGCTCACAGAGTCGTGGAAATTTACAGATAGCCATACATCGTACGACAGTATTGGGAGGTAAGCCAATGCGGCATAGAGGAAGTAACGATGTAGATTCTGAACCAAAAGTAAACCGGTCTCCCCGCTGTATTCATCCCATGGCTTGGAAACAGCACAACCAGTGGGCTGCTGGAAGAAGGCCCGGTAGTATGCCTTGCGATAGTAGTAGCAGGTACCTCTGAATCCAGCTGGGAAAATAAGGATGAACATAGCCGGGCTCATCCACCACAGCGCCTCTGGAATAGGTCCTCCGAATGTACCCTGTCCGGGAATGACGAGGGGACTGAATAACGGACTCAGGACATGACTACCTTCGCTCTCGATGGCCATGGTTTGGTTGCCAGCGCTCCTGCCGAATTCCTCGAAGATCCAGAAGTCAGCCTCCATGAAGCCGCGCCATGTGGCGTACACGACCATAATCCCGAGGTAGGCAGCCATAGCCGTCGGCCCCTTCCACCAATCATCGACTCGGTCGGTGGCACCGAATCCCTTCTTCATCGGGAGCGGGAGTTTGATGCCCTCACTCATGGTCCATCCCTGATGTCCGCATCGCGGAGTCCTAGCCCCATAAGGGATTGCATGAGTCCCTTTGGGACTCAACCGACAGTGCAAGGTTCAAGGCGCACATCCCCAATTGTCAGACATGATCGGAGGGGACATCGAGACATCGATCTGTCTGAACTGCGGGCACATGCCCGGTGCGTGGTTGCCCGGGCTGCCTTGCCCTGAGTGTGGCGAACCTCTGCTCTAAGCGAGACCCGCGTAGTCAGCGTCAGCTTCCTCGATATGGATTTCGTCTACATCCATCTGAGCCAGTTGTAGTTTGCCGGAGAGCTCATCATTGACAGCATGCCAGTAAGAGTAAGCCTCGATGACCCATATACCGGACTCGCGGGTGCCGTTGCCGCTACCTTTGACACCACCGAACGGAAGGTGAGCCTCAGCACCGGTGGTGGAGTTGTTGATACCAGTCATGCCGGCTTTGATACCGCTCTTGAACCGGTACGCCTCAAGGCGGTCGTTGGTGTAGCAGGCGCTCGACAGCCCATAGGGAGAGGCGTTAGCGAGGTGGAGGGCGTGGCCGAAATCCTTAGCCTTCACTACGGTCACAGCGGGTCCAAATATCTCTTCGTGGAAGCATTCCATATCCTCAGTCACATCAGCGTAGACGTGAGGCCACATGTATGCGCCCTCGGAGGCATCGCCGACGAAGTTGGTAGGCTTGCTATCATCGGTTATCATGCCCTCGCCCCAGAGCTTGGTGGCTCCGCTCGACTCGCACATGCCGAGGTCCCTCAGGAAGTCCTTGGCGTACCTCTCGGAAAGCATCGGACCGTAGAGCACGCCGTCGTGACGCATTGAGTCGCCGATTTTAGTCGACTCAACCTTGGCCATGAACTTGTGCAGGAACTCATCGTAAATATCCTCATGAAGAATCAGGTTTCCTAGGCTGGTGCAGCGCTGACCAGCCGTTCCGAAGCCAGCCCAATATGCTCCCTCCACTGCGTTATCAATATCAGCAGATGGCATCACAACCAGTGGATTCTTGCCACCGAGCTCAAGTGACGCGCTGACGAGATTACGACCACAGACTTCACCAATCATCTTCCCGACGGCAGTACTGCCAGTGAACGAGATCTTGTCGACCAGACCCTCGTCGACCGCGTCGACGAGTAGTTGTCCTGCTCCACCGCCCTTGCCATGGACGAGATTGATGACTCCGTCTGGAAGTCCAGCCTCGTGCATGATTCGTGTCAGCATGAACGAGAGCAGGGGTGAGTCCTGAGGCGACTTCCACACACACGTGTTGCCGCACATGATTGCTGGAATCATCTTCCAAAATGGTACAGCTGATGGGAAATTGCAAGAGTTGATGATACCACATACGCCCAACGGTCTTCGGTATGTGAACAGCTCCTTGTCAGGCAACTCGGAGTTCACCGTCTGACCGTACAGCCTGCGTCCCTCTGATTGGAAGAACAGGCACGTGTCGATGGCCTCCTGGACTTCGCCCGCAGACTCCTTCAGAGTCTTGCCAATCTCTCGGGTTTCGACGCGGACGATGTCGTCCTTGTACTCCATCAGGAGCCGGCCCATGTTGCCGATGATTTGCCCGCGCGTGGGCGCAGGCGTTGCCGCCCAACCCGAAAAAGCGTCCCGAGCGGCGTGAAGCGCAGCGTGAATATCGTCCTTGCCGGAGAGGGGAAACTCACCTAGGCAGTCGTCTAACCAAGCCGGATTGCGACTCTCAAAGGTACCACCATCCTTGGCCTCAGTCAACTGTCCGTTGACGATGTTGTAGCCCCTAATCCTAGGACTCCCGTTTGGATTGTCTCCCTCCATCACTTCGAAATCAACCTCAAGCACATGGGTCATGGTCTACGCGAATCGCCCTTACGCCATGAATCCTACTCATCCACCCCCTTCGTTCCGATAACCGATATCGTCCTAGGGACACCTCATTGTTGGTAGGTTTAACTAGCCTCACAACCGAAGAGTGTCTGCTAGGAGCGTGTTGTTGTGTCAGAAGACTCGTCTGAATCACTAACTCTCAGGGTGGCTAAGGCCATCCCAAGCGACGTGGGTCACGGCCGTGCACGCGTCCCATTCGATAACGAGCTCAACCTCAAGCCAGGTGACATAGTGGAGATTACGGGTGAGTCACGCACAGCAGCCATCGTCTGGCGTTGCCGTCCCGAGGACGCTAATCTGGGTGTTATTAGAGTCGACGGAATCATCAGGAAGAACGCCGGTGTGAGCCTAGGCGATCGGGTCAACATCACCAAGGTCGAGACCCAGCCCTGCCAGCGCCTCGTGCTCAGCCCGGTGATGGCAAAGCAGCAGAAGGTCCGCTTTGGCCCGGGTATCGAGGGCTTCGCGCGGCGCGGCCTCAACAAGCGCCCGGTTGTAGCAGGCGACCGTATCTTCATCCCCGGTATGACGCTGTTCGCCGAAGCTCTGCCCTTCGCCATCGTTTCGACCAATCCGAAGGGAATCGTCCAGGTCCTCCCTGACACTGAGATTGTAATCAAGGAGGAACCAATCGATGAGGAAGAGAACGGACAGGTACAGACCATCTCCTACGAGGATATAGGCGGCCTTGGAGACCAGCTCCAGAAGGTCCGTGAGATGATTGAGCTGCCGCTGAAGCACCCTATCCTGTTCAGGCGATTGGGCATTGACCCCCCTAGGGGGGTGTTGCTACACGGTCCACCGGGGACCGGCAAGACACTGATTGCGAAGGCTGTGGCGGCGGAAACCCAAGCTCACTTCACTTCGATTAACGGCCCCGAGATAATCAGTAAGTACTACGGCGAGAGCGAGAAGCAACTTAGGGAGATTTTCGACGAGGCCGCAGCAAACGCTCCAGCCATCATCTTCATCGACGAACTAGACAGCATCGCGCCCAAGCGCGAGGATGTAACAGGGGAGGTTGAGCGCAGGGTCGTGGCCCAGTTGCTGACCCTACTCGACGGGATGCAGGGCCGCGACAACGTCGTCGTCATTGGAGCCACCAATCGCCGTGACGCCATCGATCCAGCTCTGCGGCGCCCCGGTCGCTTCGACCGCGAACTCGAGATTGGCGTGCCCGATAAGAATGGCCGTGCCGAGATCATCGGGATCCACACCCGCGGAATGCCAATCAGTGATGACTTCGAGGTTGATTGGTTGCTGGAGAACTCCTATGGCTTCGTTGGCGCTGACATCTCAGCGCTTGTCCGGGAGTCCGCGATGAAGGCCTTGCGGCGCTATCTGCCCGAGATAGACCTCGACAAGGAGCAGATTCCACCAGAGGTGTTGGAGAAGATGGAGGTAAAGATGTCAGACTTCCGTCAAGCCATCAAGGAGATTGAGCCGAGTGCATTGCGCGAGATTTATCTTGAGATACCCGAGGTATCTTGGGATCAGGTCGGGGGTCTCGAAGAGGTCAAGGAGAGGCTGAAGGAGAGCATCGAGTGGCCTCTCACCAAACCAGAGATGTTCGAGCACTTCGGAATCAACCCACCTAGGGGAATTCTCCTGTTCGGAGCGCCTGGGACCGGCAAGACCCTGATTGCTAAGGCGATTGCCAACGAGGCCAAGGCTAATTTCATCACCATCAAGGGTCCGGAACTAATCTCGAAGTGGGTAGGCGAGTCGGAGAAGGCTGTTCGCGAGGTCTTCAAGAAGGCCAAGCAGTCAAGTCCCTCAATCGTGTTCTTGGATGAGTTCGAGAGCATAGCGGGAATGCGTCGAACCTCCGACGGCTCTGGCTCCGATGTAATGAATCGTGTAGTCAACCAGCTCCTCAGTAGCATGGACGGCGTCGATGGCATGGAAGGCGTCATTGTTGTCGCGGCGACAAACCGTCCCGAGATGATTGACCCGGCTCTGTTACGTAGTGGCAGGTTCGAACGGGTCCTGCACATCCCCCCTCCCGATGTCGCCTCAATCAAGCAGATCCTCAAGATCCATACTGCGGACATGCCCCTAGGGAGATTCAAACTCGACGATCTAGCTGCGAGTATGAATAATTTCACCGGCGCCGACGTCGAGGCGTTATGCAGGGAGGCCGCACTCATCGCCATGAGGGCCGAGCGCAAGACCGTCTCGAAGAAGCACTTCCAAGAGGCAATCGGGCGCGTGCGCCCAACGGTGACCGATGAGATGATGCAGTACTACAATCGCATGGAGTCCATGCTCACAAGCGGTCTAGAGTCAGTCCGTCGTCGCCCCGACGGACTCTCAGGCATCGAATCGGTTTGAGGTGGAAGAATGCCGACGACCTTCGGCCGAGAGATTCTGGGGCGGGAGGTCATCGACGAATCCGGTGATCGTTTGGGCCATATGGCCGACTTTCGACTCGACACCGATACGGGAAGCATCGTGTCCATATTGGTCTCCATCGAACCGGATCTTGACCCCACCATGCTGCCTTGGCCGACTGTCGACGGACTCATCTCCGTCCCTGTCGAAGACGTCGCCGGTATTGGCGCGAGCGTGCAGTTGGCACGCTGACTACTGATGCACGACCCGTTCACCACCGCATAACGGTCTTAAGACGAAGTTCAGGCTCGTTAGCCGTTCCTACGGAACGGAGGCTCTCAGGGTGGCGGATCGGCAGGAGATAGTGAACTTCCTGAAGACCCGCCGTGCGCGCCGCAGTGCACTCATTTTCGCCTTCTGGGCGTTGCTGTTGATTCTAGCTTCCACAGTTGCCATGACCTACATCGTCCCCGGGCAGACCCACCAGTCTGCCTATGGTGATGACTGGAACGATCTGGGTGCTTTCAGGACCGATATCAACAACATGGGAATCGAGACCACGGCTCTGGTATCGAGCCCTCTTCTGTTAAGCGAGATTGACCATCCCGAGGAAGCCATATTCATCGTCTCTGGGGTGGAGCGCGATACTATTTCTCTGCCTCGCTTCACTGGGGACGAGAGCATCATCGAGTTTTCCGAGGGAGAGGGCTACACAACCTCGGAGATACTGGCCATCGAGGCCTTTGTCGAGAGTGGCGGCACAGTCATGCTGATGGATGACTTCGGATACTCCAGCAATCTCGCCGACCAGTTCGGCCTGCAGTACTCCGGCCACAGGCTGTACGACGAGGGCTCGTACGCCACCGAGTTGGGTGCGGACTACATCTGGGTCAACATTGGCTCTGCGTTCAACTTCACCACCAATTCAGGATCCCTAGCGACCATCCACCCCTGTCTGAAGGACCTCGATAACGACGGTGTCATCGACATCCTTGACCCGGAGCCTCTGGACCCGGCGATCTCCGCCTTCGTTACCGAGGCCGACGCTGGTTTGTGCGCGCACAGATACTCCTCCGAGGGATGGGACTTCTCAGAGAACTATCACCTGCTGACCAACACTCCCTCTGCCTTTGAGAAGGCGACTTCGTACAATCCTGTAGAAAACCGCTACGCCATCGGCAAGTCGACCCTTGACTCTTATCTCGACACCAACGACGATGGTAACTTGACGGTTGGCTTCGAGTCACTCGGTATCCAGGGTGATGAGCAGGGTCCATTCGCTGTCTACGTCAGATACTGTGAGGACAGGCTGTGCCTAGACGCCGACTCGGGAAGGGTCCACTTCGTCGCCGACGGCTCGATTCTCATCAACTCCCTGTACGATCCTGACTCGTTGGGCTTTTTCGCTGCAGGAGGCGGCTCGACCCAGTCCATCTCCATCCCCGACACGGACAATCGCAAGTGGGCCCTAGACATCATTGCCGAGTCCCTGCTGATCAACCCCAACTCCACCGAGGCCAGCTCAAACGCCATCGTCATCTTCGACGAGAGCCGCCACCAGCAGCCCACCCTGTTCGGAGACACCTACAACCTGCTGTACTACCTACTGATCTACTTCACCAACGACTGGATGGCCATGCTGCTGCTGTTCCTGACGCTGTTTATAGTCCTCGAGGCAGTCCTTATCCGCAAGGAGGATCCCGAGGACTGGCGCCACGTCTTCCGCATCATCTACTATGGCTTCGGGGATGCCAAACGATACGCGTACTACCAGCGCCCTGAGAAAATCCGACAGGTCCTGCTCTCTCGCATCCGCAACCTCAACACGTTATCGCGAGAGGAATTTGACGCACTGCCTGCAGTAGAGTTGCAGCGCATGATTGAGGATCCGATACTCGTGAACTTCATCTTCGAGGACAGACGGTACAAGGCTGATGAGCTGGTTGGCATAATCAAACGAATCAAGGAGTGGGGCAGAACCGATTCGGAGGCGGAGGCGTAGGTATGTGGACACGCAAGGCATCCCTGATGGTGACCAGTGGCATCAGCCTGATTCTAATCGGGATGATGATATCCAACTTCCAGTTGATGATTGTCGGTCTGACATTCATTTCATTTCTCGCCATCAATGGGTGGGTCTCTGGACACTCCGAGCTCGAAGTCACCCGAACCATCAACGGCACCCAGGCCAATGCCATCAATGTCTACAAGGGCGACGATGTGGTGATCGAACTAACGGTCACGAACAACTCCTACCGCAGGACCCAGCAGCTTGAGGTCTTCGACAACGTGCCGCACGAGATGAAGATGCGTACAGGCATCAACCAGATGCGCATGAACCTCGGACCCGGCCAGACTGCGCGCATCAAGTACCGGGTCCGTTGTCCACTGCGCGGGCACTACACAATCGGTCCGATATCGGTACGCTACCGCAACGCGTTCAATCTCTACGTCAATGACTCCCAGATTGAGGACCGGACCGACGTGACCGTGTTCCCCCAGGTTAGGGAGATTGAGGAGGCGCTGCTGCGCTCAGATGTGCCCAAGATGTACACCGGGGCGACCACCCTCAAGACTCCTGGGCAGGGCATGGAGTTCTATTCCCTACGTGAGTATCTGCCAGGTGACTCCTTCCGTTCAATCAACTGGAAGGCGTACGCCAAGACTGGTGAGCTGATGGTCAACGAAAAGACCAGAGACGCGGTCACAGATGTTTTCATCTTCCTAGACACAAGGGATGTCTCGAGAATCGGGACCGTCCTCAAGAACCCACTTGAGATGGGAACCGTCGCCGCTGCTTCGATCTCGACCTATTTCATCCGACGGCGTGACTCGGTGGCTCTGGTGACCTACGGTGAGAAGATGGAGTTCCTGCTGCCAGAAACTGGAGACAAGCAGGACTACAAGGTTCTGAGCAGGCTAGCAGCGGTCGAGGCCAAAGGCTCTATGCCGCTGCAAGCGGTCACCAACGCGATGTCCGCGAGGATGAGCAGGGGCTCACCCGTGTTCATCATCAGCAGCCTTGAGGGTGACGGCACAACTCTGCCTGCGATACGTCATCTCGCGGGTAAGGGCCACGAGGTCATAGTACTCTCTCCAAGCAGCATCGACCTCGAGAGGCTAGTCAGTCGCATACCCAGGATGTCCTACGAGGTCCTCAAACTGGAGAGGCAGAACAGGCTCACGGCGATTTCCGGTTACGGTGCGAAGGTGATTGATTGGATGCCAGATGTCGAGCTCTCGCAGGCCCTGCTACAGGTGAGGTCGGTTTAGGAGGCTAAATTATGGCAATGGAATCAGTTCCCGAATCACAGACTCTACACATATCCAAGTTGCGCAAGCGCTGGCAGGTCCTAGTTCTGCAACTAATCTCAACCGTCTCACTGCTGTTCTTGATGAAGCGGATGAACACCATCTTTGGCTCTTGCACCGACCAGTTCATCGCGGACTCAGGAGGCCCGGAATCGACCTATTGGTGTCCGGCCTACGAGCACACTAGGGGCTTGAGGTACTGGACCGACTCTGACTCTATCGACCTATTCCTGCCAGACTTCGTTCACGGCCTCGTCGATTTGTCCGGAAACACCCTATCAGGGGATGCCACCTTCGTCGCGCCGGTATTGCTCTGCGCGGTTATCACAGCAATATGGGTCTACATTCTACATCAGAGCGAGAAGATCCAGATGTGGGTCAACAGACTGATCTCCCTCGGTTTTGTGGGTTGGATGGTGCTGCCTTTCCTACTCTCATGGATCTACGCTATGGTGGTTTCAGGGCCCCACCTTCCATTCGGCCATGAGAACCCAGTCTACAACCACATCGACCATCTCTGGGATCCATTCATGTTCATCTTCGAGATGATATTCCTCGGCATTGTTTTCGCCCCTATCTTGGCCGGTCTGATGGGCATATGGGGACTCTCCAAGAGGATGATCACATGGGCTGTCGGCTACTTCCTGATGGTCGTCGGGATTCACGCCATGCTGACCTTCGAGGGCATCACCGACGCAGTCGACGTCGGACTGCAGCCGCTGCCCGCCCAGATTGGCGATGCCACCTTGTACGGCGGGTTGGTATCGCCGTTGTCCCTGACACTGATATCAATAGCCATTCTGATTATCGTCTTCATGGAGTCAGGGCTCGCGGTAATCAGTCACCTAGAGTACGCCGCGATGCTGCCTGAGGAAGCCAAGAGGAACCCCGAGTACGTCACCCAATTCAAGAACGTCATGAACTCGCACATTGTCCACATGGTGAGCATCACCGCGGTAGTTGCTCTTACCACTGCGATCGCTCTCGAGTTCGACGATTTCCTAATCTCACTAGTAGGCCTGCTTGAAGGCTCTCAGTGGTCCGGTCAGGTGCGCGAGTCGCTCGAGCTCCAGTTGACCTACGGAAAGGTCATCTCGGCCAGTTTGTTCCTGTTGGTGGTGGCCGGCATGCGCTTCGTATTGCCATGGCAGCGCGTCACTGGTATCATCGAGACTGGGATGAGCAGGATTCGCTCGACCGACTAAGGAACGAACTCGAGTTGAGCTTTACCTCACCACACCTCGCAGTTCAGGTCCGACGAGTGGGTTCAAGCCAAACCCCATCGAGCATCGAGCATGGTGGACGCACTCGCAGTCGAGAGCTGCAGTCGCTGCAACGCTTCCGCAGTCATCCACCAGGCCTACAGCGGACAGCACCTCTGCGACAGGCACCTGGCTTCCTCGATCCGCAAACGCACCTCCAAGGAGCTCAGGCAGCAGCTCAGGCTGCCCAAGGACGCGAGGCATGAGGACGGCTCACTATATCGAATACTCGTGGCTATCTCAGGGGGCAAGGACTCCGCGGTCTTGCTTACTTTGATGCACGACATACTCGGCCGCCGCCGCGATGTTGAGTTAATCTCCGGCTGCATAGATGAGGGCATTGACGGCTACCGCGCACCCTCGCTCGAGTGCGCGAGGCAACTGGCTGAGAGCCTAGATGTGAGGTTCGAGACTCTGAGCTATGAGGAGATGGGTTACGAGCGCATGGACGAGGTCGTCACGAGGATGCCGGCGATGGGAGAGAACCACGACGAGGCCAATGGAATGATGCCGTGTTCATACTGTGGCGTGTTCCGCCGTCAGGGGCTGAACGCACTGGCGCAAAAGGTCAACGCGGACGTCATGGCCCTAGGTCATAACCTCGACGACATGGCCCAGTCCATCCTGATGAACCTGCAGAATGGAGAAATCGATCGATCGGTTAGGTTGGCCCCACACACTGAGGCTCCGATAGACGGAATCGCACCTCGAATAGTGCCTCTGCGATGGATTCCAGAGCAGGAGATTCACGCTCACGCGATATGTCAGAGCTTGCCTATGTACCACGGCGACTGCCCACATGCTCCTGGGGCGATGCGTCAGCAGAGCCGTGGAATCATTGCCGATATGGAGTCGATAACTCCTGGTGCTCGACACGGCCTACTGCACTCTCTCGATGAGATACGCAGACTGCACCGTGAGGCCAATCAGGGCTCGAGGTCAGAGGTGAACAACTGCACAGAGTGTGGCGAGATCACCAGCCGAGAAGTATGCCAGGCATGCACGATGAAGCAGTGGCTGGCAGAAACGGCGTGAATCAGAGGGTACCCAATTACTTACCACGATTTTCGAGGTAAATTGCTAGTATCACGGAAATGATGAATATAACAAAACCAATAATCACTTCATTATTCATAAAACTAATTTCAGTGATATTGAAAATATTCACCTGAAATGTTCTTGTTATTCCTCCAGTTAATCTACCCCAAACAACAATTATCCCATACAGAGCCAATCCGGCAACCAATACTATCTGATGAGGACGATATCCTTCTTGTTCAACTTCCTCGATAGGGGCAATCAATCCAGGGTTATTGTCTATAGTCAATAGACAGGCGGGATGCGACTTGAGCCTTGAACACTTGTAACCCATTGAGACTACTATGACTCGTATGTGACTCAATGGGTACCCTATGACTCGTGGGTGAGTCATAGGCGTTTCAATGGGGTAGTACTCAGATTCCAACATGAGGTTTATCTGACACTGCCTCGCTTGGAGAACATGGACTACAAGGCGACACTGATG